>Ga0116171_10004617_pt1 | contig 12343 bp, 10 predicted proteins | sample AD_JPNHW2_MetaG_FD_89798 | JGI IMG/M metagenome (GOLD analysis project Ga0116171, IMG submission 89798) | Active sludge microbial communities of municipal wastewater-treating anaerobic digesters from Japan - AD_JPNHW2_MetaG | ecosystem: Engineered > Bioreactor > Anaerobic > Digestate | place...
CATTTTTGCAGATATGAACATGGACACTGCGGAGAGCATACTGTCACTGGAAAATAAAACTATTTATGAGGAATTTATATCGGATTATAAAATCAGATGCACAATAAACTCCGGCTACATAGGGAAAAACTGCCGTATTATAAACACTGTTTCAATTAAAAATTCATACATCAGTGATACGGCCATAATTTCAGGAGCATCGCAAATCACCGGCTGTACAATACTCAGCTCGGAAAATGATCCGTCATTTATCGGATCAGGAGCTGACCTTGCAGACTCCATCATCCAGTGGGGATGCAGTATTGATTCGATGTCCATAGTTCACGGATCTCTGCTGATGGAATACACCCATGCGGAAAAACACTGCAATATAATAGAAAGTATAATAGGCCCGAACTCTGCCATAGGAGAGGCGGAGATAACATCATCATTCGCCGGGCCTTTCACTGCCGCACATCATCACTCTCTTCTAATTGCATGCATCTGGCCCGGAGGCAGAGGAAACATCGGGTACGGAGCAAATGCGGGGTCGAACCACACTTCGCGTCTTCCCGACCAGGAAATATTTCCCGGAGAAGGAATGTTCTTCGGACTTGGATCGAGCATTAAGTTTCCTGCTGAATACATAAAATCTCCTTACACGGTAATCTCCACAGGAACAGTAACCCTGCCTCAGAGAGTTGAATTCCCGTTCTCTCTAATCACGCAGCAGTCTGTGCAGCAGAACGGTATCCCGCCATTATACAATGAACTTCTGCCGGCATGGATATTGAATGACAATATTTATTCTATAATAAGAAGCGAATCAAAATACCGCAAAAGAAACAGGTCGCACAGAAGTGATATTGATTTCAATATTTTCAGACCCGACACAATTGACATGATGATTGCTGCCCGCGACAGGCTGAATAGTATATCTGAAGTGAAAAATGTTTATACTGAATCAGAAATTGCCGGAACAGGTAAAAACTTTATCACTGAGGAAAACAGAATTAAAGGAATAGATGCATATACTTTTTACATACAGTTTTATGCGTTGAAACTTCTGATTCACAGGATAGGTAAAATTCTTTCAGGCAACAACGGTATTGACACAGCACTGATTTACGAAAATGATCCGGACATAAAACACTGGTCACATGCGATGTCTGTACTGGCCGGTGAAGACTTAAAGAACATACCGCTGAAAGAAATTCTCGAAAAGCTTATCAATCAGAATAACATTTTTCTATCTGCGGTTTATTCATCCAGAGAGAAAGATTTTGCACGTGGGAATAAAATTATAAGTGATTATTCAGTTTATCATAAGCCGACCGCCGAAGATCAATTCATAATAGAACTTAAGAATAAAACTGTAATAGAACAGACAAGGCTGGAACAGATCCTGAAATTAATCTGATCTTTTTTTTAACCGCTGATGATTCCTTAATTAAATGAATATTTAAAAAAAACATCTCCATCCGCCGGGCGAAACGGACCTTAAAGTAATTAGTATTCCGTTCTGTTAATGTATTTTTTTATCACAAAGGAATATCCTCAACTGACTCAATAACTCCGCGCATTATATCTTTGTTAAATCTCTTCATTACAAGATCATCAAGAAGATTGTATGATTCATCAATCAATTCCCTGTGACGCTGAATTGTCTCATCGAGTGCTCCACTTTCTTTAATGCAGCTTCTTACGAATTCGATATCATCCCGTGATTTTTCGCAGTTGAGAAAAATATTCGTAAATCTGACTCTGTCGCTTTCAGATAATTTCAAAATTGTATTCTGAACCAGCAGAGTCAGTTTTCCTTCCATAATATCCGAATCATTCGGTTTACCGGTATCTTTCTCAACTCCGAAAACTCCAAGAAGGTCATCCCTGACCTGAAACGCTATTCCGAGAGGAACAGCAAATGCTTCGATGTTAATCATTTCATTTTTGTTTTTTTCTCCGCTTAAAACATATCCCATAATAAGCGGATAAACCATGGTGTAGTAAGCAGTCTTCATCAGGCTTATCTGCATCGGAGCATTACTCTCAGGATCTATAGTTTTCGGCATGGAGTTAAGCGAGTCAAGTATCTGGCCCCATGCTGTTTTCTCATATGTTTTAGAAAATATTTCAAGGAACCTGTCTTTAACATCATGACGTATGTCTGTACCGCTTATGATCTCTATGCAGCATGAAAAAAGTATATCAGCAGCGACAGAAGCAATATCCTGACCTATTAAAGGATTTAACGTTAAGTGTGAATATTTATCACCAAGAAGAATATGCAGTGCCTTCCCTCCTCTCCGGAGTTCCGACTTATCAATTATATCGTCCTGAATCAGCAGAAGAGAATGCATCAGCTCCACAACTCCTCCCAGTTTTATCATCTCTTTTCTCTTCTTAAATCCTTTCCTGTAACCGTAATATGAATTGAGAAGAAGCAGCGGCCGTATTCTTTTACCGTCACGAAGACAATAATCTCCCACCATTTCAAGAATCTCTTTCATAAATTCGGAATCTGCGGCAGAAATCTTTTTTTCGAAAAACTCCTTAATGAAAACATCAATTTCAGGAACAATCTCACCCGAAAAATTTCTGAATATATCCCTGCAATTATCCTTTTTTTTCTTAAACATTATTTTTTCCTTTATTGAGCATTATTAAAGTGATTACTAATCAATTTCATCAGCAATTAACCAGCACATTCTATGCGTACACCGGAATGGAATATGAAGGACAGAATCCTTTAATTAAATCTCCACAGAAATCCCTAATGAATAATTTATCAATACCCTGTTTAATTGCAAACAAAATCTTGACATAGATCAATATCTTTTTTATCAACATTAAAGACGTTTACATGCACGATAACTACAGAAAAGGAAAACTATATGCTCGCTAAACGAATAATTCCATGCCTCGATGTAAAAGACGGACGTGTTGTAAAAGGGGTAAATTTTTTAAATCTTATCGATGCCGGTGATCCTGTTGAAAACGGTAAATTCTATGACAACGAAGGGGCCGATGAACTCTGCTTTCTTGATATAACGGCTTCATCTGACAGAAGAAATATAATTCTTGAAATGGTTAAAAAAGTAGCTGAAACAGTTCATATACCCTTTACTGTGGGAGGAGGAATACGGAGTGTTGAAGACGTAAGGCTCATATTAAGCGAAGGAGCCGATAAAGTTTCTATTAATACAGCTGCTGTTGAAAATCCTGAAATAATTACAGAATCCGCCGAAAAATTCGGTTCACAATGCATACTTGTAGCAATTGACGCAAAAAAGAATAATCGCGGCGGCTGGACAGTTTATCTGCATGGAGGGAGGACCCCTACTGAACTCGATGCCGTTGAATGGGCTGTAAAAGCACAAAATCTCGGTGCCGGAGAAATACTTCTGACAAGTATGGATAAGGACGGGACTAAGGATGGTTTTGATATTGAACTGACAAGAACACTTTCTGAAGCAGTTACAATCCCGGTCATAGCATCAGGCGGAGCCGGAAGTATTGAGCATCTATACCAAGGTTTAACAGAAGGTAAAGCTGACGCAGTACTCGCTGCATCCATTTTTCACTTCAGAGAGATAAGTATTAAAGAGGTAAAAAAAGAACTTATTTCAAGAGGAATCTCTGTACGTCCCGTGTAATTATAAAGTAAAAACAAAAAGAAGGATAATTGTAACAAGTACAAAAAATACACCGGCAAGGATAAACATCAGCATCCTGTTTTTTTTACCATCGGCTTCATCGGTTGAACTCTGTGTATTATAATAAGTTGGATCCATTGCTACTTTGATAAAATCCTCTTCTTCAACAATTTTTATGTATATTCCTTTTGCCACAATTGCGAATATTTTATAATCCGTTAAATGTTTTATGGAAACGATCCTGCCGGCAATAGGTTTAGCTGAACCATCATCCCTGAATGCATTAAAAGCTTTAAGAAGATCCGCCGCTCTCGGACTTTTATCGATAATACTGATCATTATCCTGTCACCGATAGAAAGTTCAGAAATCTCTTTCCCTTTAATCGGAGATAATATCAATGCACCGTTTAATATAAGTTTGACCTCTTTCCCTTCAAGAGGATCATCAAGTTTTTCAATCTTAATGTCATCTTCCGCAACTTTCTCTTTCGCTGATTCGGCCGCATCTGATATTTTTGTGCTTGTTACAGAATTCAGTTCCATGGCAATTGAACTGATTTTTTCGTAATCTACTGAAAGCTCCACATTCTGAAATCCGGTTACGTCTGAGATAAATTTCTGGAAGTTATGGTTTACCGCAATTCCGTCATCCTGCTCAATAAGTTTGGCAAATTTAGTTATCTCCTGAATCGTTAAAGCTTTGTTCATTGAATCTCTCAGCTTTGAAGTCATTGCTTCATCAAATCCGGTTTTCTTTGATATTTCGACCAGCTGTTTCTCAAAATTACGCCAGTCCTGGTTAGTTTTAATATCTGAAATTTCAAATGAACGGGAAATCAATGAATATGAGTTCACAACTCTAATATATGAAGTATTTAAAAAAACAATAAAAGCGCCATATACACTGGATGATGAAAATTTCCCTTTTACCGCATAAAGGTCGAGATATGTTCCATTCAACATTTTTTTTGCTTTCTCTTCATCACCAAAAGTATAATGAAGGGCAATTTGCAGCTTTTTAGTCTGCTCAGACAGACTATTGGCAGCTGATTCAAGATCACTGGGCATATACTGATCCTCTATTTAAATTATTATTAAAAACTGTTAAATTCGAATTGTCAGGATGAATATTTTGTCAGTACGTTTTTCACTCTTTCAAGTATAACTCTTCTATTTACAGGCTTAAGTATAAAATCCTTGGCTCCCATTGAAATCAGATCCTGCATCACGCCTTTGGTAGTATCTTCACTGATAAATATTACAAGGGGCATGTTTCCCTTCTGCTTCAGTTCATATAACATCGCATAACCGTCAATAATCGGCATATCAAGTTCTGTCGTGATCAGGTCCAGTTTTCCTTTATGTTTCTCCGCTTTTTCCAGAGCTTCTTTACCATTCGATGCAGTATCCACTACCTGATACCTTTCTGATTCGAGTATCTGTACAATCTGTTTTTTGTGAAAATCTTTACCATCAACAACCAGTACTTTATAAGATGATCCGTTAGGTTTTATACCATCAGGGTCTTTAGTGTTTAAGTTAGGGAAATCTGCTTTTAATGTCATTTTCAATACTCCGTTTAAATAATAGATCTTATTATTTAAAATTACATCTACCTGATTCAATCTATTATGACTGTTTTTCTGCTGTCAAGAGCAAATTCTCTAAAAGATTACTGTTGTATTATACTACTTTTATGATATATAAAATTCATTTATTTGCATAATAAAAATAACGCTATATAAAAAAATAATTGATATATTAATACTTAATAAGTTAAATATCTTGCCTTATTAAAAAATGCAGTAATAAGTAATCACGACACCTTAAAATCACAGGGAAAAATAACTTTATTTTCATTAATTCTCCGATAAGTATTATAATCATTCGTGTATTAAATTTTCATTCAGGTCTGATTTCACTCAGATAACTCAGCAATAAAGAGGAGTCACATTTTGACACAAATTGATTCAAAAGAATTTTTTATAAAACCGGAAGATTATTATAAAGCACTGAGTTCTGAAGAAGATTTTTTTATCCAGTTTCAGAGATTTACCCAGGATGTAGATTCGCAAATAATAAAAATGATCCACAGGTATCTTGAACATTACGATCTTTTATTCCACAAAGACACTATAATTTCCATAGTAAAAGAACTGATAAATAATGCAATAAAAGCCAACCTTAAACGCTTGTATTTTGAATCAGCCGGGCTAAATATAAATGACAGCGGCAATTACCGGCAGGGGATGGAATCCTTTAAAGATGCGGTTTTTCAAAGCAATGAAAGCGAACTTATCAAATCACTTCAGGGATCAAGATATATGGTAAGGGTTAATTTCAGCAGTACAGACGAAAATCTAACCATAAGTGTGATAAACAATAATCCGATTCTTGAGTCTGAAATGAATAAAATTAAATCGAGAGTATCTAAAGCCTACAAATATCAGGATATTTCAGAAGCTTTCATAGATGTTCTAGATGACTCTGAAGGAGCAGGCCTTGGCCTTATAATGGCACTTATGCTGTTAAAAAATTCCGGCTTTCCTCAGAACGTCTTTACAATAAGCAGAAATGAAACACTGACATCTGTCAATCTCAGTATCCCGCATAAAGTCATGACACCCGAAATTCACTTTAAAGTAACAGAGGAAATACTTAAAGAGATAGAGGACATCCCCGCTCTTCCGGATAACATCAAAGAAATAAGAATGCTCCTCAAAAATCCCGACAGTGAAATTAAAGACATTGCAAAAGCCATTTCACGTGATCCCGGGCTTACTGCATCAATTATGAAACTTGCAAATTCAGCCGGATATGTCACCATGAACAGACTGGAAACAATTGATGAAGCGGTAAAAATAATCGGAATAAAGGGTATTAATACTCTCCTGATCGCCACGGGTGTTCAGAAAGTTGTGGAGACAAGATATAAAAGATATGAGGCGGTGTGGAATGATTCCTATAAACGGGCTTTTTACGCGCAGCTAATAACAAAACGTATAAATGAAAGTTCAAAACTTGCAGATCAGGTCTATCTTTCAGCGCTTCTGGCTGATATTGGAAAAATTGTCATGTTATCTTTGCAGACTGATCTTATTGACAAGATAAAGAAAATTAACGGCTTCAAGGGAATGCTCGACTCCACACTGATTGAAGAAATAAGCCTTGGAATAAGCCATAGTTCACTCGGCGCATTAATATGCAAAAAATGGAACTTTAATGAATCACTTATTAAAACCATAGAGCTTCATCACAGACCTCACAGGACCGAAAGTAAATATAAAGATCTGATATTCACAGTCTATCTTGCTGATATTATGGTGGAGATTGAGAATAATAAATTCAGATTTGAAATAGCCGATGATGGAGTACTTGATTTTTTTAAATTAAATGACAAAAAAAAATTTGAAGAGTATCATTTGTCTCTAAAAGAGATTTATAACACTAAAAAGAACTTTTAAAATACTTGACTTAAAATAACCCGGTAAGAATTAATTTATATAATTAATGAGCTGAATTTGAGCATATAAACTTCCGCATCCGATATTTCAGGATGTTCTTATATATTGCTGAAACAGTTCTGAATATTTTCAGTAATTGCAACTAAACCTGCTTTACAGTAAAATGTATCACCTCCGCAAGGTGATTAAAGTTGTTTTACTCTAAAAGTACGGTAAAAAATAATTACTGATAGAATCTAAAAAATATTTGAGGATTAACATGCATTTTCAGAATATAATTGCAAAACTTAATGAATACTGGTCAAATCAGGGATGTGTAATTCTTCAGGGATATGACCTTGAAGTTGGAGCCGGCACATTCAATCCTGCCACATTTCTGAAAGTACTCGGGCCTGAACCATGGAATGTTGCATACGTTGAGCCATCCAGAAGGCCTACTGACGGGAGATATGGTGATAATCCCAACAGGCTGCAGCATTACTACCAGTATCAGGTAATAATGAAGCCCTCTCCTGTAAATATACAGGATCTTTATCTTCAATCGCTTGAATACCTCGGAATAAACCTCAAAGAGCATGATGTACGTTTTGTTGAGGATGACTGGGAATCTCCAACTCTTGGTGCATCCGGTCTGGGATGGGAAGTATGGCTCGACGGGATGGAAGTAACGCAATTTACCTATTTTCAACAGTGCGGAAGCATCGATCTTGACCCGGTTTCAGCCGAACTTACATATGGACTTGAGAGGATCTGCACATATATACAGGAAGTGGATAGTGTTTTCGATATTTCATGGAATGAAAGATTTTCATACAGAGATATACATCATAGAAGTGAATTTGAATTTTCTCATTACAATTTTAACATTGCAGATACAGATATGTATTTTAAATTGTTTGATATGTACGAAAAAGAGTGCCTTTCCATACTTGAATATTCTGAAACTAAAATTGTGCTCCCCGCTTACGATTTTGTGTTGAAATGTTCTCACGCTTTTAATATGTTAGATGCCAGAGGAGCAATCTCGGTAACCGAAAGAGTCGGTTATATTACCCGCGTAAGAAATATTGCAAGAAAATGTGCAGAAAGATACGTAGAAATCCGGGAGGAGATGGGCTACCCATTACTGAAGTCTAAATCAACACAGGGGGTCTGATGAACCAATCCATCAGAATGCTTGATGAATTCTTAAAGAGAAATGATAAATTCATAATTTCTACACATGAAAGTCCTGATGCGGATGGTCTTGGCTGTGAGATTGCTTTTTTCGATTTCCTGAAACAGATGGGAAAAACAGTAATGGTTCTTAACTCAGACCCTGTACCGGAAATATGCCAATTTCTTGATATAGATAATGAATTAACAGTTCTCGAGGATGAATCACAGCTCCCCGCCGACATACATGAATATGCCCAGTTTGTACTCGACACGAATGATTACAACAATATAGGTTCAGCCTATAATGTTTTGAGTACCAGAGTAAAAGAGTACTTTATAATTGATCACCACCAGGACAGTGACCAGAACAAAATCGATATAAATTTTATAAAAGTAGAAGCCGCTTCCGCTTCAGAGATAATTTACGCCATAATCGCGCACTACAAAAAGGAACTGAATTTTAAAACCGCACAGGCTCTGTTTACCGGAATTGTATTTGATACAGGTTCATTCAGGTACCCGAAAACAACTTCAGAAACATTTAAAATTGCATCCCATCTTGTAAGTTTTGGAGTTGATCCGTTTAAAGTTTACGAGAATCTGTATGAAAGTAATTCTCTTTCGAGCTTTCAGTTAAGAGGGAGAATTCTGGCATCAATGGAAATTCTTGAAGACGGGAAAATGATCTCCATGAAGCTCACTCCGCAGATGGTGATTGAAACACACGGTTCATTCTCCGAGGGAGAGTCTACAATCAACTCGCCTTTTACAGTAAAAGGAGTGGTCGCAAGCCTTCTGGTTAAGCAGGATGTTGACGGACCGGTAAAAATCAGCATGAGAACAAAGGGGAATCTTGATGTTGCAGCGCTGGCCATAAAAAACGGCGGAGGCGGCCACAAGAATGCCGCCGGATATAAAACAAAACTCCCCTTTGATGAAGCATTTGAAAAAGCTGTAAAAGACATGAAAGAATTCTTTAAATAATACCCTTCAGATCAATTTTAGACTCAACCCTCGCTCCGGCAGATGCCACTGCAAGTGATGCAGCGTAACTTGCGATTTTACCCGAGATTTCAATACTCCTGCCAGAACTAAGTCCATAAAGAAATCCTGCAGCATACATATCCCCGGCACCATTTGTATTAATAACACTTGTTTTAACAGCATCAACTTTCACAATTTCATTTCCCGATTTTATAATACTCCCTTTTGCTCCGAGTTTTACTATTGCTATATCGGAAAAGCCGGATAACACTTTAAGAGCCTCTTCATCTCTTTTCCCTGTAAATGCTGCAGCCTCCTCTTCATTGACAAAAATAATATCAGCAAATTTTTCAGCAACATCTGTAAAAATATTTTTTATTCTTCCCACCAGCGCAGGATCTGCAAGATCTACAGATATCAGAGTTCCGCTCTCTTTTGCTACCTTCATAGACCTGTAGCAGACATCTCTTAAATTCTCCGGCTCAAAAAGATAACCTTCAAGATGGAGAATAGAACTGTTTTCCATAACAGAATAGTCTATTTCATCCGCAGAGAGTTCAACAGCTGCACCAAGGTGAGTAGCAAAAGTTCTTTCCGAATCGGGTGTGATAAAAGTAATCGCATGGCCCGTCATCCCCTTTCCTTTACGTATAAAAGAAGTTACGCCCGCCTCAACAGTTTTGTCAATATAAGTTGCAGCATAATCATCAGAGGCCACCCTCCCGATGAATGAACACTTACCTCCCATCATAGCCATTCCGGCTATAGTATTAGCGCAGCTTCCTCCGGGAGCGACATGAATCTTCATGCTCTGTAAAAGTTTAAATATCTCCATGCTCCGTTCTGCATCAACAAGGTGCATCTCACCTTTTTTTAAACCGAGTGAACTGATAAAGCTGTCATCAACCTCAACCATAAAATCAAGTAATGCCGAGCCTATACCTGTAACATCATAAACTGATTTTTTTAATTGCATTTCTTACCTCAAAAATTATAATACATCAATCGGACCTTCAATTTCACCGCGGATAAACTGTTTCGAATATTGATCGATCTCACGGAAAAATTCTTCAGTTTCCATATAGCAGACAAATTTACCTGAATATAATAAGGCGATTCTGTCAGCGGTTTTTTTTGCTACTTTTAAATCATTAGTCACAACAATGGATGCAGTACTTAATGAGCTTTTTATTTCAAGCAGTAAATCTGCAATTGAATCGGAAAGTATGGGATCAAGGCCTGCCGTAGGATCATCATAAAGAATTACACCCGGCTGCATGCAGACTGCCCTGGCAAGCCCTACTCTTTTCTGCATACCTCCAGAAAGTTCCGATGGGAGTTTACTATCCGCACCCTTAAGACCAACCCTCTCGATAGCGGAACTTACTCTTTCATTTACTTCCTCTTCAGGAATACCCATTCTTCTCAGGCCGAAAGCGGTGTTATCAAAAACATTAATTGAATCGAATAGTCCGCCTTTCTGAAAAACATATGCCATTTCACAATGCTGTAATTTTTTGTTATCCGTTTTTTTATTCCGGTTAAAAAGCTCCTTAATATTTCTTCCATTTATCTTAATCTCTCCCGGATAGTCCCTGATAAGACCGGCAATAGTCTTTAGCAAAACCGATTTACCCGAACCGTTTTTACCCATAATTGCCAGAGTTTCCCCCTGATTTACCTGAAATGAAATATCATCAATAATAACTTTACCGGGGAAAGATACTGAAAGATTTTTAACACTTATCATTCTTACACCATATTATTAAATAACACTATCAGTACTGATTCTTCAGGTTTTCCTGTATAGAGTACAATATATTCAGGTATGAAATATACCGCTCTTCATGGATAACGCCATCTTCCACAAGCCGTTTTACCTCGCATCCCGGTTCATGGTCATGGGTACACGGCCTGAACCTGCAGTTTAATCCTGCTTCGCGAAAATCATCAAAATAATTACCCAGGTCATCAGGTTCAATATCAACTAAACCAAACTCTCTGACACCTGGAGTATCAATCAGTTCGGTGCCGTCATCAGCTCTGACCATTTTTACATTCGTAGTTGTATGTTTCCCTTTACCTGAACTCTCGGAAACTTCATTTGTCTTTAAATCTACTCCCGGATAAATACGGTTAAAGAGAGATGATTTTCCTACACCGGAATAGCCGATAAGGAGTGATCTTTTCCCGGATACTTCTTTCTTGAATTCGCTCATTCCTTTTCCGGTCAGTGCACTGACAAATTTAATATTTATATCTGCTCCTTTATAATATGAACGGACATACGCGGATTCACCTTTCTCCATAAGATCAGCTTTGTTTACACATAGAAGAACAGGAATTTTACCTCTTTTACTCCGGATAATTATTCTGTCAACGAACCTCAGGTTTAATTTCGGGTTTGTGAATGCCTGTACCGCTATGACCTGATCCAGATTACACGCAATTATATCCTCACGCGAACGGACCCCATCCTTACGGGTAAAAGTATTCTTCCTCTCCAGGACTGATTCGATAATTCCAAGCCCTTCTTTGTTTATTGAAAGTTTAACAATATCCCCAACAGCTACGGGATTAGAGTAATTACTCGAACCTGTTTTCATTTTACCGCGGAGGACAGAGTTAACCTCCCCCCCGTCAAACAAAACAGTATAAAATCTTCCAAAAACTTTTACAATTATTCCTGTCATTTTCCTCAAAAAAAATTAAAGTTTTAACATCAATTAGCCGATAAGATATTTATAAGTGATGATGTGATAATTCCCTCCCGTTCTTATCATGTCATTAACTTGACACTGCAAAAGAAGAAGGCAGGATAGCCGCCCAGCTATTCTGCTTTCTTTATTTAATTTTCTTCAGCAGGAATTTTATCAAGAATTACAGGTGTGAACTCATGTAAATCACCAGTGAGTCCTCCAAAAATCCCGGCACCCACTACTGTAAATTTAACCCTGTACATCATTCCTTCATGAATATTAATCAAATTACCGGAGAGCTCTGTTCTTTTCGTTTTGCCGGAAATATCAAATTCAACATCTACATTTTCAGAATCATAAAAAACAATTTTTTCGAATATCCTGTCTAAATATTTAAGCCTTA
>Ga0116171_10004618_pt1 | contig 12337 bp, 13 predicted proteins | sample AD_JPNHW2_MetaG_FD_89798 | JGI IMG/M metagenome (GOLD analysis project Ga0116171, IMG submission 89798) | Active sludge microbial communities of municipal wastewater-treating anaerobic digesters from Japan - AD_JPNHW2_MetaG | ecosystem: Engineered > Bioreactor > Anaerobic > Digestate | place...
CCGGGGTGACTTCCGGGGTGACTTCCGGGGTGACTTCCGGGGTGACTTCCGGGGCCCTGAATGTGACCGTAACGCCCAGCCGGGGGTCGGATTTCCATGCCGGCGCCGGCAGCCCATTCTCCAGACACTTCCGAATCATTAGCACGCTGCCGCGGCCGACTTTTTCCATAAAACCACGCAGGTAAAGCACGTGGGCGATATCCGGATTGCGGAGAACGGAGATCTGTCCCTTTTGCAAACTCTCTTCCGTCACTCCGTCCGGCAAGGGGCCGGAGTTCCAGATTTCCAGCCGGTGCGGATAAACATGAATGCTGACTCCTCCGGATGCCGCGCTGTAATCGCGGTGGGCCAGCGCGTTGATCAGCGCTTCGTCCACGGCCTCTTCTGGATAGAGAGGCGAGTCCTGCCGTAGGGGGCTGTTTTTGACAAAACGGGAAATGGTGGGAGTATTGCGGACAATGAAGGAATACGCTTCCTCGAAGATTCGGTGAAGCGGGCCTTCAAACGACTTCAGGTCACGATACGTATCCCCGGCCTTGTCCGATTTATAGCACATGGCCCTGATGCGAACTTGCGGTTGGCGGGCCGCGGGGTTCCTTGTGAAAAGGACGTCGCCGCCGTTTGTCAGTTTCCCATACCGAGCCACAGAAAGGTCTTCCAGAACCATGGTTGGTTGGGACACATCGCGGAAAAAAGCCCGCCGGGCTTTTTCCGCATCCGCTACCGTTGCCCTAACCTCCGCCATATCTACGTCCTCATCGATGTCGGCAAAGGAGAAGCGGCGTTCCCATCGCTCGGGCTCAATCTGGCGGCGCATGACGATATCGCGGATTGTTTCGGCATCCGCTATTTGCGTGAGCTCCCCGGAGCGGATATATATGACATCCTTGAAGGCATATGGGCCATCCTTTCCCGCCGGCACCTCGATCACGATGACCGGTTTCCCCTCTACTTTTTCCTGTTGGACGGCAACGTAAGGTTTGGGTGAGAGCCTTTGGCTGAATAGACGCTCAAGCTGATGGATGCCCTCGGGAGACGTGCCGGCACCGGTTACATCCCCCTTGTCGCTCGCTCCGATAATCAGGAATCCGCCCGAAGCGTTCAAAAAACCGCACACCGCCCTTCCCAAAGCATCCTGATCGCGGGCAGAGGATTTGAACTCAATGCGCTGCCCCTCGCCAAGAGAAAGCAATTCCATGATTCTTCCTGGAGTCATTTGGCGCCTTCCATTTCCGGGATGGGCTGACCGCCTTCAAAATTCTCCCGGATGAACTCCTCGGCCTCTTGGTAGCGGGAAAACTGAGCGCTTACGAAAATCGAGCCGTCATAATCGGAACGGAATTTTTGAACCCAGTTGCCGCGGCGTTCGGCCAGCGGGACTGAGTGAGGTCGTTCGTGATCGATGGTGGCCTCTTCATAGAGATCGAGTATGCGCAGGTCCGTTAAAACCTGGTTTTGCTTCAATGTAAGCTTGGCCCTTCCGCTTTTTCCCCTGAAGCCAAGGCTGTTGAGCAGTGCTCGAGCAAAGACCACGTTCTCGTGAGCCAATAGCCAGCGAGGCTTTTTCAGTTCGATTGCCTTCAAGATTTCCTGATGGGTAATGGAAAGATTGGTTGGATCCTTGGGGTCCTCACCAGTGCCGTAGGAGGTGGTGATGATGCCGAGGAAGAGATCGCACCTTTCGACGGCCCGCAGACAGCTCTCAAACGCAGTCAGTTTGGAAGAAACCGGGACCGTTCCCTTGTGGGACATCCAGACCTCATATCCGTAGCTGGTGAGCAAGGTGTAAACGCGGTCCAGCAGTTCTTCGACGCCGTAGACCGTAGAAGAGACCATCACCCGCAGCTTCCGTTTCTCTGCCATCACCGTTCTCCTTGCTGGGTTTCAAGTGAAGCGAACAGCTCACCCATCGACTCCCGCAAAGCCATCGAGCTTTCCTGCCAGTTGGCAATGACCTGCTTGAGGCTGACCGTTTCGGCCGCTCCATTGCCATTGCCGTTACCGTTGTCCGCCCGCACATAGAGAGGGATGCTGAGGTTGCTGCCGTTCTCCCGGATCTCGTCATTGCTGATTACCCGGGCAAAGCCGTCCTCGTCGGCGAAATTTTGGTAGGCGGCGACAATGCGCCGAATGTGATCGTCGGTGAGGAAGCTCTGCGCCCGCTCGCGGGTCACTTCATTCACCGCGTTGATGAAAAGGACCTTGTTCCGGCGCTCTTTGGGCTTGTTCATGCGGCAGACGACAACGCAGGCCTCCATGGGCGAGTTGTAGAAGAGGTTGGGGCCAAGGCCCAACACGCACTCCACCACGTCGTGGGCGACCAGCTTTTCACGCATGGCAAGCTCTTCGTTGCGAAAGAGCACGCCATGCGGGAAGAGGATGGCGCAGCGGCCGGTCTTGGCTTTCAGGCTCTTGATGATGTGCTGCCAGAAGGCGTAGTCGGCGCGGCCCTGGGGCGGCGTGCCGTAGATGTTCCGACCCCACGGATCGGCGGACCAGGCATCGCGGTCCCACTGCTTGATGGAATAGGGGGGATTGGCCAGCACCAGGTCGAACTGCATGAGTCGGTCGCCTTCGACGAAGGCGGGACTCGCCAGGGTATCGCCGCGGACGATGCGGAAGTCCTCAATGCCATGCAGGAACAGGTTCATCCGGCCGATGGCCGAGGTGAGCAGGTTGCGCTCCTGTCCGTAGAGGCGCAGGTTGCGCCACTCCTTGTTTTGCCGCTTCAGCTGGGCGACAGCGGAGAGCAGCATGCCGGCGGAGCCGCAGGTCGGGTCGTAGATCGATTCGCCGGGCTTGGGCTCGAGCATCTCGGTCATCAGGTGGACCACGGTGCGGTTGGTATAGAACTCGGCGGCGGTGTGGCCGGAATCGTCTGCGAACTTCTTGATCAGGAACTCGTAACCCACGCCCAGTTCGTCCTCCGGACAATTGGCGATCGAAAGCGTCTGCGAGCTGAAATGCTCGATCAGCTCGCGCAGCATGGAATCTGGCAGGCGGTCCTTGTTGGTCCACTGGGCATCGCCGAAGACCCCGTACAGGGTGTCGGGGTTGGCTGTTTCGATCGCCCGCAGGGCGTCCTGGATGGCCTTGCCCACGTTCTTGACCTGGGCGCGGGTGGCCTGCCAGTGGGCGCCGGCCGGGATCTGGAAACGGTGCTGTTCGGGCAGCGAGGCGTACGTCTGATCGCCGCCGGATTCCGCCAGCGCGGCGACCAGCTCCTCGTCGTAGACGTCACACAGGCGTTTGTAGAAGAGCAGCGGGAAGATGAACTGCTTGTAGTCTCCGGCGTCGATGGTGCCGCGCAGCAGGATGGCCGCGCCCCAGAGGTAGGATTCGAGCTGGGATTGGGAGATCATCACGCCTGCCTCCGGAAGATCTTGAGCCCGCAGTGGGAGCATTCCCACGTTGGATCGTCATCGCTGACACAGCAGCCGCCAAGTGTGATCCTGCCTTCCTCTATTTTTCGTTCTAACTCCTCATCGAAAGCGGGCATACCATAGAGGATGCGGGCCAGAGGGGCCTGCCCGCATTTCGGACATTTCCGTGGTTTCTGCGCACGTTCGACTCTGGTTGATTTGTTACTCATACCAACCCTTCTTTTTCGAGCAGCGCCTTCAAACGATCCTCGGCCGCATATGCCGCCTGAAGCGATTCCTTGAGATTGGCGATGGCCTGATCGAGGGTGAGGGATTCATCCTCGATCACCGGCTCCACGTAGCGGGGAATGTTCAGATTGAACTCATTCTCGCGAATCTCTTCGAGCGGGACTACTCGGCAGCTTCCTTCCACATCCCGATAGTCTGCGTACCAGTGGTGGATACGATCCACGTGTTCGGGCAGCAGCTCGTTTTGGGCGCGGCCGGTCTTGAACTCCTTGGCAGCATCGATGAACAGCACCTTCTGGCGGTGGTCCTTGGGCTTGCTGTCCCGAAACACCAACACACAGGGAGCGAGCCCCGTGCCATAGAAGATGTTCTGCCCAAGGCCGATCACGGCTTCGAGGAGGTCCATCTCCAGCAGCTTGCGCCGGATATTCCCTTCCTTGGACATGCGGAACAGTACTCCATGGGGGAGAACCACCGCCATGCGGCCAGTTTTTCGGGCCATCGACTTGATCATGTGCTGGACCCAGGCGAAATCGCCCGACTTGGTGGGGGGAAGCCCGGTAAAATTGCGGCCGTAGGGGTCGTTGACCCAGAGGTCGTCCCCCCATCTTTCGAGGGAGAACGGGGGATTGGCGATGACGCAGTCGAAGGTGGCGAGGCTGTCTCCTGAGTAGAAGGCCGGCATGCGCAGCGTATCGCCGCGCTCGATATGGAAATCTTCGGCGCCGTGGAGAAAGAGGTTCATCCGGGCGATGGCGGAGGTGGTCAGGTTCTTCTCCTGGCCGTAGAGCTTGCCCAGCATGAGATTCTCGTCACCACCCTGCGCTTTGACCTGGTGCAGCGCCTCGAGGAGCATGCCGCCGGTTCCGCAGGCCGGGTCGTAGATGGTCTCTCCGGCTTTGGGGGCCAGGATACGGACCAGCAGCGCGACCACGGAGCGGGGGGTATAGAATTCCCCGGCCTTCTTGTTGGTCAGGTCGGCAAATTTCTTGATCAGGTATTCATAGGCCTGGCCGAGAATGTCTGTCCGGCAGCGCTCATTGTCCAGGGACAGCGACGAGAAGTGTTCGATCAAGTCCTTGAGCAGCGCGTCCGAAAGGCGGTCCTTGTTGGTCCACTGGGCGTCGCCGAAGATGCCATGCAAGGTGTCGGGGTTGGCCTGTTCGATGCTGCGCATGGCCTTCTGGAGCGCATGACCGATATTGACGCTCTGGGCCCGGACATCCTGCCAGTGGCACCCCTCCGGCACCTGGAAACGGTGGTTCTCGGGGAATTGGGCGAATTCCACGTCACCGGTGGATTCTTCCAGGGCGACGGTATACTCCTCGTCATAGACGTCGGAGAGTCGTTTGAAGAAGAGCAGCGGGAAGATGTAGGTCTTGAAATCGGCCGCATCGACCGGGCCCCGCAGGATGTTGGCTGCCTCCCAGAGGTGCCCGGAGAGGGCTCCGATATCCAGATCGGCTGGATGATTGTTTCCGTTCCCATTTCTCATCAAATCTGATCCTGTCTGGCCACTTCAGCGTTGGTGATGGAGATGATTGATAAAATTCTTCCAAATTGACGCATCCTCTAATATATTGATAGTGGAGACGATTGTCAAATGGCCCGCGTCGGGAGCGTTAAAAATCCCTGTGGCGAACACCTTACGTGGGAACGGTGGCGAATTGTAGAATCGTCATGGAGTTCCAGTGCTTGATGTGCAGATTCTCTGAATCGATGTATTCGCGCCCGACGATTCTTTCAATGCCATGGGCCTCGAGGTCGAGCTCCACAAGGTTGGTGTTCTTCACCACCTCGCCGAGCTTGATCACCTTTCCGTCGGGTTTAAGGGGAAGCGTACTCATTCGCTGAGTCCCTCCAGCAACGCCGCGATCTCTTCCGGCCGAGGCAGTTGCCCCCTCAATTCCTTGGGCAGCGTCTTGGTTATTTCGTAGGTGGCCACGCCGATGGGTTTGCTGGCGTCGAGCAAGGCGTACTCGACGATGGTGCGGCTCTTTTCCTTACAGAGAATGATACCGATGGAAGGGTTTTCATCCGCTTGCCGAACCTGCCGATCCAGGGCTGTCAAATAAAACTGCATCTTGCCGACAAATTCCGGCTGAAATTTGCCGATCTTCAATTCGATGGCTACCAGGCAGCGCAGATGCCGGTGAAACAGCAGCAGGTCGATGAAGAATTCGTCACCATCGACCTCCAGCCGATACTGACTGCCCATAAAGGCGAACATGCCCCCCATGGCTCGCAGGAAGTCCTCGATCTTGGCTATCAGCGCCCGTTCCAGTTCCCGCTCACTGTGCTCCTCGCCCAGTTCCAGAAAATCGAAGGTGTATTCGTCCTTCACCGCCAGCTTGGCCTGGGCGCGCAACTCCGGCGTCAGCGCCTGGTCGAAGTTGGTCTGGCCCAGCAGGGATTTTTCATAACTCTGGTTTTCGATCTGGTGGAGCAGCACATTTTTCGACCAACCAAACTTGCGGGCCATGCGGATGTAGAATTCACGCTCCAATGGGTCTTTGCATTTGCTCATAATGACAAGGTTGTGTGCCCAGGCAATCTCTCCAACCAGTGGTTGGAGTTTTTCGTGGCCTTTGTATTCAAGAAAAAACTGACGCATATACCACAGGTTCTGCACCGAAAAGCCACTGATTCCCGGAAACTCTTGCCGTAGGTCGGCAGACAATCGTTCCACCACGGACTTACCCCATCCAGCTTGTTCTTGCCGTTCCGCGATCATTCGCCCGATATCCCAGTACAGCCAGACTAGCTCGGTATTGACCGCTTTCAGGGCGGCGTACTGCGCCGAGCGAACCCGCTCTTTTACCTCGGCGAGGAGGTGCACGTAGTCCGAACCGGGATTGATCTTTTTCAGTTCGCTCATTCCTTTTTTTGCTTCCATGATTGTGGCTCCTTTCCTATGGAGGTCTCCATCGCTTTCATGCCACCAAAAAACGGTCCTGAGGTTATTAGAGCAACACCATGCGGCGATCCCTGGGTTCCCGCCAAACTTCCGAACTTCCCCAGTTTCCAGCCGAGTTTTTGGGGGTGCATGCTCATTTTGGGTTGCCTCTGTCTCTCATCTTTCAGGAGCTGCAGCAAACTGGTGACTCCCGGGGTGACCCCCACGTTTGCTGAGGTAATGGGGAAAGCCCTTCCGGACGCAAGCATCCGCCAATATATGAGTAGCGGAAACGATTGTCAAATGGCCGCGCGCCGGACGGGGCTCCGGCCATGAGGTAGGGAACAGGAGAGCCGGAAGGGGATGCGGGGAGGAAAGAAGGAAAATGGTGGAGCCAGGCGGAATCGAACCGCCGTCTCAACCTTGCGAAGGTCGCGTTCTCCCGCTGAACCATGGCCCCACGCAACGGAAGTGGACCCATCTTACCCGAAAACGGCCACTCCGTCAAGGCGGGTGGGGGAAAAACCCGGCTGGGGCGTGGTTTTTGATCCGCCCCTACAGCGCCTGGAGCTGCTCGCGCAGCGCGGGCCACTGCTCGGGCGGGATGCGGGCGCCGTAGACCTCGATTACCCGGGCCGCCAGCAGCGAGCCGGCGGCGCCGCAGCGGTCGAGCGGCAGACCGGAGATGAGTCCGTAGAGGAAGCCGGCGGCGTAGAGGTCGCCGGCGCCGGTGGTGTCGAGCGGCCTGGACGGGGCCACCGGTACCCGGATGACCTGGTCTCCCTGGCGGACGAGCGACCCCTTGTCGCCGAGTTTGACCACCGCGATCGCCCCGTGGCTGGCCATCATGGCGGCCGCGGCCAGGGGGTCGCGCTCGCCGGTGAAGGCGGCCGACTCGTCCTCGTTGGCGAAGACCAGGTCGGCGTAGTCCGCGACCAGGCGTCGGATGAAGTCGAGATTCTCGCGCACCACGTTAAAGCTGGCCAGGTCGAGCGAGACCTTCAGGCCGGCAGCGGCCGCCTGGCGGATCGCCCGCTCCACCAGGGCGTGGTTTTGCACCAGGTACCCCTCGATGTGCAGCAGGTCGTAGCCCGGGAAGACTTCGTCAGCGATTTCGTCTGCCGTGAGTTCGACTGCCGCCCCCAGGTGGGTGGCGAAGGTGCGCTCGGAATCGGGGGTGATGAAGGCGATGGCGGTGCCGGTGCGGCTGGTCCCGGGCAGCAGGTTGGTGTCCACTCCCGCCGCGACCAGCTCGCGGTGGAAGTAGTCACCGAGCGGGTCCCGGCCCGTCTTGCCGACGAAGCCGGTGGCGACGCCGAGGGCGGCGAGGCCGTGGATGGTGTTGGCGGCCGAGCCGCCGGCGGCCTGCCGCCGGTCCATCGTTTCGGTCTCGAGCAGGATGGCGTCGGCCAGGTCGGCCGTGACGTGGGTCATGCTCCCCTTGGGCAGGGAAAACCGTCCCAGCGGTTCGTCGGAGAGGGTCGGAATGATGATGTCGACCAAGGCGTTGCCGATGCCGAGGATGCGTTTCATGAATCGGTTCCTTGGGGAGGGACGCTCAGGGCCTGGGCGAGTTGTTCCTTCAGACGGTCGACCAGCCGGCGCGATTCCTCCCCTCGTCCTTCCTGGGCGGCGGCCTGGAGCAGTCGTCCCGAATCCGACATCTCATGCAGGCCAAAGACGCCAGCGGTCCCCTTGATGTCATGGGCGATGACCGCCACTCCGGGCAGGTCGCCGGCGGCCAGCGCCTCCTCCATGCGGGGCAGGTCGGCGCGGGTCTTCTCCAGGAATTCCCGCCGCAGTTCGGCCATGAACAGGATCTCCGACTCCGTTTCCTGATACTCTGGGCACATGCCGGTCGCTCAGATGCGGCCGGTGACGGTCTTCTCGACGGCGTTGGCGTCGTCGAGCACCAGGGTGAGGCTGTGGCGGGTGTTGAGCTCCCGTTCGTCGATCATGCCGTAGGCGGCCACGATGATCTGGTTGCCCGGCCGGGTCAGGTGGGCGGCGGCGCCGTTGATGATGAACGCCCGCGAGCCGGCGGGGGCCGGGATGGCATAGGTGGTGAACCGGTTGCCGTTGCTGATGTCGTAGATGTCGACCTGCTGGAAATGGCGGATCTGGGCCTTTTCCATGATCTCCTCGTCGATCGAGATGCTGCCGTTGTAGTTGATGTCGGCACCGGTGACCCGCGCCCGATGGATCTTGGCGATCAGAAAGGGAATCAGCATTGGATTTCTCCTACCATGGACGGAAACATGTTCTCACGCTCCGTGGATTTTCGGGTGACGTTGTCCGGCCCGGCGATGGCCGTCCGCTTCCCCAAGGGGCATTGTACCCCGCATGGCCGCCCGGCGCAAGGGGGGGGAGAGACGCCGGGCCGGAAACGACGAGCTAGCCGATGCTGCCGACCACGAAGTTGTCGATCAGGCGGGTCGCCCCCACCCGGATGGCACAGGCGACCAGAGTCCCCTCGGGGCGGACGGTGGCCAGCGGGGTCAGGGTGGCGGTCGACACGACTTCACAGTACTCGACCTGGATCCGCGGGGAGCCGCCGAGTTCCGCCAGGATGGCCTGCCGCAGGGGGGCGGCCGAGATTTGTCCCGCGGCGACCATCTCCCGGGCCCGGGCGAGACCCCGGGGCAGGTGGAGGGCGGCCTGCCGTTCCTCGGCGGAGAGGTAGGCGTTGCGCGAGGAGAGGGCCAGACCGTCCGGGTCGCGGACGATGGGCATCGGGCGCACGGTCAGGCGGAGGTGGAGGTCCCGTACCATGCGGGCGATCAGGATCGCCTGCTGGGCGTCCTTGGTGCCGAAGTAGGCGCGCCGGGGGGAGACGATGTGAAAGAGCGAGAGGACGACGGTGGCCACGCCGCGGAAGTGCCCGGGGCGGGACTTGCCGCACAGCTCCCGTTCGAGTTCGGTGACGCTGACCAGGGTCTGGTGCCCCGGAGGGTAGACCTCTTCGGTGGTGGGGGCGAACAGCAGGTCGGCTCCGGCCTCGGCGAGCAGCTCGGCGTCCCGCGCCAGGTTGCGGGGGTAGCGGGTGAAGTCTTCGCTGGGGCCGAATTGCAGCGGATTCACGAACACCGACACCACGGTCAGGTCGTTTTCGGCGCGACTGGCCCGCACCAGGCTCAGGTGCCCCTCATGCAACGCCCCCATGGTCGGCACGAGTCCGATCGTGATGCCGGGACGGCCGTCCAGTTCGGCCCGCAGTGCGGAAACGGTGGTCACTGTCTTCATGAGAAAAACTCCTCCCCCTCTCCCTGGAGATGGGTGGTCTCCCCTTCGCCGGGGAACTCCCCCCGGTCGACCTCTTCGCCGTAGCGTCGCAGCGCGGTGCGGGCCGCTTCCGCCAGGTCGGCGTAACGGCGCACGAAGCGGGGGGTGGTTTCCCCACCCAGCCCCAGCAGGTCGTGAAAGACCAGGATCTGGCCGTCGCACCCCTTGCCGGCGCCGATGCCGATGGTGGGGACGGTCAGCCGGGCGGTGATGTGCTCCGCGACTTCGGCGGGGATCGATTCGAGGACGATGGCCGACACTCCGGCCCGCTCCAGCAGCAGGGCGTCTTCGCAGAGTTCGCGTGCCTTCTCCTTGAGCTTGCCCTGGACCCGGAAGCCGCCCAGGGCGTGGATCGACTGGGGGGTCAGCCCCAGGTGGGCGATCACCGGGATCTCGGCCGCCAGGATGGCCTCGATCACCGGCAGCCTTTTCCGGCCCCCCTCCAGCTTCACCGCCTCGGCGCCCCCCTCCCGGACCAGCCGGATGGCGCTTTCCACCCCCTGGGCCGGCGACATGTGATAGGTGCCGAAGGGCATGTCGGTCACCACCAGGGCGCGGGGTTGCGCCCTGGCGACCATGGCGGTGTGATAGATCATTTGGTCGAGGGTGACGGTCAGGGTGGTGGGGTTCCCCTGCACCACCATGCCCAGCGAATCGCCGACCAGGATCAGGTCGACTCCGGCCTCGTCGGCGATCCGGGCGGTGGGGTGGTCGTAGGCGGTCACGGCGACGATCTTTTCGCCCCGGCCCTTGCGCTGAGCCAGGCAGAGGACGGTCACTTTCTTGCGCTCAGTCGGCCGGGGCATAGTAGGCGATCCCCTTCTTGTGGCGGCGGATCTCGCGCACCAGCTGATCGATGCCTTCGGCCGATTCGAACGGGAACCGTTCGACGTTGACGACCAGCAGCGGGGCCTCCTTGAAGTGAAAGAAGTAGGAGTTGAACCCCTCGAACACCTCCCGCCAGAAGTCGGCAGGCACCTTGCGCTCGATCGGGCTGCCCTGGGTCTGGATGCGGCGGAGCATCTCGGCGAAGGAGGTCTGCAGGTAGATCACCAGGTCGCAGGGGGCGATCCGTTCGGCCAGCAGTTGAAAGACCTTCTGGTACACCGTCCGGTCGCCCTCGCCGAGGGTGATGCCGGCGTAGATGGGGTCCCGGGCGAACAGGTAGTCGGTCACGGTCAGCTTGTGGAACAGGCCGGGTTGCCGGATGTCGTCCTGCTGGGCGAACCGGTTGAGCAGGAAGATCAGCTGGGCCTTCAAGGCGAAGGGGGATTCGTTCTGTCCGATCGCCGACTGGAACTCGGGCAGGAAGGGGTTGGCCGTATCGTCGGCGATCAGGCGGGCGGCGAACTTCTCGGCCAGCAGACCCGCCAGCCGGGTCTTCCCGGAGCGGACCAGGCCCTCCACGGCGATGGTGCGCACTCCCTCCAGGACGGCAGGCTGAGCGGGTGGGGTGGAGCGGGTGCCGGCGATGGTGGAATCCATGAGAGCGAATGATACCATTGTCTTCCGGCCATTTCAATTGTCCCTGGTGCTTCCGGAGGGCTCCGCGGTTTGCTATAATGGAGTCATGAAACGCGGTTTCACGCTCATCGAGGTCCTAATCGTCATCACCATGATCGGGATCCTCGCCGCCATCCTGGTTCCCCAGTACAAGTCCAGCGTCGTCCGGACCCGGGAGGCGGTGCTCAAGGAGAACCTCTTCCTGATGCGGGACGCCATCAACCACTTCTTCGCCGACAAGAAGAAGTTCCCTGCCTCCCTCGATGACCTGGTCGCCTTCCGTTACCTGCGGGAGATTCCGGTCGATCCGATCACCAAGAGCCGCGACTGGCAGCCCGAGTACGCCGAACCGGCCGAAGGGGAGGAGTACGACCCGGAGGTCGACCAGGGGATCGTCGGGGTGAAGAGCGCCTCCCAGGGCACGGCCCTCGACGGCTCGCAGTACCGGGATTGGTGACCATGCGGCTCCCCCTTGGTGACCGCCGCGGCGCGATGCTGATCGTGGTCATGATCGGCGTGGTCGTGCTGGGCATCCTCCTGCTGCGGGCCCGCGGCGCCTGGGAGTACGAGTGCCAGCGGGACCTGGAGGAGGAACTGCTGTTCCGGGCCCGGCAATACGTCCAGGGGATCCGGTTGTTCCAGAAGAAGCACCCCGGCACCTTTCCCGAGAGCCTGGACATCCTCTACAAGGAGAGGTGCCTGCGACGCAAGTATCCCGACCCGATGACCGAAAAGGGGGAATGGGACATCGTGCTGCAGGCCCGCGGCGGGGGCGCCAAGAAGCTGCTGCTGGCCCCGGCCGCCCTGGCGCCGAAGCTGGCCGACAGAGGCGTGATCATCGGCGTGTGCTCGTCGTCTCCCGACACCGGCTACCTGGAATACCGAGGCAAGAAGAAGTACAACGAATGGGCGGTCTACCTCGGCGACAATCCCCGCGAAGAGATGCCCGAACTGGAAGTCCTGACCGTCCCGTGAAGAACATCCTGCTGGTCGCCGCCGAAAACTCGGCCGAGAATTACGCCTTGCAGGTGGTGGAGGCCTTCCG
>Ga0116171_10004619_pt1 | contig 12337 bp, 6 predicted proteins | sample AD_JPNHW2_MetaG_FD_89798 | JGI IMG/M metagenome (GOLD analysis project Ga0116171, IMG submission 89798) | Active sludge microbial communities of municipal wastewater-treating anaerobic digesters from Japan - AD_JPNHW2_MetaG | ecosystem: Engineered > Bioreactor > Anaerobic > Digestate | place...
CCTCAGTCAACAAAGCGAGAATGGCCGCTTGAAAAATTGTCCATTTTTACTTGACCATTCCAGTTTTTTGCGTGCATTTTTGGAAATAAAAAGAGGGTCTTCGAGAGAAAATCTCCGAAAACCCTCTTCTGGAAATGGTTTCAGGCTACAAAACAGGCCGACCCGTTAAACTCCTGTTGAAATGAGTGATGCTGCGCGCTTAAGAAAGACTTTCGAATCAATTAAGAATTCATTTTTCATATTGTTTTCTAACGCCGGCTTCTGCTTGCGGCGAGCATTTAGAAACGGAGTTTGTGGTTATATAATTCTGCAAAGATTATGGCTCCATGTTTGTTAGAGAAGTTTGTCGGAGAAATTTTCGAATGAGTTGGAGACGGAAAATTCGACAGTATTGCCAAGTGCTTTGAAATGCTGTATCCCGCAGTCTATTTTGGCCTGTTCTGTTGGCCTGATCTCATCAGTGAATAGCGTGCTTTTGGTTTCGACGACAAAATAGAGTTTTTCTTCGCCTGATTTTTCGACCAGAACAGCCCAGTCTGGGTTGTAGGTGCCAAGAGGGGTGTCTATTCTAAACCAGTCAGGCAGTTTGGCGTAGAGTTTTACATGCTCGCACGTCTCAAAAGCCGAAGCAAATTGCATTTCGATTTCTGAATCATATACAACATGATCAAAAACCGATTTACTGCTTTCAATCATATTTTTGTGCAGGTAACCAAACAGTTCGTTTTCTCCAAAAAGCTCCTGGGCGTAGTAGTGCTCATCACCAATTTTCTGATATTTAATGCCTTTAACAAGGAACAAGCGCATCTGATGCTTGATTAGTGCTGCAACCTGCTCTATGAACTTCTGAGGGTTATTTTTGAATGATTCAAGTCTACCGCTGTCATTAATTATTCTCACCAGCGTTTTTCGAGTCAGGTTGGTTACATTCTGAAGATAGGTTATAAGATCAGGAAGTTCAATTGAATGATCGTCATATAAACTCGCTGTTTCTTGCACTAGGGCTGAGTGGACCCCCCCTCTGTCTATTTCAGTTAAAGCTTTGCGGTAAATAAACTTGGCTTTGCCGACCTGCAGCTTTGTTGCGAGCTCCTGTGCACATTTTTTTATAAGCTCTTCAATATCAAATTCTACACGAAAGGTGGTTTTGTATTTTATTCGATTCCAGAGCTCTTTGAATTCAGGGCTTAGATAGACTGCTTTGTTGAGACTCACCTTTCTTTTTTCATCTTTGTTTTTTATGTTCAGGTTGCCAGAAACCTTTTTTAATACAGAAACGATCGAAGCAGTGTGCGCAATAAAAGCTTCTGGAATCGATAGATTGCCGTTTTTCAATGCAGTTTTCAAGGAGTCCTGCACCTTGCCGCGTTCATCGATGTAGCCTTGCTGTTCAAGATGCTCCCAAATTTTTTTTGAAGCTTCGACACCGAGATATTCATTGTTAAAATCATCGACCGGAACAACAATGTTTGCAAAAAGATGCCCTTCAACAATGCCAAATTTTATGCCTTCTTCTTCCTCAATTTCTTTCTGCAGCTGTGCTGCAAACTGTTCATAAGACTCATTTGCCATGACAGTAAGAGTATTCACTTCAAAGCCATGAACTCTTTCGCCCTGTTGATTGACCGCAATTCTCAGACCACGACCGATTTCCTGGCGTTTTTTCAGTGTTGAGCCAGTTTCATTCAGGGTGCAGATCTGAAAAACGTTCGGGTTGTCCCAGCCTTCTCTTAGGGCAGAATGAGAAAAAATAAACTTTAGTTTCGAATCAAAGCTGAGAAGCTTTTCTTTCTCTTTCATGATCAGATTGTAAGCGCTTTCGTCGGCGGCAGTGTTGCCCGATGCGTCTTTGAGCATATCTTCGCCAGAGGAATCCTTTTTTTTGTCTATTGCGAAATAGCCGTTATGAACACCATGGGCAGCTGTTTCAAGATCTATTTTTTCAAAGAGGCTTCTATACTTTGGTTTTTTAATTGCCAGGCTGTATTCTTCTTCGAACATCAAAGCGTATTTGCCTTTTTGCGGGTCGCCTTTTGCATCATACCAGCGATAATTCGCCACCTTGTCGATAAAAAACAGGCTCAAGACTTTTATGCCATGTTTATTCAAGCGCATTTCCTTGTCGAGGTGTTCTTCAATGGTCTTACGAATCTGCAGGCGCTTGTATTGGTCTGGATCAACATCGCCAGTGGCCTGGCCAATTTTCAGAATTTCTTCTTTGCTGGTAAAGTCTATGTATTCATTATCTTTTTCGCAGAATATTTCGTTGATAATATAGCCATCATAAATATCTCGACCGCCACTTTTATCAAGCAGGTCGTCGCCGCCTTTTACAACGATTTCTTTTCTTTCTATCGAACCGTTGGCGAGCCGACAATCAATTTCAATTTTTGCGGTAATCGGGCTTTTTTTATTATTAACGCTTATGAGCTTGATATAAGCACGGTTGAAACTGTCTTTGACTTCGATGCCTGCAACTTCGATCTGTTTAACCAGTTTTTGCTCGTATGCATCTACTGAATCAAGCTTATAAAGCATGTGGTGCTTGTCTACGTGTGTGGCAGAATACCGTAGTGTGCACAATGGTTTCAAAGAATCGATAGCTTCTTTGCTTTTCGAGGTTGTATCTACGCTTTGAGGCTCATCGATAATGACGATCGGCCTTGTATCCTGAATGAATTCTATTGGTCGGGTGCCGCTCATCTTGTCGTGGGCGCGGTGAATGATATTGGCTTTGTTTTCCTTTTCGGGGTCTGTAAAACTTTTTCTGAAAGCATCGATGTTGATTACCATTATCTGGATATCGGGGCTTGTGGCAAAGTTTCTGACTTCAGACAGATCGCTCGAATCGTAGACAAAAAAATCAAAACAGACGTTTTCGTATATTTGTTTAAAATGCTCGGCGGTTATCTGCAGGGATTTATGAACGCCTTCTTTAATTGCAACTGAAGGAACCACGATGATAAATTTGGTGAAGCCATACAGGCGGTTGAGCTCAAAAATCGAGCGCAGATACACGTAGGTCTTACCGGTTCCGGTTTCCATTTCAACGGTAAAATTCAGTCTGCCAAGCTTTTCAGAAGGCGGCAGACCGTTTTTCAGCTGAATATTGCGGATATTTTTCAAGATATCTTCTTCTAAAAGTTTGAGGCGATTGCCGATGCCAAGGTTGTTTTCCATTCCGAGAAGGGTTCTATCTGCGGTCATTTGAAGAGGAGCAACAGTAAAATTGGTCTGGCAGATTTCCTGGCCTTCAAAAATACCGGTAATTGATTCAATAGCCCTTTTCTGGTATTCGAGGTTCGGGTCAAACTGTATTTTCATTTTTTTCCCTCTGCATCATTCTTTTGCAGCTGCTGCGCAAGCATATCAAGCTGTCTGATATAATCTTCCTCGCCTGCTTTTTCAAGAGATTCCCGCCGCGAAACCTCAAAAATTTCGTATTCATTTCTGGCATGATCGTCAGCTTCCTTTTTGCTGACAGAACCGGAATTCGGCAGAACATCACGGTCATTGAACCTGAGAAAATCATCGAGCTTTGTTTCCCAGTCTTTTAAGAAAACCTGTTTTCGGCGTTTGGCCTGATCTTCAGCGAAATCAAGCCACATGCTGACAATGCGGTTCAAACCTTCAATTTCGTCTTCATTTAAATAATTCTTGGCGGTGGTAATATCGGTTTTTCTGACAGAATCGCTTTTCCAGGAGGTCAAACCCATATTGGGCAGCAGGTGGTTGGCTCTTCGCTTTATTATTTCTGCTGCAGTCAAGCCAGTTGCGGCATAATGCAATTTGTTTTGAATTATGCTGAAAAATTTGGCTGTTTCAGTCAGTCCCGGGTCGTAATCAGCAGCCAGTTTGAATATTTCTCTGACACGAAGATACATTCGTCTTTCACTGGCTCTGATGTCCCTTATTCGCGCCAACATCTCATCGAAATAATCGGGGACTTCGCTATTATTGACCGGCGGGTTTTTCAACCGCTCATCATCCATTACAAAACCTTTGATGATGTATTCTTTAAGTTTCGCCGTGGCCCAGATGCGAAACCTGGTGGCAATAAGACTCTTTACTCTGTAGCCGACGGAAATTATGGCATCAAGGTTATAGAAGGTTATCTTCCGGCGAACCGCACGGTTTCCCTCATGTCGAACTACCGAGAAATCCTCGGTAGTTGAAACCAGCTCCAATTCTTCTTCTTCGTAAATGTTTTTCAGATGTTGTGAAATATTATCGGCTGAGCAGTTAAAAAGCTGCGCCATATCAGCTTGAGTAAGCCACAAGGTTCCGTTTACCAGTCGAACATCTATTTTTACCTGGCCATTATCGGTCTGGTAAATGATAACTTCGCCGCCACCGGGGTTGGTGTCAACTGTCTGTATTGCTTTGCCCCTGCCACTTCTCATTTTACAGGCTCCTGATGTGTTGAATGTCTGCCTGTTTAAGTATCTGCACGACGTTTGTTTTGGCAACATCGTCTTTAAAGCCGCTGTCTCTGAGGATTACCCTGACAACTTCAGGGGCAAGTTCTTTGTACAACTTAACAATTTCATCAGCCAGGGCCGGCGTAATTTCGTTGCCCAGGCACACCAGCAATGCGCCCATACCGATGTCAAAAACTTTCTGGCCAGCCAGCATGTGTTCTTTTATTGGCAGAGTAAGATCTAAACCGTATTTCAGCAATATTTCATAAAGAACATCGCTTTCGCTTCTATCTGCCTTGATGTTGTCAATATAGCTTTCAAGCGTTTTTTCATCGAGATTCTGATCCGCTTCCCAGGGTTTAATATTTGTCGAATCGAGCTTGAATACCTTGAACCCCAGATCGCCTTCATAGTCAGGATTTTTTTCTTTTATCTTTTTTGCTGCCCTGCGAATGCGTTCTTTACCTATTTCAGCGATTGTTTTATAGCCTGCTTTGTATGCCTCAGCTTCTTGATTAACTACTTCAGGAAGCTGAATTGAAATGAATTTTCGCATTGCTCCGGGCCTTTGGTTTGCTTGAAAAGTCGCTACGGCAGATGTTGATGAGCCAGCAAAAAAATCCAAAATAATATCTTTCTCGCCGCTGCCAGCCAAGATCATTTGATAAATTAGCCCTACGGGCTTAGGATTTTCGAAAACAGATAAGTTGCCAAAAATGTCTGCCATTTCACTTGAACCTTGTGTGTTAAATGGCACAAAGTCCCATAATGTAGTCCATGTTATGCCTGCTTTAACTTCGGAGAGGAAGCGTTTTAATTTTGGCCTTCCGTCGTCATTTGCTCCAAAATAGATTTCATCATTTTTTATAAGTTCGTCAATTTTTTCTTTGTTAAATCTCCAATTGCCGTTTGAGGAAGGATAATGCTCCTTTCCAGTTCTCGGATTAACAATTGGAAAATATAGGGATTTAACGAATCGTCCACCTTTAACATTTGCCATAAGGTCTCCAGAGGCCCACGGACCTTTTGGATGATTATCTGGATTGGTATAGCGTTCGGTTTGTTCTTCTGTTCTTTCTTTAAGATTTAGAGCTTTTTCAGAACTAGTTTTAGAATATAGGACAATATAATCGTGTTGTGCACCAATTTTTTTATCATTCGGGGGAGTGCTTCGCTTTTTCCAGATAATATTTGCAACAAAGTTCTCTTCTCCAAAGATTTCATCGCAAAGCTTGCGAAGATTAAAAACTTCATTATCGTCAATGCTAATAAAAATAACCCCATCATCACGTAGAAGATTTCTTGCTACTTTTAAGCGTGGATACATCATATTCAGCCAATCGGTGTGGTATCTGCCGCTGGTTTCTGGATTATTGGAGATATTTTTGCCTTCGCTGTCGAGCTGGCCGGTGATTTGTTTGTAATTTTTGATGTTGTCTCTGAAATCATCTTTGTAAACGAAGTCTTTGCCGGTGTTATAGGGCGGGTCGATATATATCATCTTGATTTTCTTATAATAGCTTTTTTGTAAAAGCTTCAAGACTTCGAGGTTATCGCCTTCAATAAAGATATTTTTTGTTGTGTCCCAATCTACTGACTCTTCGGGACAGGGGCGCAAAGTACCGGTGCTGGGTGTTTGTGCCAGCAATTTTGCCTTGCTTTTGCCGTTCCAGGTAAAGCTGTAACGTTCATCTCGCCCATCGATAAACTCGCCCAAAACTTCTTTGAGAGCGTCAAAATCAATTTTGCCATCGGTGACTATATCTGGAAAAAGCTCTTTGAGTCTGGCAATGTTTTCGGTGACTACATCGAGTGATTTACCATTTAAACTGTTCATTGTTTATTCCTCCAGATTAGAGACTGCAGGCTAATTGCCTGAGTTCGTGTTCGAGCTTTTTGATTTGTGTGTTAAGTTCAACCTGTCGGCTGAATGCAGATTTTTTAAGTTCATGCCTGTATTCTGAAATTCTTATCTCAATATCACGGCAACGGGCAAGGTTTTTTTGCCTTTCTTCGCCGTTCAGAATTTTGAATGTGCCTGTAATTTCAGCGCAATTATAACTGACAAACCTGTCTAACCACGAATCATAAAGGGTTTTAAAGTTTAACAGAGACTGCTCGCGCCAGGCCAGAGCATCGACAAAATCGCTTTCATAATCTTTCAGGCAGCTCAAATCAAGCCATGCCGTCGTTAAAATACTTTCGGAAACAAAAGCCCCTTTTTCTGCCAGGCTGAAGCGTTTGGGCGCAATGCTCAGAGCGAAGTTTTCGGTATCAAACCAGAATATCAGCAACAATGGGTAAGGGATGACGCGATGGACAATTTCGGCAATACGTTTATGATTTTTGGGCGCCGAGAGCTCTGTTGCAATAACCGCAATTTCAAGATATTCACGCTCGCCGTCAGAATATGGCAGAACGCCGCTGGTTGAGGGCTTTAAGGTAAACTCCCAGGAAAAGTTTTTAACATTGTCTTTAAGCAGTTTTTTGTCGTTGCCTGAAATACTGTCATTATCAAGAAACTGCTTTTTGGGTATACGCGCCCCCAGAAACGCAGATTCAGGAAAGGCTATTTTTGCTGACAGGTAATCTGTGGCTTTATTCACTTGTTGTCTCTTTGTTTAAAAGAATCAGATAGCTTATTACCTCAAAGTCTTCTATGCCTTTAAAACTGTTTTTGCTTATCACAGTGCCGCCTGGCTGAAAAAGGCTGGCTACACCACGTTCTTCGGCAGCCCCTGTTAATGCTCGAATTGCCGCTGCAAGCAGGTCGCGATAATGCACCATATCAGAACCACTGCCAGTGTTCGCAGCAAATTTCCGCATTGCATTTTCGTGTACCCTTTTGCCATGAATGCTCATTTTCTTGAGGATATCGAGAATTTTTTTTGCCTGGGTGAATTGCAGTGCAACTGAACAGTCATCAGAAACATAGACCAGATAATAGGGCGAAAGAGCGTAGGTTGTGTCTGACAAACTTTGTGAGCCTTCATTTTTTAAGCAGAAGATAACGCCAGGCTTCAGGTCTTCGCCCCAGGAATCGTCAAGCTCTACAACGGAGAACGAGCCTATTGGCAGCAGTTGCAGATACTCGCCATGTTCCTGGCGAAAATCGCTCAGGTCCATGCGAAAATCATTCAAGGTCAAATCGGTAATTGAAATGCCGCCTTCAACGTCTTCAATATCTATTACTTCGCTTTGTAGCTTTTCGAGCTGTTTGCGACGGTATTCAAGATCATTCATTTTGCCTGCATCAGAAAATTCGATGACATTTTCTTCGCCGGTTGCTGATATATCGAGAAGAACCATTCTGCCCGAAACTCTGGATTCAAGATTAATGTATTCATCGAGCTCCATATTCGGCCAGAAATTGACGAGTTGAATTTTTTCATTCTTTGAGCCCAGGCGGTCTATTCGGCCAAACCTCTGAATTATTCTGACTGGATTCCAGTGAATATCGTAATTAATGAGATAATCACAATCCTGCAGGTTCTGGCCTTCAGAAATACAATCGGTTGCAATTAAGAGGTCAATCTGAGCAGTCAGCTCTGAATCAACTTTATCGCGCTCTTTCGAGATAGGCGAAAACGAAGTGATGATCGAAGCCAGATCTTTTCTGATTCCTGGCATTTCGGTTTTATAATCGCCGCTGCCGGTTACCAGGGCAGAATAAATATCAAGCTTCTGCATTGCCCATTTAGCGAGGTTCTCATACAAATATTTGGCTGTATCAGCAAATGCAGTAAAAACAATGATTTTTTTATTGCCCTTATTGATTGGGTTTTTGACTTTCTGACTGATTATTTCTTTAAGCTTTCTAAGCTTTTCATCCTGTGAGACTTTAACTGCCTGAGCTTCGCTGATGAGATTTTCAAGTATAAGACGATCCTCTGCAAGCTCTTGCTTCCAGCGGATTGTATCCATATCCTGTATAAGAACTTTAACCTTTTTGCCAACCACGAATGGCGAAAATTCTTCGTCTTCGGTTTCAATCTCTTCGATATCGAATTCTTCAATATCTTCTTTCAGATTATGTTCTTCAATTTTTTTCAGCAGGCTATTTACCTCGCCAAGAAGCTTTTGCAGGGTCATTGCAAATGAATTGATAGAACTTTCCATTCTTTTGAAGAGGTTTACCCTCATAAGATGGATTAGACTCTGCTCGCGATCGACCTGCTTGAAGACAGAACCGCCAGCAACTTCCCGGTCATACTTGCGGCTGTATTCTTCGGCCTTCTGCGGTAGAACATATTTAAGTGGCGCATAAGCACTAAGATTAAGCAGCCTGATATCTCTGTTAATCTGTTTAAGTGGCGGAAACGCACCATGAGTATCGATGTCGGTTTTTACATTGATTGGCTTCAATCTCTCCGGGAATTTGCCAATTTCAGAAATATCATAATATTTTTCGATATGTTTTCTGGATCTGGCAATTGTTAAGAGATCGAGCAGCTTGAAGTAGTCAAAATTAAGTGTTTCGAGCAGGGTGTCAGTCGTTCTATTTTTTTCATCAAGTTTAAGCCAGGCGTTAAACTTTGCCTGCGCCATTTTAAGAGTCTGCTCAATGCTCACAATACCGCTGGCTTTCAGCGCTTCATCTTTTCCTTCGACAATGAATGAAACCTGGTTTTTAAGGTCATTCATTCTGTTGTTTACTGGTGTTGCAGAGAGCATTAAGACTTTGGTTTTGACGCCTTTTCTGATGATGTCGTTCATTAACCTCGAATATCTTGTCTGCATGAAACCTTTTCGGGCAGGGTTATTGCGAAAATTATGAGATTCGTCTATTACGACAAGGTCATAGTTTTCCCAGTTGACTGTTTCGAGATTAATCTCACCAGAAAACCCTTTTAAACGGCTGAGGTCGCTATGGTTAAGAACATCGAAGTTAAATCTGTCTTTGACCATAATGTTGCGCTTATCGTTAATGGTGTAGATTACCCAGTTTTCTCTGAGTTTTTTGGGGCATAGAACCAGAACCCGGTCGTTGCGCAATTCGTAATATTTTATAATTGCAAGTGCTTCGAACGTTTTGCCCAGACCGACGCTGTCGGCAATTATACAGCCATTATACTTTTCAATTTTATCAATGGCACCCAGAACCCCGTCGCGCTGGAATTTATAAAGTTTTTGCCAGACCTGTGTGCTTTTTATGCCAGTCTGGGTCTTGATTATTTTTTCTTCATCGAGGTCGCTGATAAAATCCTTGAAGATATTGAAAAGCGTGAAAAAGTAGATGAGCTGGGGAGCCTTGTCTTCAAACATCAGAGAAAGAGCTTTATGCAGATAGTCGTGATATTCTCTTTTGTTTTTGCCTGCAGCCCAGAGCTCTTCAAACCACCTTAACAGCGCCCTGGTCTCTTCAGTGTTGTTAAAACAGGTGTTCATGTGATGAGCATCGGAAGGAATTGTGCCAAGGCCATCGGTAGTAAAAGTTGAACTGCCAACCACGGCAATATTGCGATCATTCTGATCGCTCAAGTGAATCAGGTTCTGGTGTACTGAAGATGATAAGCTGCGAATCTCACACTTCGCCTTCAACCAGTCTGCGCACTCTCTGGCGATTCTGGCTACGTTGAGCTGATTTCTCAAGGTTCGGTCCAGCTGGCTACCGTTAATGCCTGCAATGAAGCTGTCTTCACCTTTGTGAGCAGGTATTATCAGCCTGAATTCTTCAATCTTTGCCAGCTCTCTTTTAAGCTCATTGAATGCAAAGATGGAAAACATGCTTGAAACCGCAGATAATTTAATCCCGGGCAGCAGACTTTTTTTCAAAACGTCCACGACTTTTCCCAGGCTTTTATTGTCAATAATGCTTACAGGCTGCTTCATTGCATTTACCTCAAATCTTTCCCGCATTTTTACAGGCTTTGGTAATAGTGTTGTATTTTTTGTGCCATCAACTTTCTTCTGGCTTCAAGAAAATCGTTGTAGTGCTCAATGGTCAGTTCGTGAATATTGGCTGGTATACAATTAATCTCAAGATTTTTTTCAAAGTCTTCAAGGCTGTCTATCCCGCCATATCTAAGCTCACCGGTTTGGCATTGCCGACGTAATTGCCCAATATATTCTGCCGGTGACTTTTTGCCTACTTTGATATTAATTTCCTGTTGAACATAAACGTAATTTGCAACCTGGTTATAGTGGCTTCTATTTAGGCCATGTTCTTTTAAATACTGCTTTGGGAAAATATGATGAATATCGCCTCGGTGTTCGATCATTTCTTTAACTGTTATATCGCGGGATAAAAAGCCCTTGTCATTTAATTTTGCCTGAGCCGCCCAAAAAGTATTTAATACTGGCGTGTTGCTTACCGCCGCGACAAGCTTTTGCTGTAGTCCGGTGGCCCAAAAATCGTCACTTAAGCTCGCTGATTCGATATCATTGAGAGATTTTTCGATACCGTATTCTTCGATGCTTTTGATGTCGCTGTCGAACTGAGATTCTGACGCGCCTGAATAGCGGCCCAGAAGCATGCTCATGACGAACCAGCGGCGCACGAATCTTTCTAGCTTTGCATCTTCCAGATTTATCTCTTTGAGGTGTAAAAAGAGCATATATGCGAAGTTAAGCGAGTTTTGTGAACGAATCAGCTTGGAATCAACAAAGCCGGCTGACTTAATAATCATGACGAAGCGCTTAAAAAGGGTTTCGTTCATGAATGTGAGAACGGCCTCGCGAAGACTTGCAAAAGATTGCTCAGCTATAGCAGCTTCAAAAGTTCGCGTTTCAAAATTCCTTCCAGACAAAAGGCTTACCAGATCACTCAATTTTCCGCGTTTAAACTTGTAACTGAATGCTACACGCAACATGTCGTTGTAATCAGGATCATAAAGATCGTCGTTTTCATTTTTCAGCCACTTCATTCTGGAAAAGAATTCGGTTTTGACAAAGTCCTTGTCTTTTTCGGTGATGTGGGTGTAAAACTCAGGTCTCACAGCCAGATGGCAAAAGTAATCGATTGCTTTTCTCAACAGGCTCCCCTCATAGGTGTCATTTGCAGCAATCTTTGACATGGCAAAATCAGCCTGACTGAGGACCACGCCTTTTGAGTTTATGCGTATAAAAATTTCGGTTACAGTTTCGATATCAAGATCGTGATTAAGCTCAATCATACCTATCGGGCGCTGAACAATTGAACGCAGGCGCTGAACATTTCGCTCAAGCAATTTTTCATCAGCCTCGGGGTTCTTGCCTTTATAATCCTGAATAAATGTCAGTGTTGAAAAGTCCGGGGTGATGAATTCTGAAATATCCTGTATCCAGGTTTTGTCTTTTTCTATAGCGGAATTGAGGACTTCAAACTTCTCTGTAACAGGGTTGAAGGCAATTTTAATCACAATTTTGTCGTATGATTCATCCAGAAGAGATTGCCCCAACAATGCTGTTGTAAGAGCTGAAATTCTTTGCTGGCCGTCAATCAGAATCTTTTTGCCTCTTGCAACAGAACCATCTTTGAGTTTAACAGACGGATTCTGCCAAGAGATAATGTAACCTACCGGATAACCTTGATAGAGGCTGTCCATAAGGTCACGAACTTTCGTGCTGTTCCAGACAAATGGCCGCTGTATTTCGGGTATGGCTATTTCGCCGGATTTAACCCAGTTAATAATGTTTTCTACGGTGTATTGATTGACGTAATATTTCTGCATCCGATTTGTATTCCCCGTTTTTTCTCTCATATATATTCCGGCTGTTAAAAAAACGAACAGCCGCAAGCTAATAAATACTAAATCAGCCTGCTCAATCAGGCAATTTATTTAGCAAAAAACCTTTTCAAATGTCACAGTATGACAGGAGTTTACTGGTTGATGATATAAAAACAGGGAGCTTTTAGCTCCCTGTCTATGTTTTAAGATGGTCTTTTTTGTAAGACCCCCGCCTTATTGATTTCCCACCCGTATGCTTCCAGGGTC
>Ga0116171_10004620_pt1 | contig 12336 bp, 6 predicted proteins | sample AD_JPNHW2_MetaG_FD_89798 | JGI IMG/M metagenome (GOLD analysis project Ga0116171, IMG submission 89798) | Active sludge microbial communities of municipal wastewater-treating anaerobic digesters from Japan - AD_JPNHW2_MetaG | ecosystem: Engineered > Bioreactor > Anaerobic > Digestate | place...
AGCTCTTTTTTATTCTTAAAATGCTTGCATCAGAGAATATCCCGGTTCAGACTATTGCCCCAAAGTTTTCAGGACGTTTTAATAAAGGTGTGGATTACGTCGGCGATCCTGTAAAATTTGCTTCGGAATTTGAAGCAGACCTTATGGTAATTGACTTTGCAATTAAGGAATTTGGTCTGCCGGAAGATCTGAAGATGAGTATCCATTCAGGATCAGATAAATTTGCCATCTATCCATATATTGGCTCGATCATTAAAAAACATAACAAGGGCATACATATCAAGACTGCCGGAACAACATGGCTCGAGGAGGTTATTGGACTAGCCGGATCAGGCAATGAAGCACTTGATTTTGTGAAAGATATTTATATGAAATCGTATGACAGGATTGAGGAATTATGTGCCCCCTATTCTGATGTAATCGACATAACAATATCTTCTCTCCCATCAAAAAAAGAGGTTGCTGGCTGGGATGGAAAAAGATTTGCAGACTCATTGAGACATGTTCAGAATAATCCTCATTTTAATCCAAATATGAGGCAGCTGATTCACGTTGCTTATAAACTTGCCGCACAAAGAATGGATGAGTACAGTAAACTTCTTGATCAGAATAAAAATACTGTTTCAGAATGTGTTTACGAGAACATCTACAACCGTCACATATGCAGGCTGTTTAATATCAACTAAGATTACTACTTCCTCAGGAATAATGAAGAAATGAAAAAAAATAAAAATATTTTACCATGAAAACAGATATTAAGAAAACATGCAAATATGCATTGGTTGTACCCACAAGCATGGGGGTGCGGATAACTCCTGTGAACGGTCAGCCAGTACATTGCAGCGACACATTTTACATGCAGGCCACCAGTGCTGAAACCAACGTTGCCAGTGTCTCTTCTTATCTTGGCCTTTCTGTGAAGGTACTGACAACATTTGTTAAAGACAGTCCTGTTGCCAGACTGATAAAAGACAATCTTGCAAGCAGACATATGTCGTACGAAGGAGTTGATGTAGAGCAAGGCGGCCCGTGGGGTTACCGTCATCAGTTCAATATTGCAGACAGCGGCTACGGATCGCGCGGACCAAGGGTACACAATGACCGTGCAGGTGAAGTAGGAAGAACACTCAATGTAAAGGATTTTGATCTTGACAGGATCTTCGGGAAAGATGGTGTCAGTATCCTTCATCTTTCAGGGCTTGTTGCAGCCCTTTCTCCCGAGACAAGCCTCTTTTGTCTTGAACTGGCACGAATTGCAAAGAAGCAGGGCACAAAGATTTCCTTTGATCTCAACTTCCGCGCAACATTCTGGAAAGACAGGGAAAAAGAACTCCGGGAAATTTTTACAGAAATTGCAGGATTATCTGATATTCTGGTTGGAAATGAAGAGGATTTTCAACTTTGCCTGGGGATAGAAGGACCTGAAGCCGGTGGAAAAGATGTTGCTGCCAAGATTGAAAGTTTCAAAGGGATGATCACCAACGTCAAAAAGGCTTTCCCAAATACTTCTGTATATGCAACAACCCTGCGGCAGGTGATCAGCACAAACGAACATATGTGGGGCGCTATAATGCTTGAAGGTAAAAACTGGCATGTCGTTGAACCACGTGAGATTCATGTTCTCGACCGAATAGGAGGAGGCGACGGTTTCGTGGGAGGAATGCTGTATGCAATACTAAAAGGATGGGACCCGGAGAAATGGATACAATTTGGCTGGGCCTGCGGAGCTCTGGCAACAACCTTGTTAACTGACTACGCACAACCAGCCGATGAAGAACAGGTGTGGAGCATCTGGAAAGGAAATGCAAGGGTAAAAAGATAATTTCTTATTAATACGGTACATTCTGACCAGTTAATGTCAGCCGAATAAGAATAATAAGGTCCCTTATATCATTAAGGGAAAGTTAAATATAACATACAATTAAAATCAATTCTTACCAAAATGAAAAACAAATTAGCCTTTGGATTATTGATGGTTATGATAATTGCTTCACCCCGGACATCATTTGCCCAGACTGCGAAGAATGATAAAAGCCTGATTAAAATGGGTGTAAGTCAGATAAAAATCACTCCTGAAAAACCCACAGTAATGGGAGGATATGGTCTGCGATTAACCCCGTTTACAGGGGTGCATGACGATTTATTTGCTTCAGCACTGTATTTCACAGGAGAAAAGAGTAAAACGCTTCTTATAACAGCTGATCTGCTTGGGTTCCAGACCTTTTTCATCGATGATGTTAAGAAATCCATATCTGAAAAAACAGGAATTCCTGAAGACAATATAATGATCTCTGCTATCCATAACCATGGAGGTCCTGGCACCAGGATGTATGATACAGATACGCTGCATACAGTTGAAGCATACCTTAAGTTCCTGAAAGAAAAACTGATAACTTTATCAGTAGATGCTGCCAGGAACCCCGTACCATTCAAAATGGGCATAGGTAAAGGCTCATGCAATATGAATATTAACCGTCGGGCAGTATTTGCCGACGGAACCACAGGTCTCGGCAGGAATCCGAACGGAGCATGTGACCATGAACTGGTTGTTGTGAAATTTGAAGATATGAACAACAAAACATTGGCAGTACTGGTTAACTGGCCATGTCATGGTACAGCCAGCGGACCTAAAAACTATCAGATAACAGGCGACTGGCCGGGATCAACTGCAAGGTATATTAAAGACAAAGTCGGAAAAGATGTCATTGTATCAATGACAGCCGGAGCCTCAGCTAACATTAATCCTCTATATGGTCCGGGAAATGATTTTAAAGAGATTGATGCTGTTGGATATCATGTTGGTTCTGAAGCCTTGAAAATATTTTCTGAAGTAAAAACATATCCTGCAAAAGAGCTTAAGGCAGCCAGCGAAACAGTCACTTTTCCCGGAAAAAAGGCATGCAGTGACGAACTGGCTCATGAAACGTATGAAGCAGGTCCTGATGCCACAGTAAGATTCACAACGCAAAAGATCGGGGACCTTGTTTTATCAGGTATCTCCGGAGAGCTTATGACTGAAATGGGAATGGAAGTAAAAAGGCTTTCCCCTTATTCAGGTACAATAATAGTAACCCATTGTAATGGAACTAGCGGTTACATCTGCACTGACAAGGCTTTTACTGAAGGAGGTTATGAAGTAAGCGTTACAAAACTCATGCCCGGAGCTGAAAAAAACATTGTCAGCAAATTTCTTGAATTGATACATTCTCTTGATTGAGTTGCAACTATAGTATAGGTTAAATAATAATAAATAGAAGAGACCCTGGAAACAGAAAAACTATTTCTGTATACTCCAGGGTCTCTTTTCATTTTGACTCATCTGTCAAGTTCCAAAGCTGCCATTATGAATGGAGCGACCCCTTTCGTGTCGTTATCAACACGCTTTTCATTAATATAATACTCATACGATCCATCTCTGTAAGGGTTACCGCCTAATCCGCATCCGCCGCATATATTATGCATTGTCACAAAACCCTTGTCATCAACAGATATCAGCTCTTTTATTATTCCGTTAAAAGAGCTGTTTGCAATTGAAGTGTATTTTTTATCAAGATATCCTAAACGGGCACCTTTGGCAAAGACATATGTGAACATAGCAGATCCCGAACCTTCAAGATAATTACCTTCATGTCCGCCCCTGTTAAGCACCTGATACCATATTCCCGATTTCGTATCACGAACTTTCAGAAGGGCATCACATGTTTTTTGCAAAACAACGATAAGATCCTGTCTGTCAGGATGATTTTCGGGCAAATAATCAAGAATATCGATTATTGCCATAGTGTACCAACCCATTGCACGGCTCCACGGATAATGAGACTGACCTGTTTGCGGATCACACCATCGCTGCTGATGGCTCTCATCCCATGCATGCATCAACAATCCTGAAGAAGAATCAAGTGTTTTTTCATATATCATCTTCGTTTGCGTTGTGGCAACATCAAACCAGTATGGATCATTGAACTCTTTTGCATATTGAGCCATGAATGTTGATCCCATGAAAATACCATCGAGCCACATCTGCCATGGATATATCTTCTTATGCCAATAACCTCCTGAATTGGTTTTAGGATGTGTCTTTAACTGTTCAATGAAATTATCGATTGCAATTTTGTATTTAGGATCAGGGTTTCTTTTATAAACAGTGATAACATTTCTTCCTGGGAAAATTCTGTCAAGATTATATTCTTCCAGCCTGTAATCTATAACTGAACCATCTGGTTTGACAAAATATTTTACCCAGTCTTCCATATATTTTGAATATCCGGGATCAATACTTCCAAGTTTATCCATTGCCATTCCAAGCAGTGCAACATCATAAGCCCATTTTGGATTACGATCAACATAATATATCAGGCTGTCAGAACGGGCAAGCACAGACTTTGCCATCATGACTGACCATTTCTGTTTATATTGAGTTTTATTCTGTTCCCGGTTTCCGTTACTACAACCGGAAATAATGATTAGCAGTATAGATAATATAATAGTTCTCATACTCCGTTAGTTTATTATCTTTTTTATTTCGTCAAAACAGTCATGGATATATAATTCAAAACATACTTCCAAATGACTTTTCAATTTGATATGCAGAAAAGAGAGAGCGGAACATTCCGCTCTCTCCTAACCTCTAAACCTTATCAAAGAAACCGACCATAGATGTTAATTGTTAGAATATCCCGGGTTCTGGTCTCCTTCGTCAATTCCGTCGTTCAGAGTGATTGCATCAAGCGGAATAGGACGGAGTTTATATGTGTTAAAATCAAGTCCGACCATTTTTTTGATATCGTAGTTGTATTTTTTCACCATAAACTCAAGCATTCCTGTCCGGCGAAGCTCTGGCCATCTGCCGTTATATTCTCCCACAAATTCTTTTCCGCTTTCGATAAGATATCTTTCCAAAGCCTCCTGCTGGCTTCCGGAACCTGCAATATTATTTGTAAGAGTTCCTGACAATGCATTTCCGGGTCTGTCAAGTACTTTCTGAACATAGTTTCCGGCTGTAGTAAAATCATTTAGTCCTATACATGCCTCAGCATAAAGAAAGTAGGTCTCTGCAAGGCGTGCCAGAACAATGTCGGTGACACTTGAGGATGTGTTAACAATACCATAGGTCCGTGATGCAGGACTATCAAACTTTTTAATGGTTGGAGTGTAAAAATCCTTCTGAAAATCAACTCTGTAGTTTTCTTCATTTTCGATGAATGGATAACATTTAAACGTAGAAAGTGTGGTATGTGTTGCTTTCCAGGCGTTGAGTTCAGCAGTTGTATAATCGCGGCCCCACACTCTGGGATAGTATGCCCTTACCTTAAGGGTTGATTTATCTGAGACTGAATAGTAATCAAAATAATTCTCATATACTGTCAGCATAAAGCTTGCATCATATCGTGCATCATTCTCTGCATACCACATATGAAGGTTCCATGATGGGATAAGCTGTGTCAGCATGATTTTTTGAAATGTCTCCGATCCACCCATGTATGGTCCAAACAGAGCTTGCTGAGTGTTTCCTGATGTTGTTGTTGCAATGGAGGAGACATCATATTGAACAGCGAACAGTACTTCTGAATTGTTTTGTTTTGAAGGATTCCATAGATCTTTATAGGGAAGAGTTATTGCACCCCTGGAATCAAACACTTTCTGGGCATAGGCCTTTGCCTGTGTAAAATCTGCTGCATCACCGAGATCCCAGCCACGGGTAAGATATATCTTTGCAAGATAATGGTTTGCAACATCCTGATTGACCCTTGCCGTTGTATTTACTCCAAGGTCAGCAATACATTCTTCGATCTCTGAAATGATAAAATCGTAACATTCGGAAAGTGAATTACGAGGCATATCCATTTTTGGTGCCAGGGTAATCTGGTTATTAATAGTAATGCCTCCGAACTGTTCAACGAGCAGAAAATGGTAAAAAGCTCTCAGAAAGCGTAATTCTGCTTTATATGTTGCTCTTTTGCCTGCGTCCATATTAACGGGAGCATCATTATAATACAGTGCTGTGTTAATGGTCTGGATAGACTGGTAGCAGTTGGTATAGAACTCCTTTACATAATTATCACTTGGGTACAGTGATGAATATTCGTATAAGCTCAAATGATCATTCTGTCGTGTTTTCTGATAAAGATCAGTACCTGCCAGAAGCACCCATGGACAGCTTGCTACGGTTCCGCTCAGATCAGTAGTTCCATATGTTGTTCTTAATGTAGCGTATGAGGCAGTCATAAGTGTTTCATAACCGGCAGCGGTACTATAAAAATCATCGTTTGAAATACCCCCTTTGTTATCCTCTTCCAGAAAGTCGGTACAGCTTACAGCTATTACCAGTATAAAAAGTATATAAACTATCTTTTTCATAGCATTTTTAATTTAATTGTTAAAATTTAGCATTTACCCCAAACTGATAAACAATACTGCTCGGACCGTTACCATCCACCAGTTTAGTTCCGGCATATTCCGGGTCCCATCCAACATAATCGGTAAAAGTAAACGGATTCAGCACATTCACATAAAGGCGCAATTTACTGAGTCCTACCTTTTTACTAATATTCTGATTAAATGTATAGCCAAAAGTGATGTTCTTTACTTTTACAAAAGAGGCATCCTGATAGTTACCGTTATTACCATAATATGCACCATTAATATTTTTGTAGATCGGGTATTTTGCATTTTCGTGACCTGCTCCCGAATTACCCCATGTGGCAGTTGCTTTTCCATTTCCGTCAACAGTAAAATTATTCCAGTCAATAAGCGGAACATCAGGCGGAATATAATAGTCCATCTTGACCTTAGCCATACCACGCTGAGTGTTATAACCATACTGATCAGTGAAGTAGTCCAGCAGAAATACTCCCTGATTAGTGTAAATATTGAATGAAAAATCGAAGTTTTTATATTCCATATTAGAAGAGATACTTCCTGTCCATTCAGGGTCGGGAGAACCCAGAATCATCTTATCATCAGCAGCCAGCAACCCATCCTTTGTAGCGTCAAATGTTTTAGCCTCACCAGGTTTTGCAGTATAATTCACGCTCCCGTTAGGATTATAATAAACCGATTCACCGGCCTCATATTCAGCCTTTGTCCAGACACCTAATATTTTATAGTCATAAATAACATTAATGGGTTCTCCGATAAAGCGTGTTTCTCCGATCACGTCCTCTTTTTTACCATAAAGAGTTACTATCTCATTCTTGTTGTAAGCAAAGCTCAGGCTGGTCTGCCATCTGAAATCATGTGACTGCACATTAACAGAGGTAAGTGAAAGCTCAACTCCTTTATTGCTTACAGAGCCTATATTGTCTGTCATATTCTTAACACCACTTTCAATAGTAAGAGAACGTGCCATCAACAGACCGTCAGAAAGTTTATCGTAAACATCAATTGACCCGATTATCCTGTCTTTAAAGAAACCATAGTCAACACCGAAGTTTATCTCACGGGTTTTCTCCCATGTAAGACTCTGATTAACAGGAGTGCCTGGAGCAAATCCTGAAACCATAGTCCCATTGTAATCGTAGTAGACATTAGAGCTGGTAATTGGTTTAAGCTGAGTTCCATAAGGATTTACTCCATTATTATTGCCTGAATAGCCAAAACTAAAACGTGCTTTCAGGTTAGAGAGCCAGTCATTTTTCAGGAACTCCTCTTCAGAGGCCCTCCATGCCAATGCAAACGAGGGGAAAGCTGCCCATTTGTCGGCAAGCTTTGAACTTCCGTCATAACGTATAGTCCCTGTAGCGAAATACTTACCTTTATAATCATAGTTGATACGCCCTGCAAATGAAAGCATGTTTGCAGCAGAATATGATGATGAGCAATCTCCGGCAACTACAGTTCCGCTATACATATTATACCAATATGATTTGTATGGAAAGTTCTGAGCGGCAAGTACCAGTTTCTCATTGCGTGTGCTGTAAATACTGTTTATGAATGTAGCATTGAAATGATGAAGCCCCAAAGCCTTATTATAAGATATCTGGTTATCCATAGTATAATCGAAGGTCTCTGCGTTATCTGTAGATGCATAATCGACAGTTCTGTTATTGGTAACAACTCCAAAGTACTTGCCAAGGCGAGAGCGGTTTAAACGGGGAGAGAATGTGGACTTGATGTCCAAACCCTCTATGGGTGTAACCTGAGCAAAAACACTACCTACTATATCATATCGTCGTGTTTCCTGAACACCGCTTTGAATTTCAAGAATTGGGTTTGCCGTACTTGTAAAGTTACCGGATCCCTGGATTACAGTTGCAATGCCCGGTTGAACGATAATGTTACCATCATCATCATAAGCATGAAGAATATCAGGCATCTTCATTACTTCACGGTAACCATACTGGCTTCCGGCATTTGTCGTGGTCTGTGCAGCAGTAATTGTAGCACCTGACATAAAGTATTTTGAAGCTTTATGATTAATGCTGGCCTTTAAGCTGTATCTGTTAAGAGATTCTTCTATAAAGTTACCCTCTTCATCCTGGTAGCCAAATCCTATATTATATGAGATATTGTTAGAGCTTCCTGAAATATTTACATAATGGTTTTGCTGACTGCCGTTCTTGGTAGCTAAGCCGAGCCAGTCTTCATAGTCTTCATCATAAAGACGCTGATTAAGTATTGGACTACCCTGAAGGATTGACTTTGTATTTGTAGGAGTTAGTTCGTATGCCTTATTTGTTGCGTTCCACGAATAAAATGCAGAAGTGCGAAAATCAATCCATTCACGGCCATCCATAAATTCAGGCAAACGCGCAAGAGTACGAACACCGTAATATCCGTCATATGTCACAGACATCTTTGCTGCTCTGACTGAACCGGCATTTTTTGTCTGGACAATTATTACTCCATTTGAACCACGTGATCCGTAAATAGCTGTTGACGAGGCATCTTTTAATATGTCTATCCTTTCAATATCTGATGGATTTAAGAAGTCAATGTCACTTGTTACTACTCCATCAACAACATATAAAGGATTTCCGCTTTCAATAGAATTCTGACCACGAATTTTAATGGCGTAGCTACCACCCGGACGTGTTGACGTTGCAAGTATACTAACACCTGGAACCGATCCCTGCAATGCACCCATGGCCGAAGATGTTCCTTTTGCCACAAGAGTTCCTGCCGATACTGTACCCACAGAACCTGTCAGATCAGTTTTCTTAACTGTTCCATACCCGACAACTACAACATCACTAAGTCCTATGGCTTCTTCTGTGAGAAAAACGTTAATCACCGATTGAGGGCCCACTTTTATTTCCTGATCAACAAAACCAATAAAGGAAAAAACCAAAGTGGCTTCATTGGGATTTTCAACTGATATTTTGTAATTCCCGTTTATATCAGCCTGAACGCCATTATTTGTGCCCTGCACAATAACATTTGCACCGGGAAGAGATCCTCCATTGGGATCAGTGACCTTCCCTGAAATAGTCCGTACATTTTGAGCCATTGCTGCCAAAGGAAACAGCATCAGCAACAAAACAGCAAAACTGCAATTAATGAGTTTTTTGTTCATAATTAATCAGTAGTTAAAGAGGTTAGGTTTATTTACTTAAAATATTATTTTTGATGTTAACATTCTTTCCATTGCTTTTACTAAGCAAAACAACACCCGGTAAAACATTATTAATCATGTAAATATCCTCACATTTCTCATCCGCGGCCATATAAACCGGTATGGCTTCAAACTGATAACAATTGCTGATAACTATATTCTTGCAATTTGTAAACTTCAGGTAAGGTTGTTTTTGTATTGGAGTCATCACGGTAACCTTGTCCCATTCTATTCTTTTTGAATCTTTTGCTTCCAGCGGAGTCCCTTCACTGATAGCCATTCTGATATCATGAAAACCCACTCCGTTTGTGTTTTCAATTAACATCCCTTTTGTGGAAATAATATCCATATCGTTAAAAGAGATCTTTGAGACATCCATCTCTTCAAGCCCGTACACAGCAACAGGACGATGTGCCCCTCTTATGCTTATATTGGAAAGGTGTACATTGTTAACTGCTGGTGTCCTTTCCGAAAGGGCTTCTGCTTTTGTTGGCTGATACCTGAGTGTTATTAGTATCCCCTCATTTAACATATTGTACATACTTACATTTGAAACACGGATGTCTTCAACAACTCCTCCCCTTCCCCGCATGGTTTTTATTCTGATTCCTATATCCGTACCTTCAAAAACACAATTTGAAATAGAGACTCGTCTCACCCCTCCACTCATCTCGCTTCCTATTACCACACCACCATGTCCCTTAAGCATTGTGCAATTTGTAATAGTGACATTCTCAGTAGGACCCGCAGCCTCTCTTCCGTCTTCATCACGACCTGATTTAATTACAATACAATCGTCTCCGACCGATATATGACAATTTGATATATGTACATTTCTGCAGGATGATGGATCAATGCCATCAGTGTTTGGAGAGTTGCCGGGATTTTCGATTGTAATTCCGGTTATTGTAACATTATCAGTGAAAGCAGGCATAATGGTCCAAAAAGGCGGATTTGCAAAACTGACGCCCTCAATAAGAACATTCTTACATTCGTAGGTCGTGATCATCGGAGGCCGTAAAAAGTTGTTCTTTGATTTAATATACATATTTTTACCGAGGAGTGAAGCATTTTCCTGTTTAAATATTTCCTGCCATTTCTTATCAACATTTTCACCCGAATTAATACTTCTCATAAAACTCCACCATTTCTGCCCCTGCCCATCAAGGTAGCCATCTCCCCGTATGGCAATATTCTCACATTGATATGCATAAATCTGTGATTTAAAATTTTTTACACGCACCTCTTCCCACCGCGATTGGACCATAGGCAAATAATCATCAAAATCATCAGAGAATTTAATCGTTGATCCCGCATCAAGATATAGTGTTATATTGCTTTTCATTATAATAGGGCCTGTAATAAATGTACCTGCAGGAAAGAAGAGTGTTCCACCTCCTCTTCCTGAAAGACTGTCGATAAGATGGTTAATAATATATGTACATTTTATCTTTCCTGAAGGATCAGCACCATGTTCGGTTATGTTACTCCATGTAGGCTGAGATTTTGCACTTACCAAAGCAGATAAAAAGATCAGGATATTAATCGTCTTCTTCATGTTTTCTTAAATATGATATCGAAATTACAGGTTAATAATCTGAAGGATGGTATTCATTTTATCCGATTTTGGTTGATAAATCGACTAAATGTGAAATAGTTTGTGCTATATTTGTTTAACAAAGTATATGTATGAGACTATCTGTCAGGATATTCTTACTTGTATTTTTTTTCGCCTTTCCCTTAACGGGAATCAGCCAGAACATTTTCAGATTTGAACATATCGGCTCTGAAGAGGGATTATCACAGAATACAGCCTTCAGCATTCTGTTTGACAGCAAGGGGTTTATGTGGATAGGCACAATGAATGGGTTTGACAGATATGACGGATTTGAGTTCAAAATATTCAGAAGCAAATCAAAAAACATTAACACTTTTACCAACAACAGGGTCACCAGGCTTTGGGAAGATAAAAGAGGATTTATCTGGCTTGAGACATATGACGGTTATTATCATTTTTTCAATCCCGAGACTGAGTACTTTTATTCACTGCCACTCTATGAAGGAACAAGTATCAAAAACGAATCGATGCACATCTTCCTTCAATACTCAAGCGATATTATTATACTGGGCTCTCTGACTTCAGGGATTTTCTACCTGAAATATGACCATTCAAAAGGCACATATGTCGTAAGGCAATATAGCGACCTGAATGACAGCTCAATTACCGACAACAGTGTCAGCTTTATCCATTCAGACAATAATAACAATATCTGGATAGGCACCCGTAAAGGATTAAGTTACATTGCAAAAGAGAACATAGGCAATACTGATTTGAGCTTTGATCATCTGATATCAGGAACACTCTTTACATCTGTTTGTGAAACAGATAAAGAAATCTGGATGGGCACTGATGGTTCAGGAATCATTGTTTTTGATAAAGATACCCGTGAATCACATCAGATTTCAACCCTTAATGGCTCCGGACTTTTATCAGACAGGATCTCAAATTTATATAAAACAAAAAACGGATGCATTATTGCAGGATTTGAAAATGGTGGAGCCGCTATAACCGATAGTACAGAACTCTGGAAACCAATTAAGTTCCACAGCAAAAAGATAAATGGCATTTATGAAGACAGATTCAATCAGTTGTGGTTAACCGCTACTGATTTTGGAGTAACCAGGTTAAATCTGTTAAATATGCAATCTGTTTTTTACACGTTGACACCTAAAGAGATAAAACCGCTTACAGATCTTGAAAGACCTCAGTTTTTTGAAGACAG
>Ga0116171_10004622_pt1 | contig 12335 bp, 7 predicted proteins | sample AD_JPNHW2_MetaG_FD_89798 | JGI IMG/M metagenome (GOLD analysis project Ga0116171, IMG submission 89798) | Active sludge microbial communities of municipal wastewater-treating anaerobic digesters from Japan - AD_JPNHW2_MetaG | ecosystem: Engineered > Bioreactor > Anaerobic > Digestate | place...
AAATGTCTTATCAACTCCGTTAACGGGGAAGAAAAATCCCTGGAGAAGCTGTTGCCGGTGGCAAAAGAGTATGGAGCCGCAATCATTGGTCTGGCGATGGATGAAAGTGGCATCACTCATGATCCTGAGAAAAGGCTTGCCATTGCAGAGAAGATAGTCAACAGGGCAGTGAAGGAAGGAATCCCTCAGGAGGATGTAATAATTGATCCCCTGGCCATGGCGGTGAGCGCCGATCCCAACGCATGTCTGGTTACACTTGATACAATCAGGCTGGTACATGATAACCTTGGTCTCAATGTTACCATGGGTGCCAGCAACATATCCTTTGGCCTGCCCGGCCGCGAGACATTAAACTCTTCTTTCATAGCCCTGGCAATATATTTTGGTCTTACATGCCCCATTGCAAACCCAGGTAAAATTGTCCCGATAATAAGGGCCACTGATCTTATCATGGGACGCGATGACTATGCAATGAGGTTTATAAGGGCATGCCACGATAAAGAATAAAAGGAATTAAAATTCTGTATATGCCGATTTTTTCACCAGCACGCAGATGGCAGCCTGCATTTTATCCTTTTAAAAAAGAATCAGCAGGAAAAAGAATACTCGCTGTAACAGAGCGACTGATTAAAGGTCCCCTGTTTGGTTGTCGTATGTGCGGTAACTGTCTCCTTCAGTCCACTGCAATGATCTGTCCCATGGAATGTCCGAAAGGACTTCGTAATGGTCCCTGCGGTGGCGTCACTCCTGAAGGGATGTGTTATATCGACTCATCAAGGAAGTGCGTATGGAGATGTATTTATACCAAGGCAGAGAAAAAAGGCAGTAGCGGGAAGCTTCTTGAGGTACTTCCGCCGGTTGACTGGGACAGGGCAGGAACAGAGCTATGGACAGAAGTACTCAGAAAAATAAAGAGCCAGGGCGCTCTGAAATTCCTGGCATCGCGCTTCAGCAGTAATAAGGAAAAGCGGGATGAGGTCTGGAATAACGTCTTCAGGCCCATCAGGCAACCTGACTGGTGGAAAGGTGATGGTGAATATCACGGTCCGCTGTCGACAACGCCCGTCTCTGATCTTGAAAGAGAGCTGCGCAGTGGCAGGTTTGTCTTCACAGCCGAGATGGCTCCCCCGCAGAGCTGTGGCACAGAAAAGATGTTATCGGTGATTGAACAGATAAAGCCATATGTAACCGCAATAAACTTTACTGACGCATCTGCTGCACGGCCAAAAATGTCAAGTATAGCCTGCTGTAATATCGCCATCGGCAAAGGAGCCGAGCCAGTGCTTCAGATATCAGCCCGCGACACTACAAGGGTAAGGCTCCAGTCTGACATTATTGGCATTAATGCCATGGGAGTAAGAAATGTTCTCTGCATATCCGGAGACAGCAACCGCGTAAGCCAGTCTCCCCTGGGGAACATGAATATACTCGATGTTGACTCCGTTCAAATGCTGTGGATACTAAGGCGGATGAGAGATGAAGGCATATACCTCGATGGCAGGATCATTAAGGAGAGACCCGCGTTTTTCCTTGGTGCAGGTTCATCACCATTCGCACTAAAACCTGAACTCCAGGCAGTAAGGGACCAAAAAAAGATTAATGCGGGGGCTCAGTTTATCCAGACTAATATTATTTTTGATCCCGACAGGCTTGACAGATGGCTTGAACAGCTCGATAAGAGGGATGTGCTTGACAAAGTTTTCATACTGGCAGGTGTTGCCCCGCTGAAAAGCTATAAATCCGCGCTTTACCTTCACAACAAGATACCCGGTGTATACCTTCCGGAAAAAGTGCTGAAGAGAATGGAAAGAGCAGGAGATGGTGAAAAGGAAGAAGGCATTGCAATTGCCGTTGAGACAATAAATGCACTGAAAGGCAGGAAAGGGATAAGCGGCATTCACCTTATGACAATGAGCTGGGAATCTGTCATTCCCGAGTTGGTAAAATCGTCAGGCATTTATAACTGTTAAAAACAGGACTTTTGCCGGTACTGAAAATGGACATCACACACTTTAAAAAGGAGTTCACCGTGAGTGACATGGGAATTACTCCGGAAGCAATAAGCCGGGTGATGGGTTATAAAAACAATGACACGCCTGAGCCAGTTCTCATCCTTATAAAAGAAGCCATCTCAAAGATTGCAGGCTTTGGTGATATCAGGGCTGAGTATAAAATCTTTGAAAGCATCACCTTTAACAACACCGATAAAAGTATCTTAATATCGGGAAAAGCCTTTAACCTGAGCAATATAATCTACAACCAGGTAAAAAAGTCATCTGCTGCCGCCCTGTTCATATGTACCGCCGGCAAATCAACAGATGCACTCATAAGAAGTGCAAAAGAAGAAAAGGATCTGTTGCTTGAGTATATCTATGACGTAATTGGATCAGAGATTGCTGAAGCTGCTGCCGCTGAAATGGAAGAGCATCTCAGAGAGGCTGCAAAAAATGAGGGATTGAATATTTCCATGAGGTTCAGTCCGGGTTACTGCGGATGGATGCTGCAGGAGCAAAAACAGCTGTTCAGCTTTTTCCCCGACAACTTTTGCGGGATAACCCTCACGGCCTCCTCGTTTATGTCGCCCATAAAGTCAGTAAGTGGCATAATAGGCATTGGCTCCTGCCAGTATAAATCTGTCTATCAGTGCCATATATGCAATGATAAAAATTGCATTTACCGGAATAAAAAAATGCATCTATCGTAATAAAAAAATGCAATTTTATTATTGTAGAGACGTTGCATGCAACGTCTCTACGGTATATGTATCCAATATTACCAGATTAATGATGTGTCTTTATTAATACGAACGCTCTCGGGTGGTCCCAGGTAGGAAGGTTTCTCTCCGCCTGCATCAACGACAATCTTCTCAAGTACCACACCGGGGTCAATCATCCATATCTTTAAGGTGTGTTTTCCGCTCTGACTGATAATGTGCTGTGAAGATATCTTCCTGCCGTTATCAGCAACGCTCCTCTCCCAGTCGTGGTTGCCGTTTTGTGCATTATAGCCACCGGGGAGGACCGTTACCACCTGAGGCGTCTGTTCATCAAACGATACTCCTATGTGTACATCACGCCCGGGGATAAAATTCAGCGAGGGTGCCAGGGAGAGCTTTACGGAGACAGTATCAGCAGTAAACAGGTACATATCATATTCCAGGCTTGGTGAGTTGACTCCCGGCAAAGCTGCAGGGACATCGGGCTTCGCGGTGGCACGCATTGCCGACAGGGTCTTGCCATAACCTTCTATATTTTCCCATGAAGAACCATCTGAGTCATTCTTGCGTGAAAAATGCTCAGCCTCAATAGAAACACAGCCTCCAGATTCAATAAACCCACTGAATTTTGTATTCGCAGGATCGGAACTTTTGAATGCAACCACTTCAACAGAGGTTTCTCCTCCTGCTCCTCTGATAAGTATGTTGCCTGCGTTCCGTCCTTCGGGTAATGATGACCAATCAATAAGAACCTGAAGGCGTGTTTCCTTTTCAACAAGTCCGTTTCTTTTGTGCAATAAAATCCACGGTTTGTCTGTCTGGCAGGTATATGAAAACGATTCCCTGCCTTTATTAAATATGTCGATATATCTCTCACGGTAGCTGAAGTTGTCTGTCTCAGGGAGAATAGCCTTTGCCGTGCTCCCGGGCCAGCTCTCTGCCGATCCTTCAATGGCGATTCCCATCCCGGCTTCTTCTGGCAGTTCAACTCTCTTAAGGTTTATTGCCCTCAGACTGTTTGCCGGAGGATCAAACCAGCTAAAATACCCAAGGTGAGTCTGGTCCATAAAATGATTCCATTTACCTCCGGCGAATGTTCTGTTATAGTAACCCATCATGGCTGTATCGGCTTTAAACAAAGCCTCTACGGTATCAGCCATATCATTTGTTGCAGCTCTGCCCTGTCTGGCATACAAAGCATTTTTCCCTGCCGCAACATAAAGCTCATTTACCATTGCTGACGCTTTTACAGGGAAGAGCACCAGCTGGTAAAAAGCATCACGTAAATCAGGAGAAAGCCTTTCATTTATCTCCTCTGCTTTCCGTACAAGGTATTTATAATCCTCAACCACAGTCTCTGCTTCATTGTAATCTGTCAGGCTGTAAGTTGACGGCGATAACAGTTCGGGTTTCCTGCGGCCGTTATATCTTGTATATGATGAAAGGAGAAGCGCAATATCAGTGGCATTTTCTTTTCCAAACTGTTCAGCAGCCCATTTTTCCGTATACTCATCAATATTATTATTATTGAATTTTTCAGTGTTCCAGGCCATTGACATAAAGTAATCCATGGGCAGTTCATATCCTTTAAAATGTCCCACATTGACGATCCATATTCTGTCGGCGCCATACTCTTTTGCCAGTGACATCTGGTCCCATATTTTAGGAATAGGGTTGGTGTTTATCCACTGATAGCTGCGTGGGCCGCCATGATAGTCAAAATGGTAATATATTCCTGCACCCCCTGAGCGGCCACGTTCATCCGGTGTTGGCAGCCGTCGTATGTTTCCCCAGTTATCCTCTGCCCATAGAAGCGTAATATCTTCAGGGACTCTCAGTCCGGCATTATAGTAATCCTGAATCTCCTTATAAAGGCACCACAGCTGTGGTATTTTAGTCACATCCGGATTCATCTCTTCGGCCAGTATCTTTCGCTGGACATCAATTATTCCTTCAAGGACACTGATGTTTGCTTCAGGTCCTCCGGGAGCCATCTCAGTGTCATTGGCTCCTCTCAGTCCCATTGTTATGATGCTTTCAAAGTCTTTGTTTCTTTTGATTCCGTCCCTCCAGAAATTAGTGAGCACTTCGGCGTGTTTTGAGTAATTCCACGGGCCAAGTGATTTCCAGTAGCGTCTGTCCCACTCTTTCTGAGCCCTGAGCATTGGTTCCTGGTGTGAGGTACCCATAACTATCCCATATTCATCAGCCAGTGCCGGGTTTATAGTATCATCTTCATTGAAAGCATTATTCCACATCGCCGGCCAGAGATAATTGGCTTTCAGTCTCAATAAAAGCTCAAAGATCCTGGAATAGAATTCATGGCCATAATTCGCCACACCTTCCGGCACCGGTGGCATCGCAGAGGGTTTCACCATTCCATATTTCCACGCCACCCAGTTTGAGAGTGCAGGTGCTTCATCGTTTAAAAATATACCCCGGTATTTAACTGAAGGTTCACCCTGAACATACCGGCCTTTTGAAATAAAAACCCTGTCATGATGTATAGGAGTCACATCAGCCCACCAGTACCAGGGGGAGACTCCCATTATCCGCGATATCTCATAAATGCCGAAAATAGTACCCCGCTTGTCACTGCCTGCTATCACCAATGCCTTTGAGACTCCTTTGAACGGTTTTTCAATGGTCTGGATAACAAAACTCTCCCACTTCCCGGATACATCACTTATCTGTATTTTGCCTTTCTCCACCAGGTTGTCAATAAGAGGAGAATGTCCGATTGTTCCGGCAATTATCAGGCTTTTTGATCCTGCGATGTTGTCATAGCTTATGACAGGCTTAAGTCCACATACCTTCTCAATATCTGACTGCAGGTCCGAGACAGCTCGTTTCACTCCGGGATAATCATCAGAGCTTATTAAAATCTGGCATACCCTGCCTCTGGCAGCAACCGGAAAACTGTTACCCTGTTTTGTGAATGAGGCCAAAGGGGCATCTGCTGCAAGGGATAAATACGGGAAAGCCGCAAATATCAGTATTGCGACGAGGATTACCTTTATTTCATTTTTTGCATTCATAAGACTACCCCCCGATAACTGTTATAAGCTAATAACAAACGTACTTAATGAGCCGGCTTTCAGCAATACAGGATTTGTCACTGAGATGGCACCAAGGTCAGTGTAAATGGCAACATCGGTAGATTGCACTCCTGAAATAGCAGTAACTGTTTTTCCTGAAACCTTTAAATCAACTTTCAGGTCGATTATTCCCGGATTTACAATCACCAGTGTGATTTTATCACCGGCATTGTTAATGAAAGCTGAATAATCCAGGGATATGGAGTTGGATCCGGCATCAATCCTGAAATCGCCTGCATTAACGTTTTTGGCAAAATGCTTCATCATGTAATAGAACGGTGTGATGGTATAATCTCCGGAATAATTTATCTTGATCATTGCTTTATCATCATCTTCTCCCCACACCATGTCCCAGTAAATGTACCCGGATGAATTTGCCAGATTGAGATTTCTGATGATAAACTGAGCCGTTTTCAGCCATGTCATGCCGGAGTATTCCGTCATGATATTGGGTCTGTCGCCATAACCTGATGCTATCATTGAAAGCAATGACTCCGTTTCGCTCATCGGGGTGGATGAGGAGAAATTATAAGTGTGGTAGCAATACATTTCAAGGTATGGCTTATCCTTAAGCACATCGGTGAAAGCGCCGAATGTGTTTCCGCCGAAACTGCTTTGTCCGATATTCTCTGCCTCGGGTCCTATCATCTTAGGAGGATTGGTCCGTTTACTTAGTCGTTTATAAACGCTGTCAAAAGCATTTTCATAGCCAGGGTACTCAGATGTCTCTGAAGGTCGCCATATACATGTCTCCCATCCATCGGCTCCCCAGGATGGCTCATTTTGTATGCTTATGTAATCAGGTGAAAATGTTATATGATCAAGGATATCGTTCCAGTAGTCTGCAAAAGCTGAGTAAACAAACCCGTTTGCATCCTTTGCCAGTGTCCCATTATTTAATTTGCCATTGCTCTTTAATGATGCCGGGGGCCCCCAGGAACTGAGCAGTATCTGCACGTCAGGGTTAGCCTGCCGGGCAAGGGTAAAAAGCTGGTTTGTGGTGTTGAATGATGTTTTCATTCCATCAGATACCATCGATTCAGCCGACTTGTTTGACGGATAATTAAGCGGATAATACCAGTTTTTAAACCTGAAAATATCAGCCCCTAGATCTTCAAACAGGTAATGGCAGATATTGGTTTTACCGGGACTTGACATGACCCTGTCGGAATACCATGTCAGGGCTCCGCCAAAACCAATCATCTTCTGGTAAGTCTGGGTCGGATCTATAGTTACAGTGTAAGTGACGGTATTATCTTCTTTGTCACTATCCTTCTGGCATGATGACAACAACAATAACATGCACATGCCAGGAACAAAAAAATGCCTTTTCATTTTTAAAAATTTCAGGTCCGAAAACATCAATCAGTAAAGAGAAGATCTGACAGGCCATTGCAATAGCCTGTCAGATCAATATGCAAATAATATCAGTGTTTTACTGTCTCTTCTACTCCTTTACCTTGAGAATAGCTTTCTTAAGGTCTTCGTCGCGCGATGATGATCCTGTTAGTATCTCAAACTCACCAGGCTCAACAGCAAATTTCATATCTACACCATGATAAGCGAGCTTTTCAGGGGTGATCTCAAATGTGACGATTTTCTTTTCTCCGGGTTTAAGAGACACACGGGTAAAGCCCTTAAGTTCCTTTACAGGTCTGGTAACAGAGCTTACAACGTCGTGTACATACATCTGTACAATCTCATCACCTTCCCTGCTGCCTGTATTTGTTACTTCAACAGCTACATTTACAGTCTCTCCTGTCTTTATAACCTCTGTCTCAAGCACCGGTTCACCGTATTTAAACTCCGTATAACTCAGTCCATATCCAAAGTGGAACATAGGTTTCACATCCTGAGAGATGTAATCAGCAAACTGGGCGCTGGGTTTATGGTTATAATACATAGGTAACTGTCCTACTGATTTTGGTACGGTGATGGTCAGTTTACCCGATGGGTTTACATCGCCGAAGATAATATCTGCAGCAGCATGACCTGTCTCCTGGCCCATGTACCATCCTTCAATTATTGCAGGTACCTGAGGTATAAGGTTATTAATTGTAAGTGGGCGCCCATTTGTCAGGTAAATGATAACAGGTTTACCGGTTGCAATAATAGCCTGAGCCAGTTCATTCTGTTCTCCAAAGAGATCAAGGGTCATGTTATCGCCTATATGGTTTTTCGCCCATGCTTCGCGGCACAGGTGTTCGTTCTCCCCTATTGCCAGTATTACGACCTCAGCCTGTGATGCTACTTTTACAGCTTCATCAATAAGCTTCAGATTCTCTTCCCGTGAGGCAAAGACGATGTCGTCATACTTCCAGTTAAAGTAGCTTAAGGAGGTGTTCTCAGTTAGCTTGCAACCCTGTGCAAAAAGCACTTTTGTCTCCTTGCCTGCCTTTTCCCTTATGCCTTCAAGAAGGCTTGTCTTTGAGTAAGGCTCACCTGCATAACCGCCAAAATAAAGGTCAGATGCGCATGGTCCTATGACGGCGATGCTCTTGTTTGCTCCTTTTTTAAGAGGAAGAATGCCATCATTTTTAAGAAGAACTATTGATTCGCGGGCCGATTTCAGAGCAAGGTCGCGGTGTTCCGGTGCCTTGCTGACAGCTATTGCTTTTTCTGCATCGACATAAGGATTCTCAAAGAGACCAAGCTCAAACTTGAGTGCAAGAACCATCTCAACAGCCCTGTCTATGTCTGCCATGTGAATTTTTCCTTCTTTCAGTAGTGCCGGGAGATGTTTATAAAAATTATCTACCGGGAACTCATACTGCACGCCTGTGTTAAAGGCAATCATTGCAGCGTCTTTTTCATCTTTGGCAACAAAGTGTTTATTGAAAAGCTGGTCAATGCCATTATAGTCAGAGACAACCATTCCTTCAAATTTCCACTCTTTCCTCAGCACATCCTGTATAAGCCATTTATTGGCATGAGATGGCAGACCATCGACTTCGTTGTATGAAGGCATTACAGATGCAGGTTTTACATTGTCGATGCACATCTTAAACGGAGGCATGTGAAAATCCCTCAGCACGCGCAGGGAGTAGTTTGCCGGGCCCTGATTCTGTCCTCCTTCTGACTGTCCATGGCCAACAAGATGTTTCAATGTTGCGGCCACATGGTTTTCAGCCACCTTGCCGGTGGTTGTTCCCTGCAATCCTTTAACGGCAGCGCAGGAGAGCATGCCATTCAGATAGGGATCCTCGCCATATGTCTCTTCGGTCCTGCCCCATCGTGGATCACGGCATACATCAATGACTGGCGTCAAAGCATGGTGCGTCCCTCTTGAGCGCATCTCATGAGCAACAACTGAATAGACTTTCTCAAACAGTTCAGGATCCCATGAACATGCCAGTCCTATTGCCTGCGGGAAAACCGTGGTTTCGGGTCTCATCATGCCATGCTGACCCTCATCAACAAATATTGCAGGTATACCCAGGCGTGTCTCTTCAACAAGATATTTCTGAATCTTGTTCCTGATCTCAACCGTCTCTTTAATCTTAAATGGAGCCGGGTGCACCGAGTTACATCCGTTTCCAAATATCTCTTTCATCTTTACCGGATCACTCAGTGTCTCGGGAGTATAGTCTTCCACCCCCCAGTTCCAGCGACCCATAAGCTGTGCCACCTTCTCCTCAATTGTCATCTCCTTCATCAAATCTGCAACACGTTCTTTCACGGGCAGAGATGGGTTCTTATATTTTTTATCCATATTGATTTTATTATTTTGAAATGTGATTACTCTCCTTTTGCGGTTTTTATTACAGACCAGAATGCCGGCTTGGGCTGATAGTTCCGGTCAAACAACAAGGGATAGTTTGTTCTGCCAACAATTGGCCATCCGTTCTTCCATGAATATCCGTCGTGGATACCCCAGAAAGTGACCCTGGTGATATCTTTCTTATGCTTCATGAAGATGGTAAACAGGTCTGAATACCGGTTTGCAAGCTGTGTCTGCACAGAGTCGGGGCAGCCATTTTTATATGGGTTCAGCTCCTCAAGATACTTAGCCTGCTGCTGAATATCCGCGCCATATACTTCGGGTGGTGTAGGCAAAACATTTACCTCCATCTCGGTTATCACAATCTTTACACCAAGGGCTGCATATGCAGAGAGGCTCTCATCGAGTTCATTCAGATCGGGCTCATCGAGATGCCAGTGACCCTGAATGCCAACTGCATCGATCCTTGCTCCGTTCTGCTGAAGAGATTTGATTATTGGAATAACGCCATCTCTTTTTACCTTCTGCTCATTATTATAGTCATTATAGTAAAGCTCAGCATCAGGATCGGCTTCATGGGCATACTCAAATGCCTTCTGAATATAGTCTTCACCAATTATCTGGTACCATAGCGACTTACGCATGGCACCGTTGTCGTCTATTGCTTCATTAACGACATCCCAGCCTTTTACCTTGCCCTTAAAGTGACCAACAACGGTAAATATATGATCTTTCATTCGTGCAAGGAGTGCATCTCGGCTTAGAGTATTTCCGACAGAGTCTCTGAAGACCCAGTCAGGAGTCTGTGAATGCCAGACAAGCACATGACCTATCAATACAAGGTTGTTTTTCTGAGCGAACTCAGCAATACTGTCGGCTTTGGCAAAACTATAAACGCCTGGTGCAGGATGGATCCTCTCCCATTTCATCTCATTCTCTGCAGTAATTGAGTTGAAGTTTTTTATGATGAAGGGTTTGGCAAGGGGATCTCTGCCATGAACCTGATATGAGTTCATCGCAGTACCTATCAGGAAGTCATTTTTAAAAACTTCCTTTAGTTCCGGCGTTGTTTTTTTGCATGATGCAGTTGCCAGAATCAGTAAAGCAAGGGTCAGAGGCAGAAACTGTGACTTCTTCATATCTCTTTGCTTAAGCTTCTGTATAATTCTTACGACGTTCAGCCAGCTCATTCTGCATCTGTATCTCAGTCGACTTGTTTATCTTATAAAATGCCAGAATGATAATCATAGCAACGATAGCAATGGAAGGATAAATACTTGTTGAAAGTCTGATGCCTTCCACTGCCTGGGGTGTCTGTGTAATAAATGACTCGCCTTTTGCAGGTGCAACATAACCGTACCACTTAAGCAGCATACTGCTTATTGCTCCACCGATAGCCAATCCAACCTTCAGTCCTATTACCACACCGGCAAAGACTGTTGCCGTTGATCTGCGGTTGAACTTCCATTCTGAATAATCGGCCACGTCGGCCATCATTGCCCAGGGTACAGGCATGGTAATACCCCATGAGAAGTTGAAGAGTATCTGAAGAAGGAGAACCATTGTAATGCTTGATGGAGGCACGATATAGAACATGGCGGCAAAAATGACAGCCAGTGCCAGTCCAAAGACAAAGACATTTCTTTTTCCATATCGTCTTACCAGGGCGTTTGACACCGCAATCCCTACGATAGCGGCCAACTGTCCGGCAATATTTGTTATGCCAAAAATACTGTCTGAAGGAACAGCATTTTCGCCTGCAAGCCCTATTACTCCGAGAAGGCCTCCCAGGCCGCTGTTAAGCTTATCCATATAAGCTGTCATGCTTTCTGTGCTGAGGTAATATTTAAAATAGAACAGCAGCATTCCGTTTCTCAGAGAGTTGAAGATGAACATCATTAAAAAGACGACGAACATGATAACCCATGGTTTGCTTCCCAGCAGATCAGAGATATCCTGTTTAAGAGATTGTTTTTGTTCCGGGTTTGGTTTTATACGTTCTTTTGTCCATGAGAATGTAAGAATAAAGAACAGCACAGCCAGAACCGAGAAGATACCCATTGTTATCATATATCCCTTTGCGCTGTCGCCATGGCCAAAATGGTTTACCATTGGTTTTGCAAACCCAAGGATAGCAATGGTGGCAAGTACCACAAATACAAAGCGCCATGAGAAGAGACTGTTGCGTTGTTTCTGGTCACCTGTAATGACACCGCTGAGTGCAGAATAAGGAATGTTGTTAGCCGAGTATACGAGCATCAGGAATATATAAGTAATAAAGGCATATATTACCTTTCCTGTATTTCCTGCATTGGGAGTAACAAATGCCAGGAATCCGAATATACCAAAAGGAAGGGCTGTCCATAAAATCCATGGACGATATTTACCCCAGCGTGTGTTGGTGCGGTCGGCAATGACGCCCATCACGGGGTCAGCTACAGCGCCAACCAGTCTCCCTACCAGGAAGAGGGCAGCAATGGCTGTTGCGCTTATCCCAAAGGAGTTGGTGTAAAAATCGAGCTGAAGCAGCATTATGGTCTGAAAGACAAAATTGGCTGCAGCATCACCAAGGCTGAAGCCAACTTTCTCCCGTACTGAAATTTTTTCTGAGTTGAAGTTCATATTTTTTTAGTTATGGCAGATTAGTTAATATTTATATTTAGGTATAAAAATTATAATTAAGACAAAGCATAAATTGTTTTAATATCCAAAAAGAAGAGCTAAAAATAAATATTATGATTTACTTTTGCAACCGATTGCATTTTTATTTCAAAATATTTCACTGTTTATACATTTATTG
>Ga0116171_10004624_pt1 | contig 12333 bp, 10 predicted proteins | sample AD_JPNHW2_MetaG_FD_89798 | JGI IMG/M metagenome (GOLD analysis project Ga0116171, IMG submission 89798) | Active sludge microbial communities of municipal wastewater-treating anaerobic digesters from Japan - AD_JPNHW2_MetaG | ecosystem: Engineered > Bioreactor > Anaerobic > Digestate | place...
CGAAACTGATGGCCTGGCGGCTGCTATCTAAATCTTTGGCAGCCATAGCCATACGCGCAGTGGTCACGTGCGCCAGGAATTTGTAGGCAGCTCTCAATTTTTCTGAATTTCCAAGCTGTGTGGTTAGATCATCAACTTGAGTTTGAGCTGCCTGTAACTCACTTTTGGCCATGTCCAGGTCAACCTGGGCCTCTCCGGTCTGCTTGATCGCGCGATCAAATTCCACAGTCAACGTCGCGATCTTCGCCGCCGCTGTGTCTGCAGCCGCCTTGGCTTCCTGTTTAGCCGGCTGGTAGAGCCCGAAATAGAATGCCACCAATCCGCCCAGGAAGAAGAGCAGGGCAACAATGATGAATGGGAAAAGCTTATCCCACAGGGTCTTCCTGGCGGGTTTTACCTCGGGGCTTGCCTCCTCCGCAGGCGTCTCAACCACAGCCGTGTTGTCCTCCGCCTGGATGGGTTCTGCTTGCGGCTCAATCGGTTGTTCAACAGCAGGAGTAGTCTCTGCCTGGTTTCCTTCACTAGGTTCCATGTTCGCAATCCTTTCTGTTGAGAATTTATGAAATTAGTATAACAGGATTGGCATGAATCGTCACCGCAACGAATTTCAGAAGAGTCTGCTTCAAACCTGCCAGAAAGGCGGGACGGGCAATTGCTCCTCGGGTTATAATGCGATGTATGGATGCAATCCCCGAAACGCGCACATCAGATAACCGCCAGATCGCCCGCGCTGCCAGCACGGTGATGATCGCCATCCTGCTGGGGCAGGTCTTCAGCCTGTTGTCGTCCATCCTCATCACCAAAGCCTTCGGCACCGGCATCTCCAACGAAGCCTTCAACGCCGCCAACCGCCTGCCGGATATCCTGTATAACCTCATCGCGGGCGGAGCGCTGGCATCCGCTTTCATACCAACCTTCACCACCCTGCTCACGCGCGGAGAGCGTTCCAAAGCCTGGGTGTTGGCTTCCGCCATTGCCAACCTGATCACGCTCATCCTGGTGATCGTATGCGCCCTGGCAGCCCTATTCGCTCCATGGGTGGTACGCAATATCCTGGCTCCGGGCTTCACCGACCCGGTTAAGTTCGCGCTCACGGTTGACCTGGTGCGCATCCAACTGCTGGCGCCCATCATCTTCGGGCTGAGCGGCCTGACCATGGGTATCCTCAACTCGCACCGCAGCTTCTTGTGGCCGGCCCTGGCGCCCATGATGTACTCCATCGGCAAGATCCTGGGTGTGCTCCTGCTGGCGCCATCGATGGGAGTGTACGGACTGGCGATCGGCGTGGTGGGCGGGGCGCTGATGCATGGACTGGTGCAGCTGCCAGCCCTGCTGCGTCTGCCGGAGCGCAAGTACACGCCCACGCTGGGCTTGCGCATGCCGGACGTGCGTGAGGTGGCGCGCCTGATGGGTCCGCGCCTGCTGGGGGTGGCGTTCGTGCAGTTGAACTTCCTGATCAATACCCGCCTGGCTTCCATGCAGCCGCTGGGCAGCGTGACCGCGCTGGCGGTGGGCTTTGCCCTGATGATGATCCCCGAGGCGGGCATTGCCCAGGCGATTTCCATCGCGGCCTTGCCCACCTTTTCCGCCCAGGTTGCAGCCGGCAAGCCGCAGGAAATGCGTTCCTCGCTGGCAGCCACGCTGCGCGGCATTTTGCTGCTGGCGGTGCCGGCCTCGGTGGGATTGTTCCTGCTGCGCATGCCGGTGGTGCAGGCGGTCTATCAGCGCGGAGAGTTCAACGCCGCATCCACCCAACTGGTGGCTTGGGCGCTGCTGTGGTACGCAGCCGGCCTGGTGGGGCACTCGGTGGTGGAGATCGTTTCGCGTGCATTCTATGCCCTGCATGACACCAAAACACCAGTGTTCGTCGGGGTGGTCTTTATGAGCCTGAACGTGGGGCTCAGTTACCTGTTTTCGTACCTTTTTAGCCGCGCCGGATGGATGCCGCACGGCGGACTGGCGTTGGCTAACTCGCTGGCGACATTCCTCGAGATGGGTACACTGCTGTACTTCATGCGCCGCCGGCTGCAAGGGTTGGATGGACGCAGGCTGCTTAGCGGGCTGGGGCAGGCACTGCTGGGTGCGGCGGTCATGGGATTGGTGTTATGGGGTTGGCTGGCACTCACCGGTGGGCGCTCCGCCTGGCTGGTGACATTAGGCGGCATCGGGGTTGGTGCGCTAGTATATGCTATGGTTTTGGCTGCCTTGCGCGTGCCCGAGGTCAACCTGCTGATTGAAGGATTAAAACGAAGATTCTCACGAGCTTCCCGGAAGTAAACGGTTGAAAGGAGTACCGATGAAAAAGAATAGCGGTCAGGAATTCATGGTAAGAACGCGCTACAGCCACATCAGCACCTCGCCACAGAACGAGGGCGTGATCCCGCAACCGCCGCTGGAGTTGCCGCTGCCGGAAGGCAAGCCGTTGATCGAGCTCCCCGGGGCGGCCGATATCCTCGTGCCATCCATGGACCTGCGATCTGCCATCGAGGCGCGCCGCACGGTGCGCAAGTACGCTGATGAGGTGCTGACGCTTGAAGAGCTGGCTTACCTGCTGTGGGTGTCGCAGGGGGTCAAACGCGTTTCCAGCCGGCCTTCCACGGCGCGCAATGTGCCCTCCGCCGGGGCGCGGCATGCCTTTGAGACCTACCTGCTGGCGAACCGGGTGAAGGACCTGCCGGCCGGATTGTATCGTTATGCTGCCATCGAGAACGGGTTGCTACCGTTGAACGCACCTGACGATATCGCTGAACGCATTGCGCATGCCTGCCTGGACCAATCGCAGATCACGAACAGCGCGGCCACGTTCATCTGGGTAGCAGTGGTGGAGCGTATGTACTGGCGCTACGTGGAGCGCGGCTACCGCTACCTGCACCTGGATGCCGGGCATGTCTGCCAGAACCTGGCACTGGGCGCGGAGCAGGTGGGCAGCGCCATCTGCCCCATTGCCGCCTTTGACGATGAGCTGCTCAATGAGGTGCTCGGACTGGACGGAGAGGGCATGTTCGTGGTCTATTTGGCCAGCCTGGGGAAAATGGGATGAAAGCAGGAGATTTTAGGACCCCGGGAGTCTGGTTTGTGACTCCCGGGGTATGCAATAGACATGAGTTAGCGCAAGCTACCGGAGTTGAAGATCAAACTCCGGGAGAAGTCTTTCGCCTCCGGGAGTCTGGCTTGCGACTCCCGGGGTATGCATTCGGAACCGATAAATCTCACTCTTCGGAAAAGTGTTTAGACTTATAACCGATCATATCAAGTTCGTGAAACTCACGAAATTCGGTAATATCGGAAAAATAATCCATGACAGCATTGGTGTTTAAGTAGGAATTCTTGTTCCCCGAAAGGTATTCCCGATAACCTGAATACTGCCATAATGCTGGTGAGCTCGCTAAGCCAGCCTTTACAGGGTTCAAATGGATATATTTTATGCAATCTAATAGTTGATTTTCATCACCAATTAAATTGCATTGAAATCTACCTTGAAATAAAGGGCCAACCCGGTTTTGGTCAATGTTTATCGCTTTAGCGTAAGACATCAGCAGTCTTTGAAGACCTTTTTGAACAAAGTCGCTGGTGACAATTTTCACAGCAATATGAAAATGATTGGGCATTAGGCAGTAGGCAAAGACTCTTGCCTTATGGATTAGGTGGCCTTGCATCAGGTTCAAGAAGTAGAGGTAATTTCTTTGAGAATAGAAAATTGGTTGTTTGTTTACACCGCGATTGTATATGTGGTACATATCATCTGGGAGGAATGTCTCTATCCGTTTAGGCATATGCTAAATCTACAAGTAATCCCATTTTTTGGCAAATGTTTACCAGTAAAGCAAACCAAGTCCAATCCATGAAATTGAAAATTTCAGGGGTAAATACAGCCCAGGAAAAAGTGCAAGCTCCCGGAATTAGAAGCAAACTCCTGGAGAAGTCTTCTGACCCCGGGAGTCTGTTTTGTGATCCCCGAAGTATGCATTAATCATGGAGAAGTGCAAGCTCCCGGAGTCGAAAAACAGACTCCGGGAGAAACCTCTAGGAGATAAAACTGAATATGTATTATAGAATTAGGAGAGGTGATCAATGATCAGACTGAAGACATTGGCGTGGATTGAGGAGAATGGCGAGCTGTTCGTGGTGCGCAATCACGATAGCGTGAAGGGTGATGATTACTACCGTCCCATTGGCGGTAGCGTAAACTTTGGCGAACGCACAGTTGATGCCTTGCGTCGTGAGGTGCAGGAGGAATTGGGCACCACCATTTCAATCACTGGAGAACCGCTGATCATTGAAAATATCTTCACCTGTGATGGCAAGGCGGGGCACGAGATCGATTACCTGTTTCCGGCACAGTTTGATTCGCCCGAGTTTTATGAGCGACGGATCTTTGACCTTGTTGAGGAAGGCGGGGAGCGCTTTGATGCCCTGTGGGTCAGCATCGATAACTGCCTGGAGGGGAAGTACCGCCTGGTGCCGGAGGAACTGCTGGCGTGGTACAGGAGCGGAAAGAAGCAGCGATAGACGTGTCAAAAAAAAACAAGGATTTTCCAAAATCGATTGATCATTGTTGAGGATACAGATGGCAAAACAAAAAATCACCGTTGAGGTGGCAATCCACTCGTTTGCCCATGGTAAAGAAGGCTTGCAGGACCGACAGGATTATCTGCAAGCGTTGCGTTCTGAATTGGAATCGGCAGCTGACTATGCTGAGGATTACGAGATCGATACGATAGCAATCACCGGCGACCATCCACTGCAATACCCGGCGGATGCCCTGGCGGATATTTTGCGCAAGCTACGTAATTCCATCCCTTTGGGAAAGGAGCCTGAGATTACCCTGTACGCCAGACCCGGTTCGGTCACGTACGCGGACATGTTTACATTGCGCGACCAGGGGTTGAACCGCGTCAGCTTTGATATGCAGTCCTTTGTACCGCAGGAGCTTGATGCGCTTGGCCGCACGTATTCACCGCGGGCAATGGAAGTTTTCATGCGCATGGTGCAGCTAAAGCTGGTGTTCTTCAATTATGACATCACGCTTGGATACGGTCTTCCCGGTCAGACGCTGGAGTCACTGGCCTATTCGGTCGAACAGGCTATCCATTTCCAGGCCATGCACCTTACCTTGCAGCCGTACCCGGGGGCAGACCCGCAACTTCTGGAGCAGTATTATCAGCATGCTGCAGGGATCATCGGGCTCACCAGTTTTCAACAATATACTCCCTACCATTTTGCCAGGCCTGGCTACTTCTGCCGCTGGCTGCAAGCCGCTTATTCCAACCAGCCGCGGCTGGGGTTCGGGGCTGGCGCGCAATCGCGGATCGAGGGCGTTGCCAGTGTCAATACCAGCAACGTTCGGACATATATCATTGCGAATGGCGATCCGCAGAAATTAATCGAGTCCATTCAACCCGTCACAGAAATTTATGTGCAGGCCAATGACCTGTTGGATTCCCTGTATAACCAGCACGTCTGCAGCCTTGAGGGTTTCAACCCGGACTTATGCCTGCGTATTCAAACCCTGTGTGATCAGAAGTTGTTGATTGCGGATGAGAAGGTGGTACTTCTGACGCAATTCGGAAAAATGAAATGGCCGTTGGTTGCGGCTAATCTACATCCATGAACGAAAAAACTACCCCGGTCAGAACATCGACCGGGGTGATCGGTACCGTTGCAAATGTTATTTCTAACCCTTAGCAGCGCTCTTGCCTGCAACATAACCGGTAGTCACGCACCAGCCATGGTTATGTCCGCACATCGGGGGCAGGTACATCAGGCCTTCCCGTCCGCCCACCACACCGCCAGCCGCCCATAAACCGCCGATGGGTCGGTCGTTATCCTTGCGGGTTACTGCCAGGGTGGCTCCGTCCACGCGCACGCCTTCATCTCCAACCGATGGAGAGTAGCGCGTGGCAGCACGGGTAGCGATAAAGGGAGCCTTCACAATGGGTTTCAGGAGGCTGGCGCGCTTGCCGAACCTGTCATCATACCCGGCTTCGCACAACTTGTTGTAGGCTTCCACCTCAGCCAGGAAGTTGGCTGTGGCGTATTCATCCAGTCCCATGAATTCAGCCAATTTTTCCAGCGAACTGGCAACGACCGACTTGTCATTCATGAAGACATAATCGCCAAACTTCGCGCCTTCGGGATTGTCAACCGCGGCCAGCAGGTCAGCCTTGAGATAGTCCTGCAAGCGGCGTTTGCCGTCCGTTTTGCTGCCATCGGGCAGGGTGTTGTACCCCTCGGGAATGAGAGACCAGAAGGTGTCGGTGACGTCCATGGCGCGGTGGTTGATGGAGGTGAACTCGATCAGGTCTTCCCAATCTGCGTCGAAGATATCCCAGTAGGCGAGTCCGGGTTGGTTGCGCAGCATGGTGCCGCCTGACCAAATGACCACGTCCTCATTGCGCCAGCGCTTGCCGTTCAGGTTAATGCTGAGACCAGGGAGCGCCTGGAAGAGCGTGAAAGCGCTGCTGGAACTATGCGCCCAGGGTTCCACATCGCCGCCAGCCCACACGGTCATCATATGACCATCACCGTCGTTGGCTGCCAGACCGTTGTACCTGACCGAACCATTGTTACGCATGGCCCACATAATGTCGCCGATGCAGAGGTCGTTGACCAGGGCGACATTCTTGGCATAGTTTCCGCATGCCAGGATGACGCCTTTACTGGCGTTATATTTCTTGAAGATAGTGGCGTCAGCTGCATCCTTGGTGATCAAACCGTTGACCTTGCCGTTTTTATCCTGCGTGAGCATGTACCCTGCAGTATTGAAGTCGAACTTTACTCCCAATTCAAGGCACTTCTCGTAGAGGAGTTTGCCGGCATAGGCCCAGCTTTCATAGCTGAAGTCAATTGTGCCGATGTAGGCATGGTAGAGTTCAGTGGCGTGGGTTTCAGCAGCGCTGGCCGGCAGCGGGGCATACAGGACGGCGCGGTAATCCGTCTTCCAGTCATTGCCCGCCGGCGGCATGATTTGTTCATAATAATCAAAGGCTTCACCGGACTTGTTCACCCACATGCTGATCAATTCCTGGTTGACGCGCAACTGCTGGTTCTTGATGTAGTCCTTGAAGTACTCCATGGGCTCGATTTCCAAGCCCAGGTCCTTGACCATTTGCGAATTAACAGTGGCGCACTGGAAACCATGTACATCGTAGTTGGCTTTCTTCTCAACCACATGAACCTTCACGCCTTCCTCGGCGGCAGCCCGGGCAGCCATCAGCCCGGCGACACCTGCGCCGCAGATGACCACATCCGCGCTCTTCTCCTCGGCGAATTTTGAGGGTTCCTCTGGTTTAATGCGCCATTTGAACAACTCAGAATCCGGCGAGAGCATTGGAACGCCAGTACCTCCATCGGCCGGAGCAGCAGCCGCCCCGGCAGCGGGCTCAGCGGCCTGGGTTTCCGCAACCTTCGGTGCGCAGCCGCCCAACACTCCTGCAGCCGCCATACCAGCGACACCGGCAGCAGCCCCCTTAAGAAACGACCTTCGTGAAACCTTGACTACTTCCATCTTGCTCTCCTTTCCGTTCTGATAAAAGAAATTAAATACTATTTGTATATACACTCTACAGCCACTGTAGAGTCAATAGGTTTATACAATTCAGTTGGAGATTCATCAGGCTGCGGGTGTAATTGGAGGTTGCGTGTTAGAATTTATGCCTGTTATTGATGAGAACATCAGATTCATTAATTGAGATCAAAAAAACCGATGTATTCCAACCCCAACTCCTTTACCCCCACCCCAATTGTGCACCTGGCTGAACGCGCGCTCACTGTATTCCTGCGCTATGCATCGCGGCAGTACCTGTCGCTCAAGCCAACTGCCTTATCCATGCTGCCAGCACCTCAGCCGGGGCATACCTATACGCTTTATGCGCATGTGCCTTTCTGCGAGAGCCTGTGCCCGTACTGTTCCTTCAACCGCTTTGTGCTCAACCAGGCGCGTGCCCGCGAGTACTTCAAATCCCTGCGCGCGGAAATGCGCCTCTTGTCCGGGCTGGGATACACCTTCCCTTCACTCTATTTCGGAGGCGGCACTCCAACCATCCTGCCGGATGAACTGGTACAGACCATCGACCTGGCGCGCGAGCTTTTTGGTGTCAAGGAGGTCTCCTGCGAGACTAACCCCAACCACCTGGTGCCGGAGATCGTGGAGCAATTGCAGGGCCGCGTTCAGCGCCTGTCAGTGGGCGTGCAGAGTTTTGACGATGGACTGCTCAAGCAAATGAATCGCTTCGACAAGTTCGGCTCCGGGGAGAAGATCCTCGAGAATATCCGTTATGCAGCCCCCTTCTTCGATTCCCTGAACGTGGATATGATCTTCAACTTCCCCAGCCAGACGCCGGAAATCCTGCACCGCGACGCGCAATTGGTGATCGATTCCGGAGCACAGCAGACTACGTTCTATCCACTCATGACATCCCCTTCGGTCAGTCGCTCCATGGCGGAAAGCGTAGGCAAGCTCAAACCGGAACGCGAGGCGCAGTACTATTGCATCATCTGCGATGAACTCTCCGGGGCTTTCAGCCCAATGTCGGCCTGGACCTTCACGCGCGACGGTACGCAGATGATCGATGAGTACATCGTGGATAGCGAGGAGTACGTGGGCGTGGGGTCGGGCGTCTTTTCCTACCTGGATGGAACACTGTACGCCAGCACATTTTCGCTGAATGAATACAGCCGCAAGGTATCCGCCGGACAAATGGGTCTCACCGGCATCCAGCCCTTCGACCGCCACCTGCAGATGCGTTACAAGATGATGATGGACCTGTTTGGGCTCAACTTTGACCGCCAGGCTTTCAGGCAGCGTTTTGGCGTGCCGCCGGCTGTAGGCTTATGGCTGGAGATGCTCTTTTTCAACTTGATGGGAGCCTTCCAGCGCTCCAACCGTAGTCAGCCAAGCCCGGTAGGACGTTACCTATCGCTGGTTATCATGCGCGAATTCTTCACCGGCGTGAACCGGCTGCGTGATATTGCACGCAAAGCCCTGACCCCAGAGGACAGGGGAGAGACGGTCTAGCACTCATGGCGCCCTGGTTGAAGACCCTGTTGATCATTATCATCGCTTTTCCAGCGGCCCTGCTGCTGGGGCTGCTTGTTTTCCGGACAGTCGTGATGTATGATGAGAAAAGTTATGACAGCCTGCGCGTGTCCAACGATGAGGAACGAAACTACCTCCTGCACGTGCCCGCGGGGTATGCTCCCGATCGTGCAGTTCCCCTGGTGATCAGTCTCCATGGGTTCAGCGATTGGCCAGCCCACCACAGCCGCATGACCGGTTGGAGCGAACTGGCGGATGAACAGGGGTTCATCGTGGTTTATCCCTCCGGCACCGGGTACCCCAAGCGCTGGCGCATGCCAGCCTTCGAGGGTTATCCGGAAGGCACGCTGAAGGATGTGCAATTCCTTTCCGAACTGATCGACCACCTGCAGGCAGAATACAACCTTGATCCGGCCCGCATCTACGTGGATGGCATGTCCAACGGCGGTGGCATGGCGTTCGCGTTGGGGTGCAAGTTGTCGGGACGCATCGCAGCCGTTGGCGGGGTGGCGGGTTATTATGTTTACCCCCTGGCGGAGTGCCAGCCCTCCCGGCGTTTCCCGATGATCCTTTACCACGGCACCGGGGATCCGATCGTGAGCTACACCGGGCACACCTCGCGCCGCAATGGTTTCACTTCTCCAGCGCTGCCGGATTTTGTGGCTTCACTGTCCGCAGCGAACGGCTGTAGCCCGCAACCGGTTGAACTGCCTGCCCCGGATGGTGTCACTGGGCGATGGTACCAGGCTGGCGCTGACAAAGCCGATGTACAGTTCTACACCATCGACAACGGCGGACACACCTGGCCGGGCGGCCGACCGCTGCCGCGCTGGCTTACCGGCAGCACCTTCAAAGACCTGTCAGCCACGCGCCTGACCTGGAAATTTTTCCAGAGCCACCCGCTCCTCCCTATTAAATAAAGGGTCGTTCAAACCAGCCTGTTTTTTGCTACAATCAATTCAGCAGTTCCCTTCTTTTGGTTCACCAGGAGGAAAGCATGAAAAAGGTTTTGACCGTCCTGCTGGTATTGGCATTCACCCTCAGCGGTTGTTCCCTCCCGTCCCTCAATCTTTTCAAAAAAGTGATCCAGCATCCAAAGCCTGAGCTGAGCGTCGATAATTCATACTTTACCGGGTTGGGATGTTTTGAAGATGTCACCTGCCTGCCGCCCGAGCTGCAGCAAATCGAGTATCCCATTAACTCCCTGCAGCCTCCAGGTGATATCCTGGGCGGGTTGGATCCGGTTTACCCGCTGGCCGTTGGCACGCGGGTGCACTTCGCCGATGAACCTGAGATCCCCGCAGTGCATGTTAAGCGTTGCATGGGGCGGCAGTACGTGCGGTTTGTAGCCCTGGTAAATGACGAGATGGTACTGGTGGATTCGCTGGAGAAGTTGGCACAGCTTTATGCTCCAATCGACTCGGAAAATGAAGCGCTCAGCTATGCCATTGCTGCCACCGGTTACACAGCCGTGTATGACCTGCATAACATCCCCCGGCTCAAGTTTTACCAGAAGCCCATCGAGGAAACCAATGTAGTGAATACCGGGGATGGCTACAAGGTGCACCTGTTTGCCACTTACCTATGCGGCTGCGGCCCGCATATCGATAAGTCCGTGGATGTGACCGTTCACGCGGACGGTACGATCGACGTCTCCGAACTGCAGGATGCTTATCGCGATCCGAAACTGGACGGTCTATGCATCGATTAGCGCCGCGGCGGGCTGCCTGCGCGCAGATGATATAATCCCAATATGCTTAAGAAGAAAAAGGTACTCCTGGGCATCGCTGCAGGGGTGATCCTCATCGTCGTTGTGCTCAGCCTGCCGCCGGTCTGGTCGCGCGTGTCCTATCATCTCCAGCAAGCCTACAGCAGCGTCAAATATGCGCTCTTCCCGCCGCAGGAATCTGTGTTCGTGCCAGGCGGAGCGGAGGGTGATTTTGTGGCTACCTCGGTGGCGGCCACCCTGCAGAGCATCTACGCCACGCCCACCCCGGCGCCGGCAACCCCGACCCCTGCGTCGACCCCTGAGATCAACCTGACCTCCAGTCCCACGCCCACTGCCTTGCCCGCCAGCATCTACCTGGCCGGGGTGGTGCCTGAGCCGCAACTTTGGAACAACTGCGGACCGGCCACGCTTTCCATGAACCTGTCTTTTTATGACTGGGACAAGACCCAGGTGGATACCGCTGCAATCCTCAAGCCCAACGACCGTGACAAGAACGTCATGCCCTACGAGATGGAAAGTTATGTAAACAACTTCACCTCTCTTCGTGCGCTATACCGTATGGGCGGTGACCTGGCGACGCTCAAAAACCTGGTGGCCAACGGTTTTCCCGTGCTGGTGGAAAAAGGATTTGAACCTCCCAACCTGAAAAAGGAAGGCTGGATGGGACACTTCAATTTGATCATCGGTTACGATGATGCCAAGGGTGTATTTATCACGCAGGATTCCTACCTGCTGACACATGACAAATACACCAGCAGCCAACCCGGTTTTGAAGTGACCTATGAGGACATGCTTTATAACTGGCGCGCCTTCAACTACGTTTTCCTGGTGGTTTATCACCCGGACAAGCAGAACGATGTGCTCAATGCCCTGGGTCCGCTGGCGGATGACGCCACCGCTGACCGTATGGCTTATGAGCGGGCCGTCTCGGAGACCAGTGAGCTCAGTGACGTGCGCGACCTGTTCTTTGCCTGGTACAACGCCGGCACCTCGCTGGTCAACCTGGAGAATTATGCCGGGGCAGCTGCTGCCTTCGACATGGCTTTCAGCATCTATCCCGACATTCCTGACGCCTCGCGGCCCTGGCGCATGTTGTGGTACCAGACCGGACCTTATTTTGCCTATTATTACACCGGACGCTACCAGGACGTGATCGACCTGGCCACCCAGACGTTGAAGGATATGAGCGAACCGGTACTGGAAGAAAGCTTTTACTGGCGCGGGATTTCTTACCTGGCACTGGGCGACAAGAACGCTGCCATCACCAACTTCAACCAAAGCGTCAACGTTCACCCCGGGTTCCCGCCTGCGGTGGCCATGCTCAAGCAGCTCGGACAGATCGATTAGTTCCGGGATCGAAAGAAGGAGACGGGGAAAGGCTATGTTGAAAATCGTTCACTTCGCGGATGCCCACATCGACATCGCTGCACACGGTAAACACGACCCTGAATCCGGGCTGCCTGTGCGCGTGCTGGATTTTCTCAAAGCGCTGGACGCCATCATTGACGCCGCCATCTCTGAGAAGGCAGATCTGGTCATCTTTGCCGGAGATGCCTATAAAGACCGC
>Ga0116171_10004626_pt1 | contig 12330 bp, 14 predicted proteins | sample AD_JPNHW2_MetaG_FD_89798 | JGI IMG/M metagenome (GOLD analysis project Ga0116171, IMG submission 89798) | Active sludge microbial communities of municipal wastewater-treating anaerobic digesters from Japan - AD_JPNHW2_MetaG | ecosystem: Engineered > Bioreactor > Anaerobic > Digestate | place...
AGCAGTTCTTCGATAACAGGGAGTTATTCAATGCGTTGCTGGAACACTACAACAAGGATCTCTATCGCTTCGAATTCAAGTCCACCGGCGCGAGGAATAATGCCCTCAAGCTCCTGGAACGGAACGGCTTCGACTACGAGCTGGTGGAGGATCTGAAGGGCTACGTGGTCCAGCTCCCCAAGAACGCGAAGTACGCCCAGATCCTGAAGAACTCCGTGGCCTTCAAGGAGGCCGCGAACGAGAGGCTATTTTTGATGAAGGACCTGGCAGCAGTCGAGGAAGCGGTGGACCTGGGCGTAAAAATAGTTGAGGCGGAGGTTGCTTTTTGATCAAGTAGCCGTTATTTCCTTGAGCCTCTGAATGGCCTGCATAGTCTTGGCGGCCTCGTTGTTTTTCTCTATTTCATAGTGCTGTATGATCTTCTCGATAGGCACGTTGAGCTTGTAGACTATCATGGGCCGGCCTTTTCCCTCTAACTTGATATTGCGTTGCTAGACCCAGTTGTTTTGGCGCAGTGCACGCATCCCAATGCTTACCTCAGGTTGCCTCATATTTGTTCCCACTTCGATCTCCCTGGAGGTTGCTTCGTTCGTATTCGCCAGATAGGTGATCAATGCAGCTACGTTCCTGGGTACCCTCAAATTTCGCAACGATTCGATGAATTCTAGATCTTTTTCGTCCAGGGCTTTAACTGAAGTTTGCTTTATTATAATCCCTCACGATTTATTCATATTTTAGTGATATATAAATATTTTCTTTAAAAACAGAATATCCTAGCGTAAATACCGATAGGTATCGATCTTGGAGGCATTTGTTTTGTGCTCGGAAAAGTTCTATGGCATTCTGCATGATTCTTGTGAAAATGTCATAGAACTAAATGCAAATTCACAAGCAATAGCCGTGATAGTGGCCCAGGGGCAATCTCTTTTTTTAAATGGCTAAACCAAAAGAGGGAATGGAGTTATTCAGGCGCGTCTCTATTTCTTTCATTGGCATGGGACTTGTTTTGCTCACGTGCCCTTATCACTGCCGCGCCGGATTCAGCCACCCAGGCCAGGCCCTTTTCATAGTCACTTAAAATGATTGGATTCGTTTTCAGGAATCCAACTATTGCCGGGTTATTTCTTGATACTTTATATTTTATGACAGCGCTGACAGGGTTATTCTCGGATTCCAGCATAGTTTCGAGCATAGTCGCAATCATTGTTAGATTAGATGATCTGATTATGTCGGCATCAGTTGCAGGTACATTGGCGCTAATGTCTGGCGATGTTTCCCTTCTTGCCATGGCTTGCCAGGTTTCGGGGTGCCCTACATCTCCTATAATCGGACGATACCCCATTATCCTCATCATTTCGACCGCAGATATTGCTAGCCTAAGCACAGTCATGTCGTCAAGTATGTTTTCAATATCTTTTTTTTCGAGATGCGAGAGAATAAGTAATACATCCTCAATTCCTTTTAACCATGCAGACAATTTTCTTTTTATTCTTATATCGTTAGTTGTACGTGTTCTTGAATCTAAAGTGCGTCTGCCTTTCAATCTCAGTTTTTCTAAATCACTCAACAATTTGTCCCTTTTTTGACTAACCATAACAATCACTTTACTCCTATCATAAGGAGCAAAACTATTAATATTTGTCGGTATGTATGTACTCATGGTAGGAAATTAGAAACCACATTATAGGTGTAAGATGATGAAAAAATACCGAAACCGGCAAGATACGGAAAGACTGACGGACGTCGTCAGCTATCGTATATCTTCAGCAACAAGGGGTTGCTTGGAAAAATATGCAGACGAAAACCGGGTGGGACTCTGCGCAGCGGCCCGCGATCTTTTGAACGCCGGAATTAAGGCAAGGGGTTTGACTGCTTGAACATGAAGAAAATAGGAATGTGGCCGATGTTACTAGCATCGACCGGCGCGAACTCCCTGACCAGAGGAGCAATGATGTATTATTCGCCCATTCTATATAAAATTAACTTAAGGTGCCACTATGCCTTCGGATAGCGATTCTATCCTTTCTGTCATTCCCGCCGGTCCCAGAACCGAGGAGACTGAGGGCGAAGAGCATCATCGGACGCATATCCCACGCGATGAGGCCAAATCGCTTGTTTGGCTGTCGTGGCGGTCCAATGCGTGCGAGCATGGCCTTACCCGCCACAGGTTTGAAAAGAATGGCACTATCGTTGAAATTGGCGACTTAGGTCCAGTTGTCCAGCGGAAAAAGCCGAAGTCGGTCTCTTCCCGGCAGTGGGAGCAGGGAGGGCGGTGCTGATGACTTCAACCGATGTCACCATTGAGCACTACCTCCGGCCAGAGGTCAAGGCAGTGATAATGCATTACTGTCAGGGAGAACACGGCGTGCGCGCCCTGAATGCTGATGAGCACTGGTATCGAGGCGGCAAAGATCCCAAGACCGTCATGCTCAGAGGCCCGGCAGACTATGAGGACACTATCACAGGAGGCCGGACCTTATACGCTACATTGGACATTTTCGACCCTGCTGTATTTGAGCAGTCCGAGACCTGGAATGATAAGCTGAATGCCCCGGAGAAGCCGATAGGAGACCTCTCTAGCTGCCTAGCGTTCACCCTGAGCACCGACATTGATGGAATAGGTGATATCCGAAGTCTTTCGGTCAAAGAAGCGGTCGAGTCGGCGGCTCAATTCCATGTCGATTATCTCAGGGAGATGGGCATAGAGAAAAACGTGCACTGTCTCTATTCTGGTGGCGGGATCTACGTCCACTTGCATCATGGCCTCTTTGCGGTCGATGTCGGAAATACAGATCTCACGAGCGAGGAGATAAAACACCAATACCAGGTTATAACCAAGGCCTATAATCGACTTATTGGAGACATATCTCAGGCATTCTTTAGGAAATACCCGCAGCACATCGGGAGAGTCAAATTCGACCAATTAAACAATCAGAAAAGGACATTCAAGACCGTTTTTAGCCTGCATAAGAGGCTGCCCTTTGCGGTTATACCATTGAACCCGAAGGCAATAATGATAGACTTTGCCCGGGCCTCGCTGCCCCTTTCCGATGCGGTTTTAGCTGAAGGCGCGGCATGGTGCACCACGTTCGACCCATCAGAGAAAGAGGCCATAGTAACCCTTCTTAAACCAAAAATGGAAGAGGTCGAGCAGATCATCAGGGACCGGCCAACTGAAGGCAATAACACCATCTCCAGGCTACCAGAACCGTTAGACCAAGCGAAATTTGCACCGTGCATGCAGAACATCATAGCCAATGCGCAGGCCATCGAAGGCCGGCATCGAGCTCTTGGTATCCTGGCAACCTACCTCTATCAAATGGGCTGGAATGAAGATGCAGCCTTTGACCTATGGGCAGGTATAGCCGATAGGTGCGGTGTGGAGCCCAGGATATTTGATACTGAATTTGGCCGGGTATCCTGCCCACTCTGTGCCACCATCCAGAAGGATACCGGCGGATATCCAAATCTTAATCTCTTCAATCTCGAATTTTGTGTGCCGGATGCCCATTGCAGAGGATGCCAATGGCCGGGGGACTATCACAATCAGAAGATCCTGGACGAGGGGCAGCCCAAAGGCCCCGATTCACTCAGGCGCAAGGATATCTGCAATATCGATTACAACGACAAAGGAGAGGAGAAATCTTGCAGTCTGTCTCCCAGTAGGGCAGCATATGCTATTATGAAGGCGATGCCCCTGGCGATGAGCAAAGACGACGACTCTATTTTCTACTTTAGCAACGACATTTATAAGCAAGACGGCGTGCGTGTGATCGACAAATCCATGTGCGATGTGGCGGGAGACGCAGTTACCGGCGATAAGCTCAAAGAGACCCTGCGAAGGATCAGAAATGATCTTTTGGAGACGCCTGTAACATTCGATCCCGACCCCTGGGTTATTGGAGTCAAGAACGGCGTGGCGGATCTCCTTACCGGCAAGGTGCGAGAATACCACTCTGAAGATCTCATAACAGATCAAATTGATGTCACATACGAGTCATCCGCCAAATGCCCGGTATTCTTGGACTTCTTGGAGTCTATCACTCCTAATGTCTCAGATAGAATCACCCTGATTGACTGGTTTGTTGCCACGGCGATTAAGGAGCCCCTGGCATATGTGCTCTTTCTTCTAGGATTAGGACGGAATGGAAAAGGCATCTATGAGAAGTTGATTAAAAAATTCTTCGGGCAGTCTGCATTTAGGGACATGCCCCTGGCTGAAGTAAGCCGAAACAACTTCGCAGCGAGCGGTTTTTATAAAAAGCGTGGCTGGATTGCATCGGAGACCGGAAAAAGAAAGGCGGCAATTGGCACCGATTTCATGAAACTGACATCGGGAAATGGTGTTATCGATGGTGACAGGAAAAATCAGAGTCGGATTCAATTTGAGCCCTACTTTCAGACCATCGTAGACACCAACACCATGCCACAAATCGAAGATAGCTCAATTGGATGGATGGAGCGGTTTGTCAAAGTGGACTTGCCCTATATTTTCATAGCCAATCCGGGCAAAACCAATACGCTTGAAAAGCAGCGTGATCCTTGCCTATTTGGGAAGCTATCAACCCCCGGCGAGCTCTCAGGCATACTCAATTTGCTTCTCTTCAGATCCCAGGCCATAGGGAAGAGCAAGGCGATCCACAAGCGATCGGGAAGTGAGATGTTCGCAGAGTATGCAGAACAAAGCTCATCGGTAAAAGCATTTCTGGATGCATTCTGCGAGTACGACGGCGCACTATCAGGGCTCAGGACACCATCAGAACCGATCTATGCGGCTTATAAGGAATGGTGCGGCTACAAAGTAGGCGAAGTCGTGGATAAAGCCTACTTCGGCAAGCAGCTTAAAAAGTTCTGTGGCGGCGTTGAACCTAAACGCGGCAAGGACAAAGAGACTCGGAAGAGCACCACCACATATCAAGGACTGATTTATGATAGCAGTAAGTGCGAAGCAGCACTAGATGCCTTACGCTTATCGATGTCTCAAGATGTCTCAGGGATGTCTCAAGGAAATCTCAAGGAAGGAGAAGATATACAAGGCCAAAAGATAACGATGTCTCAAGTGTCTCAAGGTAAACTGTGGAATGAGATCATGGAGAAATTTGGCAATCCTCAAAAAGAGGACAAATCTTCTCCTAAGAGAGAAAAGGCAAATTTGCCTGAGACACTTGCACCACCTGAGACATCGACAGCAAGCAACGGTGTGGGTGGGAAATTACCTAGAGACATCCTTGAGACATTGCCTGAGACAAAGTCAGGCATCGGACCTCATCCGCGGAGAGATGAACCAACACCAACGAAAAGGGTATGTGCCAAATGCGGAGCAGATCTCACCGGCCATGCCACAGTGGAGAGAGGCGGCAAAGTGTACTGCGCTCAGCCTGGCTGTGGATACCCGGAACGCGAGAAGGCCGAAGCCTCATAAAATTTTTTCAAGGTCGTATTTATGTGAACCAAGAACAGCAAGCATTACACACGCGGAGGCTATCGCTTTTACATAAACTAGCATCAGTAGCCGATGAAATAAGCAGAATAGACAGCGGACTAAAATCAATATCAGGAGACATAATAGATGAACAATAGCGGTGGAGGCAGCAGGCCTGGACGTGGGCTGGTGCGCCAGCAGGAAAAGAGAGTCGATCACAAGCGAACTGACTATGACGGCTCGGACCATCAGTATGATGGTGTTGACGTGGACGGAGTTGAGGTCTACCCATGAATGAGGAGAGACCAGGGCGGCAATTAGGCTGGCAATCTGCAAGACAGCTATGCCAGGACATGCAGGACTTGAAAGCGATGTCCGAGAGCGATCTGAGGCGCTACTGTGGCCACCCCGGGGGGTCCACCCATAACCGTGAATCGGAGGTGGTAAACCATGCCTGAGAAGAAGCGTTACCTACGGCTTAAATTAGAAAATCCGACAGATGCACAAGAATACATCAGGCGATTGCTACGCAACCTGAAAGAGAAAGGTCCTGATGCCGAGATCGAATACCTGGGCCGGATTAGCCAAATATTATCTGTTTGGCTAAAATCTTATGAATTGAATAAATTAGAAGACATCGAGGCCAGGCTCGCGGCCCTGGAGCAAGAAAGGAGACCCGAAAATGAGAACTGAAAATATCGAAAAGAGGCTAAACACTATCGAACGGCAACGAAAACCACATACAGAAATAATCTGCTGTTTCCGGTCTCAGGAAGACACGCTTGCAGGCATCCTTTCTGGTGGCATGAAGAGTGAAGTGCCAGGTGTAATTGAGATCGATTGGGACGGGAAAATGCCCACTGACGATGCTTTCAAGCTCCGGTGGCTTAGACAATTGACCCCCGAAGAACTCGATAGATGCAAACAGATTTGGGCAAAATCAGATCAGAAAAGAGATAAGGTAGCACTGGCAGAGTTGGAGCGACTGAGCCAAACGTGATCGACTACTCAAATATTGAAATGCGTCTGGCCGCAGAGATCTCCGGAGAACCTACTCTACTGCGGCTCTATCATGAAGGTGCAGATCTGCACAAGGTCACGGCATCGAAAGTATTTGGCATCCAGGAAGCTGCAGCGTAACCCTTTTCAGGTTGCATTTAAGTGAACCAAGAACAGCAAGCATTACACACGCGGAGGCTATCGCTTTTACATAAACTAGCATCAGTAGCTGATGGGGCGACCTCCGCAGGTAGAAACGATGTATAGCTTTTCCTAAATCGTCCACCATATGGTATAGCCCTCAAATCGTCAAAATCGCGATTTGGCGATGGAATGAAGGACTTCCTAGAGCCTTCCTAACTTCCATTTTAGGAAGAAATAAGTTCCTAATTCTTCCTTATTTCCGAACAGTCTTAATTTTTTTATCATAATGCTGAGTGAGGTCTCCCCTCCCGGCGTGCTACCGAACCTTCCGGGTCTCGATGATTGCGATTAGACGGTGAACCTACAATTTCAGAATTAAGCCACATATCACCCAAAGCTTTTTCCTATGAGCGATGGTTGAGGCATCCCGAGGAGAGATATTTGGCGGCACCAAAAGAAATAGCGGACCTTTTGGAGGGATTCGAGAACAAAGAGCGCAACCTGGGAGATAAATATGGTCCACGTCCCAGATAGCCTCAAAATTGAGAAACATCGCTTAATGACCTGCTTTGATAACGTAGTGATCGCTGTTTCTGATCTCTGGGAACGTCCGCTACTACAACATTACACTGATCACAGCACCAAGCATTCTGACAGGATCATAAAAGCTCTGGGACAGCTGCTGGCGGAATACGCCAACCAACTCACTGAATTTGAGCGTTTCATTCTTCTGTCCTCTGCTTATCTACACGATATCGGCATGCAATCTCCTGCACATGCAGGACTAGTGAAAAAGAATCGGTACTCCGAGGACGAGGAGAATCAAATAAGAATAAAGCATAACGAAGCATCGGCCAAAATGATTATCGAGAGCCTATCTCAAGGATCTCAGCTGAATCTAGGTCTCGGAGAATGCACCAGATGTGCAGATTTCATCGCCAATGTGTGCAAGTATCACCGCGATCTGCCTCTCGATAAGCTTGCTGACAGCTCAATTTTCGGAGAAAAGGTAAGAATTCGTCTTTTAGCTGGGCTTTTGAGGTTAGGAGACGAGCTTGATGCTGATTCCCAAAGGGTGTTCATGAAAGTTCTTAAGACTAGAGATATCCCTTCAGATAGCAAGTACCATTGGTGGGCTCATCACTATGTTCGAAGTGTCGATATCAAGGATGGGCGTATAACGCTGAATTTCGTGTTTCCCTTGAAATACAAAAATAACAATCTTATAGAGGCGCTGGAGGAGAAGGTCAAAAAATCCATTGAAGACCAATTTTTAGAGGTTTATGACCTCTTTGATAGTTACGGCCTACGCCTCTACAAAGACATAAAATGCATAGAGGATTATAGTGAGACAAGCCTAGAGGATATCCCTGATGATCTTGAGAGATATATTCTAGAAGTCAGGAGGAATCAGGCCACCATCGTCGAGACAGATCATATGCTCGAAGCATTAGAATCTAATCTTCCAGAAGTTCGAAAGTGCGCTGCAGAGGCTCTCGGAAAGCTCGGCGACTCTAGAGCGGTAGAACCGTTGATCCAGATTATCAATGACAAAAATTGGGAAGTTCGATCGAAGGCCATAGAGGCTCTCGGAAAGCTTGGAGATATACGCGCATTAGAAACTCTTTTTGAAGCTTTTAAAGAGGGAGATAGACATACTAGATTTAATGTCATATATGCGCTCCATAATTTTAGAGATGGCAGGGTCGTTGATATATTGATTCAGGCTCTGACAGATGCTGATTATTTTGTTCGATGTTCAGCTGCAAAGGAACTCGGAGAGTTTCGAGATGTGCGCGCATTAGAGTCACTGATTCAAGCACTTCAGGATAAAGAACCTCTGGTCCGATCAGACGCTGTACATGCTCTAATGAAGATTAACGATAAAAGAGCGATAGACCCTGTAATCCAGGCTCTCAAAGATGAAAATGATATGGTTCGACGATCTGCTGTTTTAGCCCTTGGTGTGATTGGAGGTATAGAAGCAATCGAGCATATCATCCAAGCGCTTAGAAATGATAGTGCAGTCCGGGATAATGCCATAGCAATTCTTAACGATTTTAGAGATTCAAGAGCCGTTGAACCCATAATTCAAGCCCTCTCGGATGATGATAAAAATGTTCGATATTCAGCTGCAAGAGCGCTAGGGGATTTTGAAGATATACGTGCATTAAAGCCTCTGATTCAAGCACTTAATGATGATGAGTATTTAGTGCGAAGAGGCGTCTTATATGGCTTATGGAAGATTAAAGATAGCAGGGCCGTAGAGCCCTTAATTCGCACACTCCAAGATGTCGATCCCGTAGCTCGATGCTGGGCTGCATTTTCTCTCGGCGAATTTGGAGATGCGAGAGCGGTAGAACCTTTGACAAGAGTACTCATGGACGAAGATCACCGCGTTCGAAAGCGTGCTGCAAAGTCTCTTCAACAATTGGGCTGGAAAGGAGGAGACAAATGAGGTATTTGCCAAGGCCAATGAGCGGAGTAAGTGGATATCACTCTCCAGTGTCAGATCTAAGTGCGTGTAACTTGCATGACGCTTCCTTTTTTACTGGCTTTTACTTAACAAGTCCTAAATCGCTTCTGGCAAAAAAATCATTCCAGAGACTATAAGCTTGATTGTAAACCATCTCTTCATATCGATCTACTGTGTCACTACATAGCGATTCAGTAAATTTAAAACCTGGAGCGCAAAGGTAGACCTTACGAGGTCGAAAGCATATTTATAAAAATATCATGAACTCCGATTCTGGCCGGATGAAGGTATCTATTAAAGTATGTGTAACTTGCAGGATGGCTGAATCTAAAAAAGATAGGAGCGGTTAAAGTGTTTTTAGCCGCTCTCGCATCTTTCTGCACTCCTCAAGACCGCGTTCATCTATCGCATAGGTCATTTCGCCGCCGGTCGGATGCTTTAGTACATAGTTCAAAGCTATGAGGTCACGTAATGCTTTCTCGGCCTTACGACCTTGGAGCTCAGGTTTACCCATAAAATACGCTTTGGGAACATGGGCTTTTTTCGCTCCTTGCGTTGCTCTACAGAGACTGTAGAGTATTAGCTTCTGAATTTCTGTGAGTTCTAAACTATCGTTCTATAGATCCACCTCCTACGGATTTAATGAGAATATCGTGGCTGCATTATGTATAACATTTTCCTTAAGGAGATATATTTTATCGTTATTTTGGTTATCTAAAACATTCCCTATAGATTTAATCGAGATTTTAATGCATTTTTATCAACTTTAATCATAGATTAATTAGTTTTAAATAGGTTGAAATTCGCTATAGAAGATAACCAATGCCTTGAGCATGCAAAGCAAGGCGTGCTCAGCTAATTGGTAACATATCTACATACGGGGGAAAGGACGTGCCAGACGTGAGCTCGAAAAAAGGGCAGGAAAGGATGCGGGCAGCACGAAATGCCAGAGTTCGAGAAGGACTAGATACTGATTATGAACTCTACAACGTGATAAGCCGGAAGCCAGGATCTAGCGTGTATGAATTGGCTAAAACGCTAGGATGGTCAAGCGGCAAAGTGTACGGGTCAGTTCGACGGTTAGAAAAAGATAACTGGATCAACACAGAAAAAGCCGAAAGGGATGGCAGATTAATCCTAAAAGTAAAACCAGTCGAATGGTTTGAGTTCCTGACAACAGAAGAGATTGAAGAGTTTAAAAACATGGAGTTTTGAGAAGGGCCAAATGCCCTTCTATGCTCATGTATGGCGCATCAAATTTCTGATTAAGCCAAAAGATCGGTTATGATAACCTAATTCCTTCGTAAGCACAAATAGACGTCCTTCGGTTTAGGTTCTATGTCATTTTAGGAAGCTTTAAGTAAAATGCCACAGAACTATTTGCTATGCACACAACCCCGGCAGGAGAGAAGAGGAAGGCCCTGAAGAAAGAAGCCCAGGCACTAACCAGGGAAGCAAAGGCAGCAAGGAAGGCGGCAAAGACGCTGCCTGAAGCCAGCCAGAAGGCCAAAGAGCTGGAAAGCCAGGTGAATAAGCTGAAAGCAGAATCCGAGGCCCTAAAGCAAGCTGCCCGGCTGGAAGATCTGCATATCTGGCAAATGGAAAAGGTCAAGACCACGAAGAATGGCAAGCATTCCTATGGCTATTGGATGGCCTCCTGGCGTGAGGGCAACAAGACGCGTAATGTGCACCTGGGAAGCTCCGTGAAGATGGATGCTGAAGAAGCCCTGCAGAAGGCCAGGAAGATGAAGGCCGAGGCGCTCCATGTTAATTGAACTTACTAGAGGCAAACGTGCCATAATCGATATGGCCGATGTGGATCTAGCCGGAAGATCCTGGCATGCAGTTCCTGGGCACAGTTCTGTAGGCAATTACACGTTTTATGCAGCTCGTCGCAAAGGTACCAGACACATCACGCTTCATCGAGTGATCTTGGAACGCATTTTGGGCAGGAAGTTACGAGAAGGAGAAGAATGCGACCATATAGACGGCAACGGCTTGAACAACAGAAGATGCAATCTGAGATCGGTAGACCACCGCAGAAACATAAGAAATAGCCACAACAGGCAGAGCATTACAAAAGCCAGCGAACGGCAAAGGCAATTGTGTCTATTGCTGTTTGCATAACACGCCTGCTCAGATCACTCCCTAGCAAGCAGACGGTGTCTGATAACTCACGAGTTGGATGCCGAAAAATATTTTGCCCAAAACGCATGTCATTGGATACCAATGCCCTCTCCCAAATTCTCCAAGATTACCTTAACCATCCCCACAGAGCAGCGCAATTGGCTCAAAGACCATCCTGAGATCGATATCTCAAAACTGCTCCAGCAGGCAATTAGTAATCAAATGATGAAGAACGCACGGAAGGGATAGCATTCCACAACCCGATTCCAGAGCTGGCCTAAAATGGCCGGGGGTATGTGCGGGAGATCTATCTCGGTCGTAGCGTCGCCTCATTTTCTTCATTGACATTCTTCTACGAATGTATTCAATGATGTTGATTGAGTACCGGTAATTATAAACTCGCCTCATGGAGTGTAGAAGTTGTGGCTGACTTACTATCTGGCATGTGAGATTGAAGTAGGAGGGTAGAGGCCAACAAACATATCTTCGTTAAGCACTTACTTGGACTTATGAGATCAATGACATCAGCACAACGTCAGATGACAGCAGAAGATTGGTTCAACAAAAGCGTTGCTCTCCATGACCATGGTAACTATGCTGATGCCATCAAAGCTTTGGACGAGGCCATCAGGTTATATCCCAACGATCCCAACAATGCCATAGCCTGGAACAACAAAGGCCTTGCTCTGTATTCTCAAGGCGAGTACGATGAAGCCGTCAAAGCCTATGAAGAAGCCATCAGGCTCAATCCCAAGGATGCAGATGCTTGGATTGGCAAAGGCAGTGCTCTCGGTAAGCAGGACAAGAACGACGAGGCCATAGAAGCCTTTGAAGAGGCCACCAAGTTAGATCCCAAACTTACAATGGCCTGGTACAACAAAGGCAATGCTTTCGATGATCTAGGCAAGTACAGTGAGGCTATCGAAGCCTATGACGAAGCCATCCGGCTAGATCCAAGCGATGCTGCTGCCTGGAGCAACAAAGGCGTTGCTCTCTTTAGCCAAGGCAAATACGATGAGGCCATCAAATGCTACAATGAGGCGATCAGGCTAGATCCAGACGATGTTGCGGCCTGGTACAACAAAGGTGTTGCTCTCGATGCATTAGGCAAGACAACAGAAGCTAATGCAGCCTTCACCGAGGCCAAAAAGCTGGGGTATAG
>Ga0116171_10004628_pt1 | contig 12327 bp, 11 predicted proteins | sample AD_JPNHW2_MetaG_FD_89798 | JGI IMG/M metagenome (GOLD analysis project Ga0116171, IMG submission 89798) | Active sludge microbial communities of municipal wastewater-treating anaerobic digesters from Japan - AD_JPNHW2_MetaG | ecosystem: Engineered > Bioreactor > Anaerobic > Digestate | place...
CTGTTAATGATCACTCCGGTAAAAGATTCCGCTCCTGTTGAATCGTTGGAGGTAGCGGATTTAACGCGCGATTATATAAAATTTATCCGTAATTATATTGATCTGAAAAAGATCAAAAACAAAAAATTCAAAGTTTTAGTGGATTCAATGTATGGCTCCGGGGACAGTTTTATTGCCCAGGTACTTAAAGGCACGAGCATAAAATTAGAATTTATGCGTAATACCATTAATCCTTCTTTTGGCGGCGGCAGGCCTGAACCGGTTGAGGAGAATCTGGAAGTGCTAAAACGCCGCGTCAAAGATGAAAAGTTCGATTTAGGCGTTGCTTTAGACGGCGATGCCGACAGGATCGCTGCGGTGGCTCCGGGAGGCGTATTTATCCACCCGCAGAAGATATTAGGACTGCTGGCGCTGCATTTAAATCAGGACCGGCATTGGAGCGGCGGATTGGTTAAGACGATTTGTGGCTCGACCATGATGGATAATATCGCCAATTTCCTGGGGATCAAGCTTTATGAAACCCCTGTAGGTTTCAAGTATATTTCTAATCTTATGGAAACCCAGGATATCGTAGCCGGAGGCGAAGAGGCCGGTGGCATGGGGGTTAAAGGATATATCCCTGAACGTGACGGTACGATGGCGGGTTTACTTTTAATCGAAATGATGGTTTACCGTAACAAAAATATTCTCAAGATCTTAAATGAAACCGAGAAGCAATTCGGAAAATATTATTATGTGCGTCAGGATTTCCATCTGGCCAAACGGGTGGAGCCTAAAAAAGAAAATTTACCTGCTGAATTATTGGGTAAGCAGGTCGTAGAGATTAAAGATTACGACGGCATAAAGCTGATTTGCGAAGATTCCAGCTGGCTGATGTTCCGCGGTTCAGGCACGGAGCCGATTATGCGTACTTATGCTGAAGCTAAGAGTTTGACTCAAGCCAAGAAACTGCTGGCGCTGGGCAAAGAGATAATTTTAAAGGATGGAGTATAACATTAATATGATTATACTAGGAGTAAAGTCGCGCAGAAAGGGGGAAGCCTTATCAAGAAACTTCGAATTTGATAATGGCTGGTATTCAACAATTAAAGAATAATTAATTCTAACCAAACTAAAAATATAATTATTAGAAAGGAAGTAATTACCAATGTCAGATACTAGAGCAGAATTAGAGCAAATGTATAACCAAAGTATCAAGGTTTTAAAAGAGGGTCAGGTGGTCACCGGGAAGATCGTTGCAATTAAGACCAAAGAGGTGCTGGTGGATGTCGGTTTTAAGTCTGAAGGCATTGTTGCGATTACTGAATTCAGTACCGCAGACTTAGAAATCGGCAAAGAGATGGAGTTCTTGCTGGAGACGATGGAGAATGACGCAGGCGTTATGACTTTGTCACGCGAAAAAGCTATGCGTATGCAGGGATGGGATAAGATCGTCAAGCTCTCTAATGACGGGACCTTAGTGGAAGGTAAGCCGGTTAAGAAGGTTAAGGGTGGATTCCTGGTTGATATCATGGGGATTGAAGGGTTTTTACCCAGTTCACTTTCTTCTTTTAGGAATATTGCTGATAAGGATATCCTATACAAAATATTCAAATTTAAGATTGTTAAAGTGAATAATTTACGGCGCAGTATTATTGTCAGCCGTCGTGAGGCAGTGCAGGCAGACCGGGATGTAGCCAAAAGCAAAATTTGGGGTGAATTAAAGATCGGAAATATCTATCCGGGTTTAGTTAAGGCGATCACTGATTTTGGCGCCTTTATTGATCTGGGCGGAGTGGATGGATTGTTGCATATCACGGATATGTCCTGGTCTAAGATCAGCCATCCTTCAGAGATTGTGGCAATCGGAGATAAGATCGAAGTAATGATCTTAAATCTTGATCAGGCTTCCGGTAAAGTTTCTTTGGGTCTTAAACAGAGGTTATCCGATCCCTGGAAAGATATTGAAGGCAAATTCAGCGTGGGTGCAAAAGTAAAAGGCAAAGTGGTCAATATCCTGCCTTACGGAGTTTTTGTGGAACTGGAAAAAGGTATTGAAGGTTTAATCCATGTTTCCGAAATTTCCTGGACTAAACGCGTGAACAACCCGGGGGAAATGTTTGCCGTTGGTGATATTGTGGAAACACAGATCTTGAGCGTAGAAAAAGATTCCCGCAGGATCTCTTTAAGCTTAAAACAACTGGAACAGAATCCCTGGTTGGAAGCGGAGAGCAGATATCCGGTGGGAACTACCGTTTCCGGAAAGGTGCGCGGTTTTACGGAGTACGGAGCATTTGTGGAGTTGGATTCTAATCTGGAGGGGATGATCCATGTATCAGATATCTCCTGGACTAAAAGAATCGGCCATCCGCAGGATGTTTTAAAGAAAGGCCAAAAGATCGATGTTTCTATTCTTTCGGTTGATGCTACCAATCGCCGGATCGCTTTAGGCTTAAAACAATTACAGGAGAATCCTTGGGCTAAGATTGCTGAACGTTATCCTCTGGATACGCAGTTAGAAGCCGAGGTTTCCAGCCTTACTGAATTCGGGGTTTTTGCCAAGATCGATGATGAATTGGAAGGGTTGATCTATTCCAGCGAAATCGAAAAAGAAACAGTTGCGAATTTGAAACCCGGAGATAAAATAAAAGTAAAGGTTATTAAAGTCGATGTGGAGCAGGCCAAAATCGGTTTAACCGCCAGGTTGTAATCAAGGGGGGACGTTTCCCTTTTGAAAAGGGAAACGTCCCTGCTTTATTCTTAAATAATAATATGGATATCGAAAAACAACTGGAAATTATTAAGCGCGGCGCCGTTGAGATAATCTCTGAAGAAGAGTTGCGCCGGAAGCTTGAGCTGAGCATTAAACTTAAGCGCCCTTTAAAGATCAAAGCGGGTTTTGATCCTACCGCTCCCGATCTGCATTTGGGCCATACGGTACTCTTGCGCAAACTGCGTCAATTCCAGGATTTAGGCCATGAAATATATTTTCTGATCGGTGATTTTACCGGCCAAATCGGCGATCCTTCAGGCCGCAGCGAAATTAGAAAACAGCTCTCTAAGCAGGAAGTGGCTAAGAATGCCTTAACTTATAAAGCCCAAGTTTGTAAAATCCTGGATATTCATAAACTAAAAATTGTTTTTAACAGTAAATGGTTTGAGAAAATGTCCGGAGTAGAGATGTTGAGGCTAACGACCATGGCTTCGGTTTCACAGATGCTGGCGCGGGAGGATTTTAAAAAGCGCTACGCTAAAGGGGAAAACATCTCAATCTTGGAATTTATCTATCCTTTAATGCAGGGATATGATTCGGTGATGCTGAAAGCCGATGTTGAGCTGGGAGGCACGGATCAAATATTTAATTTACTGGTGGGCCGCCAGTTCCAGAAAGATTTTAACCAGCCGCAGCAGGTAGTTTTGACCATGCCGTTATTGGAAGGTACCGATGGCATAGCTAAGATGAGCAAGTCCTATGGTAATTATATCGGGATCAATGAGCCGGCTGGCGAGATGTTTGGCAAGATTATGTCTATTTCCGATGAATTGATGCTTAAATATTATGAATTGCTTACGGATGAAGACTTAAATTCCGTTAAACAAATGCATCCTAAAGATGCCAAGTTTAATTTGGCCAAGATCATTATTAGCCAATATCATTCCGCGCAGGAAGCGGAAAAAGAAGCGTTGGAGTTTAGCCGTGTATTTTCACAGAAGGAAATCCCCCAGAACCTGCCGGTTTTTAAAACCGATGGTAAAAAAAATATTCTGGCTATCCTTATTGAAAGCAAGCTGGTAGCCAGCGGCAACGAAGCGCGCAGGTTGATTAAGCAGGGGGCAGTCAGTTTCAATAACCTAAAGATTGAGCGGGATGATTTTGTCTTGCTAGAGGCCGGTATCCTTAAGGCGGGTTCCCGGCGTTTTCTCAAGGTAGTGATATAAGGAAATTACTAATCTTAAAGTAAATAACGGCGTTTCCCTAAAAGGAAGCGCCTTTTTGTTTTTAGCTAAAAACACCTTTATTAATCAGGAATTTAAGGATATAATTATAAATTATGATTTGGACAATTATCGGAATAACTGCAGCCGTCCTCACCATGTTTTCTTTTGTTCCTCAGGTGTTCCGGTCGCTTAGGACTAAGTCGGTCAAAGATGTCAGCCCGGTGACCTTATTTCAATTAGCTTCCGGCGTCATTCTCTGGACAATTTATGGCATTGGCCGTCATGATCTGATAATCATTGCGGCCAATATCTTTACCTTAGTAACCCTGCTGATATTAATATTTTTATATTTTAACTACGGGAGATTAGTTAAATGAAAGGCATTATTTTAGCCGGCGGTAAAGCGACCCGACTCTATCCGATCACCAAAGGTGTTTGTAAACAAATGCTGCCAGTCTATGACAAGCCGATGATTTATTATCCTTTATCGGTTTTAATGCTAGCCGGGATTAAAGATATCCTGATCATTTCCACTCCTAAAGATACCCCAAGATTTAAAGATTTATTAGGAGACGGCAGCAGCCTGGGGATCAAATTAAGTTATTGCGTTCAGTCCAAGCCGGAAGGTATCGCCCAAAGTTTTATCCTCGCCGATGCATTTATCGGTAAGCACAGTGTCTGCCTTATCCTGGGAGATAACATTTTCTACGGTTTTAATTTGAGCCAGCTCCTGCACAGTGCGGCTAAAGTAAAAGACGGGGCGGTAATCTTTGGCTATTATCTTAAACACCCCGAGCGTTACGGAGTTTTAGAATTTGATAAAAAATGTAAAGTGATCTCAATTGAAGAAAAACCTAAAAAACCGAAATCTAATTGGGTAGTTTCCGGGTTATATTTTTATGATAATAAAGTTGTCCAGATCGCCAAAGCTATTAAGCCTTCTGCCAGAGGAGAACTTGAAATTACTGCGGTTAATAATGAATATATAAAAAGGGGCAAGTTGAAACTGGAATTTCTCGGGCGTGGTCATGCCTGGCTTGATACCGGCACCTGTGAATCGTTAATTGACGCTGCGCTTTTTATTAAAACCATTGAGGAGAGGCAGGGATTAAAAATCGGCTGTATTGAAGAGGTGGCTTTCCGGATGGGCTATATTAATAAAAAGCAATTAGCTAAATTAGCCGGCGCTATTCCTACCGGCTATGGCCAATATCTGAAGGATTTGCTTAAAAATGAATAAGAATATTTTAATCCTGGGGAAAGGTTTTATCGGCGAAAGGCTGCAAAAAGAATTGGATTGCCGGATCGACGGCGCCCGGATAAATTGTTTTAGCGATGCCGAGAAATTGATCAAGAAATACCATCCTGGAATAATCATTAATTGTATCGGGATTACGGGAAAACGTAATGTTGATGACTGTGAATTGGAAAAAGACGCTACCTTGCTGGCTAATAGCTTTGTCCCGGTGATCTTGGCGGAAGCCTGTTTGCGCAACAACCTTAAACTTGTGCATATCAGCAGCGGATGCATCTTTGGCTATAATTATAAAAAAGATAAGCCGATTAAAGAAAATAACCAAAATTACTTTTTTAAATTATTTTACAGCCGCAGCAAGATCTATTCTGAAAAAGCGCTGGAGGCGTTGGCCGGAGATTACAATATTCTTATCGCCAGGATCAGGATCCCGCTGCTTAACGCTGCGCATCCAAAAAATATTTTAGATAAGCTGATCAAGTATAAAAAAGTTATTGATCTGCCGAATTCAGTGACCTATATTCCCGATTTCATTAAAGCGGTTAAACATCTGATAAAAATTGACGCCCGCGGAGTTTACAATCTGGTAAATAAAGGTGGTTTACGCTATCCGAAGCTGATGCAAATATATCAAAGCTATATTCCTTCATTTAAATATACCGTGATTGATCATGCTAAATTGGGGTTAGTGAGAACTAATCTGTTATTGTCGGTTGCTAAATTAGAAAAAACCGGTTTGAAAGTCAGAAATATTAATTCAGTTCTAAAGGAATGCGTAAAAGAATACCTAAAATCTTAATTACCGGCGGCGCCGGTTTTATCGGCAGCGCCTTTGTGAGATTGCTCGCCAAAAAAGGAAACTTTTCCCTGGTCGTGGCCGATAGCCTGACTTATGCCGGAGACCTGCAACGGCTTGGTCAAGTAAAAGGAAAGTTTAAATTCTATCAAGTCAATATCTGCAATAAAAAACAGATCGATTTAATCTTAGCGAAAGAAAAACCAGGAATTATCGTGCATTTTGCCGCTGAAAGCCATGTGGATCGCAGCATTAATGATGCTACCGCGTTTATCGATACCAATATCAAGGGCACGCAAATCCTTATGGATGCCAGCCGTAAGCATAAAGTAAATAAATTTATTTTTATCTCTACGGATGAAGTTTACGGAGAGATCGCATTCGGTAAATTTAATGAAAATTCTCCGGTTAAACCGAATAGCCCTTATGCTGTTTCTAAGGCTGCCGCAGACCTATTGGTACAAGCATATATTAGAACTTATAAATTTCCGGCGATAATTATCCGGCCTTCGAATAACTATGGAGCATGGCAATACCCGGAGAAGCTGATCCCGCTGGCGATTTTGAGAATAATTGGAGGCGGCAAAGTTCCGGTTTATGGACGCGGTAAAAATGTGCGTGAATGGCTGTATGTTAATGATTGCGTGGCCGGTATTCGGGTAATTATGCAGAGAGGTAAAACCGGCCAGATCTATAATCTAGGCAGCGCTTACGAGAGCAAAAATATTAACACGGTTAAATTATTATTAAAAACTTTAGATGCCGGTCCGGATAGGTTTGAATTTGTCCGTGATCGTTTAGGCCATGATCTAAGATATAGCCTTGATTCAAGAAAAATTACTAAACAGCTTGGTTGGAAACCGAAGGTTAAGCTTGCTGAAGGACTCAAGCTTACCGTGGATTGGTCGCTTAAGCATCAAGATTGGCTAAGAAGCAAACTAAAGAATATTAATCTGCTTTATAAGAAAGGATAAAATGTCGGTAATTATCGTTACCGGTTCTTGCGGCTTAATTGGTTCTGAGACGGTAGGTTTTTTTGCCGCCAAGGGATTTGAGGTTGTTGGTATCGATAATAATATGCGGAAAAGTTTTTTTGGGGAAGACGGCTCGGTGCTTTGGAATAAGCAGCGTCTTCAGAGGCAATATAAAAACTACCGGCATTATTCCGTGGATATCCGTAATCAACATAAAATTGATTCAATATTCAAGAAATACGGCCAAGATATTGTTTTAATCGTTCATACTGCCGCGCAGCCATCGCATGATTGGGCGGCCAAAGATCCGAAAATGGATTTTAGCATTAATGCCGGCGGGACTTTGGTTTTGCTTGAATCGATGCGCAGTTTTTGTCCGCAGGCAGTTTTTATTTTTACTTCCACCAATAAAGTTTACGGGGATACTCCTAACCGCCTGCCTTTTATTGAAAAAGAAAAACGTTTTGAGTTGGCCAGCGGGCATAAATATCTTAATGGAATTGATGAAATGATGAGCGTTGATCATTGCCTACATTCTGTATTCGGGGCTTCTAAGCTGGCGGCCGATATTATGACGCAGGAATATGGTAAATATTTTGGTCTTAAAACCGTAGTCTTCCGGGGAGGCTGCCTGACCGGTCCGGCGCATTCCGGGGCCCGATTGCATGGTTTTTTATCCTATTTAGTCAAATGCGCGGTAACCAGACGTCAATATAAGATTTACGGTTATCTCGGTAAACAGGTCAGGGACAATATTCACGCATTTGATCTGGTAAATGCGTTTTACCATTATTTTCAGAATCCGCGCTGCGGTGAAGTTTACAATATCGGCGGGGGTAGATTTGCTAATGTTTCGATGTTGGAAGCTATTCAAATGTGCGAGAATTTAACCGGTGAAAAATTTAATTACGAATATATAGATACGCCTCGGGTAGGCGACCATATTTGGTGGATTACGGATGTTTCTAAATTTAAATCGCATTATCCCCAGTGGAATTATAAATTTGGGATTGAAGAAATGTTCAAGCAAATTTACCAAAGCTATAAGGAGCGGGCATGAAATACAGAAGCCTGTTAATTACCGGCGGGGCAGGTTTTATCGGAAGCAATTTGGCGGTGGGGTTCAAACAAAAGTATCCGCGGCTTAAAGTTTATGCTTTGGATAATCTTTCACGCAGAGGCAGCGAACTTAATCTTGTGCGCTTGAAAGAGAATAATATTAAATTTATCCGCGCTGATGTCAGGAATCCCAAGGAGCTGATGCTAAAATTCGATCTGGATTTAATGCTGGAATGTTCCGCGGAACCTTCGGTAATGGCGGGCCGGGATGATCCGCTCTATATTATAAATAATAATTTAGTCGGTACGGTTAATTGCCTGGAGCTATGCCGTAAGCATAAGGCAGACATAGTTTTTCTTTCGACCAGCAGGGTTTATCCTTATCAAAAGATCAACCAGATTAAAATTAGCCGGGATCCTACCCGTTTCAGGTGGTTACCTGCCGGTCATCTTCCCGGTTGGTCGCTTAATGGCATAAGCGAAGATTTTACAACTTGTGGTCCAAAAACTTTATACGGGGCGACTAAGCTTGCCTCAGAGATGCTTTTGCAGGAGTATATTGCTAACTACGGGATCAAAGGGGTGATCAACCGTTGCGGGGTAATTGCCGGGCCCTGGCAGTTTGGTAAAGTTGACCAGGGGGTGTTTACTTACTGGATGCTGGCGCATTATTTTAAACGGCCGCTTAAATATATTGGTTTTGGCGGAAAAGGTAAACAGGTGCGTGATCTTTTGCATGTGGATGATCTGTTCGGCTTAATCGACTTGGAAGTTGCCCAGCTTTCTAATATTAACGGACAGATTTATAATGTTGGAGGGGGAGATAAGGTTAATCTTTCTTTATGCGAGGCAACCGCATTGTGCCAACAAATTACCGGTAATAAAATAAGCATCGGCAGTGAGTTAAATACCCGCCCGGGGGATATCGCAATCTATCTGAGCGATAATCGTAAAGTTTCTTGCGAGTTGAGATGGCAGCCGAAAAAAACCGCTAAAACTATTTTATCCGATATTTACCGTTGGATTGAAACGACCGGAAGTTTGAGAAAAATATAAATTTTCCTGTTGCAAAATCTTTTAGGCCGCCTTGGATCAATATCAAAATAATGATTATTCGCCGTTTAAAAGAGTTTATCCGGCAAGCGGGTTTTTGGAAATATTTCATTAATACCGCCTGGGTTTTTACCGAGCAATTATTGCGGGTGGTTGCCGGTTTTTTGGTTTGGATATACATTGCCCGGTATCTGGGCCCGGAAAAATTCGGGATTTTCAATTATGTTTTTGTATTAGTAGGGTTTTTCGGAATTATTGCTAAGTTAGGGCTGGATAATATTGTTGTCAGGGAGCTGGTGAATTATCCGGAGCGAGCCAACCTTTACCTGGGGACGGCATTTTGGCTTAAATCTGCCGCCGGGATATTAGCTTTAGGAGTGTCCGCAGCAGCGACACTAATTATTCCCAATGATCCCAGGACCAATGTCTATATCTTAATTATCGCCTGCGGTTTGATTTTTCAACAGTTTGAAGTCGTAGATTTTTATTTCCAATCCCAAGCACTTTCAAAAAACGTTTCGGTATTTAAAATAATCCAACTGATAATCTCGTGTTTGTTAAAACTGTATTTAATCTTAATTAAATCCGGTCTTTTTTGGTTTGTCATGGCCGGTTTATTTGATCAAGTGTTATTGGCTATATTCTATTGTTTCATAGCCTGGTATCGGAAAATAGGCTTATTTTTTAAATGTTTTAAAGCCCGGGTTGCCGGTGAAATGCTTAAGGATGCCTGGCCTTTATTTTTCTACAGTTTTGCCGGAATGGTTTTTATGCGTAGCGACCAAATGATGATCAAGGGGATGTTAGGCGTAAAACAGGTGGGGTTATATTCGGCTGTGGTGGGGATAGCTGAAGCATGGTATTTTACTCCTTTTATTATCGCCAGTTCATTATTCCCGGCGATTCTTAATGCCAAGAAAAATAACCGGGAATTATATCTTTTAAGGCTGCGCCAACTTTATAATTTAATGCTACAAATGTCTTTAAGTTTCGCGGTGTTGATGACATTTTTTTCCGGCCCGTTGATCAGGCTGTTTTATGGGCAAACATTTGATGAAGTATCCGGTGTTTTAGCGGTTAATGTTTGGGCAGGTGTTTTTGCGGCTTTGGGGGCGGTAAGATTTAAATGGCTGGTTTCCGAAAATCTTCAAATAATCTTAGTAAAAACTACTGTTTTAGGCGCCGTTCTTAACGTTATCCTTAATTATATCTTAATCCCGCAATGCGGAATAATGGGGTCGTCGATCGCTACAATTATTTCATCCGCATTTATGGTCTATGCCTCCTTGTTTTTTTATAAAGAAACAAGAGAGCATTTTTACTTATTAACTAAAGTTTTTAATCCGGCGCAATGGTTATCAATACCTAAGGGGCGAAAGAATGATTAAGCCGAAAGATATTTTTCGCCGGCGTTTTATCGCCGTTGAATCCGAAGCGCTGGTTATCGAAACAATCCAAACCGAGTCTAAAACGGGCCGTCAGCATCTGCGTGTCCTTAAACTTAAAGGTACCTGGCGGGCCAATGAACAAAATGAGCTTTGTTTTGAGGCTGCCGCAGGCAAAGGCCCTCCTGAAGTTTATACTTTTAAAGGCTCCTGGAAGTTAAACCGCAATCAGCAGATTGAGTATTGTTGCGGCCAGGGCCCGGATGTGTTAACTTTCAAGGGGCATTGGGATATTTCGCCGGCTAACCGCCTGGCTTATGTTCTAGAAGGCAGTTCATCTTCACGTTTTGAGTTTAAAGTCCAGCTTGGATCCCCGGTGTTTGTGCCTAAAAAAGGCCAGATTCGCTATCGCCTTGGAGTAGGTATCCGTCAAAGCCGCCTAACTGTGCCCGGTCAGTTGATTATTCTTTATGGTGAATGGAGGTTTGGCCGTAATTTAGGATTAACTTTCCAAATGGATTATGGGCAGGGCAGGGTCAGGAAGATAGAATTTACAGCAGAGGTAAACTTCGGCCGCAACAAGGTAATTTTTGCGCTTAAGAATACATTAAATGAACCTTTGGGGGTCAGGCTTACTATGACGCATAAATTTTTAGAAACTCTTGATGCCCAAGCCTTTATCAGATTAAAATCCCTTCAGAAAGAACAGGCAATTGAAGCCGGAATGACTATTCCGTTTTAAGTAAAATGTCTTTATTTTACCCCTCCCAATGTTATAATATTAGCTATTATTTTGACATCATAGGATTTGTGGAAACTGATAATTACAAGATAAATTTAGTTCGTAGTTGATAAATTGCAGAAAGTCAGCTGTAAGTTATAAGTTTAAAACTTAACACTTACAACTGGACTCCAAGATATGAGAAAAAAACAATACGGTTGGCTGCCGGATATCCCGGATAAACGTGATTTACTCTATAGTGCGATTAAGCCCCGCATTAAACTTTCCGCTAAAGTTGATTTACGTAAAAGCTGTTCAGCAATAGAGGATCAAGGAAATTTAGGCAGTTGTACCGCTAATGCCCTTGCTGGGAATATTGAATTTTTAGATAATCTTGGGGATTCCAAATATGCCGACGCCAGCCGGCTTTTTATTTATTATAATGAAAGGGAACTTAAAGGTAACCAAGACTATGATGTCGGAGCTTCTTTGCGCGATGGCATAAAAACTTTGAAAAAAACCGGTTATTGCTGGGAGAAAACCTGGCCTTACAAAATCGCATTATTTGACCGGAAACCTCCACTTGCTTGTTACCAAGAAGCCAGGCAACATTCCATACAATCTTATCATCGAATTAATAATTTACAGGAAATGCTGATTTGTTTGAGCCAGGGGTATCCTTTTGTTTTCGGTTTTACGGTTTACGAAAGTTTCGAAAGCTTGGCGGTAAAACGTACTGGTGTGGCGAAGATGCCTAAAAAAGGCGAGAGAGTCCTAGGGGGCCATGCGGTAATGGCGGCTGGTTATAATCTACAAGAAAAACGGTTTCTGGTCCGTAATTCTTGGGGCAGGGGATGGGGCAAAGAAGGTTATTTTACCATGCCTTTTGAATATTTAGAAATTTTAGCAGCAGACTTTTGGACTATACGTAAGTGCTGATAGCCGGCAGCTGTAGAAACCGCTGTTTGCTGGAAGATTAGGAAATAACCCAAGTAAATAGAGGATTGATTTCGAGATTAGATAAAAATAAGATGAAGATAATATATTCAAGCCAACGACAGGGTATCCTAAATTTTTTGAATCCTTTTAACGCGGTATCGAGCATTTGGGCGCGCCGGGATTTGGTTCGCCAGCTCGTGCGGAGAAACATCGATGCCCGTTATAAG
>Ga0116171_10004629_pt1 | contig 12325 bp, 11 predicted proteins | sample AD_JPNHW2_MetaG_FD_89798 | JGI IMG/M metagenome (GOLD analysis project Ga0116171, IMG submission 89798) | Active sludge microbial communities of municipal wastewater-treating anaerobic digesters from Japan - AD_JPNHW2_MetaG | ecosystem: Engineered > Bioreactor > Anaerobic > Digestate | place...
AGCACCGGAAAAACATATAACAAAACCGGAAGCATCCATCCACCCGGATTGATGCTTTCTTTTTTACAATGAAACAGCGGACGGCATCATTCAAAAAAGGCGAGAGGCTCTGCGGGGTGAAAGCCATCAGTGAGCTTTTTGCAGAGGGACGATCCCTGAATCTGCCATCAGTAAGGGTGATCATCCGGTTCACCCCTGCCGTCACAGGACCTGAACCCGTCAGAGTGCTTATCACTGTGCCGAAAAGACATTTTAAAAAAGCCGTCGACCGCAACCTCATTAGAAGAAGAATCAGGGAGGCCTGGCGGAAAAACAAGGAACCCCTCATCATGCTCATGAAGGAAAAAGGACGTCACGCTGACATTGCAATTATCTGGACTGATACAATGATTAAACCTTACGCATTCACCGAGAGATGCATTGCTGAGGTGATTGCAAGAGTATCAGGGCTTAAATATTAACTTTGTGAAAATTCTATTTATGAGAGGCAGGAATATAAAGAAAATAGCACTCGTTCCGATAATAGCCCTGGCTGCTGTGGTGACCCTGGGATTTCTCATGGGCGGGCAGGATAACAAGGACTTCAGGCTTACGAAGAACCTCGACATATATATCTCACTCTTCAGGGAGCTGAATGCGTTCTATGTGGATGAGATAGACCCGGAGAAACTTGTTACAAAGAGCATTAACAGCATGCTTGCAACACTTGATCCGTATACGGTTTACTACCCCGAGGAGGAGACCGGTGACCTGGACTTCATGACAACCGGCAAATACGGAGGGTTTGGTTCTCTTATCAGGAAGTCAGGAGATTATATCCTGGTTACAAACGTATATCAGGGTTTCCCTGCCGACAGGAGCGGCATCAGGCCGGGAGATCTTATGATCAGTATTGACGGCACTTCCCTGAAGGGCGTTTCTTCCGACAAGGCTTCTGATATGCTAAAAGGCGAGCCCGGCACCGAGGCGGAGATTACTATCAGACGAAACGGCCAGGATATTCCTAAAAAGCTCAAAAGGGAAAGAATAGCCATCTCTGCCGTTCCGTATTACGGGATGGTTGACGAAAACACCGGTTATATCCGGTTCACCAACTTCACCCAGAACTGCATCGCAGAGGTACGGGAGGCACTGATTGACCTTAAGGAAAAACAGGGGGCCGAGGATCTGATCCTCGACCTGAGAAGCAATCCGGGAGGCCTTGTAAACGAAGCCGTTGAGATCGTCAATCTCTTCGTCAGGCCTGGCCAGGAGGTGGTAAGCACCAGGGGCCGGGCAAAACAGTATGATGTGGTTTTCCGGACAGGCAAAGCAGCTGTTGCACCCGATATGCCCGTGGTAGTGCTGATAAACAGGAGCTCTGCATCCGCGTCAGAAATTGTTGCAGGTGCCCTCCAGGATCTTGACCGCGGAGTCATTGTCGGAGAAAGGTCATACGGAAAGGGGCTGGTACAGGTTGCCAGGCCACTCAGCTATAAGGCACAGGTCAAGATGACCACAGCCAGGTATTACATCCCCAGCGGAAGATGCATACAGGCAGTGGATTTCTCACACCGCAATGAAGACGGAAGCGTGGGAGCAATTCCCGATTCGCTGATAAAAACCTTCAGAACAAAAAACGGCAGACCCGTAAAGGACGGGGGCGGAATCATCCCTGATGTCTCCGTGCCGTCAGACATGCTCAACAGGTTCACCAGTGAACTGTATGTGCAGAACATGATATTTGACTTTGCAACCGGATACTACTGGTCGCATCCCCGGCCTTCAGTCCTTGACAGCCTGAAAATCACCGGCGAAGACCTTGAGCAGTTCAAAACCTTCCTTTCAGAAAAGAAATTTGAATACAAGACCGACTCGGAGAGCATCCTGGAGGAGCTGGCAAAAACAGCCGCGGAAGAGGGCCTGTATGATTCAAACAGGGAGGAGATGGAGAAGCTGAAAACAGGGCTCAGCCATACCCTCGGGAGAGAAATGACGATTTACAGGCAGGATGTGACAGAACTGCTTGAATCAGAGCTTGCCGGAAGATATTTTTATGACTGGGGCATGGTAGAGTATTCAATCAGCCGCGACACCCAGATAAAAAAGGCGATAGACATTACTGCCGACAGGGCGCAGTATGCATCGCTTCTCCGTGTTCCTGCTGGTATCTGATTGAGGTTTATACCTGCGGCGAGGGCCGAAGGTACAGATTTGCCGCCGGGAAATCCATGATACACACCTTTATCAGCAGAGGTACTTCTTCAACAATCCCCTGGCGACCTGATCTCAGAAGAGTTCCTTCTTCCAGATCGGAAGCCGCTCCTTGACCATCTCAAGGGTGTGGCGGCACGCGCGCGTACCCTGATCACGGTGACCAGAGGTGACCATTATGAACAGCGAGGCCTCCCCGGCTTTAACAAGTCCCAGGGAATGAACAATTATTACTGACCTTACATCGCTGAAGGCTGACTTTACCGTTCTGACTATCTCATCCGCCTCCTTCCCGGCCATCTCTTCATAGGCTGAGTACTCTATAGCCGTCACCCTGCGGCCTGCGGCCTCATCATCGCGTACCCTGCCGATGAAAATTGAGACAGCGCCTGTGCCGGTATCATCATTCCCAAGCGTCATCAGTTCGGAAACAAGAATAGGTGTGATTGGCCCCCCTACCAAATACCTGTTTTTCATGGTCTGAATGTGTGTTTCAGCCTCCCTGGAAAGGAGGCAGTATTGCAATTATATCACTTTTTTGTAAAACTGACTCCTCTTTAAGCAAAGTCCTGTTCAGGGCCATCCTGAACGGTAATCGTGCAAGATCCGGGTACCTGGTGATCAGCTGGCGTCGCAGTGATGCCGTATCTCCGGCAAGGAATTCTTCTTCCTTCCTGCCTGTTGTTGCCTCCGCAGCACCAAAATAAAGAACTGTTACACTGATATCCATTCTCAATGTGCCTCCAGCCAGTTATATCCCGTCCCGGTATCCACCTCCAGCGGAACATTCAGAGGGGCAGCACCTGTCATCTCCTCCCTTACCAGGGCGGCAAGTTTTTCCACCTGGCTTTTTTCCACCTCAAAGATAAGTTCGTCATGAACCTGGAGGATCATTGTTGCCCCGGGCATCTCGCGTTCAAGCCTCGAAGCTATTCTGACCATTGCAATCTTGATTATGTCAGCAGCGCTGCCCTGGATAGGGGCGTTGATAGCGTTTCGCTCGGCATTGCCACGAACAACCTGGTTCCTGGAGTGAATATCAGGCAGATAGCGCCTCCGCCCATACATGGTTGTGACATATCCAAGCTCCCTGGCTCTGCGTATGCTCTCGTCCATGTATGCCTTGACCCCGGGGTATGAGCTGAAGTAACCGTCTATCAGCTCCTTCGCTTCCTTGCGGCCGATTGTCAGCCTCTCTGAAAGACCGAATGCAGAGATGCCGTAGATTATCCCGAAGTTGGCCGTCTTGGCCCTTGCCCTCATCTCACGGGTAACACCGGAAAGGGGCACGCCAAAGATCTTCGAGGCGGTGGCTGAGTGTATATCCTGCCCGGAAAGGAAGTCTGATATCATGGCAGCGTCACCGCTGAGGTGAGCCATCAGCCTCAGTTCAATCTGAGAGTAGTCAGCACTGAGGAAGATCTTCCCTTTTGCGGGAATGAAGGCCTTGCGTATCTCCCGGCCCTCTGCATCGCGTACAGGTATATTCTGAAGATTCGGGTTGGTGGAGCTGAGCCTGCCGGTTGAGGCAACTGCCTGGTTATATGTGGTGTGAATCCTTCCGGTCACCGGGTCAACAAGCTGAGGCAATGCCTCGACGTAAGTGGAGAGCAGCTTCTTAAGGCCACGGTATTCCAGTACTTTTTCAATGATGGGGTGCCTGCCTGAAAGACGCTGGAGCACCTCCTCATCCGTGCGGTACTGTTTTGTCTTCGTCAGCCTGGCATTGTCGTCAAGGCGAAGCCTGACAAACAGCAGGTCTCCCAGCTGCTTCGGAGATGATATGTTGAACTCATGGCCGGCCAGAGTGTATATCTCCTGTTCCAGCCTGATGATTGCTTCTCTGAGGGTGACGGCATAGCTTTTAAGCACACTCTCATCCAAAAGCACTCCGCTACGCTCCATGGCAGCCAGCACCCTTATAAGGGGCATTTCTATTTCCATGGCAAGCCTGTCAAGCTCCTGCTTCCGGAGCATCGGCTCAAAGAGCTTCATCAGCTGCCACGTCACGTCAGTATCTTCAACAGAATACTCCTTTACCCTTTCCCGGTCAACTTCCCCCATGGTCTTCTGTCTGGGACCGCGCTCACCTATAAGCTCCTCGATATGAACCGGTTCATAACCCAGGTACTGTGATGACAACAGGTCCATATTGTGGCGCATGTCAGGCTCGAGGAGGTAATGGGCAACCATTGTGTCGAAAAGAGGGCCCCTGACGCTGATGCCATAACCTGAAAGCACCTGGATATCAAACTTCAGGTTCTGCCCGGTCTTCCTGATCTTCTCATTCTCAAATACCGGTCTGAGCGGGGCCAGCAGTTTCAAAGCCACGTCTTTATCCGGCGGAAGCCAGAGCATGGTGCCTGTGCCCTTCTCCCATGAAAAAGCGATGGAAACGAGCTGTGCATTGAGGGGATCAAGTGAATTTGTCTCGGTATCAAAACAGAAATCACTGAGGCGCAACAGCTTGTCTGCAAGCCTGGCCGACTCCTGCTCTGTTTCTATCAGACTGTAGCTGTGCGGGGTGTTGCTGATGTTTGCTGTTGCCGTAGCTGCCGGAGCAGCCGTCTCTCCGAACAATACTCCCTGTGATCCGCCCGCAGGCGGCATGACGGGGGCGGGTCGCTCTGCAGAAGCAGCCGCAGCACCGGATTGCTGTGACAGGAGGTCTGGCGTTGCAGGTTTCTGGCCTCCGGGGGCCGGAAGCCGGGAGGCCATGGTTCTGAATTCCAGCTCTTCATACAGCTTCCGTAAAGCATCAGTATCGGTATCCTGTCTGTGAAACTCAGCATGCCTGAACTCAACCGGTACATCCTGTTCGATGGTGGCAAGGCGTTTTGAAAGAAGTATCTGTTCGCGGTTTTGCTCAATTATCTCCTTTTGCCTGCCCTGGAGCGCCGATGTGTTCCCGAGGAGACTCTCCACCGAACCGTGCTCCGAAATGAGCTTGCGGGCCGTTTTAGGGCCTATTCCGGGGGCGCCCGGAATGTTGTCGGAGGTATCGCCCATCAGACCCAGCAGGTCAGTGATGTGTTGCGGAGGCACGCCATATTCCCTAACAATCTCTTCCTTCCCCCATATCTCAGCCTCACCGCCGGAGCGTCCCGGCCTGTACATGGCCACCATGTCAGTCACCAGCTGGGCAAAATCCTTGTCAGGAGTCATCATGTATGCCCTGTAACCCTGTTCAGCCGCCTTGCGAGCAAGGGTTCCTATAACGTCATCAGCCTCGAAACCCGGCACTTCTATAACCGGTATCCGGTAAGCTTCAAGAAGCCTCTTGATATACGGAACGGCAATCCTGATATCTTCAGGCGTGGCGTCGCGGTTAGCCTTATAGGCAGGATACATCTCATTCCTGAAGGTAGGCCCGGGCGGGTCAAACACTACCGCTATATGTGACGGTTTCTGCCTTGTAAGAAGATCCTCCAGGGTCAGCAGGAAGCCGAAGATAGCCGAGGTATTCATTCCCTTCGTGGTGACGCGGGGATTTTTTATGAAGGCATAGTATGACCTGAAGATCAACGCGTACGCATCGAGCAGGAACAGCCTTCTGTCGTTTTCTGTCTCTTTCACCTGTTGTCGGATGCATGCCACTCCGCGCAGGAGGTGGCTGTTTCATATAACCTGATGCTGTGAAGATATGTGCCAGCGGGTATCTTTCCTCCCAGGGTGGCGGCTATGTCAGCCACCAGGTTCTCACAGGTGGGCTGGCAGGAGGCCACTATTACATTCCCGAAGTGCTGACGATAGGCTTCCACCGTTGCGGCGGGAGCCAGTCCTGAAACCATCAGGGCATGGTCATACCTGTCAACGACATTTTCGCGGACGATCTTCTTGAGATCCCCGAAATCAATTACCATCCCGTTACGGGGATGATCAGGGTCATTCAGCGGTTCCCCGGCAAGGGTCACGTATAGTATGTATGAATGACCGTGTACGTTCCGGCACGGACCGTCATAGTTCCACAGGGCATGTGCCATCTCGAACCGGAATTCCTTTGTTACCCGTATCAGGGCCATTAGTGCAAGTGTTTGGTCTACGCAAAAATAAACTATTTAGATCGAATTTTGTTTACCCGCATATTTATGGATGATATTTGCACGTTTAAATGTCTAACATATGAATTTAAAAGTATCTTTGCGCCCAATACATTCATAGCCAATGGATAATAACGAATTGTTGACCATCCCATTTCTTGCCGGGGAGAGCTTCAGAAAGTACGGAAAGAACAAAGCAATGGGATTTGTGGGGGAGGATGTTATTACATACCACCAACTCAGGGAAAGAACAAGGTCAGTGATGAGGCTCCTTGAAGATCTCCGGATAACTCCGGGTGACAAGGTGGCCATCCTTAGCAGCAGCATGCCCAACTGGGGCGTCACTTACCTGGCAATCACCTCAATGGGGGCTGTTGCAGTACCCATTCTTCCGGATTTTACCCCGGCAGAGATTGCAAACGTACTGAACCATTCAGAGTCCAGGGCTCTTTTTGTATCCGGAAACCTTGCATACAAGGTGGCCGGACTGAGCCAGGAGTCTCTTGAGACAGTGATTGCAATTGATGACTTCAGCATCACATCGGGAAGCCGGGATGCCGGATTCATTGCCGGATCAGAACCTGCGGGAAAGTACAATGTTGCCGAGGAAGACGTGGCAGTGCTGATCTATACCTCGGGAACCACCGGAAAGTCAAAAGGGGTAATGCTTACCCACAAAAATATCTGCTTTATGGCAAGGCAGGTCATGACACTTCAGCATGTTGTTGAGAGTGATGTTTTCCTCTCAATCCTGCCGTTGTCACATTCTTATGAGCAGACTCTCGGTCTTGTCCTTCCGTTATTCAACGGGGCCATGATATGGTATCTGCGCAAGGCCCCCACACCATCAGTTCTGCTTCCTGCGCTTCAGATGGTCAGGCCTACGACAATGCTGACCGTGCCGCTGATCATGGAAAAGATTTATTTCGGCAAGGTGGCCCCGACATTCAATAAGAACAGGCTTGTGGCATTCCTGTATGGCATGCCTTTGTTCCGCCGTCTTCTGAACAGAATAGCCGGAAAGAAAATATACAAGGCCTTTGGCGGCAACCTCAGATTCTTCGGCGTTGGCGGGGCAAAGCTCAATCCAACGGTTGAACAGTTCCTCCTCGATGCAAAATTCCCCTATGCCATCGGCTACGGCCTCACAGAAACCTCGCCGCTGCTTGCAGGCACAAAGGTTGGTTCATGCAGGCTCGGCTCAACAGGCCCGGCAATGCAGGGCGTTACGCTTAAGATAAATAATCCCGATCCCGTCACCGGCGAAGGTGAAATCTGGGCAAGGGGCGAAAACGTGATGAAAGGCTATTTCCGCGAACCGGCATTGACCGCAGATGTGCTGACACCTGACGGATGGTTCAGGACAGGCGACCTGGGAGTAATTGGCCGAAACGGCTACCTGAGTATCAGGGGAAGGCTTAAAAACATGATCGTCGGTTCCAGCGGAGAAAACATATACCCCGAGGAAATTGAATCAGTCATCAATGACTTCGGCCATGTGATTGAATCACTTGTGGTTCAGAAAAAAGGTAAGCTCGTGGCGATGGTTCACCTGAACCTCGAGGAGCTGCAGGCAAAATATGCCCAGATGAAGAAGGATTTTACAGACCAGGCCGAGCTGATCATCAATGAATATCTTGAAGAGCTGCAAAGGTATGTAAATTCACGGGTGAACAGGTATAGCCAGCTGCAACTGGTTGTTTACCAGCCGGAGCCGTTTCAGAAGACCGCCACCCTCAAGATAAAGAGATTTTTGTACTGCTGATATCCTGCACGTGGCGCTCCCATGATGTCTGCACGGTCCGCTGCCCATGTGTCAGTTATTGATTTTTTGTTAATTTGCGGCCAAAACCGATACTGATGTCTAACCGTAGCAAGGCGCTTCTTCTGATATTTTCAATCCTGGTTATCGACCAGATTGTCAAGATCATTGTGAAAACAAACATGGTTGTCGGGGAGGAGATACCTGTCTTCGGCAACTGGTTCCGTATACATTTCCTCGAGAACAACGGCATGGCTTTCGGCATGGAATGGGGCGGAAAAACGGGTAAGATTGCTCTTTCAGTTTTCAGGATGATAGCAATAGCGGGGATATCCTGGTATCTTAATGACATTATCAAAAAGAATGCGCACACCGGGTTGATCCTTTCGGTAAGCGCCATCATAGCCGGAGCAGCCGGAAACCTTATTGACAGTGCCTTTTACGGAATGATCTTCAGCGAGAGCTGGCACACTGCCGCCGTAATGTTTCCCGAGGGTGGTGGATATTCATCTTTTCTCCACGGCAGGGTGGTTGACATGCTCTATTTTCCGATAATTGATACCCACTGGCCTGACTGGTCACCCTTCAGGCCGGGACAGTCATTGATTTTCTTCAGACCTGTATTTAACCTGGCCGACACATCAATCACCACCGGGGTTCTGGCAATCCTCGTCTTTCAGAAGAGATTCCTTGAATCTAAGAAATCATAAGGATATTTTCATTCTTGTGATTATCAAACATCTCACCCGGAACAATTTGTTCCGCATTTTGTCTTATTTTTGGTAATAATACCGTAAGCAGAGGATGGCAGGCCTTTCAGACATCAAGAGACCGGTGGCGGCAGAGATGCGTGAGTTTGAATCATACTTCAGACACACACTCCAGAGTGACATCCCGTTCTTCCATGTCATTCTTGACAATTTCCTTCGCCGCAAAGGCAAACAGATGAGACCATTGCTGGTTTTTCTTACGGCCAGGCTGAACGGAACCATCAATGAAACCACCTATATTGCTGCCACATTCATAGAGTTGCTTCATACGGCCACCCTGGTTCATGACGATGTTGTTGACGATGCCTCGGAACGGCGCGGGTTGCCTTCAATAAATGTACTTTACAATTCAAAGATTGCCGTGCTGGTGGGTGACTATCTCCTGGCCCAGGGGCTGCTCATCAGCGTTGAAAAACAGAGGTTCAACATGCTGGGCATTGTTTCAGACGCGGTGAGGGAGATAGTTAAGGGTGAACTGATTCAGCTTCAGAAGACTCGCAAGCTCGATATCAGGGAGGAAGATTATTTCCGCATCATCCGTATGAAGACCGCAGCCCTTATTTCAGCCTGCACAGCCTGCGGTGCCAGCTCCGTCACCGATGACCAGAAAATCATTGCACTCATGAAGGAGCTGGGTGAAAATATCGGTATTGCCTTCCAGATAAAGGATGACCTGCTCGATTATTCCGGGGAAGGGCTGACGGGAAAACGGGAAGGCAATGATATCAAGGAAAAAAAGATTACACTGCCGCTGATACATGCCCTTCGTGAAGCCGGACCCATTGAACGCCGCCATGTGCTCAGGCTGCTGAGAAAAAAGAAAAAAAGCAGTAAGGATATCAGGGAGGTGATTGAGTTCGTCAAAAAGCACCGGGGCCTTGAATATGCGGAATCTGTCATGCAGGGGTACTCTGACCGTGCTATCCGTATTCTTGAAGAATACCCTGACTCCGAAACAAAATCAGCTTTGATTGAATTCGTTATATTTTCAACATTGAGAAGGAAATGAAAGATGTAAACCGCTTTCTCTCGCTTGGCTCATATGCAATAGCCGGAGTCTCGAGGGATCCGAAAAAATTCGGGCAGGCTATGTTTCGCGACCTGCGCAAAAAGGGGATGGACGTGGTACCAGTCAATCCCGCAGCCGAAACCATTGACGGGATAAAATGCTACAGGACGGTCAGTGAACTTCCTGCGAGTGTCAGGGGAGTAATTTTCATGACACCTAAGGAGGAGACTCTTTCCGTCGCGAAGGAGGCGATCACACACGGCATTAAAGATCTCTGGATTCAGCAGGGGGCAGAATCAAAGGAGACAATCGCTGCCCTGGAAAAGGAAGATGTAAATCTCATCCATCATCAGTGCATAATGATGTTCTGGAAAGCTGACGGCATCCATTCCTTTCACCGTTTTCTGAAGAAAATATTCGGGGGGCTGCCCTCCTGACGGGAAATTTTCAATTCTCGCGAAGTTTACAATGCAGGTAACATGACATTACGTGCTGAATGTCTGTGTCTTATGGTTACAGGAGAATAAAATTGTTCCACGTGGAAAAAATCAATTTTTGAGGGCTGCGGTCAGAATTGCAGCTTTTTTCAGCCCGATAACCTTTTCCAGGTCTTCCCGTGATGCTTCAGAGATTTTTTTTACCGAGCCGAATTTTTTAAGGAGCTGCTCTTTTGTCTTCTCTCCTATCCCGGAAATTTCATCGAGCATAGACCGGTTCATGACTGAACTCCTTTTGCCCCGGTGGAACCCTATGCCGAACCGGTGGGCTTCGTTCCGGAGGTGCTGTATTATTTTCAGCGTGATACTGTGTCTGTCAAGATAAAGCGGAACAGAATCGCCCGGGAAATATATCTCCTCAAGTTTCTTGGCAATTCCTATAACCGTCAGACGGCCCCTTATGCCAAGTGCCTCAAGACTCCTGAGGGCAGAAGTAAGCTGTCCTTTGCCTCCGTCAATTACAATAAGCTGAGGAAGGGGCTTCTGCTCGTCGAGCATCCTCCTGTAGCGGCGGTGGATGACTTCTTCCATTGAGGCAAAATCATCCGGGCCTGTCACTGTTTTTATGTTGAAATGACGGTATTCGCTGTTGCTGGGCCTGCCGTTACGAAAGACAACACAAGCTGCAACGGCCGATTCTCCCTGTATGTTTGAGTTGTCAAAACACTCAATATGTACCGGCAAGACCGGCATGTGAAGATCCTTTTTCATCTTCTCAAGGTTCCTTTCGGTCCTGTTTTCCTTTGACTTTTCAGCTGCTTTCTTCTGCCTTTCGAGCTTGAAAAAGACTGCGTTACGGTTGGCAAGCTCAAGAAGTTTATTTCTGTCGCCTCGCCGGGGAACTGTGTATTTGACTTTATCAAGCTGAATATCAGGCATGAACGGAACAATTATCTCCGGAGAGTCACTTGACACCCTTTGTCTTATTTCTGTCACCGCAGTTGAAAGGAGCGACTCCTTCTCCTCTTCCATCCTCATTTTCAGTTCAACAGACCATGACTGAACGATTGCGCCGGAAACCACCTTCATGTAACTGACGTACATGGATCCTTCTTCTGCGGAATAACCAAACACATCGACATTTTTTACGGAAGTATTGACAACCACTGACTTGCTGCGGTACTTCGACAGCAGCTCCAGCTTCTCCTTTATTTTCTGGGCTTCCTCGAACTTCAGTTCAGAGGCCAGTTTACGCATTGTTGATTCAAGGTATGCCGTTACACCGGTCAGGTCTCCTTTTATGATTTCCTTAATCCTTTCTGCCTGCAGGTTATATTCCTCTTCACTGATCAGGCCAATACACGGGGCTTTGCAATTCCCCATATGATATTCAAGGCAAACCTTGAATTTGCCCTCTGAAATTGACCTGGAGTTGAGAGGCAAAGAGCAGGTGCGTATCTGGAAGAGGTGGCGTATAAGCTCAAGCAGGGTTCTGACTGCAGGGATTGATGTATATGGACCGAAATAAGCGGAGCCGTCGGCAATGATTTTGCGGGTCATGAAGACCCGCGGAAAGTGCTCATTTTTAACACATATCCATGGATATGTCTTGTCATCCTTAAGCAAAATGTTGTACCTGGGCTGGTGTTTCTTGATCAGGCTGTTCTCGAGAAGAAGCGCTTCCGATTCATTATCCACCACTATATGGCGCAGTTCTGCCGCCCGTGAGAGCATGGCGCGCGTTTTGCCTGACTGATTTTTGGAGAAGTAGGAAGCCACCCTCTTCCTCAGGCTGCGGGCTTTTCCAACGTACAGAATGGTTCCCGAGGCATCAATGAACTGGTATACTCCTGGTTTATCAGGAAGTACTGTTACTGTTGCCTTTATTGAATCCCCTGTTGCCATGTGCCTGATTATCTGACAACTAATAATTTGATAACGCCAGTTGCGGGCGACACTACAGTGTTTTGTACTTACTGTACGGATTGGGAACAAAGAGCGGTATGTGTTTGAATGCCAGGCCGTCAAACAGTCCCCTGTCGCTCATCTTCAGTTTTGGAATGACCAGCAGAGCCATGAAAGAGAGGGTCATGAAGGGTGCATCGAGCCGGCAT
>Ga0116171_10004632_pt1 | contig 12318 bp, 11 predicted proteins | sample AD_JPNHW2_MetaG_FD_89798 | JGI IMG/M metagenome (GOLD analysis project Ga0116171, IMG submission 89798) | Active sludge microbial communities of municipal wastewater-treating anaerobic digesters from Japan - AD_JPNHW2_MetaG | ecosystem: Engineered > Bioreactor > Anaerobic > Digestate | place...
GACACATACAGCCTCGACATAAAAAAACACACTAATAAAAGAGCGGGGCTAAAAAATGCCGGCTAATCAGCCTGATCATCGTTTTGGGCATTCATTTTCGGATATTCAATCCTGACATGATACATACTGATAAGCCTGTTTTTCAGAACAGACTTTACGCGGGTAATTTCCTTTAAAGTAATATTGGCATTCTTCATTTGCTTATCGCCTATCAAACAATCAATTAGCTGATCAACGAGGTCGTCAATAGACTGTTTATCATGTACCTTAAGGCTTTTTGCGGCGGCTTCCACGGTATCAGCCATCATCAAAATGGCAGTTTCTTTTGAGAATGGCACCGGACCTGGATAATAAAAAACATTTTCGTCAATTTTTTCGCCGTTTTTATTTTTGTACAAACGGTAGAAATATTCCGTCCTTTTGGTCCCATGATGGGTTCGGATAAAATCAATTATCTGTTCGGGTATGCCATATTTCCTGGCCAGGATGATGCCATTTTCAATATGGTGAGTGATAATTTCCGCACTCTCCGCAAAACTCAATTTGTCGTGAGGATTATTGCTGCTCAACTGATTTTCAATAAAATACACCGGACTAACTACTTTACCAATATCGTGAAACATGGCGCCGGCTCTCACCAGTAAGGCATTGGCACCGATACGGTGGGCGACTTCTTCGGCCAGATTGGCCACCTGCAGCGAATGTTGAAAAGTGCCAGGGGCTTTCTGTGACAATTCCCTCAACAGTTTGTTGTTGGTATTGGAATATTCGAGCAACGAGACATTGGTAACATAGCCAAACAACTTCTCAAAAAGCATAATGAAGGGATATGCCATCAGGGTGAACACGGAATTAAAGGCAAAAAACAAAAAATTCTGAATGACGATATCTTTGTAACTGCCCGACTGCATCATCGTCATGCCGGTATAAATGAGCGAATAAGTACAAAAAATATAAATGGAAGTAATAAAAAATTGCGAACGCTTTTCCAGCCTAACCGTACTGATGATGGCAACTATTCCTGCTATAAGCTGTAAAAAAATAAATTCAAAACCATTGGGCACCAAAAAGCCGATAAGAATAATACTGATCAGATGAACGAATAAGGCCAGACGGGTGTCAAAAAAAGTGCGTATCATCAGCGGCACCACGCACAGCGGCAGCACATAAATATATTCATAACCATAACGCCTCACGATTATGCTTGCCGACACTATTACCAGCATAAGGATAGTAAGAATAAGCAGGTTTTTTTTATTATCGGCAATAATATCGGCACGAAACATTATCAGAAATAAAACCAGCATAATCATAGCAATTGAGGTCAGAACAATTTGTCCCAGCACAATAAAAAAATGGCTGTGAATATTGCTGCTTTCACCTTCGTATTGTTTTTTCAGGGATTGAAGTATCTGGTAGTATCTGGGAGTAATTAGTTCACCCTTCGAGATGATGCGTTCATTTTTTTGAATATACCCTTTAGTAGAAGAAATGTTTTTTAAGGCAAGAAAATTCTCATGATTAGTAATTTCCGGGCTATAAGACACATTCTGAATCAGGGCTTTTTCAAGCACCTGCAGTAAGAAGTCTTTATTAATGTTATTTCTGCCCGCCAATTGGTTAAGGATATAATCATGGGCCTTTGACAGATTATATATTTCTGAAAGTGAACGTTTTTCAACCACATGGCCATTCACAAGATAAATAGTGAAATTTTCGTCTTTATTTTTCAAAATATCATCATAACGCAGCACTCCTTTTTTGTATATAGAGTCAAAAATCGAAAGGCACAATCTTTTTTCCGGATTTTTGGAAGTGGATTCGGCTACAGTGCTGTCGGCTCCAAAATCTCTTAACAGTTGACTTCTTCTGGCAACCACGAGGGTGGAATCGGCAACAAAGTAAGGAATACTTTTATGGATGATATCGTTTCTGTCTTTTGTCAGCTCATCTTCTGTCTTGTTCACGGCAAAATCAAAGGGAGCAAACAGGTCTTCGTACACCCAGGGCTTATCCTGTGTAAAATGATATTTGAATTTATATTCTTTGGGAAACAATAGTACGATAAGCACAATAGCGACGATATAAAAAAGGGCTTTGTACAAATACGACAAACGCCCGATGCTCTTTTTATTCGAAACCATCATCATACAACAATTGTTTGAACCTCGTAAAAGTAACTAATTTTTTTAATTAGTTCCACAAGTTCTGACCTGAATCTTTAATGCGAATTGATTTTTGGGCTTCTTATTCTTATTGATAAAGGCTGCGGGCAGCTTTTGACGGGTATAAATTGCGCAAAGTGTATTGGAAATATGATACAAATGTGGAACACACTCTTCAGGACAACCGTCGAGTATGCCCGTCAACACTTCGTAGCGGGGGGTTTCAGTAGTCAGTCCGTAATCATGCCAAACGATCACTGAGTGTTCATCTTTCAACAAACTGAAAGCCATTTTGGTATCATGAGCCACTGCTTCGGAATGATGATCCCCATCGAGAAAAATAAGGTCAAATTTTTTATTCAGTGAAGCGAAATCAAAAGTCATGGAATTGGCCTGCAGATGGGTAACATTGGGCAAGTCTTTGGAAAAAAAACGGTGCAAATCAATATATGCTTCGTCCAATCCTGCTTTTCTCATTTCTTCATCGGGCAGGTTCAGCGTATAACAGTTTTTTGCCAGGGGCGCGACGTTGGCCACGCTTTCGCCCCGCCAGGTACCTATTTCAAGATAATTCTCCACATTATTTTTACGGCAAATACCACGCAATAAGGCAAAGTCGGTAGGCAACGATGAACCTTCCAGAAAGCTGTATGGAAAAATATCTTCTTCGTCCGCCATATAATTCAAAATATCTGCCGTGGGTAATCCTTCGCCAAGCCGGTATTTCTGTGCCACATAATTTTTCTTTACCGCCTCATCATCATTAATAAGATTAAGCAGGTATGGTCTACGGACAATCAGCCTCAGCGCTTTGAAAGCTTTTGAAAATTTACTCATTTCGTGCTGCTTTATTTTTGCAAAGATATTGTTTTACCGAAGAATAATATCCTGAAAAATATCGTGGCAGAGGCAACAAATCAATCACCCTCAACTTTGATTCGCGGCAAAAGCACAGAGTTACAAACACGGTGGTGGAAAAGTATGAGAGACTGGCTGTGAGTGCAGCTCCAAGATATCCCATGCGGGGTATCAGTACCAGCGAAAGCGCCAAGGTGACCACCAGACCGATAGCCGATCCGATGCTGTTAATTTGATATTTTCCAGTGCCTGAAAAATAGTGTCCCAGTATCAGAGCATTTACGAATGCCAGCACTCCTGGAGCCAGCAGCCACATAATGCGGTTGATGTCGCCAAAGTCTTTTCCAAAAATAAAGGCATAAAAAGAACCGGGGAGCAACACCAGCGGTATCAGTACGATAAAAGACAACAGCAGGCTGATACGAAGCAGTTCGGCACTGAGATGCTGATTAAACTTTTTGTCGCATGTATTTGAAATCTTTGAATACTGCACCAGCGCCACGCTGCCGCTGATCATCCACACCGATTCGGTGATAGAAACCCCGTTGGAATATATTCCCACAGCATCGTAACCCTGATAGGACTCCAGAAAATAGTAACTCACCCTGAAACTCAGCAACTGTGTTATATGCGCCAACTGGTTCATAAATCCGTAACGAAACAGCATTTTTATCGCCTCAGCATAAGTTAGCTGATTATCATCAACCATTTTTGAACTGTAGGGATTCAAAAAAAACGTGCTCATCACCAGGGTGATTCCATAGGCAATGTAAAGGGAGTAGATATATCCGTATATATTTTTGGCAACATCCGACACAAAAAAAACAAGCAAAGCAGAAATCGTCAGCGCCACTTGCGAAAAGTTGATAACATTCACAGCACGGATATTTTCCTTTCCAAGCAGAACCGAGGTGTTAACCGAAGTAAACGAGTTTAGCAATGTGAGTAAGGCCACATGCCAGACATATTTTAACTCAATGAGGGGAAACAAAAATAAGACAATGACAAAAAGGGCGCTGATAAAAAAACTCCAGACATAAGAAGGAAGGATAAGCTTTTTAAGGGGAATCTTGGGCGTAAGATACACCAGGGAGGCGCCGCCCACAATGTTAGCAAAAATAAGTATCAGCGCAATGGTAGTGATGATAATGCCCTGCTCCCCTTTGCCTCCAGCACCGAGATACTGAGAAATAACCACTGCTATCAGCAAGCTGATGATGGCCGACGACAGCCTTACTCCGAATGTTTTAAATATCTTTAGGAACAAATCACCTGTTTATAAATTTCAAAAAATTGTTTACCAACCACCTCATACGCAAAGTGCTTCTCTGCATAATCCCTTATGCTGTTTTTATCATACGAACGGCATGTATCAAGCATCCTGCCGAATTGAACCACAAGCGCATCAATATTCTGGGCTTCGACTAACAGTCCGTTGGCCGGGCCAATATGTTCGGCTATGCCACCTACATCAGAGGATAACACCGGAAGTCCGCAAGCCATGGCCTCGGCTATCACGCATGGAAAATTTTCGTAATTGCTGAATAGCAGCAAAAAGTCCCCTCGCCGAATAATAGCCGCCACTTCATCAGTGTTTTTTCTGCCATGAAAAACGAGTTTATGTGTGATGTTCAATTTTTCGTATTTTCTGGCAAATTGCTCAAAATCGCCATCGCTGACCACTTCCAGCACAAAATCATCGCGTTTTTCGGCCAGCAGCGAAAGTGCCAGTAAAATACCGCTGAAGTTCTTTTGCTGATCGAGCAATGAAGACACATGTATGATGTGTTTCACTTGACCGGTATGTACATCAGACGGCAGAAACAGCCGGGTGTCCACCACATTGGGGACCACCGTGTAATTGCCCTGAACACCTGATTTTTTCATGGCAGCAACTAAATGTTGCGTAACAGGCATCAGCCGGGCGGCTTTTTTGGCAAAAAAACGAAAAAAACACAACCTCCATCCGGGCTTGTTAGGATCCTGCGGTAGATACCCTGTCCAATGTTCGGTGATAACGTAAGGAATCTTTTTGGTATGGTGCAGCATAAAAGCTATCAGGCCCACAGGCATCAACACATTGGCATGAATAATAGCGGGTTTTTCCTGATGGCCGTAAATCATTTTATAGCCATGGAAATAGCCTTTGATGTATTTCAAGGTTTTAATAAAAGGACACCTTATTTTTGGAGGTCTAATGTAAACAAGGTGCGATGTCACCTTATTTTTTTCTTCTTTTTGGTACTCGTATTTTTTCTTCAGGGATTTGTCGAAGGCTACATGCAGCACATCCACAGAGGCATAAAGGGCCACTGCTTCGGCATGTTTTTGCACAAAATTTCCGGCAGTTGGCTTATCCCTGGTGGGATACCAGCTAGAAACAAATAATACGTTGATTTTGGCTGCCTCCATAACTGCAAAAGTACGTTAAAAACGTATTTTTATGCTTCTTATTTTCAGAAAAAATTTTTATGGTGTTATACGCTGGCTTCGGGAGCCTCAGTCAGCGGCTGCATTTTTCCTCTTCGGTGTTTGAGACCCTCGTTTCTTCGGTGGCTGAGGCCCTCGTTTCTTCGGTGGCTGAGGCCCTCGTTTCTTCGGTGGCTGAGGCCCTCGTTTCTTCGGTGGCTGAGGCCCTCGAAGCCACCGTTTCTGAAACACACCTATGGGGTAACAGAACCCTTATAAGTCTCGAGATATTTTGCGTAAGTAAGTTTCTCGAATACATTTTCACCGAAATAATGCAAAATGGGTTCCAACTCGTTAGCCGATTTAAAACCCACGATGGTATTGAGAATCTCAAACTTTTCGTTGAGGATTACAAAAGAGGGATAGGACAAACGGCCCTGCAGCAGTGCGGCAGCCAACTGATGACTGGAACGTGCCGACGAGGGATTGGGATTAACATAGGTATTACCGTTAAACTCGATTGTGTCTTTACTTTCGGCATTCAGTTTAACGGGATAATAATTCTGCGCCATATAAGCCTTTATAATACTGTCGGCAAAAGGGCCGGCATCCATTTTTTTGCACCAGCCGCACCAGTCGGTGTATATGTCCACGAAAATTTTCTTGGGATTCTTTTTATTGAGCTTCAGCGCCTCCTGAAAGGTGTACCATTTAAAAACCACGGGCTTATTTTTATTTTTTTGGGCAAAAGTAAACCCCGACAAGACAAGGATAGCGATAATGGAAACAGCAATTTTTTTCATATTTTTCAACTCCTAATTATTAATGATAAGCCTTTACCAGCAAGGCACAATTCGATATAAATAACACTTCACTTTATTAAAAGAAATGAATTATTTGGTACAAAGATAATATGAAATTTTCGGAAAATTCTTTTCCGTGATAAGAGCGGATTTTTTTATATCTTCTACCTTAACGAAATTTCCGTGTTTTGTGCGGTAATTAACAAGCGACAGCGCTATATTATAACCCAGGTATGGATGCACTTTCAATTCATCAAAAGTGGCCGTGTTAACATTTATCCTTCGTATAGCATTCAAATTAACCTCCACATGAGGGCTTATCAGTGCATACTTCGCACTATCCATCTTAGGCACCTCTAACAATTGTTCTTTTGCATTGAAACCGCCTAACCTATTACGGTACGTAACAATTTGTTCAGCAAAATAATTACCAATCCCATTAATTTTTTTCAGTTCGTCTTCGGTGGCCGTGTTGATATCTACCATAACTAACGGCTCCGCTTTTTTGACTTTTTCCTGCTGTGTTTGCTGCAAGTCGGGCGAAGGTTTTATCTCAATGAAGGGTTCCAGCACAGCATATTCTTTTTCACTGATAGTATAAATCTTTTTAAAATCTTCCTTTTTTCTGAATCTGCCACCTTTGACACGATATTTCGAAATAGCCAGCGCCTGTTTTTCAGTAAGTCCCATTTCAACAAATCCGGCATAAGGCAATGTATTAGGATCAAAAATGAATGGTGATAGTTTTTGTTCAACCGCCGAAATATTGGCATCAAAAACATTAAAGGGCTGCTTTTTTCTGTAAGTTTTTGTTTTTCTGGTAATAATTTCCTGGGTTTTGAGGTATTCTGCCACTTCTTTTTCAAACCTCGATGAATCGTATTTATGTTGTGCTATAATGCGAGGGGCCAGCATATTAAACATGATAAGCAAAAGAATCAAAATACATAAGACAAGCAACCCCCTACGCTCACTCTTATTGAAAGTAAAAAAGTCCTTTAATTTTCTGACTAATTTTTCGTACATATACTTAAAACGTCACAAATTTTTTTGTAAATTTATATATTATTTATAAATAGGATACTGAATAATTTTATTTTTTTTAGATTAATTCTTACTTTTGATATAAAACAATTGCAAAATGAAAAAAGCCATTTTCACACTTTGTCTGATGTTCTGCTTCACTGGCATGAAGGCGCAGAATATCAACGGGTATATCGTTTCCGATACCGGAAACCTAACCATAATAAAGGTTTGGGGAAGCCATTACGAAAGAGGATTTGCTTATGGATACCTGTGTCCTGCAAAAATTCTCTCGATGATGAATGACTATATACTGCCGATTTTTGGCAGCAACCTTCCATTGGCCAGGCAGATTTTACAACAGGGAAACTCCCTTGTTGTCGATTCCATATATTACGATGAAGCCCGTGGATTGCTGGCCGGCATTGACTCTGCAGGGTACGACATCAGCGCATTTTCATACCTGGATGTAATAGCGGCTAACTGCCTGCTCGACTTTGCCTCCATAGCCGGTTTAAAGTCGAAGTTTACCAGCCCCGGTTGTTCCAGCCTGATGAGTTGGAGTGCGGCCACAACAGGAACTGACCTTAATGGCAAATCGGTCATCTCGCGGCACCTCGACTGGGAGAACACCAGTGCAATTATCAACAACCAGGTTATTGTAATCCATATTCCCTCAGAACTTAACGAGCAACCCTGGGCCATGATAGGTTTTGCAGGCCAGATATCGTCATTATCTGGAGTCAACGCGCATATAGGAGTGTTTCAGCATATGATGTCCGACTTTTCGGGCAGCGGCCAGTTAAACCATTACTATGAGCCCATCTGGTTTTCACTGCGCAAAGCCATTGAAACGGTTGATTATAATAACGACGGTAAAAATAATACCAATGACCTGTGCAGCATACTAAGTGCTCATGCCAACGGTTATGCCGACGGATATATCATTAGCATGCTGGCCTCCGCAAACAATGATTCATCAAACCTTATCGCACAGGTAGCAGAGGTTACACCAGCTTCACCATATATCACCTTCAGAGGTAGCGAATTTCCCGATAGTATTAACTCCGACAACTTGTATTGCGCCAATTATGAGATAAAACGCAATAATCATTATCATTTCTGTGACAGGTATATCCGCACCATGCATGCTGTTGGCAGCGGTACGGGAATCAGCGGGCAGCGCAATCTGGAAATCCTCCGCGATTCGTCGAACAACGGTATTTACAACATACAGTTCATGCAGTTCATACCTGACGAGGGCAGGCTGAAAATTTCCTTGCATAAGCATGGCAAACCGGCATTCATGAACCCTCCCGTAAGTCTCGACCTCAATGATTTATTCTCTGATGTATCTTTAATTCCCTCCGGATATATTGATAAGCAGAATGTGATGCTTTATCCCAATCCTGTTAAAGAATATTTACATCTGGCTCTTCCTGCCTCAGGCGAAGAAAATGTTTCGATAGAAATCAATGATATGACCGGAAAAAAATTTTCAGGTGTTTCGGTACCTGCCAGAGGCAATAATCACAATGTTTTCACAATAGATGTGAATCATCTTCCTGCAGGCATATATGTATGCAGGATAATTTCATTTAAACATAGCACTACGAAAATATTTACTAAAACAAAATAAATAAAACTTCAGCGTGTAATAGGCTGTTTGTGCCTCATCTCGTAATTATAAATGCGGGCAGCATTGATGCTGTGATTTCGCGAACCTATATATAAAGGAATGGTACAACCTATCAACACGGCTCCGCCGGCTGCATAATACCAGGGCAAATCCCCGTCGGACAACCATTTGATACCCGAATAGCCAATGAGCACGCCTCCGACAAGAGTCATAATCAAGGCAGGGTTATTATTACGCTTGGCCTGCAACAACTCATCATTGGCATCAGCATATGGCTTGCAGAGGTCTTCGAGTTTCATCAATGAGAGGTTTTTTCCCTGATAATCCAGGTCGGCACTTAAAAACCTTTTTTCGATGGAAATAGTATCCAAAACCGCATTTTGGGCGTAGACAGAATAAGTCAGAACCATGATAACTATTAAGAATGACAGTTTTTTCATGACAGTAGAGATTACAATGAAATCAAAACAAAATTAAGGATTTTATTTGACTGAACTCCTGCAAAATTGTTTTATTGTGGTAATTGAAAACCAGGTTGACTATTTTTGTCGAAAAATATTATTTATGAACGGCGATCCTGCGGTATACGAAACCCTGAAAACACTGAATATCCCTTTCGGATACCTCGAACATCCCCCTGCTCCTACCATTGAAATAGCCAAACAATACTGGCACGGTCATGATGCGCAGCATTGCAAAAATCTCTTTTTCCGCAACCACAAAGGCAACCGGCATTACCTGGTTATTTTTGATTGCGACAAAAACCTTGCTATCCATGATATTGAAAAAATGTTGAAACAAGGCAAACTTACTTTTGCATCGGAACAGCGCATGCAAAGGTACCTTGGTCTAAAACCAGGCTCTGTTTCGGCTTTCGGGCTGATACACGATACAGAAAACCATGTCCATGTGTTTATTGATACGAATCTGCAAAAAGCAACGAAAATCAGCTTTCATCCAAACGACAATACCGCTTCGCTGATTATCAGTTTCGCTGATTTTTTAAGGTATATGGAATGGACGGGCAACGCTTACGAATTTATTGAACTCTATTAGTTTTCAGGCTCCCGGAGATTAAAAAACATCCGTCAGTGCTGGCCAACTTAGCCCGTCAGGGACAAAACATCAAAAAACAACACCAAGCCTCGCCTCAGCGTCCTCTGATAAAAAGATATCTGTGAGTCACTTTCCGAGAGGATGACCATCTCGTTAAAACGATCGTCATTTCTTCAATAAAAAGAGTCAAGGGAATCATTCCGTTTGAGGCTTGTTGCGGTTTTTTATGAAGGTGTATAATACTACAGATAAAAGAATAATGGCCGCACCAATGTAAAACTCAGTGGTCATTTGCTCCGATTCGCCGAAAATAAAATAGGCCGCTATGATGCCGTAAACCGGTTCAAGGTTGATTGCCAGCACCACCTGGTAGGCGGAGAGTTTCTGCATAATTTTAATGGTAGCAGAAAAAGCAAAAGCCGTGCATACTATTCCCAGTATCATTAAGAAAAGCAGATCGCTGGAGGTTGGCATCAACACAAAAGAAAAACTGCCTTTTGAAATCAACAGGTAAATAGTTACAACCACGAAACCGCTGAGCATTTCATAAAAGGTGGCTATTTCCGGCTCGTAATGAAGCGCTATTTTTTTATTCAGCACGCTGAACAGGCTGGCCAGAAAAGCGCATATTATAGTAAAAATGATTCCCGCCACATAACGCGTTTCAAACCTGAAAATAATATAGATTCCAAGGATAATTATCAAGCCGATAATGACTTCTAACAACGAAATTTTTTTTCGGTTAACCAGCGGTTCCAGAAAGCTGGTAAACAAGGTGGTTACCGATAGACAGCCCAGAGTAACCGAAACATTAGAAACTTTTATCGCCTGAAAAAAACATATCCAGTGAGCTGCAATTACCACGCCTATCACAGCCAGCTTCATTATGTTTTTTATGGGCAGGCCCAGAGGCCTTTTAAAAATCACTATAAAAACAATCAATGCCAAAAAAGCTATCAGCATACGAAACCAAACCAGGTCGGCAGCGGGTAAATGGATAAGCTTGCCCAAAATGGCTGTAAATCCCAGGATAATGACCACCAGGTGTAAAAGAAGGTTATTTTTTATCAGATCTTTTTGCATTGAGCAATGATGTTTCACTGAAAAAAGGACTCAATGGCCAGCCGGTATGAATCCATACCGAAACCCGTGATTACCCCTCTGCAAACTTTAGCTGTCAAAGAGTTTTTACGAAAATCTTCCCGGGCAAAAATGTTAGAAATATGCACCTCCACCACCGGAGCAGGTATGGCAGCTATGGCATCAGCAATAGCAACGGAAGTGTGGGTATAGCCGCCGGCATTCAAGATTATACCATCATAAGCAAAACCGGCCTGCTGAATTTTATCAATAATCTCTCCTTCAATATTGCTTTGGTAATATTCAAGTTCCACATTTTTAAACCGCGCATATAATTCATCAAAAAATCCGGTAAAATTTTTGGTCCCGTAAATTTCTTTTTCACGTATCCCGACAAGATTAAGGTTAGGTCCGTTGATGATAAGTATTTTCATAAGAGTTTTTTACCATTAAAATAAGGTTTCGTCATCGGTTTTAGTATCATGACAAATTTACGATTTTATGCAAGTAAAAAGATTGGGATTTGATTTTTATTGTATTTTTGCCAGTACAAAAAAGGGGTGCCCTAAACAAACGGGCTGAGATCACACCCTCTGAACCTGATCCGGGTAATGCCGGCGTAGGGAGTAAGGGTTAAATAAACGGATGGCTATTGCCTCTTAAACCATCTTGATTTTAACGAAAAAAAACAAATCATGAAAAAAATTTTTTGGAGTATGATGTTGCTTTGCGCTATTCCGGTGCTGGCATGGGCGCAATTCAACATCACAGGTACAGTCCGCGAAAAAAGCTCCGGGCAGGCCTTGAGCGGAGCATCTGTGGGCATAGTAGGACAATACCTCGGGACAGTGAGTAATCCATCGGGGGAATTTACCCTCAGAAACATTAAACAAGGTTCGTACACGCTAAAGGTCTCTTATGTAGGGTACTCCGATTTTACCAAAGAAGTTGAGCTGAACAAAAATCTTTCGCTGACAATTGACCTTGAAAAACGCACCATCCTGCAGGATGAAGTAATCATCAGCGCCACCAGGGCCGCCGAAAATGAGCCGTCCACCTTTACCAATGTTGACAAACAAGAAATCAGCAGTATCAATTTCGGGCAAGACCTCCCCTATCTTTTGAGTACCACACCATCGGTGGTGGTATCGTCGGATGCAGGTAACGGCATAGGCTACACCAACATGAGAATCCGTGGCAGCGACATCAGCCGGATAAACGTTACCATGAACGGCATCCCGGTGAATGATGCCGAGTCGCAGAGTGTATTCTGGGTTGATTTGCC
>Ga0116171_10004633_pt1 | contig 12315 bp, 5 predicted proteins | sample AD_JPNHW2_MetaG_FD_89798 | JGI IMG/M metagenome (GOLD analysis project Ga0116171, IMG submission 89798) | Active sludge microbial communities of municipal wastewater-treating anaerobic digesters from Japan - AD_JPNHW2_MetaG | ecosystem: Engineered > Bioreactor > Anaerobic > Digestate | place...
CTGATATTGACGGAAAATACTCAATTGAAAAGCCAGGTGAAAACACAATTATATCATTCTCATTTATAGGATATAATCCACAGAAAATATCAGCGTCAGGAATGACATCCCTTGATGTTATTATGACCCCTGATGTAAAAGCCCTTGAGGAGGTTATTGTTATTGGTTATGGCACTCAAAAGAAAAGTGACCTGACGGGTGCCGTGTCATCAATTAAAATGGAAGAACTGAAAGGCCAGTCAATCGTGAATGTTGAGCAGATGCTGACAGGAACCGTGGCCGGGGTAAACACTATTTCAGCATCAGGATTACCAGGAGGCAAGCTTACAATAAATATCAGAGGGATCGGAACATTGCATAATACAGATCCGTTGTACGTTGTAGACGGGGTTCAGACCAGAGATATCAGCCTGATTAACCCAAACGATATTGAATCGATGGAGGTTTTGAAAGATGCTTCCACATCTGCCATATATGGTTCGAGCGGTGCAAACGGAGTAATACTGATTACAACAAAAAAGGGAAAAGAAGGGAAACCAGTATTGTCATTTGACACAAAACTTGGCATTGCTACTCATGGGAAAAAAATTGCAGTACTTAATGCATCAGATTATGTTGATTATGTACTGGATCTTAAAGATAATGATGTCAATGATGCTTTCAGAAGTAAGCTTGACTGGAGAAGAGTAGACAGAACTGACTGGCAGGATGAAATCTACCAGTCTGCATTTCAACAGGAATATAACCTTTCTGTTATGGGAGGAACAAGCAATGTTAAGTACAGCCTTGGAGCAGGATATGTTGATCAGGACGGTATAGTGCTTACCCATAATTATAAAAGGTATTCGTTCAGGGCAAATACTGAATTTAGTTTTGGTAAAAGAGTAAAAATCGGTGAGAATCTGACAGTTTCCTATTCAAATGCCAGTGAAGCACCTTCAGGAGGTAACATCCTCCTTAGTACTCTCAGATTGCCCACCTATTTGCCTGTTCTCGATCCTACTAATCTGGGAGGATATTCAAAAGTGACTTCCAACGATGATTACAATGATGCTCCGAATCCGGTAGCCGACCTAATGCTCAGAGATAACAAAACACATGAACTCAGAACATTCGGAAACCTGTACGGGACTATTGATATTTTGAAAGGACTTAACTACAGGACAAGCATTGCTGTGGATCTGGGACGATCAGATGTCAATACATTCACTCAGGCTTATTCTAATGCAAATTTCACCTACCCCAGCATTCTGGACGAAACATTTAGTTGGGGGAACTCCTTTATTTATGAAAATGTATTATCATACACCAGGCAATTCGGTCTTAATGATCTTCTGATATTGGCTGGTAACTCAATTTCCAAATCCAGTGGAAGGTATTATTCCTTAACAGGATCTGATTTTACCAATGACCAGGTAAGAGTTATCTCTGCAGGAACAGGAAAAATAAATAACAATGGAACAGGGGCTAATCAATCAGCAAAACTGGGCTATTTTGCAAGAATCAATTACGCTTATGCAAACAAATACTTGTTTCAGGCAAATTTCAGGGCTGATGCCTCCTATAACTTTGCTCCAAAAAACAGATGGGGTTATTTCCCGGCTTTCTCATTAGGCTGGAAAATGAATGAAGAGAATTTCATAAAAGACAATTTTTCTTTTATTAATTTGCTGAAACTGAGAGCCGGCTGGGGTAAAAGCGGAAATGACCTGATTGATGCCTATGGCTACTCCGCACAGGTTTCGAGTTTCTATCCCGATTATATTTTCGGGAACACTCCGGTTACCGGATCTACAATAATATCACTATGGAACCCCGATATAATATGGGAGACATCGGCGACATCAGATATCGGGTTAGACCTCTCTATTTTTAATGATAAGATCCATTTTACAGCTGATTATTTTATCAAAAACACCGAAGATATCCTTGTTGAATATCCGATGCCTTCATCGACCGGCATTGGATTATCAGGAGGATCAGAGGGAAGTGCATACAGAAATGCTGCCTCAGTGGTAAATAAAGGTCTGGAACTTACCGTCGATTATAAAAAGATTACTCAAAGCGATTTTACTTTTACCGTAAGTGCCAATGCCACCTTTATTAAAAATGAGGTTACAAGTCTCGGCGAAGGGTTGCCCATTCTTTCAGGAGATTTCCATGGGAACAGCATCACCAAAACAGAAAAAGATAATCCCATAGGATCTTTCTATGGATATAGAATGGACAAAGTATATTCTACCCAGGCAGAAGTTGATGCCGATAATCAAAAAGCTGAAAGCATTCATGGAGCAGGATCTACTTATCAGGAAAATGCGCAGGCAGGAGATATACGTTTTGTTGATGCTGATAAAGACGGATGGATTACTGATAAAGATAAAACCTTCATTGGAAACCCTATACCTAAAGTAGGTTTCGGATTGGCACTTGGTGCAGGGTATAAAGGTTTTGATTTTTCTGCAAATTTCACCGGGGTTTACGGTAATGAGATTTTTTACAGCGACCAGTATTGGCTTGAAGGTATGACTATACCATTTAACGCTTCAGTAAAAATAAAAGATCGCTGGCAAAAGGAAGGAGATGTCACAAGCATACCACGTGCGGCCTCTCCCGATGCAAATCAGAATACAAGAATATCAGACAGATGGGTGCATGATGGCAGCTATGTAAGGCTTAAAAACTTAAGCCTTGGATATACTATCCCTGCTGATCTGCTAAAGCGTTTATCATCTAATTCCATTTCAAATCTGAGAATGTATGTGACAGCGCAAAACCTGCTTACCATTACCAATTATCCTGGATTTGATCCGGAAATAAACAGCGGCTCCAATCTGGCTCAGGGAATTGACACCAGTCAGTATCCTCAGTCAAAACTGTTTATGCTTGGATTACAAATCAATTTCTAACATTTTAAAGAATTAATTATGAAAAAAATTATTTATATAATTCTTGGAATGTTTCTTATCACTGCATGCAGCGAAGACATTCTGAATCTTGACAACCCCAACCAGTATTCGGCAGATACCTATTATAAGAATCTCGGTGAATGCGAAAAAGGGGTAAATGCTATTTACGGTGGTTTTTATCACGACGGATTATACGCCAGAGAATACTATTTCATTTTTGACCTTCTGGCCAATGAGGCTGAACAAAATTCTCCTATGGAAGCGCCGACGACTGACTGGCCTAATTATACACATAATCCAAGCAATGCTGAACTTCAGGGTCTGTGGCGCTCACTGTACCGGATAATATTCAGGTCAAATATTGCAATATACAATATCGGTAAATGGGAAACCCTGACTGATGAAGACAGCGCAAGAAAGGAAACTTTATTGGGTGAAGCGTATTTTCTGAAAGGATGGGCATATTTTGAATTAGTTAATATTTGGGGCAGAGTTCCAATCCGTACCTGGGAGAACAGCACCGTAGCCGAGGTTCCGAGAAGCAGTGTAGAAGATGTATGGAATGTAGTTGAATCTGATCTTTCTGAAGCCATTAACCGTTTACCTGTTGTATGGGAAGGTGAAAATATCGGAAGAGCTACTAAAGGAGCTGCAGTTGCTTTAATGGGAAAATCATATCTGTATGAGAAGAAATATGCAGAGGCTCATGCTGAACTGGCCCTTCTTGCGCAGGCCCCTTACTCCTACGCTTTGCATCCCGATTATATGGATGAATTTCTTGAAAGTGGCGACAACAGCGAAGAATCAGTGTTTGAGGTTCAGTTTAAAGGCGGAGCCGTAAGTGATGCTGTCTGGTACATGTTCGGTGGTCAGGAAAGCTGGGGCCTGGGAGGTCTTCATACAGGAAGATCAACCGAATACGGGTTTAACGATTGGGAAAACTGTCATGTTTCAGATGCCGCAGCAGCTGCATTTAAATATAAGGACGAAAGTAATGCCGACTATATTGACCCGAGAGCTTCAATGGTCTTTTATGGTGCCCCTGCAGCAGGAGGAGACACCACCTATGCCGGTGGGGCATATCCATATGAAGATAAAGGGTTCATGTGGAAGAAGTACCAGACCTATGAAACGAATACCAATGAAAATGATCCAAACAGCGGTATCAATGCGAGAGTCATCAGATACGCTGATGTTCTGCTAATGAGAGCTGAAGCATTGATTATGGATAACAAAACTGACGAGGCTTTACCGTTGATAAATGACGTCCGAAGACGTGTTAATGCATTTGAATATACTTCACTTGGCAATCAGGATGAGGCTATTAAAAAAATCAAACTTGAGAGAAGGCTGGAGTTGTGCGGAGAACAGGTCAGATGGTTTGATTTGATACGCTGGGGAGAAGCTATGAAAGTGATAAACGAGGAAAAAATGGCTGCAAAAGGTGTAGCTCCGTTTTTACCGAAACATGTACTTTTCTGCATTCCTCAGGAAGAAAAAGATGCAAATCCTCTTGTGGCAGGAGATATTCAGAACGACTGGAACTAGAGTTATATTAAAACTATTAGAATTAAAATAGCCAAAATCTGCACATTAACAAATGAGGCTGTATCAAAAGCCCTTCATTACCCCCACCCCTAAATGGGGCTTTGTAAGAGACTGGTATTCAACAAGTCCTCTTAGGGGATTTAGGGGTAAACAAGGATTGAAACGTTTTGAGACAGCCTCATTTTCTTTCACAAAATGAAGCGTTAGTCCAATAATAAACAGTGTTCAAAAAATGAAGAAAATCTGTTATTCTTTTATCATATTGAGCGTCATTGCAATGTCATGTTCCAGGTTTCCGCAGGCGGAAATCAGCAACGGAATAATTAAAGCTAATATATATCTCCCCGATTCTAAGAAAGGATATTATCGCGGAACAAGATTCGACTGGTCAGGGAATATTTCAAGTCTTGAGTACAATGGCCATGACTATTTCGGAAAATGGTTTACAAAATACAGCCCGGAGATACATGATGCTATAATGGGACCCGTGGAAGAATTTACACCCCTCGGTTATACTGAAGCAAAACCTGGAAGCAGCTTTGTAAAAATAGGCGTAGGAACCCTGACTAAAACTGATGAAAAGCAATATGAATTCTTCAGATTATACCCTTTTGTCAACATGGGCGAATGGAAAACAAACAAGTTCCCCGACAGGATTCAATTCATACATGAACTTGATGATAAAACATATTCCTATCAATATGAAAAGAATATTCAGCTTACAGAAGGGAAACCGGAAATGGTCCTTACCCACACTCTTAGAAACAGAGGAACACGCACCATTGAAACAAGTGTCTACGATCATAATCTGTTTGTAATAGACAACCAGAGAACCGGCCCTGACTTTGAAATTTTATTTCCTTTCAACATTGCTGGTGACAGCATTGCTTTAGGCAACCTGGCTAAAATTAATGATAATAGAATCATATTCCTGAAAAAATTAGACAGTGATGAATCAGCATTCTGTGAGAATATTACAGGGTTTGATACCACAGCTAATGACTATATGATAAAAATTAAAAACAACAAAACCGGGGCCGGAGTAATAATAACATGCGATAAGCCTTTGCAGGAGCTTGCCTTTTGGTCGTGTTCAACAACTTTGTGCCCGGAACCATATATCAATATAAAAGTTGATCCGGGAGAGGAGTTCAGTTGGAAAATTTGCTATGAATTTTATACATTAGCGAAGTAGTGTTATGTTATGTTATGTTATGTTATGTTAAGTTTATAATCTACCTGTTTCTACCATATACCCTGAAAGGAACAGGCATATTTCTCTCCTGACTCCCTTTTTGGGAAAGGGTAAATCAGGAGAAAAATCATTGATTAACTTAATCTGTCAGAGTAGAAATAATTATTATTTGGCTTAACGATGGTTTCTGATAAGAAAAAAATGGCTGGGATGTTACCTGATTTGGAAAAAAATGAAAACAGAAATGAAAACAGAAAAGAAAAATAACAGAATCAATATAACTGGAACTTTAAACAAAATAAACAACTGGCTGGAGACAAAACATATTCCTCCCAGGGTTGTTTTCTTTATAATGGGAATAGTCTCAACTGCATGGTTTCTTATCAGGGTTGTTCCCAAACCTTCACGTGCAACTTATCCCTGTGTTCAGGCAGCTGCGCCAATAATGTCGGGATTTATTCTATATCTTCTTTCTCTTGGAGGAATTACGGTTACACTGAGAAGAACGTTGCAAAACATCACACGGGCAAAATATATCGCTGCCGGATCAATGCTCGTAGCAGGATTAGTTTTTCTTACTATCAATCTTACAAGCGACTTGTCAGTTTCCTCTGCAAATGAAAATAAAAAAACAGGTCCGGATGATGGGCCTAAAAGCCCTTTCGGAACAGGCAATGGCATAAATCAGGGCCGTGTTATTTGGGCATGGAACCCTGACGCCACAAATGAGAATTGTAAAAACATTGCCGAGAACTACGACTGGTATTTTAATCCTGTTAATGCTGATCAGAAAGTAATTGGTAACATGTTTTCTGAGTCGATTGTGAAAATATCAGGCAACCCTGATCTGAAGCAATCATGGGATGCACTTTTTCGTTATCACAATCTTAAAAAGTATAAAAAGGAGAAAGGCTATACCAAAGGAGAAAAGATTTTCATTAAGATAAACCAGGGGACAGCCTCATGGTCCTTAAGCAAGGATGAGATCAACAACGGGTATACTATAACAACATCACCCCAGACAGGAAAATCGAGAAATACCGGAGCGGCTGAAACATCACAGTATATTGTACTGGAATTACTGAGAGAACTTGTTAATGTGGCAGGCATCAGTCAGTCCGATATATCTGTAGGTGATCCGATTGCTCATATTTTTGGCCATAATTATTCAGCCTGGCATGCTGAATTCCCTGACGTGGTCTATATTGACAGATTTTCGGACAGGTTTAACAGAACCCTTATAAAACAGACAGAAAAAAATCTTGTCTTCTATTCTGATAAAAAGCAGAGCGATAAGCTTTATGATATAATTGAAAATGCAGATTATATGATAAATGTTGCCAGTCTTAAACCTCATGGATCTGCCGGTGTCAGCCTGACCGCCAAAAATCATTTTGGTTCACAGGGAAGGCCAAGCGCCAGCCATCTGCATTACGCACTTGTTTCACCAACATGGGAATCATACCCACGCGAAGTAGGTAAGGCATCGAACGGAGGTTACAAAAAATACCGTGTTCTTGTCGATCTTATGGGAAGCCGTTATCTCGGTCAAAACACAATGCTTTATATAGTTGACGGTTTATTTGGAGGAGGAGCTGATGAAACAAAAGGTCCGGTAAAGTACTTAATGGCCCCCTTCAATGATGACTGGAGCAATTCAATATTTTTATCACAGGATCAGGTCGCTCTTGAATCAGTATGCTATGATTTTCTAAGGAGTGAATGGAATGGTATTAACAAACATAATAAGGCTAATAATATATTTGAAGAAGGACCAAACATGTTTGGAGTTGATGATTATCTCCATCAGGCTGCTGATTCAAAAAACTGGCCCGAGGGAATAATCTACGATCCTGATAACAGTGGGAAACCATTGCCCAGCCTGGGTGTTCATGAACACTGGAATAATGCTGCCGACAAGCAATATTCAGGAAATCTTGGCATTCAGGGAGGAATTACCCTTGTTTCTATTCCTGATACTCTTGTAAAAAGGAAACTCTAGAGAAGTTTTTTTAAATTTGTTCAGGCTTTGACGATATGTGATTGTTGCATAATTTTTAAAATTTAAAAATCATGAAAAAAATCAGCTTCCTTTTATTCGCTATGATTGTTTTATTGCCAGGATGCAATAACAGACTTAAGATAAACGGAAAGACAGGCTATCAGATTGTCATCCCCACACAGGCCGATACTATAGAAAAATATTCTGCTGAAGAACTCAGCCATTATTTGTTTGAAATGTCGCACGTGAATCTTCCCGTTGTTGAGGAGAAAGAGTATAACGGTAATAAGGCCATCTATATCGGACGTACGAATTATGCAACAAAGCTGAATGTTGATTTTACCAGGCTGGAAGAAGATGGATATGCCTACAGGCACCAGAATAATAATTTTATTATTGCTGGCGGCTCAAGGAAAGGAGTTCTTTATGGAGTTTACGATCTTCTTGAGATCCTGGGTTTCAGAAAATATGCATCTGACTATACTTATATCCCAAAAGGTAACTCAGTCATTCTTCCCAAAAATGACACAGTTTATATACCACGGATAAAGTATCGGACAACATCATATATGAGTTCTAAAAATAATGCGGAATGTTTTAACTGGCACAAACTCTCCTCTCAAAAAGAGACATGGGGATCATTTGTTCATACTTTTAATAGTTTAGTGCCTCCTGAAAAATATTTTAATACACATCCTGAGTATTATGCCTTGAGAAACGGGAAACGCATGCCAACCCAGTTATGCCACTCCAACCCTGAGGTTGCTGATATCCTGATCAATAACCTGAAAAAGCAAATAGAAGAAAAACCTCAGATGAAATATTGGTCGGTAAGTCAGAACGACAACGACAAGGCTTGCTTATGCGATAACTGTGTAAAGCTGAATGAGAAATACGGAGGTGACAAAAACAGAAATAGCGGGGCCATTATTTATTTTGTAAATAAAGTTGCAAAAGCAATCCCTGACAAGATGATATCGACATTGGCATATTGGTATACCCGTGAGGCTCCTGACAATATTCAACCGGAACCTAATGTCAATATTATGCTTTGCAATATTGAGAGCTTACGTCACAGGCCCGTTTTTGAAACTGACCAGGCTTTTTCAAAAGATTTGAAAAACTGGGGAAAGATTGCAAAAGACATCATGATATGGGATTACAATATCCAGTTCTCAAATATGGTCAGTCCTTTTCCAAATCTTCATACAATAAAGCCTAACATTAATTTTTTTACAGATAACAATGTAAATGCCTTTTTTATGCAGGCAGCAGGTATTGAAGGATGTGAAATGGCTGAACTGAGAGGCTACCTTATTGCAAAACTCCTATGGAACCCCGATGCTGATGACAATGCCATTATTGATGATTTTGTAAATGGCTATTACGGTAAAGGTGGTCCATATATCCGTCAATACATTGATACCATGTGTTATTCATTGCTAAAGACCAATCATCAGCTGGGGATTTTCGGCAGTCCTGAAGAAGCAAAAGACACTTACCTTTCTGCTGAGATGATGGATGAGTATAACCGGTTATTTGATAAGGCTGAAAAGGCAGTTGAAAATAACCCCGAAATGCTCAGACATGTTCAGGCAGCCAGATTACCAATAATGTATGCTCAGATTCAAATCAGCCGTACTGAAACTGATACACCACGCAGTCTGTTTAAACACGATGCAAACGGCAGGGTGGTTGCAGATACTGCAATAAAATCGTTACTGAACAAGTTTGTGGATAGAGCCAACAAGCACGGTATTATCCGGTTAAGAGAAAGAAGCATTCCCCCTGATAAATATCTTGAATCGTATAACAGGATTTTCAACAAGATGAATGAGATGGACAGTGCTATATCGTTCAATAAAAAAATCATTCCTGTTACATCTCCAAGCAAAAACTACAAAGGGTTGGAAGCTTTGACTGATGGCATTTTTGGATCGTTCGAAGACTGGAGAGACGTTCGGTTCGATAACTGGGTAGGTTGCGAAGAGGATCATATGAATTTTATTCTCGATCTGGGTGAAGTCAAACCAATCAGATCCGTAAACATGGATTTTTTCGATGCAAAAGACACCTGGTATCAGATGTTTCTTCCTGAATATGTTACTTATGCGACCTCTGTCGATGGTAAAAATTATGATAACGTGGTAAAAGTTGCCAATCCCAACGATCCTAACCAACCATATGATACCGTCGATAACATGCCAAGGGATATTTATGTACAGTCTTTTCAGGCCAACATGAAAAACTGCAAAGCACGATACATAAAAGTGCATGCCGAAAATATATTACGTTGTCCTTCGTGGCATGTTCGCGCCGGAGATCCTGCCACTATTTTTTCTGACGAGATAGTGGTAAAATAAGCTGTAAACAGGAATATCTTGGCATAAATTTTTATGAACTGAATTATGATGATTGTATCGGATTCCTGGAAATGTTACCAAACTGTTTAAGATAGTAGTTCAAACAAACGTAGTTCAGTAAATAGTATATTTGAAGAAGTAACACCTATATCCGGAGTAAAGAGTCCTCCTGATTAATTTAAAAACAAATCCCCTGAGGTTAATAATCTGGAAAAAAAATGTTATGATTGTTAATCAGATTATCTTTTTATGGATATTAACAAATAACAGATATGCTCAGGAAAAAATCTCTACTCATGCAAAATATTAATTCACTTAAACATCTCTTTAGTAAACATGGTTTAATAGCAGGTCATTGCTTTAAATCATTCAGATGGTTACTTCTTTGTTTTGCCATTGCAGCTTTGCCATCCTGCAATAATTCTGAAAATGGAAAAAATATAACGATAAGCAATGACAAAGTAATGCTGACTTTTGACAGAAGTACAGGATCGCTGATCTCGTTCACTGATCTGGCTGACTCATGCGATTTCCTGGATAAAATTGTTACACCAGGCTCACTATGGAAGGTTGATATTGCCAAACCTTCATCAGTCAGAACTATTGATGTTAGTTCTGCTTCAAAGTTCAGGTTATCAAAACCTGATAGAGGTACAATTATTATGGAGTGGATGAATTTTCGTGAACCGGAAGACAAGAAATTAAAAGTGACGACAAAAGTCAACCTTGAGACCGGAAAATCCATGTCGTCATGGAAAATATCAATTGATGGTATTGAGGGTAAACTGATTGACAAGGTCTCCTTCCCTATTATTAAAGGAATAAAAGACCAGGGTAAAGAAGAACTTGCTGTCCCGTCATGGATGGGTGAGATAATGAAAAACCCAAGATCTCATCTTTCTGAATCTCAGGGAAAAGTGAAAAAATTCGAATGGAGTTATCCCGGTCCTCTTTCCCTGCAGTGCATAGCATTATATAATCCGGAAAAATGCGGTTTCTATGCTTCATGTGACGATTCGCTGGCATATAAAAAGAGTTTTTCATTTTCACTTGACACCCTGAATACCCTGGTGTATCAGATGAACAATTATCCTTCTTATAATTCTGTTTCAAACTCTTACATCCCATCTTACTCTGCAATTATAGGATCTTTCAAAGGTGACTGGACTGTTGCTGCCTCAATATACAGTGAGTGGGGAACAAAACAGGATTGGTGCCGGGAAAGTCGCTTAAAGAACAAACTGACTCCCGGATGGCTGGAAGAGACAGCTTTATGGGAATGGAACCGTGGAAAATCGGACAATGTGCTTGTACCTGCCGCTGACCTCAGGAAAAGACTTGGATTGCCGGTAAATGTTTTCTGGCATTGGTGGCATGGCTGTTCATACGATGACGGCTTCCCGGAGTATATTCCTCCAAGAGAAGGCAAAAAATCGTTTGTCACTGCACTCTCTTCTGCACAGAGCCAAGGTATAAGGGAAGTAGTATATATGAACCAGCTTCTCTGGGGAACAACAACCGAAAGCTGGAAAAATGAAAACGCAGAACCGGCCTCACTAAAGAACAGGGAAGGTAAAACAGTATCGCAGGTATTCAACATATTTACCAACAAACCTACAGCATACATGTGCCTTGGAACCGGTTTCTGGAAAGACAAGTATTCTTCGTTATGCGACAGCGCAATAAATATCTATAAAGCAAACGGAGTCTACATGGATATGGCATGCCTTAGTCACATGTGCTACGATAAAAGTCATGGACATCCTGTCGGAGGCGGAAACTGGTGGGTTGAAAATTTTGCACAGCTTACAAAACAGATCCGTTCAAAAATACCTCAGGAGAAACAATCCATCCTTGCAGGTGAAGGAAGCGGTGAGGCATGGATTCCCTATCTTGATGCATTTCTCACACTTCAGGTCAGTATGGAAAGATATGCCGGTGTAGGAGAATGGGAACCAATACCTTTCTTTCAGGCTGTCTATCACCAGTATGCCATTACTTATGGTAACTACTCTTCATTGACTGTTCCCCCATACGATGAACTCTGGCCCAGGCAATATGCCCCGAAAGAACCTCTGAAGCTTCTGGATAAAGGTTTCAACAGACAATTTTTAATGGAACAGGCACGTTCGTTTGTCTGGGGACTACAACCAACAATCGCCAATTATCAAAGCTTTCTGGCGCATGAAAGAAAAGAGGAAATTGACTTCCTGCTCAACCTTGCAAAAACAAGGAAACAGGGACTGAAGTATCTTCTTTACGGCAAATTCATGAAATCGCCCGATATAAAATCACCTGTGA
>Ga0116171_10004635_pt1 | contig 12315 bp, 10 predicted proteins | sample AD_JPNHW2_MetaG_FD_89798 | JGI IMG/M metagenome (GOLD analysis project Ga0116171, IMG submission 89798) | Active sludge microbial communities of municipal wastewater-treating anaerobic digesters from Japan - AD_JPNHW2_MetaG | ecosystem: Engineered > Bioreactor > Anaerobic > Digestate | place...
TATTTTTTATCCAACATAATATAATGACTAAATTAATTTATCCACTGTTTTTTGAAACAAGGACTTGATTTTTTTCTGGTTTTAGTATATCATAATGAGCGTTATTTTGTCTAATCAAAGCCAAAGGTAAAAATTGGCGAAATATACACAATTTCACGGGCTGGTAGCTCAGCTGGTAGAGCAATTCCCTTTTAAGGAAGAGGTCCCGGGTTCGAATCCCGGCCAGCCTACAAAAAAACAACAGGTGTTGTTTTTTTGGGTAATTTAAAAGTTCTTTAACAAGGAGAAAAAAATGAAGCAAAAGTTTCTGACAGAAAAAATCTTAAAACTGAAAAGAGAACTCGAAATCATCAGAAAAAAAATGTCAATGACAAAAAAAGATTTCGAAAAGGCCGAAAGTGTAAACCAGAATTCAAAAGAATGGTTTGCCAAAAAACTCCAGAATTTAGAGCAAGATGAAGAAAAATGCCTTTCCGACATAGAAAGGCTTGAAATAAAATGTCAGTCCAGTTTGAAAAAACTGGAAAAGACAGCTTGACAAGTTTCATTCTTTTTCGCAAATACAGATCACCTATCTTACCAAAAGATAGGTTTTTTTTGCCAAATTTCAATTTTTTGCTATAATCTATTCATTATAAAAACTATGAAAATTTCTTATTTAACCTTTGGTTGTAAACTCAATCAAGCTGAAACCGATTCTCTACGTCGCGAATTAACCAAATCAGGCTATTTAGCTGTTAATTTCGGGACTAATGAAGAAATCTGCATTATTCGTGCCTGTGGGGTCACCTGTAACGCTTCTTACACTACCCGTGAGCATGTTCGTCGTGCCAAAAGAAATGGCGCCTATGTTATTGTAGCTGGATGTCTAGAAAACAAGGAATTAACTGAAATAGATTTTATTGGTCAAACCAACGAATTAATTATCAAACACTTAAAAGAACACTTCAATCCCAACAATGAAAATATTCACACTGAAAATATAGTCATTGATAAAACCAGGGCTTTTGTCAAAATCCAAACTGGTTGTAATTTTCAATGTGCTTACTGTATTATTCCTTCCTTACGTGGTAAATCTATTAGTGTAGAAAAAGAAAAAATAATTGCTGAATTAAAATTTTTGGAAACCGAAGGATATCAAGAAGTTATTTTAACTGGGGTTAATATTTGTTCTTACAAATACGGTAATTTAACTTTAGCTGGACTTCTAAAAGAAATTTTGAAACAAACTTCTATTCCACGTTTTCGTCTAGGCTCTCTTGATCCTCGTTTGATTGACAATGATTTAATAAAAATTTACAAAAACCCACGTCTTATGCCTCATTGGCATTTATCACTTCAATCTGGATCTGACAATGTATTGAAATTAATGCGTCGTGGCTATACCACAGACCAATATGCAAAAATTGTTGATAAAGTACGTACTTTATATCCACAATTCTCTTTTACTACTGATATTATCGTCGGCTTTCCTGGAGAAACAGACCAAAACTTTTTAGAAACCATAGCATTTATCAAAAAAATAAAATTTGCCAAAGTTCACGTTTTTCCTTTTTCACCTCGCCGAGACACTCCAGCCCAAAATATGAAACCTCAAGTACAGGATAAAACAAAAACTGAAAGAGTAAAAATATTAAATACAAAAGCAAAACTAATAGCTAAAAATTTCTATAAAGAATTTATCAACCAAAATAAAGAAATACTTTTTGAACAAAAAAAATCAGGCTACTGGTTTGGTTATTCGCCTGAATATATAAGAATAAAATTAAAATCTACAAAAAATCTTCACAACAATATAGTATTAGTTAAAATTACTAATCGCAATATAGTTATTGAGTAGCCACAACTTCTTTTATTAAACTAATAATTTTTTCCTTCTTCGCTATTGGCAATACAGCATGCAATCGTTCGCCTAATTTTTCACATTTATCTTTATTTTCCACTAAATCTTGAACTGTTTTACTTAATTTTAAACCATTATCCCAAATTTCATTCATCAACATAACTGCATTTTTTTGTGCTAAAAATAGAGCATTTTCTAATTGGTGAGAATCAGAAATCGGTAATAAAATAGCAGGTTTAGAAAGTAAGGCTAATTCAGTAATTGTACCAAAACCAGCGCGACAAACCACAACATCAGCCACTGCATAAGCATATTTCATTTCTTCGTCAAAAAATTTATACATTTTATAATTTTCAAAAAACTTTCCAGCTTTTTCCGCCATTTCGACAGGTCTTTCTTTACCAACTAAATGGATAACGTGCCAACTTTTTGGCCAATGATTCATAGCTTCTAAAATCATTTTATTTACTTTGAAAGAACCTGTACCACCGCCTAAAGCAAAAATAACTGGTTCACTATCTTTTATTCCCATTTTTCTTTTAGCCTCCATTTTATCTTCAAAATATAAATCTCGTGCTGGATTTCCTATCCATTCAGATTTTTGTCTAGGAAAATATTGCAAGCTCTCATGTAACGTCACAGTTACTTTGGTAGCAATATTACTCATAATACGATTAGCCAACCCTGGGCGTACATCTTGTTGGTGAATCCAAGAAGGAATTCCTAAAACTTTACCCGCAAAATGCACTGGCACACTCACAAATCCCCCAGCCGAAATCAAAATATCAGGTCGTTCTTTTACTAAAAAAAATAGTGAATGAAAAAAAATAAAAACAAATTTTACTAAATCAAAAATATTACGAAAAGAAAAATATCGGCGCCATTTAGCCGTAAAAATAGCACGATATTTTATACCGCGCTTTTCAATCATTTCTCTCTCAGGTCCCCTGCGAGTCCCGATCCAAATAAATTCAGTATTTGGATATGTTTCTTTGAAAGTATCATAAACTGCAAGAAGCGGTACTACAGGTCCGAGAGTCCCCCCACCAGATAAAATTATTTTCATACTTTAATAATCACGAAGTTTTCCTATAATATTCATGCTTTTTATCTTTTCCAATGCTTTAGCTTCAATTTGACGGATACGTTCGCGAGTCACACCAAATTCTTGTCCCACTTCTTCCAATGTATGAGTTACTCCATCACTAAGACCAAAACGCATTTCCAAAATCTTTTGTTCACGAGGAGCCAAACCAGCAATAGCATCTTTTACATAATCACGTAAAATTTGTAAACCAGCACTACGATCTGGAGAAATATTTTTTACATCTTCAATAAAATCTTGCAACGAAGAATTATCATCGTCATCACCAACAGAAACTTCGAGTGAGACTGTGTCTTGAGAAATTTTGATGATATGATTAATTTTTTCTACTTCTTCACCCATTTCAGCAGCCAATTCTTCAGCAGTTGGATCACGTCCTAAATCCTGCACCAAACGACGTTGTACTTGTTGAAAACGATTAATAGTTTCCACCATGTGCACCGGAATACGAATAGTACGAGATTGATCGGCTAGTGCACGAGTAATAGCTTGACGAATCCACCATGTAGCATAAGTAGAAAATTTGAAACCTTTACGATAATCAAATTTTTTCACTGCTCGAAATAAACCAATGTTTCCTTCTTGAATCAAATCCAAAAGTGATAATGTTTTACCAACAAATTTTTTAGCAATAGAAACTACCAACCTTAGATTGGCTTCAATAATTTTTTTCTCTGCAGTTTTATCGCCTTTCTCTTTACGTTTCGCCAAAGATAATTCTTCTTCTGGTTTCAAAAGCGGGATTTTACCAATTTCACGCAAATACATTTGGATAGAATCTGTTGAAATTTGTCCTAAATCAAAAGGAGTAGCCATGTCAGGTTGAGCACCTTGGAATTCTTTCAAAATTTCTTTATTTGATTCACGATTTCCGAGTAATCCAGCTTCATTTTCCACTAAAGTAACACCGTTTTTATCCAAAACATCAAGAAAACCTTCATATAAATCCATGTAATGCTCCGGTCTAGAAAAAATAGTATTGAGTTCTATTTCAGTAATAAAACCACGGCAACGTCCTTTATTTATCAAACCCCAAACTCTATCTTCGTTTGGCTCAGCTACTACTTCATTGATAAAAACAGGTTTTTGTTTAATTTTAAATTTTTTTTCAACTTTTACAACTTTTTGTTTTTTTACAATTTTTATAATTTTTTTGTTTTTTTTAACTAACGGTTTTTTTACTTTCGCTTTTATTTTAATTTTAACAACTTTTTTTACTTTCGCTTTAATGATTTTTTTACTAACTATTTTTTTGATAATTTTAACAGAGGCTTTTTTAGCCTTTTTAATTTTTGTATTTTTTTGTTTATGGACGTTTTTTTTCATAAAAACTGTTAAATTTTAATTTTGTTTAATTCAGATAACTCTGTAAAATATTTTTCCAAACCTTCTGTGTCCCCTTTTTGTTGCGCTTCATTCATCAAACTTTTTACTTTATCTTTTTCATTTTTTAACCATTCTTTTTGCATTTCTTCAAATGTTTTTAAAAAATCAATTTTAATCTCCTTGCTCTCTTTCTCTTCAAATTCATTTTCACTTTTCATCAATAAAAGATCAACCAAATCTGTTTGGTTTTCTTGAATCCAAATATCTTGAATATTTGCCATTTTAAAATTGTCCTTATCATTATAGCTCCTTTTTATGATTTCGTAAAGTTTTCTAAATTCCGGAAAAGTAATATACTTTTCCTCCATTTTATTGCTTATTTCAGGAAAAAATTTCAAATTTTTTAGTAACATGACAAAAAATAACTCTTCCAATGATTTACTTCGATTAAAAAATAATTCAGAGACGTTTTTATTATTGGGCAATTCTTCTGATTTTTGTCGGACATTTTTTATCTTACCTAAATTTTTCATAGTTTGTCGCAAAAGTTCTGTCTGTACTCCAAATTTATCGGACATTTTCTGTAACCAAAAATCTTGTTCTATCGCTTCTGGAATTTTGTTTATTTGCTCCAATAATTCTCCTGCCGCTTGTTTTTTTTCCTCTGAATTTTGTAATGAATATTTTTTTAATACATTTTCAAAAAACCAATCCATGACCAATTTAGCATTTTCTACAGCCGAAAACCAAATTTCTGGATTTTTTTTCAAACATTCATCTGCATCTTTACCCGCGCCTTCAGGTATTTTTATTACTCGGACATTTAATCCTTGCGCAATAGCCGTATCAATCCCCCGTTTAGCTGCATTTTCTCCAGCTTTATCCGCATCAAAAGCCATAGCTAAATTTCTGGTAAATCTTTTTATCAAAACTATTTGTTCTTCGGTCAAAGCTGTACCTGAAACAGCTACCGTATTTTTCATTCCCGCCTGATGACAAGCTATCACATCCATCTGTCCTTCTACTAATACAACTAGGTCCTTAGCTTTTATTTCAGTTTTGGCTTTATTTAAACCATATAATACCCGTGATTTATCATATACTTCAGTTTGTGGTGTATTCATATATTTACCCCCAGAGTTTTCTGTTTCTACCAACACTCTTCCAGTAAAACCAACAATATTTCCGTGGACATCAAAAAGCGGAAACATGATTCTGCCACGAAAACGATCAAAACAATCTCGACCATTATCTTTTTTTATTGCCAAACCTGCACCTAAAATATCTTCAATTCCAAAACCTTTTTTAAGTAAATATTGAGTTAACAAATCCCATTGCTCAGGCACAAAACCTATTTGCCAATTTTCAATCGTTTCTTTACTTAAACCTCTTTTTTCTAAATAATTTAAAGCTGATTTTCCTGCCGGCATTTCCAAAAGAAAATGATGGAAAAAATTTGCCGCTTTAGCATTTACTTCTAACAAACGATTTTTTTTATCTTTATTTACTTGTGAAACACTATTTTGGGTTAATTGTACTCCTGCCCTATCAGCTAAAATTTTCAAAGCTTCAGGAAAATCTATTCCTTCAATTTCTTGTAAAAAACTAAAAATATCTCCGCCTTTCCCACAACCAAAACAATGCCAGATTTGTTTATCTGGAGAAATCATGAAAGAAGGAGATTTTTCATGATGAAATGGGCAACAAGCTTTCCAATAGGCGCCAGCCTTTTTTACCGGCAAATACTCTTCAATAAATTGTTTTATATCCAATTTGTCTTTTATTGCTTGAATGTCACTCATAAATGTGATCCGAATGATACAAATTAATATCTGATTGTATTTTAACTATCGCAGATTTAAACCAAAATGTCAATCTGAAAATTATTCTTTTCTTAATGCTTCAATCGGATTCAAATTGGCGGCTTTTTTAGCCGGATATATACCAAAAATCAAACCTATAACAGCAGAAAAACTAACTGCCAAAATAATAGAAGTGATAGGTACGGAATAAACCCAAATAAAATTATAAGATATAGCTATCCAATAAATAACCAAAGCTAAAATGGCCCCTAAAATTATTCCAAAAAATCCCCCTGCCAAAGTCAAAATTACAGCTTCTGCTAAGAATTGCCATAATACATCTCTATTTTTAGCACCTACTGCTTTTCGCAAACCAATTTCAAATGTTCTTTCAGTAACTGATACATACATAATATTCATAATTCCTACCCCGCCAACCAAAAGTGAAACACAAACCAATGCTACCAGAAGAAAAGTTAAACCATCCACAACCGCACTTAACATACTAATCGCCTCTTCCATGGTATTAACAGCAAAATCATCTTTATTTGGATCAGTAATATCATGATTTTCACGCATTGTCTCTTCAAGCTCTGCAACTGTTTGTTTAATCTGTTCTCCGTTTTTGGCTTTAGCAACTATTTGTTGAAAATAGTTAACACCTAAAATTCTTTTTTGCATAGTTTTGGTAGGTAAAAGCACCATTTTATCCATATCCATACCAAAAACAGCTCCTCTTTTAGCTGCTACACCGATCACTCTGAAAGGTTTACCTTTTATATATATCGTTTTACCTACAGGATCATCTTCGCCAAAAAGTAAATCTTTCATTGTATAACCCAAAACAGCAACTTGGGACAAAGAATCTTCTTCTTCTTTGGTAAATAATCTTCCCGAAGAAATTTCAAATTTTTCTACTTCTTGCAAATTATAACCTTCACCCATCAATAAACTGGTTTTATTTTCATTTTGATATTTAACTACCGCTTGCCCCATTACAAACCCATAAGCGGCTTCAATATTTTCATGCTTACGCACATCTTCCAAATCCTTATCTTTCAAAGTTGTAATAGAAATACCCGTAGCTTGTCCCATAGCATTTTCATTGGAAGTCTTTTTAGTAGAAGGAACTTTTATTTCTACAGTTATTGTATTTGGTGAAAAAATTTCTAATTGCGACATAACCATTTTATCCAAACCTCGACCAGCCGCCATAATAGCTATTACTACAGCAATACCAATACTAACACCAAGAATGGTTAAAATTGTCCTTGTTTTTTGAGACAATAAGGCATTGTATGCTAATTTTATAGAATTATAATTCATATTTTATTCATAACGTAAAGCTTCAATCGGATTTAATTGGCTTGCTTTACGTGCAGGAATAATACCAAAAATTAAGCCAACTCCAACTGACACAAAACATCCTAATACAATAGATGAAATAGAAATAACAAAATTCCAATCATAACCCAAACTTTGCGCAATTTTAGCAACTAAAAAAGAAATAAAAATTCCTAAAATAATCCCTATCAAACCTCCCAAAGCCGTTATCATGATAGATTCAATCAAAAATTGAACAATTATATTTTTATTTTTAGCACCCACTGCTTTTCGCAAACCGATTTCACGAGTACGTTCTTGAACAGCAGCAAGCATTATATTCATAATACCTACGCCTCCAACAACCAATGCAATAGCTGCCACAGCAACTAAAAACATCGTTAAAGCACCAGTAATTTGTGTAATAGATTCTACGCCTTGCGCCATAGAACGAACGGAAAAATCATCATTTTCAGGATTGTCTATTTTATGTTTTTCTCTTAAAATAATTTTTGTTTGTTCAACCGCACTATCTACATTTTTAGCATTGTCCACTTTCAATCTGGCAAAACTGATATGATTGATACCGAGTAATAATTTTTGTGCCGTAGAAAGGGGGATAAAAATTTGATTATCCTGATTTTGCATCCCTGAAACTCCTCTTTTTTTCATTACCCCAACAATTGTAAAATAAGTTTTTTTAATTTTAATTTGTTGACCAATAGGGTTCTGATCTAAAAATAAGTCTTCATAAACTTCACTACCTAAAACTGCTACCCGAGAATTAGTTTTTTCTTCTTCTTCAGAAAAAAATCTTCCCATTTCTATTTTTGCATCCTCTACATTAATATAATCTCCATTAACTCCGGTAAAATTAGTATCTGTTTGTTGTTCCCTCCAACTAACCGTATCAGTACCTTTTACATAACCAGTGGCTGCAGTATAATAAGGAATTTCTTTTAATAAAGTCTTTAAATCTTCATCCTTAAGTGTGGTAATAACTATACCCATAGCTGAAGCTGGAGGACCTTTTTCATCAGCTTTTCCAGGTAAAATACCGACTAAATTTGACCCCATACTTTTAACTTGATTCAAAATCAAACTTTGTGCTCCAGCTCCGACAGACATTACAATTATTACCGCCATTACACCTATAATAATACCTAACATTGTCAAAAAAGACCGAATTTTATTCCGGCCTATTATATGCCAAACACTATGAATGTTTTCAAAAATATTCATACCAGATACAACAATTTAAAATTTTTACTACTTAAAAAAATAACTTTAATAAAAACTATTTTACTAACTCATCGGCTGTTTGCGCCATTTGTCTATTTAGAACTTGTTCATCACTAACAATCACACCATCTTTGATACGTAAAATTCTTTTAGCGTGTTCTGCGGTATATCTTTCATGAGTAACTAAAATAATAGTTTTACCTTCTTCATTGAGAGACTGCAAAATCTTCATTACTTGAAGTCCTGATTTACTATCCAAATTTCCCGTTGGCTCATCAGCAAAAATCACAGAAGGATCGTTTACCAAAGCACGAGCTATAGCTACCCGTTGTTTTTCACCACCTGACAGTTGATTGGTAAAGTAATTTAAACGATGTTCCAAACCAACGGAAATCAAAGCTTGTTTAGCTTTAAAATTTCTTGCAGTAGCGCTAAGTCCATTATAAATAAGAGGTAACATGACATTTTCAAGAACAGTGGTGCGTGGCAACAAATTAAAAGCTTGAAAAATAAACCCTACTTCTTTACTGCGCATTTCTGCCAATTGATCATCACTAAATTCACTCACATCTTTATTTTTAAAAAGATATTTTCCACAAGAAATTTTATCTAAAAAACTCAGAATATGCATCAAGGTAGATTTACCAGAACCAGAAGGACCCATGATAGCCACGAATTCTCCTTCTTCAATTTTAAAATTTAAATCATGAAGAACTGGGGTTTTAACCTCTTCATTTACATATTCTTTACACAAATCTTTAGCTTCAATGAGTATCATATTTAAAGTGTGGAAATTATAATTTCATCACCTTCATTCAACCCTTCCAAAATTTCTATTTTACCATCGTCTGCTCGTAATCCAGTTTTAATATTTTGATCAATAACTTGACCGTTCTTCAACATCTTAACGTATTTTCCTCCATTGGTCCTTACTGAACGACTAGGTATATATAAAACTCCTTCTTTTTTATCAGTAGACAAAATCACGTTAGCTGTCATTCCTGATTTTATTTCTTTTTCCGTATCATCAAGTGCTACTCTGATTTTATAATAAACTACGTCTTGAATTTTTGTTGAACCATAATCAATGTTTACCAATTTACCAGCTAATTTTACATCATCTCCATAAGCATCAAGTGTTATAACTGCTGAATCATTTAGTTTTATCTTTGAAATATCAGTTTCTGGAATATCTACTCTAATTTCAAAATGAGGTGATAATAAATTTATCATTTTTTCCGAAGGCATAATTTGTTCACCAATTTTTTTATTTATTTTTGCTACAACTCCATCTATCGGAGCACGAATCACTGCTTTTTCTCGATTGGATTGAGCTTGAGCCAATATAGCACGAAGAGCTGCCACATCTAATTCACGTGGAGGATTTATTTTACCTTCATAATTTGCTTTTGCCTGATCCAAATTAGCTTGTTTAATACTAATATTATTAGTCACCGTTTCACGTACATTATCCAAATCACTTACCGCTTTATCATAAGCTAATTTATAAATGGAATAACTATTTTTAGCATTAAAAATATTTTGTTTTTGAGTAATAATTGTAGAATAATTACTACTGATTGTAGAACGACTAGTTTCTATTATGGTTTTTTTAGCATCTAGCACAGCCTGAGTCAAAGTACCAACTGGCGGTGTCGCACTGAGAACTTCGCTAACAAAAGTCAATAAAGAATTCATTGAAGATAAAGCATTTTCAGTCATAACCAATCCTTCATCAACATCTAAATAAGAACTTATTGTTGTCAAATTTAAAGTTTTGCTTTTAGCAATATTTATTTTTTCTTTAGTTAAAGGATACTGGCCTTTAGCTTGATTTATTTTACTACTATTCAAAATCGATAAATACTCTTCAAAATCATCATTGGCCAACATATTATCTACCCCCAAAATATTATCCGCTTGAGTCAAAGCGTTATCTAATGCACTACCAGCAGTTTTGATATAAGCTACAGCTGTATCATAAGCACTATCTACAATTGCACTACTGTCCCCACCTTCAGCCATTTTCAAATTATTTTTTGCAGTTTCCAAATTTGTTTCCGCTTGTAAAATAGTGTTATTTCCATCAGTCTTAGCTTGATTAAAAGAGGCCTCAGCTACTTCTACTGCTGCTTTATAATAACGTCTATCTTCTTCAGTTGCTCCAGCTAATCTTTGTTGTAAATTTGCATTAGCTTGAGCTACAGCCGCAATTAAATCTCCGGCTTTTAATTCCGCCAAAATTTTTCCTGCTTTTACAACTTCTCCTTCTTTAACCAAAATCTGACCAATTGTACCAGACATTTCAAAATTTAATAGTAAATCCTGGGCAGATTCTATATTTCCTGTCGCATCTACACTTTGAACCAAATCTCCACGCATCACTTTGACAGTCTCATACTGTGGACCAGCAGGTATTTTAAAACGACCATAAGCTATAAAGGCAATGATTACCCCCACGATAACTATGGCGTAGAATTTTTTTTGTTTATAAAAAGGCATACTTTGTAAAATTATAAATTATAAATTTTAAATTATTAATCAATTTTTATTATTTTTTACTTGTCATTCCTGCGAAAGCAGGAATCCAGTGGCTATCTTAATTTTCCTGGATCCCTGCTTTCGCAGGGATGACACACTGTAATAACTTATTTTTAAATAAACCAGAGCTTGCTCGGCATAACGTATTGAAGCTGGGTAATTTATTTTTTCAAACCTAACGTTATTTTCTTTAACATTTCTTTCATAATATCTTCTGGTAACAATACTAAATTTCCAAGATGTTCTACAAACAAAAAACGGTCACCCGGTTTGATTTTCAAAATATCACGAGCTTCTTTTGGTATCACTATTTGTCCACGCTCTCCTATCACTCCAGAACCACAAATATTACCAAATGGAATTTTACTTTTTTTTGTCATATATTTTTAATAAGTAGAATAAATATGATTTATCATACTTATCATACTATATATCAAAAAAAACCGTCAAGTAACTAACCTACTTTTTCAAAATCCTTCACCCCTTTGAGATATTCTCCTTTAATTTTTTCAAAATATTTTTTCGCTTCTTCATAATCATTTCCGATAACACCATCTAAAATCGCTTCTTCTATCGCCTTTTTTATTTTCCCCACTGTCGGTCCAGGCTTGAGTCCACACTCCTTCATGATTTCTTCTCCTCGTACAGGTGATTGAAAAGCACGCATTTTATCTATTTCCAATACTTCCGCAATTCTTTTCTCCAAATTATCATAATTTTTTAAACGTTGTTCTTTTTTATTTGGATTACCAGTTGTAATATCACAACGTCCTAAAATTAATAAATCTGTCAATTCATCACCCAAACTCACAATCAATCGTCTCACAGCCGAATCTGTTACCTCTTCATCCATCAAAGCTATTGGGTGTTGATGCCAACGAACTAATTTGGTAACAAATTTTGTTTCATCTTTAGACATTTTGAGTCGACGACAAACATCATGAGACATCTTTCTTCCCAAATGTTCGTGTTGAGCAAAAGTCCAACCAACTTTCGTCACAAATTTTTTCGTACCAGGTTTACCGATATCGTGAAGTAACCCGGCAAAACGTAAAATAGTTTTATCCGAAAGATTAGCAATATTGTCCACAACTTTGAAAGTATGAATCAAATTATTTTTGTGTTGATGACCA
>Ga0116171_10004636_pt1 | contig 12314 bp, 10 predicted proteins | sample AD_JPNHW2_MetaG_FD_89798 | JGI IMG/M metagenome (GOLD analysis project Ga0116171, IMG submission 89798) | Active sludge microbial communities of municipal wastewater-treating anaerobic digesters from Japan - AD_JPNHW2_MetaG | ecosystem: Engineered > Bioreactor > Anaerobic > Digestate | place...
CGCTGGTCAGGACATCGAGTTGGCCGACAATCTGCCGCTGCTCTTGAAACGATTCTGGGAATGTAATCACGATTCGCCTCAGGTTATCATTGTATAGTCGCGATATGGTAGCCCCCTTTGTTGAGTTCCACTCACAAGCGCCATAGAAATGATACAGGTAGTCGTTTAACACCTGTTTTTCATCATTTTCAATCCAGACGATATTAGAGTCCTGAAAATAGGCAGGTTTACCATCATATTTGACGCGTCGACCAATTGTTCCTGATGCCGAAATAAGAACATCACCCTTTTTGGGAAAGGGGTAATTCTGCTTGTATTCGTCGTATATTCGGGCGGGAATAAATGAGTCGGGCTCTTTTCCGAAAGTTCCAATCTTGTAAAACGGTATTCCAGCCGTAGTTAACGTCTCCTCCTTGAAAATTCTCTTGCACATGGACACCTTGCCGATTTCGCCGAGCGTTTTTTCTACCCAACCCTCGCCACTTTGCTTGAAAACAGAGCAAAGGTAACTCTCAAATATGGCGCGGGCGTTTTGCAGATTCTTTTCGGTGTTGGCTTTGGCGGTGGCGATGCCTGCAAAAGCATCATCGAGAATGGCGACGATGCGCTGCTGTTCGGGAAGCGGGGGTATTGGAATGGGATAGCCTTCGATAAAATCTTTTGAAACCCTCTTGTGGCCCACAGCTCCCATCATTCTCGCAGCCCCTTCTTCTCGGAAATTGCTTTGAGATAAGAAATAAAACAGCCACTCATTTTTTAAACTTTCATTCGGCCTGAAGACCAGGTATTCGCTAGAACCAAACCCGACGCCGTTTTTCAGGTTCTTTGCAATACCCAGCTTACCATTCTCAAAACACGGTGTGATTTTTGCCAACAAAACATCGCCGTCGCTAAAGTAGGTATAGCTGCCTTGAACCTCACCAAGCACCCGAATCTGCGAAGGCACTGCATATTTTTCGCCTACGCCCAAATCTTCCATCGGCATGAAAGAAACAAGGTCATCGGTTTCAAGTTTCTGCCTCGCCTCAAGCTTTGGAGGCTTTATAAGACAGACCTCACTTAAATTTCTCAACTGCCAGCCCTTTTTCATTCCTCTACCTCCGGTTGATCATCGCCGGTGGCGGTATTAGCAGAACCGGCACGCAGGCGGAGTCGTTCAGCGATAGCTTCAGGGCTGTGACTGGATTCTGGAGGCTGTGTGGACTCAATCATCGGATTTTTGGTCACATTAATTTCTTGAACCAATGGTTCGAGATTTGACTGCTTGCGGATAGTTGTTGGCAGATCTTTCGCCCAGCTCAATCTGGTAAGCATTGCGTTCCGATCTGGTAATAGAGCGAGTTGATTTTCTCCAACCAATGGTTGGGGATTTTGCTTTTTGTGAATGGCAATCAGCATGTTATTCATTTTCGACCGCCAGTGCTCAAATTGGCCGTATTCCCCATTCCTGCCGCGGTTGGCGAAAAGCACTCGAACAGAAAAACCAACCAATTCTGCACACATTGTGTGCAGAATTGTCTCCGCAGTGCAGAGACAATTAAATAATGGCTCTGAATCTATTGTTTTGATATCAAGGTAAGCTGTCGAGCCCTGCCGGTTTTCTAAATCCGTCGAATTCGACGGGTTTAAAATCTGGGTATCGTGGCAGTTCTGCAACCGGTGGTTGCAGTTTTGGATGGGCTCAGGAATAGTCTTCATAACAATTCCTGGATTTTGGCCAGCACCTGGGCGCTTTCGGCGTCGAGGGCGGCGATCTCGGCCATGATTGCCTGCGGGGTGCGGTGAACCACGACTTCGCCGCCGTCGGGATTTTTTACTGACAGGTCGAAAGAGGTTTTACCGATAGCGCCGATATCGATGCTCCAGCTTTTCGGCGAATTGGCGCGACTCTTCTGAAGTTCGACGAATTCGGCCAGGTCGGCGTCGTTGAGCGGGTTGGTCTTGCCAAGATTGCGGCCGGGGTCGAGCTGGTAATACCAGATCTTGCGGGTAGGTGCACCCTTCTCAAAGAACAGCACTACAGTTTTTACACCAGCACCCTGAAACGTGCCACCGGGGCAATCGAGCACAGTATGGAGATTACAGCTTTCCAGTAATAGCTTGCGCAGGCTTACTGATGCATTATCGGAGTTAGACAGAAAAGTGTTCTTGATGACAACCCCGGCCCGGCCACCGGCTTTGAGCATCTTGATGAAATGCTGCAGAAACAGAAAAGCGGTTTCGCCAGTACGGATAGGGAAGTTCTGCTGCACTTCCGCACGCTCTTTCCCGCCAAATGGAGGATTGGCGATAATTACATGCATGCGGTCCTTTTCCTGGATGTCGGCAAGGTTCTCGGTGAGCGTGTTGGTATGCAGGATATTCGGGGCTTCGATGCCATGCAGAATCATGTTCATAATAGCGATAACGTAGGCCAGCGACTTCTTTTCCTTGGCGTAGAAGGTCTTTTCTTGCAGCGTCTTAAGATCAGAGGTGGTCAGCTTGTTGTTGGCCTTAAGATAGTCAAAAGCCTCACACAGGAAGCCTGCGGAGCCTACTGCACCATCGTAAATGCGTTCGCCGATCTGCGGGTTAACCACCTTCACGATTGCCCTGATCAAAGGCCGGGGGGTGTAATACTCGCCGCCGTTGCGCCCGGCGTTGCCCATGCGCTGAATCTTTTCTTCATACAGGGCCGAGAGCTCGTGTTTCTCTGTTTGCGACCGGAAGCGCATCATGCCATTCTTCTGTGTCGGCGGCAATGTCTTTAAGTTTGGCGGCAAGTTTCTCTTTGAGCTTTCTACGTCTCTTGGTTTCAAGTTTTGCTTCTTCTTCTGTCGCTGTCCATGGGTCGAACGGGATCTGCAGTTTTCTCTCTGGCATTATCAATGGCTCCTTGACTGGTGTTTTGATATTAAGCTGTGTTTTTTTGTGATTTTTTTGTCGCTGCAGTAGCAAGAATCTACGGTAGCGTCATTTGCCGACCTGCTCGAAAGCTCTTGAAAGCTTGTGAAAGCGCTTTTTAAGATCATCGACAAATTGTTCCCACTCTGTTTTCTGGTTTTTGTCGGCCAGCATAAACGCTTCTTTTTGTGAAAGTTCGCGATACTTCGTTTTAACACCTTCGAGAAATTCTGACCAGACATTCATCATGGCACGGCGTTCGGGAAAATACATATACTGATCGTATCCGTATTTATCAGAGCTTTTAAGCGTTGAATGGCTGAGTTGTTGCTCAATAACCCGGTATGCTACGCCAAACTTGGCAGGAATAAGACTTCTGGCGGTATATCGGAAACCGTGAACGGTGGTGGCACCCGGAATATCGGCTTTCTTGAGAACCTCACGCAATGCTTTCGACAAGGTGCTGTCAGAAATTGGTTTGTCGCTGTCTCTCAGAGCGAAGACATATTCACCGGTAGAGAATATCTGCAGCTGTCGTAAAAATGCTGTGGTTGCTTCTGATAGCGGCACACTGAAATCTGTAGGCGTGGCGGCCAGCTCTTTATCATAGATCGAACGCCCCTGCACCTTGGCTTTGTGGAGGTTCCAGACTCCCTTTTTCAGGTCAACATCTGACCATTTCATTGTTCTAAGCTCAGAGTGCCTGAGAAAAATGTGCGGCATCAGCTTTAACGCAATTATTGTCTGAGGTTCGCCGGTGGCGTATTCATCAATGGCACAAAGCACCCTTTGCAGAGTTACCAGATCAGTCGTGTGCTTGAATGGCTTGTTTTTAACAGCCGGGTAATCGTCCTGGTAGATCTCGGCTATTGGGGTTGATGGAATATAGCGTTTTCGCCGGGCGGATTGAAATATTTGCCTGAGGCTTAGATAAAGCCGGTGTGCTGTGTCGTGTTTCCCGGCCAGGGCCAGAGTATCAAGAATAAATCTCAGGTCAGCTTCTGTTATAGCGTCTATGGGCTTGTTCTCGATAGATTTGCAGCACTTTTTTATGCGCTCTTCAACTTTGACCTGATGATTCTTAGCGAAGCCCTGTTCGGCTATCCACTCGGCAACATAAGCTGCAAAGGTTCGGCCTTTCATTTCTCTGGCTGCTGTCGCCTGTGTCTTTTCTTCGATTCTGGCTTCTTTTGGGTCTATTCTCTCACGTTTCAACGCATCGATGGCGGTAAGGTAGTGCGCCTGGGCCTGTTCAAGAGTGAAGCTGTTGGTGGCATCACCTTTGTTGTCGAAACGACCGATGCTGACAACGGTTTGTTTGCCTTCAGCGTTTCTGTAGACGAACCTGAATATCTTGCGGCCAGTCTTTGATACCTGAATATACAGGCCGGTGCCGTCGCTGATTCTCTGGTTATCTTTCAATACCGGCCAGCCGTCGAGGCATTCGGTAATGTTGCCGACTTTCATCATGCTGATGCGCTCGTTAGTCAGAGCTCTGGCTTTTTTAGCAGGTGTTTTCCCGGTTTTTGTTGACAAAAGAGTCACCCCCGTCTGTTCGCTCGATTTTTGTCAACACCCCTCGACGCTGGCCATCAGTGGCGGGAAAAACTATGTTGACAAAAAATCAGGTTTTGCTTGATCTCACTTAAATTGTCAACATTTTGTCAACTTTTGTCAACAAAATAATGAATCTCAATGAATGTCGTTAAATCTGTATAAATAAAAAACCGGCTGTTTAAGCCGGTTTTAGGTCGAGTTAAACTTTAATTCAACTCTTTATCAGAGCGGGAAACGGGATTCGGACCCGCGACCCTCAGCTTGGGAAGCTGATGCTCTACCAACTGAGCTACTCCCGCACGTTTATACGTAATGTCGCAGCAATATAAAAAACCATAAATTTCCCACTGGACCACAATTTGGCCCACAGGGAGATGCGTATGGCAAATTATCTGAAGCTTCGAAATGGAGTCTATTACTACTGGAGAAGAATACCTGCTGATTTCTTATCCGCAATGGAAGAAAATCAGCGCAGAATGAACCACATCAAGTCCTCGTTAAAAACAGGCAACAAAGAAGAGGCCAGTCTGAAGGCGGCACATCTGTCGCTCGGGTGGGCGAAGTATTTTGAACTGATCAGGTCCAGGTGCTACTCCTTAGATGAAATTGAAAAACTGATGTCTGGCGCACCATCAGAGAAAACAGCTATGCCAAGATGTTCGGTGCCGTATTCCAGCGCCTGAACAGAAAATACGTCACCAAAGATCGCAGGAAGGTATTTCATTCCTTCAGGCATTGTTTCGCAAGCCAACTCAAGGAAAAAGGGGTCCAATCAGGCATCATCGAAGGCCTGCTGGGGCATACACACGGTTCCATATCTCTGGACCGCTATGGTAAGGCATACTCTTTAAAAACTTTACATGAGGCCATAAAGAAAATCCAGCACCCGGTCCCGATGCAGCAACTCCGACAGGCCGTTCAGCGTATTCTCAAGCATGTCGGGAACGATGCCGCAACTCGCTCGGAGCCCTTATAGTGTAGGGTGTGTAGGAGTTTGAGATGAAAAACCAATACAGCAGATAGTTTTATATTCTGAAAATAACTTCAATTAACCCTACACATCCTGCATAAGGATGGGCCAGGCAGTTTTGATCGAGACCTGGCGCTTTTCGTGTTGCTGGTTTATTCGGTCCTCAGAAGCAGCCAGTCTGTTTTCAAACTTTCACGAGCTTGTTCCTGAATTTAAGCCATTCTGCCGATTATCTTGCACTGCAGGCGCAACCGTGGTTAAATTGACCACGACAGATAGCGTGCAGGGAAACTCAGCCCGCACGGAATTGAGCGGAAGGCGTATGCGGTGTTTCCGGAAAAATGCCGCGTTAAATCGGGGGTTCCTTTCCGATTGCTTCCGCATATATGCTTAGACGCCTTAACCACGAAACGGAAGTAACAGCAAATGTTTGAACAGGCCTTCAAAAATATCGATGATGCACTCTGGAAAGAGGCTGGCTGCACCACAGAACTTGATTACACTGAACAGACCTCATGGATGCTGTTTTTAAAGTATCTTGATGGCCTTGAACAGGATAAAGCAGCCGAAGCGGCATTGTCCGGCAAAAAATACAGCTATATTCTCGACGAGCCTTATCGCTGGGAAAAGTGGGCTGCGCCCAAATGTGCAGACGGCAAGCTCGACCATAAAAAAGCCCTGGAAGGCGATGACCTGAGAGATTTTGTTAATCTCAAGCTGTTTCCGTATCTGCATGGTTTCAGGCAGCGCGCCGCCAGCCCAGACACTCTTGAATACAAGATCGGTGAGATCTTCGGTGAGATCAAGAACAAGATTTCCAGCGGCTACACCATGCGCAACGTCATTGACCATATCGACCTGAGAGTTTTAAGAAATTTGACTGCTCAAGAGTGAATTTCTCGGTTCAAGCTCATCCCGCTCAAGAGGTTGAAGTCCATAGTGACATTTACGTTACTGATCCTCCTTATGGTGATGCAGTTAAATACGAAGAAATCACCGAGTTTTTTATTGCCTGGCTGCGTAAGAACCCGCCAGAGGAATTTGCCCACTGGACATGGGACAGCCGCCGCTCACTGGCCATAAAAGGCGAAGATGAAGGGTTCCGACGCGGCATGATCGCCGCCTATCGCCGCATGGCCGAAAAAATGCCTGATAACGGCATTCAGGTGCTGATGTTTACCCACCAAAGCGGTTCGATCTGGGCAGATATGGCAAATATTATCTGGGCGAGCGGCCTGCAGGTAACCGCTGCCTGGTATATCGTTACAGAAACCGACTCGGCTCTGCGCCAGGGCGCTAACGTAACCGGCACCAACATACTGATTCTGCGCAAACGCCACCAGCAGCACGAAACTTTCCGTGATGATCTTGGCTGGGAAATCGAAGAAGAAGTAAAAAAACAGGTCGAAATGCTGGCCGGGCTAGACAAGTCTGTTCGCAACCAGGGGTCTGAGGGCATCTATAACGACGCTGACCTGCACATGGCAGGTTACGCGGCGGCGCTGCGTGTCTTGACCGCTTATGCCAGAATCGATGGCAAAGATATGATGGTCGAAGCCGAAGCGCCACGTGTCGCCGGCAGCAAGACTTTCGTCGATGAACTGATTGAATTTGCCGTTCAGACTGCCGTTAAATTTCTGGTGCCAATTGGCTTCGAAACCGCTGAATGGCAAAGAATGGCTCCTGTCGAGCGTTTCTACCTTAAAATGGCCGAGATGGAACACCAGTGCAACAAAACCCTCGATAACTACCAGAATTTCGCCAAGGCCTTCAAGGTTCGCCACTTCGATCAGCTGATGAGCGACAGTTCAAAAGCCAATTCGGCACGCCTCAAACTCTCGACCGAGTTTAAAGGCTCGCTGATGTCTGGTGACTCTGAACTCGCTGGCACAACGCTGCGAGCACTGCTATATGCCATGTTCGAAGTTTCAAAAGAGATCGATACCGGCGATGTTCTGCTGCACCTCATGGATAACTGCCCCAGCTACCTCACCAATAAGCCCCTGCTGGCAAAAATGGCCGGTTATCTCGCCGAAAAACGCGCTGCCCTGAAGCCCGGCAAAAGTTTCAAACCCGATGTCGAAGCTGCCTCAGCCCGAATTCTAGCTGACGCAATTGCCAACCACAGGCTGTAACCCATGACTCTGAGCCGATTTTCATCAAGAACCGAACGTCTCGACAAAGAATTTCTGGCCAAAGCCCTTGAGGGCGCGACCAGATATTATCGTATTGCCGGCTATTTCCGAAGCTCAATATTTGAACTCGTCGGCGAAGAGATTGCCAAAATTCCAGAAGTCAAGATCATCTGCAATTCAGAGCTAGATGTAAACGATTTTCTGGTGGCCAGTGGTCGTGAAACCGCTCTTAAACAACGCTGGAACGAAGTAGACGTTGCCGCCGATGCTTTTACGCGGCAGAATCATTACCAGATTCTCGACCAGCTGCTTCACTCTGGTAATGTCGAAATAAGAGTGGTGCCAAAAGAAAGACTGTTCTTGCACGGCAAGGCCGGGTCTATTCATTACGCTGACAGCAGCCGGCGTTCGTTTGTCGGCTCAGTAAACGAGTCTAAGAGTGCCTTTGCCAGCAATTACGAACTGGTATGGCAAGATGACACTCCCGAAAGTGCCGACTGGGTTGAGCAGGAATTCTGGGCGCTCTGGCAGGATGGCGTGCCGCTTCCCGAAGCTATTCTGACCGAAATTCATCGCGTTGCTACCCGCCGCGAGGTTACTATTACCGGGCTTTTGCCGCAGGCGGTGCCGCCGGCAGTAATGGCCGAAGCGCCTATTTACAGAGGCGGCGAGCAGTTGCAGCCCTGGCAACGTTCTTTTGTAACCATGTTTCTCGAACATCGCGAGATATACGGCAAGGCCCGCCTGCTGCTGGCCGATGAAGTCGGGGTTGGCAAAACCCTGTCGATGGCGACGAGTGGTCTGGTAAGCGCGTTGCTCGAAGACGGCCCGGTTTTGATTCTGGCACCTTCTACCCTGACCATTCAATGGCAGGTCGAAATGAAAGACAAGCTCGGCATACCTACCGCTGTCTGGTCGTCGCAAAAAAAGGTCTGGATAGGCGAAGAGGGGCAGATTTTGTCGCCCCGTGGTGAAAGAGCATCAATAAAAAAATGCCCTTATCGAATTGCTATAGTTTCTACCGGTCTAATCATGCATCAGCGCGAAAATGGCCAGTATATTCATGAAGCGGGTATGCTGCTCGAAAAAAGATACGGCACGCTGATTCTCGATGAAGCTCATCGGGCCAGACTGCGCGGTGGTCTTGGCGAAAAGGCCGGGCAAGCGAACAATCTTCTTGCCTTCATGCGCGAAATAGCCAGAAAAACGCGACATCTGATTCTGGGCACTGCCACACCGATTCAAACCGATGTCAGAGAACTCTGGGATCTTCTCAGCATACTTGGCAGCGGAGCAGACTTTGTTCTGGGTGACACTCTTTCGCCCTGGCGCAAGCATGACACTGCCATACCCTTAATAACGGGCAATACCATGGTAAATTCTACCGAAAACGCCTGGCACTGGCTGCGCAACCCTTTGCCGCCGGCCAATGAACACCAGATTGTTTCTAACATCAGAGATAATCTTGGTATCAGACCCGATGTATTCGACTGTTCACATGACTTTGAAAATCTCGATTATTTTGTAAAAGATATGTGGCTCTCTGAATGCCTTGAGCCCGGCTTTTTTCAGCAATACAACCCTGTTCTCAGGCACGTGGTGGTGCGCAAGCGCAAACAGCTCGAAGATGATGGCCTGCTTGAAAAGGTTGGTGTTAATACTCACCCGATGCTGGCAAAAAGCTACCTTTACCAGTCAAGATTCATGGGGCTTGGCATTTCGACCAATACGCCTTTCCAGGTTGCCTATGAAAAGGCCGGCGAGTTTTGCGACCTTTTAAGCAGCCGGGTTTCGGTGGGCGGGTTCATGAAAACCCTGTTGCTGCAACGCATTTGCTCAAGTTTCGCTTCAGGGCTGAAAACCGCGCAAAAGATGCTTAAACACAGCATGGCTGATGACTATGATAACGACGATGATGACATTGAAAAGGTTGAGCATATTCTGACCGGAATGTCGCCAGAGGAAGTCGGCTGTCTACAAGAAATTGAAAACCAGCTCTCGCGGCCTGAGGCCGTCGATTCAAAGCTCGATACGGTCAAATGGTTTTTAACCGAGTTTCCCACCGATGGCAAAACCTGGCTGGAACACGGCTGCATTATTTTCAGCCAGTATTACGACACGGTTGAGTGGGTTGCCAGCGAACTGGCAAAAACATACAAAGATCAGGTTGTCGCTGTTTACGCCGGTGTTGGCAAAAGCCGTCTGTATAAAGGCACTGAGTTCAACAGCGTTGAGCGCGAAACCATCAAACAGGCAGTTCGCAAACACGAAATCAAGCTGGTGGTGGCAACCGATGCCGCCTGCGAAGGTCTTAACCTGCAAACCCTCGGCACTCTTATCAACATCGATCTGCCCTGGAACCCCTCGCGCCTGGAACAGCGACTCGGCCGCATCAGACGTTTCGGCCAGGCCCGCAAATACGTAGACATGCTGAATCTCGTCTACAGCGACACTCCAGACGAAAAAATCTACGGCGTTCTGTCTGACCGCATGCGCGACACCTACGACATTTTCGGCAGTCTGCCCGACACAATCGACGACGACTGGATTCAAGACGAAAACGATTTAAAAGAAAGAATCGACACCTACATTCACGAGCGCAAAGCCGCCCAGAACGCCTTCAGTGTAAAATACCGCAACTCAGTAGACCCCGAAGCCAACCGCTGGGAACGCTGCGCCGAAGTCCTCTCCCGCCGCGACATCATCAACAAACTCAGCGAACCCTGGTAAAAAAGATGTTTGCAATGATTTTGTGCTACAAGCATGAATAAGATAGCTGCTGGCAACAGAGAAATGTTAACCGGCCTGTTTAAGGCTGAAACAAACAAGGTAAATTTGTGTCTCGAAACAGAAATTCCAAGCCTGGTGAAGCAGTTATTGGGCTTAAAATTCTCGGGTTCTGAAAACAACGACGTTCACGAAAGATTTTGCCTGTATGTGTTTCTGATTGGCTGTTTTAAATCTCGATTCTTGGCCGGTAATTTAACAATAGCCAAGCAAGAATCGCCTGATTTTGTGATAACAAGCGCCGATGGCAAGCTTGAAATAGGTCTTGAGCACACTCGCGCCACCGTAGAAAGTTATCAAATCGCCCGCAGGGAATATTTAAAACGGAAAGATGGCTGCGTTCTTGAATTATTCCACTACTCTCCCTTTAAACCGCTTTCCAATAAAGGAGCGGGCGTTGGCATTTCTCAGCCAGGCGCTAAACTCAAAGGTAAAGGCTGGAAAGGCAATGAAGCGGAATTGGAATGGGCTGAAACAATGATTCAGGCCATCAACAAAAAGGTTGAAACGCTTAATAAAAGTCACTTTCAGCAAAAACATGAGAACCATTTGATTGTCGAAGATGATACTCCAGTTGATTTTGTTAAAGAAAACAAGACCGCATTTGAACTACTGCGAAACCGCTACTCCAAAGATGTTTGCACTAAATATGCCATGTTCCATAAAATTCACATACTCTCGAACTGTATCCTTTTGTATGATTTTTTCGGTGAAGCCCATGAAATTGACATTCATAAGGCCCATCTACAGAATCTTACCAACATAGAGCCTGCACAAAGCAATCTGTTGGCCTCTTGACCGCAGTATTTTCTGAGAAGGTTGCCTTTTGAGTAAAATCTGCTAAATTGAGAGTGTGCTTGAGCCGGCCGGTGTGACCGTAAAGTCATGCTTCCTGGCCCAGGTGTTAAGGATGAAGAAAATTAAGCCGCCGCTCAGGCGGTTTTTTCTTAGCGGCCTTTTTCAGTCAGTCGGTATTTCTGCAGCCGGCTCTTTGGCTTGTCGGGAATAGTGTATTCAATAAGGCCGGCCTGGCGAAGTCTTGGCAGCGCCTTGCGTATGTTGCCACTGAGCTGCTTATGACCAAGAAACTCAGCTATTTCAGCAGATGATTTTGGGCCGTCGGCACAGGCACGCAGAATATCGATATCAACTTGTGCCTCGACTTGTGCTTTATCTTGTGCCTCGACTTGTGCCTTGACTCTGCCCCTTGATTCTACTCCTGACTCTGGCCTCGTTGTAACTTGTGCCGGATCGGTGATTTTGACTATGGCGGGGCGCTCAGGATAAGTCATTGTGTCGGGATATTTGACTATTATTTTGAAGATGTCGTCTTCGATCAGTTCGGGGTCTGCACCGCCGTAAGCTTTGCCGTAGCGCATCATTTTGCGCATGCCTGAACCAAGCTCGTCGGCCCTGCCGATCTGTCTGAAGAACTTGGCAATTACCGGATTCTTTGGAAAAGGCGTGAATGTCTCAGGCTGAAGAACGCCGAAACCGTGCGGTTTGCTGGCGTTTTCGGTTTTAACCTGGCCGCGTTCGATGATCAGTTTGGCCGGGAAAGCGTTCATGTATTCGCGGTGAATCAGAATATTCGAGGCCACTTCCCTGAAGATGGTATCGCGAAGGCTCATGCGGTTGGTGCCTTCGAGATAAAACGGGTCTGATAGATGCTTGCCGACAAAGGCCAGAATGCGGTCATAACTGTCAATGAGATTGGTGGCCACGATGTCACGATCATCATAGCGGTCAAGGTCGATGCGGCGCAGAATCAGATCGGTTTTGTGGTATGGCAGAATCGACAGAATCAGATTATCCTGGCCGAGCAGCAGAATACCGGCCAGAGTTACACCGCTTTTGCCGGTTTCGTGGTCGGTCTGATAGAGCTGGGCGCTTTGCAGCATTTCCAGGTCGTTCATCTGTGGCCAGGGGTGGCCGGGTATCCAGAGACCAGCCATTTTTCGGCATTTCTCGATCAGGTCGGC
>Ga0116171_10004639_pt1 | contig 12312 bp, 9 predicted proteins | sample AD_JPNHW2_MetaG_FD_89798 | JGI IMG/M metagenome (GOLD analysis project Ga0116171, IMG submission 89798) | Active sludge microbial communities of municipal wastewater-treating anaerobic digesters from Japan - AD_JPNHW2_MetaG | ecosystem: Engineered > Bioreactor > Anaerobic > Digestate | place...
TCCGGCAATAATTCACTGAATTTTGAACTTGAACGGCTATATAACAACAGATAAGGAGAAAAAAATGGAACAGCTTATTCAGACTTTGAAAGGTCAGATCATCAAAGAACTCAATCTCGAAGACATGACTGCTTCTGAAATTGAAACAGATGCACCGCTTTTCGGTGAAGGTCTCGGACTTGATTCAATAGATGCACTTTCACTTATTGTTCTTCTTGAAAGAGAATACGGATTGAAGATAAAAGACAGCGCAACAGGAAAAAAAGCTCTTCATTCAATAAGATCAATGGCAGAATTCATAACTGAAGGAAAAAAATAAATGGAAAAAAAGCAGCCCGCGACCTGGAACCGGTTTCTGAAGCACTGGTTTGTCATTATTCCGCCATTGTTCTACTTTTTCACAATGGGAACAAAAATGGCACTCGGAGATGTGGCATTAATGGTTCACAGGATGAATATACTTGAACTCGGCATCCACCCCAATCTTCACAATCTTGCAATGCTGATCGGACATCTGTTTCTCAAACTGCCTTTCGGAACTGTCATTTACAGGGCAAACCTGATGACTGTCGTTTTCGGTGCGGCTTCTGCAATAGCTTTTTATTTTCTTCTTCACAAAATGAAATTGAACTACTTTGTCACGCTGATAAGTTCGTTCGTTTTTATGATCTCCCACTCTATCTGGTGGCATGCCACTATGGCTGAAAACTATATTATTCATGTTTTCATGATCATTATAATAATCACCTGTTTTGTCGACTATACTCAAAGTAAACGGATATGGCCGATACATCTTGCTTTTTTCATGGCCGGACTTTCATTTTTCAATCATGTTCAGAACGGCGTGTGGTTCGGTGCGTGTTATCTTTTTCTGATATTCAATTATTTTGATATTCAGAAAAACGGAATTACTCCGCCTGTTTACAGAAAAATGTTCAAAGATAACAGGAAGCCGTTCTTTTTTATGGTTTTTCTGGCATCTTCCATTTTCCTTCTGATTGGACTTTTACCTTATCTTATTGTTTTTTTCAAAGCTTACGCAGCCAGAGGATATAACATTGCAAAAACATTCAACACTGGATCTGGCGGTGAATTCAAAAGCATAATGCTTAACTTTGATAACATGACCGGTTTTTATCAATCGTTCTGGTATCATTTTCTTCAGGTTCCGTCATTTTTTTATTTTCTTACTGTTGCCGGACTGCTCTATTTTTTATTCGGTTATCCGGTACACAGACTTGTTAAAAGTTCTTCAACCATTTCAAATAGCGAAAAATGGTCGTTTTATTCAGCACTTGCAATCACTGCATCAATTGCGGTCATGTTTGCGGTTTTCTTCTACAATGGAACCATATTCCAGCTTGGCGGAAGTTTAATACGCTGGTTCAGATATGATTTCTCAATAAGATTTTTCGTTATTAATGCTGTAATTTCACTGATCCTGCTTGTCTTTCTTCAAAGGCTTGGACATCTCAAAAATCCTTTAAAGAGAAATTTTTCAAAAGTTTTCTACTCAATTATTATTGTTCCTTTTTTTGTAACACTGCTTTTCTTTCAGTTCTATAACACATGGGACCAGTTTCAGTTCCTGCTTCCGTGCTTTATAATCTTTGCAGTATGCGGGGCCTGTTTTTTTGACGATATTGTGGAAATCATTAAAAATAATTTCTCTGCCGCACACAAAAAAATATTCTACGGAGTGTTTTTTGCCGCAGGATTGTTCAGCATTTTCTCACCTGTATATCTTTATGAAAATATCGGAAAATGGGGTGTTGATCCATCATCATGGTGGTTCGATTACGGACCATATAGCGATCAAAGATTCCTGAATTCACATAACCGCTCGGAATACAACAACAATCCTGACAAACACAATTACAATGATGTGGACGATTTTGTTAATCTGCTGTTTGAAAAGGTTCCGCAGAATGCCACAATAATTGATGATGATTCAAGAATGTTCTACCCTATTCAGCTTTATTATCGTCAATATGCCGAAAGAGCGGATAAAGGTCGTCCAGACATTAATCTTTCCATGATAAATGTATGGGGACACAAGAACTGGGGCACAACAGTGAACAGAGTTGTCGAAGAAGTAAATTCCGTTCTTCCCGGTGAAGAGAATTTCTTTCTTATGGCCGACAGGAACTACCCTCACAGCGATATAATCCATAAACTTAATTCAAATGATAGAATATTCCTACCATGGAAACTGAGCAATGACAGATGGATATACAAGCTCAAAGTTTTCACAGAAGAAGAAAAAAAGAAAATGAACGGGTACTTTCCGCCTATAAATTTTCATTATCTCTATTTCGGCAGAGATTTTGACAAGAACGGATTAAACATCGAAAGTGTTTTTACTCCGTCTGACAGAATTGACATCAGGGCAGTGTTTGACAGGCTGCCAAGAAAGTCAGAACCTTTTGAAATGGCATTTTCAGTTAATGACAGTGCGGGAAAAGAGCTTTTCAGAAAAGCAGTCAATGTAAAAGGCGGCTGGAAAGGAATATCTCTGCCACTTGATCCGGAAAGCAGAAATCTCACGAACGGAACTTATGAAGTAGTTGTATCCATTAAGGAAATTGAAATCTTCAGAAGGTCATTTCAGATTGAATGAATAATATTGACAACATATTTAATAAATACAAAATCAGTCCCATTGCAATAATTCTGCCGATAGCTTTTTTGTTGAAAGTATTGACTTTTATGGGGCTGTCGGAAGGTGATGACCTTTTCTATAGTCAACTTGCTTATGAAGCCTCTCTCGGACAAATTTCAGCATATTACATTTTCTGCCTCAGATGGGCTGTTTTTATGCCTGTAGCGCTGCTTTATGAAATTTTCGGAGTTAATGAAATAACATCAATAGCCCCGACAATGGTTTATGGCATAATCAGTGTCTGGCTTGTTTATAAAATAGTGGAAAAAGAAACATCTTATCACATTGCGGCAATGACTACTATTTTGTATGCAACATTTCCTGTCGTACTTGTTTTTGGAAATTTTCTTCAGACTGACCCGTGCCTTGAATTTTTTACTTTACTTACGATCTATTTTTTCCAAGTCGGAGTAAGTAGCGATAAAAAAAGGTTTTTCATACTTGCAGGATTCTTTCTCGGCGGAATGGTTATAACGAGAATAACAGGATATTTCATTGCACCGATGCTGATGCTTTATCTTTTCTGGAAAAAAGGTGTAAATTTTCGATCACTTTCGGCACTTGCTTTAACTGCTGTTTTCTCACTTGTTATTTTTGAAATTCAAGGAGCGGTTTTCTATTTCCAGCACAATAATTTTTTTCATTACTTTGTTATAAGTAAAAATGCTGTCGCAATTCAAAATGCGATGACTGATGTGGATCCCAAGGATCTTTTTTTCTATGTAAGAACTTTATTTGTTGATAAAGATTTTGCGAATTGGCGGTTTTTTGGTTTCAATGGAATAACTTTTTATGGATTGATAGTTTTTTTTCTCGTTAGATCGTTCAAGTATAAACCAGGGAAAGAACTCGTTTTTCTATTATGGTATGTACTTTATTTTCTTTTTATGACATTTATACCGACAAGTATAAAACCGTTGACATTTCTAATACGGAATATAAGGTATACTATCGTTTTCACGGCTCCCATGTGTGCTTTTATTGCAATGATAATTTATCAGACAGGTTCCATTAACAAATACCTCAAATATTTAATGACATCGTTTTTTCTCTTTATTGTCTTTTCTAATATTTATTATTCATTTGAAACCTCAAGAATTTTTAAAAATAAGCGGGATAATCAGAAAGAATCTCTTGCTTTTATTTTTGAAAAATATCCCGATGCCAAAATTTATCTTGCTGACAGAAATATTGAAAAAAGGATCGATTATTATTCAGGATACAAAAATCATAATTACACAGGAATAAGCTCTCTCAGGCAGATAACAGAACCCGGTCTTTTTCTTATGCTTAGACCAGGCGGATATAGCAAAAGCAGATTTAATATCCCGAAAAAAGAACTCGAAAAAATTATCAAAAAACCGCCGAAAGGACTTAAACTGATCAAAAAACTCCCTTATTTCATCGTGTATAAAGCCGATCCTGTTCAATAAGCTTCGAATTCAGTTTTGCTGACAAACTTATCACTTCCTGTAGATTGATAGGTGATCTTTTGAATAATCACGATCCATTTACCTTTTGTTAAAGGAACCTTTCCCATATAAGGATACCATTTTTCCGATTTTCTGTTTTCTTCAAATATATACTTTGAAAATGCTGTAGTACCGTCAGGAGCTATCCAGTCAATCAAATATCTCTGTCTGGAACTTTTTCCGTTCCATGAAATTGTTATTCCGGGGAGATCGGAATATGTAACTTTGATCCCGTCAAGTGAAACAACGCTTCTGTCAGAAGAATAGTTTCTTATTACATTATCATAATATCCTGAATTCATTCTTAATATTTCAACAAATCTTTTAATGGTAAATATATCACTTTTTGTTATAACCTTCAGTTTTTCATAAAATTCTCTGATCTCAGGATGCAAAATATAATTTTCACCGCTTTTTATTGTGTCAACATATCCTTCAGGAAATTCTCTTCCAAGATGTCCGGGTCTGAACGGTTTTGCTTCATTGGGACTCTGATATGGAATTCTTGCCAGAAAAGGATCCCCGAGCGCATAACGGTCGAGAATATGATATTTCGGACCATAATTAAATCCCGAAAATCCCACTCCGTCTTTTATAACGGTAAAACCATCTTTCTTTCCTTTTAAAGCGAATGGATCAACAGGTTTCCCGGAAAAAGCAGCAGCATTGAAAAGTCCTGTAAATTTATAGTAATATCCTCTTTCGTCAGCAATTGAGTTTTCTATAACTCTATATGAATAATTATTCCAGCTTAATATTGAGCTTCTTGGATTAAAAAGTGAAATAATAACAATTGCTGGAACAAGAACTTGAATCATTTTCACATAAAATGTCTGTCTTATTATTACAACAACCGAAATTAATATCATCACGGTAAAAAATCTTCCTGACATAAAGTCGCCACCAATCCACAATATGTAGATCAAGTATAGAACAAGACTGAAGAAAAACGGAAGATACTGTCTTTGTTTTTTTATTGGAAAAGTAAAAATCAAAGCAACAGAAACTGCACAGGCACCAATATAGTCATTCTTAAAAAAATCGAGTACATAAAAAAAGCCCTGCTTTAAAATCAGGTATCGTTCAACACCGATATTAAGTTTCGCATAAGCGGTGTTTGGGAAAGGGAATCCATAATAAATTATTGAAAAAAGTATCCAGACAATAAAGGGGATAAATCCTGCCACAGCAAGAAAAATAGAACGCAACTCAAAGTATTTATTAAATGTTTTTTTATTATAACTGAAAAAAGCCGCTATTAAAAATGGCAGAACTATTATACCGTGATCCATTCTGTTAAGAATAACCAGCCCGGCTGACAGGAAAAGCAGAAAAAACCATTTTTTATCCAGTTCTTTTGTTAAATAAATAGTGAGAAAAACTATCATAAGCAGATAACTTAGCGCATTTTCAAGACCGGATGTCGAGTAATCTACAAAAGAGTTGGAACAAATCAGAATCGAAATTCCGGCAATAAGCCACGAAGGATTAACCCTTAATTTTACTGACATAATCACAACAGCAGTCACAGAAAACAGGATTGATATAATAATTGATGTAAGATAAAACTCGTGCGTGAAAAAATAAAAAGGAGTCACAATCAACAACCATAACGGATTGCTGAAAGCCTGAACTCTTTCATCGATATTCCATCTCAATCCGTATCCGTTAACAAAATTATCAATGACCCGGAATGTTATATATGAATCATCACAAACCCAAGCATTTTTAAGAATTATAAGAAGAAACCCAAGTATAAAAGTCAGGGTGATACAGTCGTATGATTTGAGTTTATTCATTGCACATCTATAATAATTTTACCATTTTCTGTTTTCACTGGTGTTTTGAATCGATCACTCAAACCGATGAATCTTGAAATTATTTCATCGGCAAGAATTCCTTCAGCAACTCTTATCTGGGAGTTAGGCATATAGACCGGAACAAGCTCGAGCTGTGATATTTTACCATCAGAAATGTAAATATTATACAAAAAAGACCTGCTGTCCCAATCATCATCATCGTTTATAAGAAAATCGCCCATATCATAAATTATCGGCTTATTGTTAAATATCTCATTCCCATGAAAAATGTGAGCACTGTGACCAAGAATAATATCAACTCCATTTTCAATTGCTGCATGGGCAAACTCCATCTGGGCTGAAGAAGTATTCGTATTATAATTGGGTCCCCAGTGAACCGAGAGAATAATTATATCGGCTTTATTGGTTTTTTTAACATCAGATTTCAGAGTTTTCAGTGCTTTTTCTTTGTTTTCAAAAGGCAGACAGTTAATTCCTGCTGTTTTTTTGTCAGCACAAAAATTAGATCCGGTAGAATTGTAAAAAAGAAAAGCTATCTTCAACCCGTTGACTTCAACTTGAACCGGCTCAGAAGCTTCATTCAGATCTTTTCCTGAACCGCCATAAAAAACAGGCGATCTATCAAGAAGTTCTCTCATCCTCAATAAACCAGTCTTATCCATATCGTAAACATGATTATTGGCGATTGAAAAAACATCAATGCCGGAGTAAAGAATACTATCCAGAGAAATCAAAGATGCGCCATAATTGATCTTTTTTGACCTGAAATCGCCCTTGTCACTTATCACACACTCCAGATTTGCAAAGGCAATGTCCGCTTTTTCTATCTGCTCTTTCACTTTAGCAAAAGGATACTCTATTCCATATTTCTTTATTGCGTTCTCGACATAACTGGCACAAACAAGATCTCCTCCGGCAAGAAGCACCATATCTTTGCTGTCATTTTTGACAAATTTCCGTTTATTTACAGGATCACTGTTACATGAAACGAGTTTGCACGACAAAAAAACTGCAAAAACAATAAAAATCAACTTATTGAACATAAAGTCTCTCTGATCAAATTCAAGGTCACGATATTCAGTAATCGTTTTGATGTCAATTTATTGCAATTAATTGACAAAATGTCGACGGATTTTAAAATAGCTGAGTTTATTGATAAAAAGAGGAGATCATGAGAGCATTATCAGGTATTAAACCGACAGGAACGCTTCATATCGGCAATTATTTCGGTGCGGCGAAACAGTTTGAGATGTTTCAGGAAAAGAAATATGAAGGTTTTTACTTCATTGCTGATTATCACACGCTGAATGCATACCCGGAACCTGCAAAACTTGCTGAAAACACTTGGAATATTGTTCTTGATTATCTTGCTTTCGGGCTTGATCCGCAAAAAAGCGTTCTGTTCCTTCAGTCGCAGGTGCCGGAAGTTGTCGAGCTTGCTTTCATCCTTGGCAATTACACTCCGATGGGTCTTTTGCAGAGAGCACACAGCTATAAAGATAAGATCGCAAAAAACGAGCCTATTAATGTGGGACTTTTCTATTATCCGCTTCTGATGAGTGCTGACATTCTTATTTATAAATCCAATCTCGTTCCGGTAGGCAAAGACCAGAAACAGCATGTTGAAATAGCCCGTGATATTGCTGAAAAATTCAATCTTCATTACCAGAAAGAAGTTTTTATTCTCCCTGAACCATATATTCCTGAAGCTGTTGCAATAGTTCCTGGAACTGACGGTCAGAAGATGTCAAAAAGCTACGGCAACACAATTGAAATGTTTGCTGAGGATTCTGTGTTGAAAAAACAGATCATGAATATCATCACCAATTCCACTCCGCTTGAAGAGTCAAAGAATCCGGACACTTGCAATGTCTATAACATTTTTAAAGTGTTTGTGGACAAATCAAAGTCAATAGAAATGGCGGATAAACTGAAAGCCGGCGGATACGGTTACGGTCATGCAAAAAAAGAGCTTCTCGAAGCTGTGCACACATTTTTTGATCCGATGAGGCAAAAGCGTGCAGAACTTGCTAAAAACATGGATTTTGTCGAAAAAGTATTAAAAGAAGGGAGCGAGAAAGCAAGATCTGTAGCTATCGAAACAATAAAAGAGGTCAAAAAGACCGTCGGTCTGGTTGGAAACATATACTGATGAATTTTCTATTTGAAGGTCTGCTTCTGGGGCTTACACTTGGAACAACCTGTCTTGTAACCTGTGCTCCGGTTTACGGGTCACTTATACTTTCAAAAGAAAATACCGTTTCAAGCGGCGTGAAAACCGTTTTCATCATTTCGCTCGGCAGATTTATTTCGTATGCCGTTTTCGGACTGCTGACAGGACTTGCGAGTTCGCTTATCGGTGATTCTGAGCGTAGAGACACTCTGATCGCAGTAAGTTACATCGCGGTAGCACTTTATCTCACCTACTCGGCCTTCATCCAGAACCGCAAGGAAAAAGGATGCTGTCCGGCTTCAAGATATGCCGCAGTTGCAGGGAATCCGTTCCTCATCGGTCTGCTGACAGGTATTTCGGTATGTCCGTCATTTCTGGGAGCCATAACAAAAGGAATTGATACCGGTGGACCGCTTGGCGGGATGCTTCTTTTCACAGGTTTCTTTTTCGGAACGACTATTTATCTGCTTCCGCTCAGTTTTCTTTCATATTTCACAAAAAAGTCGCTATTCAGATATGTCGGGATATTTGCATCGCTCGCTGTTGCGGTATGGTTCATTTATGAAGGAAGTTCAAGGCTTTATGACCAGTATAACAGCTATGTCATGAATTTCACAGAAACACCGGTCGCCGTGATCATCAGCAATCCGTCAATGAATGATGAAACTGCTATCCGCAGCGGTTTTAAAGTCTCAAAAATGGAGCGAGTGGAATTCGACGGCATCGAAAAAGCGATAGAAGATCTCACCAGTGACCGCGACATCGTACTCATTACAACAGAAAGCATTACTTCGGAACAGATCGCAAACCTCAAAAAAATGAATAAGAACATCATCCACATACAACTTGATAAAAATTCAACCGACATCTCAAAACAAATCGAATTCATTAAGTATTATTCATTCAAAGGAAGGAAATCCAAAGGCTTTTTCTACACCGTACCGGTTAATTAATTTATTTATTGTACTTCAATTTTGGTTCAAATATTGACAACTGTTCTTGAGCCAAATTGTCAAAATAGTTTGTTATAAAAAGCTCTTTTCCCTTTTGATCAGAACCTTCTTTCACATTTCTCATTCCGTAAGTCAAGTTCCATGGAAAAATATTAGCAAAAGAAAATAATCCCCTAATATATTCGCTGTCGTCATAAGTTATTAACCATTTATGTTTGCAGTTTCGCATTATTTCAGCAAATTTCATGTGGTCAAACGATTTGTGCAGATCCCCATTTTTTCCATAAAGAGCTGATTTTGCAGCAGAATAATATGGCGGATCAAGAAAAATAAAAACATTTTCGCCACCATCATTGACTACTTCTGCATAGTCAAGATTTGTTATCTTAGAACCGTTTACCACTTTGGCAACTTGATTTAATCGCTGAATACTGCTTTCTGTAAATCTTCCACTAAAAGCACCTTCACTAAATCCACCACTTAAAGTTGTGCCAGAAAAAGTAATACGATTGTAAATAAAAAAAGCAGCAGCTCTTTCTAAATCATTAAATGAATTGATGTTTTCATTTAAAAAACCATATAGTTCTTTACCAATCGGAAATTTATTTTTCCACTCATAAACTTTCTCTATTAATGTATCAACATCTTTTTGAGTCATTTCCCAAAACTTAAAAAGCTCAAAATAAAGATCGTTTATCCAAAACTTTTTATTGGGATATCGCTGTTTTGCATAAACAAAGATAGAACCACCACCTACGAATGGTTCTCTGAACTCATCAAATGCTGGCAATAATGCTGATATCACTTCAACTGCCCTGCTTTTTCCACCAGGGTATCTTAACGGACTTTTAATCATTTTGCATACTGTATTTTTATTGTGAAGTTGTTTTGTTTCGCCTCGTCCATCAATGTATCAACAAGCTTGATTTGAAGTTTTGAAAGATGATTTTTTTCAAAGAATTCTTTAATTTCTTTCACACTGCTTTTTGAATTAATATCACCAATGAGTTTAGAAGATGTTAAATTAAGCAAAGCCGTACTTGCCATTTTCACGCCGTCAACTATAACCTCGGAAAGATTGCAATATAAAATCATTTTAAGCAAACCATCTTTAATGTCACTTTTGCTAGGTAATGTCGAGTTTTTGCTATGCTTGCATTCAATTAAATGAACCTTTTCTTTATCAACAATAATTTCATCTACCGTAAAAAAATATTGCCCACCTAAATAGTTTGTTATGGTAATTTTTGCCTTTGAAAGAGTTGATAAACTTTCCTTCGGTTGCAATGTAACAAACTCTCTTAACTGAGCTTTTTCAGATTTTTCCCTTGAAAAAGACATGAATAAAGAAACATCCTTTCCTATTTTTGTTTTGAAGTTTTCTATTCCTTTAAAACTATGGAGTTTGACCCCTGTTGATTTTTCAATTTTTGTATAAGAGTCCTTCACTTTATCAACGATTTCATGCAAATTGGTATTTAGCTCATTTAAATTCCAATGTAGTGCAGAGCTGTGATACTGTTTTATTTCTCTAATTTTTGCAAGCACATATTTATCATTAAATTTTTGGTTTGTTATTTTTTTGTCTGCTTTTTCAGCTTTGTCGTAGTAAGCAAAAATCACGAACACATCTAACAAAGACATCAATGAAACCGTATCCCATTGAATAAAATCTCTGTCGCCATCAGCTCCTTCATCTTTTATGATAGGAATAACAGTTATTTTCTTACAAAAATTTAGTGTGTTAAAAACTCTCTCAAAAGGATACGAACGCGTTCGTTTTGGCGAAACCCATTTTGAAATAGCAAAAGAATCTTTATTATCATTTACGATGCAATAAGATGGTGCACTATTAATATTGAATTGTCCGATATCTATCTTTTTTAAATCTTCTATCAATAATATCTTATACTTAATACCTTTTATCCCGCCGAATATATTCACTTTTTTACCATCTAAATTAGAAGTTTTAAAAAAAACAGAGCTCTCAAAAACACTATCAGAAACAAACTTACATGTCAAACTCAATACCTCAATGTGTTTTTTATATTTTCTAACATCCTTTGTCCACCTATATCATTTTCCCGATATCGGGAAAATGATAGTCGACTGTTTTTTTCATTTCTTCGCCTTTTTCTTTTCATCGAGTTTCTTGAAAAAATCATCTATCCATTTCTGGCAGGCGGCCATGTCGCCTTTCTGGAGGCATTCTTTTATCTTGGCATCGCCGTGTTTGTTCAGGAGTGCGGTCTGTTTTTCTGAGAGCTTTCCGCTGTAACTGCCGAAACTTCTTTTCGATTCTTTAAATTTTGTAAAGACATTATTGAGAAAAGATGCTGTTTCTTTAATAATTTCATCAACTGCCTTGATTGGTTTTTTCTTAATAAATCCGGCGAGTTCAGATTCAAGATTTGCTGAAAAATCTGGAATTACAAGTTCTTCTGGAAGCAGTTCATAAAGTTTCAACCCGAGATCTGTAGGAATGAATGTTCCATCATTTTCTTTGGTGATATATCCCCTTTTTATCAATAAGGGAGGAAAAGACGATCTGGTTGCCGCAGTTCCTATTCCGTCTGCCTCTTTCAACGCTTTTTTTAATACCGGATCTTTGATCTGAAGATGAGCTTTTTCCATCAAAGTCAGCAGTGATGCATCTTTATAAAGTTTGGGCGGTTTGGTCATATCCTCTTTCATCGAGATATCGCCGCTTAACAGATCATTTTTTTTGTAATTAACCGATATTATTCTGTCTTCTTCACTTTCAGGATCATCTTTCTTCCTTTCAGGTTTGATGAATTCAAGATATCCCGGATCGGTATAATTCTTGAATTTTGCCACAAAAAGCGACTCATCGATCGCACCGTTGAATTCTGTCGTTTCCCCTTTTGCAGGATTGAGCAGAGTCGCAATGAACCTTTTGACGATCAGGTCGAATATCAGCCTTTCACGCTCCGGAAGCTTCGGAACTGACGGCTTGTCATAACTCAGGACCGGAACTATTGCGTAGTGACCTTCGAGCTTTCCGATATATTTTGCATTGAGCTTAAGCTCAGGATTTTGTTTTTTGACTGCCATAACAAGGGATTTATATTCATCAAAACGGTAAACAAGGTTCATTGCATGCTTCAATTCGCCGGCTTCCTGTTCACTCAGTACCGAGCAATCAGTTCTTGGATAACTGATAAGGTCATACTGCTCGTAAAGGTTCTGAGCATATTTCAGCGTATCTTCA
>Ga0116171_10004640_pt1 | contig 12312 bp, 8 predicted proteins | sample AD_JPNHW2_MetaG_FD_89798 | JGI IMG/M metagenome (GOLD analysis project Ga0116171, IMG submission 89798) | Active sludge microbial communities of municipal wastewater-treating anaerobic digesters from Japan - AD_JPNHW2_MetaG | ecosystem: Engineered > Bioreactor > Anaerobic > Digestate | place...
AGCGCGGCAAACCGGTTGGAGCCTGCGCCGATGTAATATTCAAAAACAATGTCCGCGTATGACAAGCCGGAGTGCGGCCGGCCTTCCACGGGGAAGTTGGAGACCTTGATGAGCACCGGTCGCCTGTCCAGCAGGGCGGGGTCCTCCACCTTCAGCCCCGTCAGCGGGTCAACATCCTCCGGGAAGTTGTCCGGCCCAATGCTCGTATTCAACACCGGGGTTTGGGTGGCCGTGGCGGTGTTTGTCGGCTCCGGAGTATTGGTAGGGCTGGGCAATGGCGTCTGGCTGGGAATGTTCTCGCTGGCAATCGCGGTCAGCGTTTGGTAAACAGCGGTCTGTTGAGCGTTCGTCAGCGTCGGGGCGGGCAGGTTCACGCACGCGCCCAGGCTGATGACGGCAATCAACAGAACAGCAACAAGGAAGCTGCTTTTTTTCATAGGCTTTACCTCCATCCCGGTAATTTTACTCCATTGCCCGGCGATAAGTTTGTTTGCTGAACCCTGGCGCCCAAAAAATGCCCACCCCACACATAAAAAACAGGTTTGCCCACCTGGCAAACCTGTGCTTGCGTCGAAAATTTGGGCTTAACCCAACAACTGGTCAACCCGGTTGACCCCCACATTGAAGTACTTGGCCTTGGGGTGGTGCACGATAATCGCGGCAGTGGACTGTTCCGGTACCAATTGGTATGCCGAGGTCAGGCTCATCCCTAGCGCAGAGCTGGCCGGCAGCAGGTTGAATACCTTTTGGTGGTCGGGCAACTCCGGGATGGCTGGATATCCCCAGGAATAACGCAGCCCCTGGTCGGCGCTCAATCCCAGCTCCTTGCGGATGTGCTGATGCAGGTAATCAGCGGTCGCCTCGGCCATTTGCACCGAGAAACCATGCAGGTAATAGCCTTCCGAATAATCGCCGGCCTTGTCAAGCAGCGCGAATCGTTCGGTCGGCCTGGGCCCAACGGTGACCACCTGGAAGGCCACCACGTCCATCTGGTTCGCGCCGACAGGTAGGAAGTAATCCAACAAGCTCAATCCCTCACCGCCAATCTGGCGTGGAAAGGCAAACCGTTCCAGCTCGACCGGGTTGGCCTGCCCGAGCGAATCCGGGTCGTACACCACCAGTTCTTCCCCGTCCACGAGCGCCGGCCAATAGCCATACACGCCCTGCGGTTCAAGCCAGCTTTCCTTCTGGGCCCGGTTGATCATTTCCAAGCGTCGCTGGTCAAATTCCTGCTGAAGTTTTTCCCATTCCTTGCCATGCGCGTTCTTGGCTCCCCAGGAGAGGCGGTAAAGCTCATTCAGGTTCAAGTGCTCTGCCACCATCGGGATGGGAATATTCTTCACCACACGCGGCCCCCAGGTGGTCACCTTGGGGATGAAGCTGGCCGGTTCCAGGTTGGCCCGGCGGGGTTGGACGGGTCTACTCTCGCGTTGCGCCACCACGCCAAACTCGTGGTCGGCTTTGCGGCGGGTGTCGGCCAGCAGGTCGGCGTACTTTTGGGGGTTGCCCAGCGCGTCCATCACGGCCAGCCCTTCAAAAGCGTCCTTGCAGTAAAACACGCCCGGTTTATAGTATTCGCCGTCTTCTCCACGCAGGATGCGCCAGCCAAAGCGGGGGTTGATGGCCGCGCCCCCGATGAGCACCGGCATGACAAGGCCGCGGCGCTGCAGCTCGTTCACAATCAAGGGCATTTGCTTGCTGGTTGAAACCAGCAGGGCGCTCAGGCCGATGGCGGTCGCGTTTTCTTCGATGGCTTTGGCGATGATGGTCTCCGCCGGCACCTGTTTGCCCAGGTCAACCACCTCGTAGCCGTTGTTTGAGAGGATGGTTTTTACCAGGTTCTTGCCGATATCGTGCACATCCCCATACACCGTCGCCAGAACCAGCTTGCCTTTGCTGGTTCCCTCCTTTCGCTCCAGGTAATTTTCAAGATGCGCCACCGCTTTTTTCATCACTTCGGCGGATTGCAGCACGAACGGCAGGATGAGTTCACCCGCCCCAAACCGGTCTCCCACTTCTTTCATGGCTGGCAACAGCACGTCGTTCAAAATGCCCACTGCCACTTCGCCATGGGGTCGCGCGGGGTCCGCGAAGATAAGTTCATCGATGTCTTCTTCAACGCCGGCTTTCGTGCGGCTGAGAATTCGCTTTTGCAGCCGCTCGGCGGGTTGAAGCCCGACAAAAGCGTCCGCCTTGCCAGACGACCCACTCTCGTCCACCGCGTGGCTGTCAAAATACGCGATGAGCTCCGCCAACGCGTTTTCCGATTTGTTGAAAATCAAGGCTTCCGCCAGCGTGCGTTCCTCTTCGGGAATTTCCCCGTACGGTCTCACCTGCGCCGGGTTGACGATCGCCATATCCAGGCCGGCCTTGACTGCGTGATGTAAAAACACGCTGTTCAACACTTTGCGTGAGGCTGGGGAAAGCCCAAACGAAACATTGCTCACGCCCAGGGAGGTGTGCGCTCCGGGCAATTGCTCTTTGATGAGGGTCAGCCCCTTCAGGGTCTCAATCGCGGAGTCCCGGTAGGCCTCTTCGCCGGTGGCCAGGGTGAAGGTCAGGTCATCAAAGACGAGGTCCTCCAGCCGCAAACCATAGTCGTTCACAGCCAAATCCGCCAGGCGTTTGGCCACCGTGGCCTTGCGTTCGGCCGTCTTGGCCATGCCAGTTTCATCGATGGTAAGGCAGAGCACCGCCGCGCTGTACTTGCGTGCCAGGTCGAAAATCTTGCGTGGCTTGGTCTCGCCCGATTCAAGATTGGTTGAGTTAATCAGGCAGCGCCCCGGGGCCGTCTGCAAGGCCGCCTCAACCACATCCGGCTCCGTGGTATCGATGATAAGCGGCACGGGCACCTCAAGCGAGAGGCGCTTCACCAGCTTGCGCATCAGCGCGGCTTCATCCGGCCGTTCCGTCACCGCCACGCTCACGTCCAGCCCGTGCGCGCCGCTATCCACCTGGTCCCGCGCGATTTGCAGCATGGCGTCATAATCTTCCGCCAGCAGCAGCCGCTTGAAGGCCCTGGAGCCCTGCGCGTTCAGGCGCTCGCCGATGATAAACGGCACTGGTTCTTGTTCGATGGCCACAGCCTGCGTAGGAGAGGCCAAAAACGCTTCTCTTTTTTGCTCAAGCGCAGGTGTTTCCTGCCCGCGAACTTTTTCGGCCAGCTTGCGGATATGTTCCGCGGTGGTTCCACAGCAGCCACCGACCACGCGCACCCCGTAAGACCCAACATAGCTTGCCAGGGCGCTGGAAAATTCCTCGGGTTGCATTGGGTAAACCGCCTCACCGTTGACGTTCATGGGCAGCCCGGCATTAGGGATGCACGAAATGGGCAGGCTGGAATGTTCACTCAGATACTGGATGGAGGCGCGCATGTGCTCGGGGCCCGTGGAGCAATTAAGCCCCACCACATCCACGCCAATGCCCTCCAGGATGGCCAGCGCCGCGCTGATATCCGTGCCCAGCAACATCTTGCCGTTAATATCCAGCGTGACCTGCGCCTGGATGGGCAGGGCTTTGCCTTCATCCTGGAACGCGCGATGGATGCCTTCCACGGCTGCCTTCACCTCCAGGATGTCCTGAGAGGTTTCAATTAGCAGCAGGTCAACGCCGCCCTGGATGAGTCCGCGGGCTTGCTCCCTGAAAACCTCCGCCAATTCCTCAAAACTTACATCCGACATTTGCGGGTCATCGGTGGAAATCAGTTTGCCCGTGGGGCCAATGGAGCCGGCCACAAATTTCTGTTGCCCAGGGGTGCTGGCCGCGTCGGCGGCCTGGCGGGCAATTTGCGCGGCCGCGAAGTTGAGCTCGGTAATCTGGTCGGAAAGTCCATAGTCCTGCATCGTGAGGCGGTTTGCCCTAAAGGTGTCCGTCTCAATGACATCCGCGCCGGCCTCTAAAAAGGCTTGGTGCACCTGCCTGATAATTCCTGGCGCGTTCAGCACCAGGCAATCGTTGCAGCCCACCAGCTTTTTGCCGCCAAAGTCCTGCTCGGTCAGGTTCATAGTTTGCAGGGTGGTGCCCATGGCGCCATCGTAGATGAGAACGCGCTGCTTCAACGCTTCAAGATACGCGACATTTTTTGTAATTAACTGCGACATGGTCACCTCGCTATTGAATAAAAAAGCCTCTCGATGGAGGCAGTGGTTGATAAAACGCTTGCCTCATCTTCCAGAACACTTCATCAAATTCTGCCGGAATTGGCACCCTTTTCGGGGTTGCCGAGGTTTCTTCGGGCCGGTCCCTCCACCTCTCTGGATGAGTTTCAGCGAGTGTATCATAGTCGCGGAGGGGCGTCAACGGATTGTGTGCAGGCTTTGTCTCAACTTGGTTGAAAGATGGAATCTGTGAACAACTCATAGCAATTCCGCTGGAGATCGCTATAATAAAATAAAATATTGAAAAGTCCAGGCCATGCTCATTTGTTGTAGTTCAAAAAAAGAGGTCAACACATGACAACCTACATCATTTACGATTCGAATTATGGAAGCACACGCATGATTGCTGAAAAAATCGCGCGCTCCCTGCCGGTGGAGGCCACCGTCCTGCATGTCCGCGATGTCGATCCCCAGGCGCTCGCCACCGTGGATTTTGTAATAATAGGTTCGCCCACCATCGGTGGCCAACCGACGGAGGCCATCAAGACCTTTCTACACCGCATACCCGCTCCGGTGCACCCAGGTGCCCAGGCAGCCGCGTTTGACACCCGCCTTAACTGGAAAATCCTCTCCCGGTTCAGCTTTGCCGCCAGCCACATCGCCGACTCGCTACGCCAACAGGGCTGGCCTGTGGCCTTGGAGCCAATTGGCTTCTTTAGCAAGGGAGCGCGTTCGGGCACCGTGCAGTCGGGTGAGTTGGAACGCGCGGCCGATTGGGCTCGCAAGTTGGCCCGCGAAATGGGAAACTAACCCCAGGTTTCCATACCATACAGCCGTAAATTGAGCCGGCCGCTTCTGCCACGGCTCCTTTTCGAGTCGGGGTAAATAACTACATACCTTTCCTTTGCTTTTTCTCACGTAATTTATGATGTATTCCATGTCGCACTCACGATGTCCAAACTCACCTTCTGAATGTTTCAACCGGGCATTTTTCTAAACGATTACAGAGGTGTTGGCTTGTAAGTAGGGAACTGAAAAGGAATTCGAAAACCAGGCAAACCAATCACCTGTTTTCGGGCAAAGGCTCCGGGTTGGATGCCATCCCTATGCAAATTTAACTAATGCTATAGAAATTATGTAAAATCCTCGAATAACCCAGCCATACCCAATAACGAGCAGGCCCAAGGGTCTTTTTCACTGGGTGCGAAACCCAAAACAGAGTTATAAGGAGCCGAATGGTTAAAAATCGAAAGGTTATTTTGTTTGCTCTTACCGCTGTGGTGGTCCTCACAGCTGTTGTTCTTGTCAGTACAAAGAGCGGTCGGGACGCGCAAGCCTTGTTTCTTCAAAAATATGGATTGGAGAACCTCGAAATCAAAGATATAGTAAAGCGACTCGACAGCCGCGTTGATGAGCCTTCCAACCTGTTTTCGAGCATCACGAGTGAACAGCTTATTCTCAAGGATGAGTCGCAGGAAGTCAGGTTGAACTTGCCTAAGGAAGAGTTTTACCTCTCTTTTGCGCCGTACTTCAACACCACCCATCCTTGCGCCACTCACAGTCCTTCTTCTTGCCGGGGTGAATTTGTGGGAGAAAAGATGCACGTCACGATTAAAGCTTTGTCCGGTGAGGTTTTGGTGGAAGATGATATGACCACAATGGACAATGGATTTATTGGTGTGTGGCTTCCACGGGATATTAAAGCGACCGTCAATGTGGACTACCTGGGAAAGACTGCATCCGCGCCAATTGAGACTTCCACAGGAAGTGATACGTGCCTGACCACCCCCCTCAAGTTCAACTAGGTGGCAAACAACATCAAGCGAGGTTTACGCCCGGACCCAGATAAGATTTCTTGCGTTTGGAAATAATCAAAAAACTGGAGGTGTAAAACCTCCAGTTTTTTAGTTCAGTATCAGTTACTCTCGTGTCCGTGGGTATCGGATTGCTGGCATCGTGCACCGCCGGACAATGTTGGCCAGCCGGCGCACACCTTCGTCAATTACTTCCGGCTTGCTGGCCGAGAAGTTCATGCGCATGGTGTTGGTTGGGCCGCCATTCGGGTAGAAAGGCTCGCCCGGCACATAAGCCACCTTCTCTTCCACTGCCATGGGGAACAACTTGACCGTGTCGCAGCCATCAGGCAGGCGTAGCCACAGGAACAGCCCGCCAGCCGGTTTGGTCCAGGTGGTACCTTCGGGCATGTATTTTTCGAACGCGTTCAGCATGGCATCCCGGCGTTCCTTGTAAACCTTTTTGATGAGCTCGATATGCTCGTTGAGCCATTCATCCTTCACCAGTTCATAGGCCACGTATTGGTCGAAAGTGGAGCTCTGCAGGTCTGCGCCCTGTTTGGCTTGCACCATCTTCTTATTCACCTGTGGCGGGGCGATGACCCAGCCAATCCGCAGTCCGGGCGCCAATATCTTCGAGAGCGTGCTCGTGTAAATGACGTTTCCGCTGTAGCATCCATCCTGGTTCGAGTGATATTCCTCGTCAATCACGCACAGGGGTGGGATGGGTTCGCCCTCAAACAGCAGCTTGCCGTAGGGGTCATCCTCCACGATTGGTACACCATGCCGGTTCGCGATTTCCACGATTTGCTTGCGCCGAGTGTGCGACAAGGTCACGCCCATCGGGTTCTGGAAATTGGGCAGCACATACATGAACTTGATATTGGTCGCTACCAATTGTTCCAGTTGGTCGGTAAGCATGCCGTCCTCATCGGTATCAACAGTGACGTAGTGTGGCCCATACGCGTTCCAGGCCTGGATGGCTCCCAGGTACGTGGGGGATTCCGTCAGCACCCGGTCGCCACGGTTAATGAAGATTCGGCCCACGAAGTCCAGCGCCTGCTGTGAACCCGTGGTGATGAGGATGTTATCCAGACTGATGTTAATGCCCATTTTCTTCGCGTCCCGGGCAACCCACTCGCGCAACGGCGCGTAGCCTTCAGTGGTGGTGTACTGCAGCGCCTTCCTGCCTTTTTCGGTTAGCACCTTATCGCATGCCGCGCGAACGCGGTCAATCGGGAAAATCTCCGCGGCCGGGAAGCCACCGCCGAACGAAATCATGTCCGGCTGGTCGGTCACCTTTAGCAGTTCTCGGATGAAGGAGCTCTTCATCCCTTCCGTCCGATGCGCGAAACGGTGTTCCCATGGTGTTTGCATTATTCTCTCCTTTACTTGTGTGCGGTTACTCAGACTTTCAAGAAACGACTGACAATGGTGGCCGCTCCTGGCAGGGCGACCCGGTCGCCAATGGTGAGTGTGGCGGGGGATTTTTGAGTCCAGGTGGGAGCGCCTTGATAGATGAAAACGGGTGTGCCTTCAGCGGCGGATTTTTCTTCCACAAAAGCCTGGCCGGTGAGGAAGCCTTCCTGGTCGATGGCGCAGCTTGTCACCACGCCGATAGTTTTACCTTTACCGTCCACCACCGGGTCACCCGGGTGTGCCATACGGACGCCTTTTTCATTGAAGCGGAAGCGGATGACCACCCCGGTGCGGGCGGCGTCGCGCTTGGCGTAATTCGCGCGCCCAATGAACCAGGAGGAGTTCAGCTTCACGTAAGGTCCAAAGCCTGCTTCGCTGACCATCAGGTTCAGCTGTCCGCCCATTTCATGCCCATACAAGGGCAGGCCGGCTTCGGTGCGCAACGAATCGCGCGCGCCCAGGCCACAGGGCTTGATTCCCAGCGGCGCGCCGGCTTCCAGCAGGGCATTCCACAGCGCGACCGCCTGGTCTGGGTGCACGAACAGCTCAAAGCACATCTTTTCACCGGTATAGCCAGTGCGGGATGCCACCACGTCCATGCCATTCAGCACCGTTTCACATAACTGCGTCCGATTCAGGCGCTTGATCTTGCGTTGTTCAGCCGCGTCGGCCAGTTTGAGCAAAATATCCCGGCTCAGTGGGCCTTGCAGCGCGATATCCACGCGTTGGTCCACGCCTTCTTTGGGGTCCTTCAGGTTGCGCAGGATGGCGTTGCGGCCAGGTGCCCGCACCCAGGGCCGGTCGGTATCCACCAGCACCTTGCCCTCGCGCACCGCGTTCAACCAGGTCCAGTCTTTCTCTTCGTTGGCGGCATTCACCACCACCAGGTATTTTTCCATCCCACGCCGGTATACCAGCAGGTCATCGATGACGTTCGCGTTGGGGTCCATGAAGTGCGTGTAGAGCGACTCGCCAATTCTCAGGCTGATGATGTCATTCCCGCAAACCGCGTCCAAGAAAACCGCCGCGTCAGGCCCCTCGGCCTGGAACACACCCATGTGTGTCACGTCAAACAGGCCGGCCGCTTTCCGCGTGGCCAGGTGTTCTTCCAGCACGGAACTGTACCAGACCGGCATTTCCCATCCTGCGAAGGGGATGATTTTCGCGCCCAGTTGGCTGTGGGTTTCATACAGCGGTGTGCGCTTCAGCGGCTGGTCCGTGGGCTCGGCCCACACAAACTCGGGCAGTGCTGGTTTGTTTACGTCCTTGCGCATCCCCACGTAATAGGGCTTGTCCAGGTTTTCGTAATCTCCGGATATCTCCTCGTCCACCGGCGTGGCGGGCAAAATGGAGATGGGGCCAGGAATTCTCTGGCAAAGGTCCTCGTCATAATAGATAAAGCCGGTGGAGATACCCACCAACCAGGTGCTGGCCAGGCCGGCCTGTTCCGGGGCAACCGTCAGGCGGAAGTGGCGCGGTCCGATGCAGGTGAGTGTGCCGGAGACATCGCCTTCCGTGGTGTGCATGCGTGTCGGCTGCGACTGGCCGGGTTGCAAGGCTTCCGCATCGCTGGTGAAGGTGAAATTGAGGAAGGGCCTCACGTTTTCACCACTCAGGTCGAACGCGCGGTGGCTGTTTTCCTTGCTGTCTTCAAGATAGAAATAGTGCGGGTAACTGTGACGCACTTTGATGTCGTCCATGGTGGGTTTTGAGTCCGCCAGTTTCCTCACTTTGCTGTTGATGGTGGTCAGGGTCTTGAAGTCCACCTTGGCGCGCACTTTCTTTCCGCTCCGGCCGCACACCATATAAGGCGTGGTGGCGGAGAATAATTCGGCAATGTACCCGGCAATTTTGGCAAAATCCGTTTCCACGAAACCGCGCTGGGTAAGCCAGGTTGCCCCAAAACGCACGCCAGAAGATGAAAGCGCGGAACGGTCACCTGGGATCGTGTTGCGGTTCGCCACGATGCCAGTGAGGTCCAGTATCCTGGCGGCCAAATCGCCATTAAGAGGTACGCCCCCGCGTCCCTTGAAGGATTTGCAGTCGATGAGGCACATGTGCGTATCCGTGCCGTCATAGGGCACCCGGATGCCATTTTGTTTGAACGCGTCCGCGAAAGCCCCCGCGTTGCGGATGGTCTGGCGCGACATTTCCTTGAAGGATTCGGTTTTGGCCAGCTTGAAAGCCAGTGCCATTGCCGCCATGACGTTCACGTGTGGCCCGCCCTGTTCCCCAGGGAAGACGCCCTTGTCAATTTTCTCGCCCAATTCCCGGTCATGCGCGATGAGTACGGCGCCTCTTGGGCCACAGAGCGTTTTGTGCGTGGTGAAACTGACCACATCGGCTATTCCTACCGGCGAGGGCAATTCTCCGGCCGCGATTAACCCTGCGATGTGGGATACATCCGCCAGTAAATAAGCGCCTACCTCGTCGGCGATGGCTCTGAAAGCCTGCCAATCCGGTGTCCACGGGTAGGATGTGAACCCGGCCACAATCACCTTGGGCTTGCACTGCTTCGCCAGCGCCATGATTTGGTCGTAGTTTAGTTTTTCCGTGGCGGGGTCAACCGTGTAATGGAAGGCGTTGTAGAAAAGCCCTGAGCGGTTGACCGGCGACCCATGCGTCAGGTGCCCGCCGTGCAGCAAATCCATTCCCAGAATGGCATCCCCGGGCTTGATGAGCGCAGTATACACCGCTGTATTCGCAGGAGCGCCTGAGAGCGGCTGCACATTAACCCACAAATCATCTGGGATAAGGTCGTTGGCCGCGAACAACTCGGCAGCCCGGCGCCTGGCCAGCGATTCCACGATGTCCACGTATTCCACGCCTTTGTAATAGCGCAGGTCACTGTGCCGGCGGTAGCGCCCCAGCTGGTAGGCGTAGTCCAGGATTTCCTCTTCGGGCTGTGTTCGGGTTTCCGGTCGAGGGTAACCTTCGGCGTAGATATTCGTGAACGCCGAGCCCAAAAGCTGCCGGACGGCCAGCGGCGCGGTGCTTTCGCTTGGGATCATGATTAACCGGCGCGCCTGGCGCTCGGCTTCCAACCTGGCTAGCTCCTGAAGATCAGGATCGTAGGCTTCCAAATCTTGTTTAAACAGAAAATCGCTCATGGCTCAGTCCTTAATCGGGGTTAATGGGAATTGGGAAACCCAAACGTCAGGTCGTGACGCGTGGGGTGATGGAATGGTGATAATTCGGCTTCTGCCAGGACGCAATACCAAACTAACCCTGTTATCTCCAGGGAATTTGGTGAGACTCCTTCCGAAGTTTTCCATTATTTGAATTGTACCCTAAATGGGAGGTGATGGCATTTCCCCAGCGCCACAAACTAAGGCCGGCTGGCAACCAGAAGTGGACATGCTTGGACAGATTTTCTGGCCGGCTCCCGCGGACCATATAATTCTGCTCAGTCATGTCTATACATTCGAACAAGCAGGTCCATGAAGAAGAACACGCGCTGATTGAGCGGGCAAAAACCGAGCCCGAAGCATTTGGCATGCTCTATGAAAGCTACCTGGACCGTATCTACCGGTATGTCTATTACCGCGTGGGCAACACCCAGGACGCGGAAGATATCACGGCCCGTGTTTTCTTCAAGGCACTCACCCATCTCGGCAGCTACCGCCACCAGGGTTTGCCCTTTTCAGCCTGGCTTTATCGCATCGCCCACAACCAGGTCGCCAACTTCCACCGCGACAACTCCCGCTACCAGGAGACCTCGCTCGAATCACTCACGCTTCCGGGGGAGGCTTCACGCCAGCCGCTGCCAGAAAATGAATCAGCCGACCAGCAGGAATTGGCCTACCTGCTAAGTCTTGTGCGCGATTTACCGGCCTACCAGCGGGAACTGCTTATCCTGAAAGCCGTGGATAACCTTTCCAACCAGGAAATTGCCGTCATCATGCGCCGCTCTGAAAGCGCCATAAAAAGCCTGTATCACCGTGTGCTCAGGAGCCTGCGCGCCCGCATGGAAGCGCAGCACGGCCAGCGCAACCTTTGATGGATATGGGGGTTTATATGGATATGGAAAACAACGCTGTCAACCAGGAACTTCCCGAAGAGATGGCCGTGATGCGTAATCTACAAGGCTTGTTACGCGACCAACCAACCTTCGGCCGGCCCAAAAACGAATTCCGGCAGGCTCTCAGGCAGCGTCTGGCTGGCTCACGCCTGTTCGCGCTGCGCCGCAACCTTGGGGCCATCTGGGTGGTCTCACTCTCCGTTTTGTGGTTGTTCACCGCCGCCATCGCGCTCGGGCTGTTCATCGCGGGGAAAAAGAAGCCCTCCGCGCCTGCTGTTTAATCCTGAACCTGGTAACCTGCCAGTTTCTCTTCCAGCTTCGCGTTCGAAGGTTCAACCAGGATGGACCCATCCGGGAAGACAATGGTTGGGACTGAACGCGAACCCCGGTTGGTCTGTTTCACAAAGGTCTCGCCAGCCTTGTCCCGGTCGATGTCAATGAACGCGTAGGGGACGGCCATGCGGTCGAACACCGCGCGCGCCCTGCGGCAATCCCCACACCAGGTGGTGCCATAAACTTTGATTTCTACGCTATTTTCAACAGGCATACTCTTGCTTTTCTTTCCAAAACACATGGGTCTCCCAAACAAATCGGCGCGGTACCACCGCGCCGATTCAAGTGACAGTAACTATTTGATAAGGTCCTCAGCCCAATTCCCTACCAACCAATATTTGAAGTCCTCACCATTATTGGTTTTCACCGCGGCGACGATGCCATACACGCAGCTTGCCAGTGGTGCCAGCGAAATCAGGAGGGCAAAGGGGACCAGGCATAGCCCAACTACTACCAGCGAAAGCACCCCGGTGATGGCCCAGGCCACGCCCACCAGTAGCCCGCTGGCAAAGAAGAAGATAAGCTGGAAGATTAGCGCTTGCAGGCTTTGGAACGCGACATAACGCGAGCGATCCTTATAGGCCAGGTAGATGATGAACGGTGGAATCAGGCCCAGCCAGCCAGTGAACAGGTTCAACAAAACGCTCAG
>Ga0116171_10004642_pt1 | contig 12308 bp, 4 predicted proteins | sample AD_JPNHW2_MetaG_FD_89798 | JGI IMG/M metagenome (GOLD analysis project Ga0116171, IMG submission 89798) | Active sludge microbial communities of municipal wastewater-treating anaerobic digesters from Japan - AD_JPNHW2_MetaG | ecosystem: Engineered > Bioreactor > Anaerobic > Digestate | place...
AACTTATCGCGCAAATCGGCGGCCTCTCTCTTGCACAGGCTTGAGAAGCTGTCATCGCTCCTTATCTGGGCAATAGCCTCGAACTTGATTAGCACATCATACAGGAAGAAGGCCAGCCAGATGCTCTCGCCCAATCCCTGACAGCCAACGCGGTTCATGGCGTCATTCCAGTCTCCAGTTCCCATGAGCGGCAGCCCGTGCAGTCCAAAACTCAAGCTGCTCTGAATGGCTCTGACGCAGTGCTCGTAAAGAGTGCCCGCCTCCTCTGATCTGGTGGGCTGATCGTAGTAGGCGTCCTCCTCGGGCCTCAGTGGCCTGCCTGAGATGAAGTTGACGCGCTCGTCAAGCACTCCCGCGTCTCCAGTAGCTATGACGTAGCGGTGAACTGCCAGCGGCAACCAGAGTCGGTCATCGGAACTGTGCGTGCGCACGCCGCGCCCTGATGGCTGGTGCCACCAGTGCAAAACGTCTCCTTCTATGAACTGATGGGCTGCACAGCGGAGGAGATGCTCGCGGAAAAGTCGTGGCTCTGCATGAATGAGCGCCATTGAATCCTGCAACTGATCCCGGAAGCCATAGGCTCCGCTCGATTGGTAGTATCCACTGCGTGCCCACATGCGGCAGGCTATGGTCTGATAAAGAAGCCAACCGTTAGCGAGCACATCGAGGGCCTTATCCCCGGTCTCCACATGCACAGTGCCGAGAGTTCGGTTCCAGTAGCTCCAAACCTGCTCTAGGGCTCTTTGGGCGGGAACCAATCCGCGAAAACGTTTGATCAGGCTCTGAGCATCATCCACATTTCGCCCAGTTCCGCAGGTGAAGACCACCTCGCTCTCCTGACCCTCTGCCAGATCGATTTTGACTTGCAGGGCTGCACATGGGTCCATTGCGGCACCAACTCTGTTGGAGAGCCGTTCATGCATTAACGCGGCAGGTCTGACCATATTGCCGTTTCTTCCCAGGAACTCAGTTCGATCGCCTGTGAAGCTGTTGACTTCCCTGCTCACATCAAAGAATACTATTCTGCCCGGAAAATCCGTATTGTATGGGTTTCTGGCAAAGATGGCCCCTGTTCTCGAATCGATCTCTGTGACTATATGCATCTCGGTCTTTGAACGCATCTCTCCAAGCACCAGCTCGATATAGCCTGTCACAGAAATCTTGCGGAAGACACCGGATTCATTGCGAACAACAAGCCTGCAAAATTTCACCGGCGCGTCCACTGCCACATATACCCACAGCTCTGATGCAATTCCTGACTCTCTGTGCTCGAAGACGCTGTAGCCAAAACCATGCCTGCAGGTGTAAGGCGTCTTGCCGCGTGCAGGCAGTCCAGTGGGGGACCAGAACGCCCCGCTTTCCTCATCTCGAATGAAAATAGCCTCTCCGCTGCAATCGCTCACAGGATCGTTATGCCATGGAGTCAGGCGGAACTGCTGGGAGTTCTCGCCCCAGGTGTACGCGCTGCCGCATTCAGAGATCACCGTTCCAAAATGGGGATTTGCTATCACGTTCGACCAGGGAGCTGGTGTGGCCTGTCCCGGTGCAATCCTGATTATATATTCGCGTCCGTCCTTTGTGAATCCACCAAGGCCATTAAAGAATAACAGGTCGCTGCCTGTCGATTCGTTCGCCCTGTAGTTCTCAGATTGCACTGTCTTTACTGGCTTAAAGAGAGGGACTGCAGCCGAGAGTCTGCTCTCGCGCTGCATTTGCTCCTCAAACGTTCCACGGTCATCGGCAAAGATAGTGCGGGCCACAGCCTGCAGCAGTATTCCCGCTTCTTCTGAGATCTGGTCCGCGTGTATCACATAGACTCCACCAGATCGCTCCCTGGTACAGGTATCGGCCCTGATGGTTATCAGGCCCTTGATTTCGTCCTGAAGCTCCTGTCGATAGCCTGATCGATCTGTGTTCCAGATCACCAGATCCACTGCAAGCCCCATCATTTGCCAGTAGGCGTGAGCCTTCAAGAGCTGGTGCACCAGATCGATATAAGACCTCTCTCCGATCTGCTGGAGGACAATTGGGATATCACCCGATATGCCAAACGCCCAGAGGCCTGACTGGCCCTGCTGATTGTCTAAAAGAATTCCAGGACCTGCGCGCCAGTTTGAGCTGGGATAAATTATTGCGCCTGCAAGACGCATATAACGATTAATATCGACATCGGTGATGCCAAGCTGCTGCATAACCATTTGGTTGTGAGTCCAGGCTAAGTTATGAACGCGCTCGGCCATGCGCATATCATGATATTTATCAATCAGTTCAATGGCTCTGTCTCTCGTCTCTGCCATTCCGGTGATGAAGGTCACCCGTGACGTCTCTCCCGGATCTATGGAGACCGTGCATCTGATGGACGCAATCGGGTCCAGGACAAAGCCCTCGCTATCTGAGAGCTTCATTTTTCCAGTCATTGCCACGGGATCCGCAACAGTTCTTCCTCTGCCTATGAACCTGGAACGATCCGTCTCAAAAGAAACAGTATCACTTTTTACATTCTCATCTGCCATCAAATGCAGCATCCAGGGCGTTTTTTCGTCTCTGGACCTCGGTCGGCGAGTGCATAGTATCGCAGAGCTTTTGCGCAGGATCTCAGTCTCCACGAACAGGTTGCTAAACGCGGGATGGGTTGCATCTGCCGCAGATGCCGTTAAAACGACCTCCGCATAGCTTGTTAGCTCGATCGTTCTCACTATCGATGAGCGATTCGTAAGACTGATGCTCCGCAACTCTACATCGTCCTCAGGTGAAACGACAACTTCCATATGGGCATCAAGCCCTGAAAATCTTGACCGAAACTCCGCCTTCGATCCCTGAAATATGACCTGATAAGCCTCGGCATATCTGCATACGGGCTGATATCCGAGAGACCAGATATCATTGCTGTCCAGGTCTCGGATATAGAAAAACTGTCCCTCATTGTCACGGGTAATATCGCCATGCCATCGAGTGACAGCAATCTCTTTCCACAGGCTATAGCCTGCACCCGAACCCGTGATCATCACTCTGTAATTGCCATTGGAGAGAAGGTTCACATCAGGAGATGTGCTGTTTGGATCATCGAAGACCCGCATGGACTTCTCCTGCGCCAGCATTCCTGCCCTCCAGATTGAGGGCGATGCCTCTGCGGCATGCGGATAGAAGGGCCTGGCCTTGGGAACCTTTTCTTGAAGGAGCAGATCAGAAGCCCGGAAGATGGGATTGGCCATAAATCTTCTTTGCATTGGTCGATCTAACAGAGCATAATCCAAAGAGAGAAGGCTCATACCCTGATGGTGAGCCATGAAGGATCGCACAGTTGCACTGCTTTGATCCTGGCTCAGACGCGATGGAGTATAATCCACAGCCTCGTAGAAGCCATACTCTCCGAGAGTGCCCTCGCCGGCCATTCGCTGCAGATTTTTGCAGCTTTCTGCCGGAGAGACCATCAGGGCCAGAGCAGAGGCATAAGGTGCTACCACCAGGTCTCTGGCCAGACCACGCTTGAACCCAAGACCAGGCACTCCGAAAGCCCGGTACTGGTAGATCTGATTGACGTCTATGAGATTGTAGCCGGATTCGGAGATGCCCCAGGGAACACTCAGTTGTTGCCCATATTCGATCTGCCGCTTGACCGTCGACCTGTAGGTCTGATCGAGAAGTGTGTTCTCATATGTCGGCATAACCAATAGCGGCATGAGATACTCGAACATGGTTCCACCCCAGGAGAGCAACGCCAGCTCTCCGCCTGCGGTGGTGAGCATACGACCCAAAGCAAACCAGTGCTCCTGCTTGAGTCGTCCCTGTGCAATGGCCACATAGCTGCATAGCCTCGCTTCAGACGCCAGCAGATCGTAGCAGCTCTCATCGCGTCTGGAGTCATCGACATTGTAGCCAATTGCAAGAAGCCTGCGAGATTCATCGAACAGGAAATCGTATTTTATATCCGCCAGGCTGCTGCAGTCGAGTGCGATCCTCTTTATGGATGCGATCCTCTCGCGGGCATGCCTTTGCCCAGCCATTATCTTCTGACTGAGTTCTTGCAGCCAAATCCGATCAGTCTGGTGCTCTGCACCGATCAATTGGCTGCCGATTTGATCAATGATCGGCACCAGCTTTGGGGCTATCTCCGGAACATCTCGCAGCAGTGGAATGAGGTCGAGTCTGAGCAGCTCCGCCTGCAGCTCGCGCTCCCTTTTCGCAAGCTCTTTCGAGTCCTGCGCCAGAAATTCCTGAGCATGTCCGGCAATCCACATAGGCAACATGGACCATGGTGCCATGAGGATCATGTCTTCCAAATGATCGCGGAGCTGCTGCTCATAAGAGCGTACCCACCACAATAGATCGTCATCAGCGTCCGGGTCCAGGCGAGTCGCCATAGACGCTGCAGCCGCTGCCTGGCGGTCCAGCAGTTGCCACGCTGCCGAGAGGCTGCATGGAGGAGACTGAAGCTGTGTCCAAAACAAATCAATCTGCAAGGAAAATTCTGCGGGCACAGTCCGTCCCCGGTCACTATCTGCAGGCTCAGAAGGCCAGCCGTCTTCAGCAGTCCCGCTGTCCTCATTAGCAGCATCCGCTATCACATCTCTAATTATCTGCAGCGTATCCTGAAGACCGCTAAATGCCTGTTCGGACAGGATTTTGCGGTCCATAAGCTCGATTTGCCCCTGTTGCAGAGTCAACAGATGACCGGCCAGGTTACCGCTATCAACTGTCGAGATGTACCTCGGATACATTGGCTCAAGCAGCTTGATGTCGTACCAATTATAAAAATGACCCTGGAAATGCTCCAGATTTTTCATCGTATGAAGAGCACGAGCGTTTCGCTCTATCAGATTTCCTGCCGAGATGTATCCGAAGTCGTATGCTGCCAGGTTCGCCAGAAGCGACAGCCCCATATTCGTAGGCGATGTTCCGTTGGCAACCACTGAGCGCGGGTCCTCCTGATAGTTGTCTGGAGCAAGCCAATGATTTTCGGACGAAACGAAAGTCTCGAAGAATTTCCAGGTCTTCCGGGAGAGCTTGCGCAGGAAGATTGTCTGATCTTCATCGAGTTTTGCCTTAGGCGAAATGAGTGGCAGGCTAATCCACCAGGCAACAACAGGCGAGAGGCTCCAGGATAAAAGCAGTGGCCAGACTATGTTCAGCACATCAAAACGCCAAAACCAAAGATAAGAGGTCATGACAGCAGCCAGTGCAGGGGCGATCCACATCGACCGGTAGAATCCAGCCAAATCACGGTTTCCCATGTTTCTGGAGCTGCTGGACGAGTTCCATTCCAGCAGTCGCTTATGGGTGAATAGCATTCGTCCGCCGGTACGCATAATTGCATCCAGGCTGAAGAAGGCCTCATACGGCAGGAAAGTCAGGATGAGCCCGGCCTGGGCCAAGTATCTGACGGATGCTTTTCTGACTGAATTTAAGTGCTGATCCAGTGGCAGCTCGGCGGACTTATTCAATGTAGTTCGAATGCAGGCCAGCACAGGCAAAGCCAGAATCGATCCTGCCACTGCAATTGTCCACATGATCGGCTGCAGCAAGATTGACCATGCCAGAACCAGGAGCAAAATCTGGGCAGGGATGACGAGGCTGCGCCTGAGGTTGTCGAGGATCTTCCACCGGGATAATGCTGAGATTGGATTGTCAAGAATCAGGCCGCCAGGGCCTGGAACACGCATGAGCAGCCAACTGGCAATCTGCCAGTCGCCCCTGATCCATCTGTGCCTCCGGCTAACGTCTGATGTATAGCGGCAGGGATAATCTTCATAGAACTGCACATCGCTGACCAGTGCAGCTCTGGCATAGCTTCCCTCCAAAAGATCATGGCTAAGGATCAGGTTATCAGGAAAGCGCTCACCTAACGATTGCGAAAAAGCATCAACATCGTAGATACCCTTGCCTGTAAAGGAGCCTTCCCCGAAAATGTCCTGATAGACATCCGAAACCTCCCGTGTGTATGGATCAATTCCCGGCTCTCCGCCAAAGAGCTGGATAAACCTCGAATTTTCTGCATCAGGCATGCCTGAACTGAGGCGAGGATGGAGTATGCTGTAGCCTTCAGCGACATACTGCTTATGCTCATCGAATCGCGGGTGATTGAGTGGATGAGCCATCGTCTCCACCAGCAGCCGGGCAGAGTCGTAAGGCATCTTTGTATCCTCGTCAACAGTGATGACGTACTTGATCCCTGACAGGATCGCTTCATCGCCTGTAATTCGAGAGAAGCTATTTTTCTGTCCGCCCCGTAAGAGCTTGTTGAGCTCCCCGAGTATACCTCGCTTTCTTTCATAGCCTCTCCAGATTCCTTCATGCGGATTCCATATTCTCTGACGTGGAAATAGGAAAAAAATCCCGTCGTGATACTTTTCGTTCAGAGCATTGATTCCCTGACGGGCCAAAATCAGCAGATGCTCATCTTCTGGTATAACCTCTTCTTTTGCATCTGCGAGATCTGTCAGGAGGCCGAAATAGAGATTGATATCCCGGTTTGCCAGGTATCGAACCTCGAGGCCGTCCAGCAGGTCTGCCACTTTTTCAGGACTGTTAAGCACAGAAGGAACCACTATCAGCGTTCGCAACTTCTGGGGAATGCCTGATGAGAAGTCCATTCTGGGAAGTGCATGAGGCACGACCAGCAGCGTAGCAAGCCAATTGACCAGCCCGACTGCAGGACTGCTCATGCAAAGCATCAGAAATATGGAGGCCAGGACCAAAGCCCATCCAAAGGATTCCAGCCTGAAAACCCGAGCCAGCAGAGCAGCGGAAATGATAGCCGTTACAATGGTTATTGCTCCGAGATAACAGACCAGAGGCAATCGAAGAAGCGTCCTGTTAATGGTCACCCTCAGTGATCGACTCATCCCGGCAGCTCTCTCCAGTTTTGCCAGTCCCTTATCTATCAGATAGAAGCCAACATGAGAGGCTCGATCGTCGCGTCCCAGTGTCTCTAGATTCTCTCTGGCCAGTTTAACTGCAAGCTGTGCCACATCCTGCTCAGAGAGTGAGCAATGACCTGCGATCCGTTCTACGGAATGCCGGTATTGATCCCGGGTGGCAAAGTCCATCTGGCAGTAAACGCCGACTGGGTCCTGGCTGAGTTCTCTCTCCACTGCGCTTGTTGCTTCTACAAATTTGCGCCAGTCAACTGACTCAAGAATGCGGAAGCTTCTGATGCAGTTGCCCACGGAGACCTTATCGGCTGCTTCCTGCTGGATATTCTGCAAGACCATTTGCCTGGTAGTTTTTCCCAATTCGGATAGACGCTCTTCTATCCAGGTTAACGGCAGAGCAAAAGCCAGGCTCTGTCCCTCCAGTCGGCGTGCAAACTCTGCAACAAAGGGACTGGACAATGGAGGACAAGAGCCTGCCAGGTTTGCCACAACAGCTATCATGCTCTTGGGATCAGTCTCTCCTGTTTGAATTATCCGATCAATCCATTTATCGGCCAGGTCGCGGTCATATCTTGCCTTGGCGATATGCAAAGATATGCGCCTGAGGTTTTCTATCAGCCCCAGACGGAGCATGATCGGAACCGCCCATAGCTCGCCCAGGTTAAGCACACGGGAAGTTTGATACGCATCTACGAAGCTCTTGAGGCTTTCTGCATCCACCAGGCCATCAATGTGCTGGATAAACTCACCAGCAATGTCATAGATGCGCGGATAGCCAGCAAGTGGTCCTGTGAGCATATGCGGCAAATTCCTGCTGTAATTTTTTGGAAGATGTTGCCTTGATATGCGAATCTGCTCTTCGATTCGAAAGAAGTTATCAAGCAGCCACTCTGAAGCAGGGGCTACCCATTGTTTGGATGCTATTGCATCTTTCAGCAGCTCGTAAACCTGCAGCAAGATCTGTTCGTTTTCATAAAGCCTCGGCAAGAGAAGGTCTTTTCCAGGCGTTAAATCGACATCATGCTGCTTTGCCAGCGCCTTTGCGTGCCGCTGCATCTGTTCATTGCTGAAAAGCTCAGAACGTAGCGGCTGCTCATAACTGTACTTGCTGAGGAACTTATCGCGGTAGATACGCGCCCATAGATGATTCAAGCTCTTGCGAAATATATTCGAGCAAATTAAAGTCAAAACTTGACTCCCGGTCAGAATGCACTTAGGATGTGCTATCGATTGCTCTTTTGGTAAACCATTAATCTCTGTGCATTTAAGAACACTATTATTCTATTTCCATCCAATCTATTTGATGCTATCGGAACCGATTCGATTGAATCTGACTGCAAAAGGAGAAAACTGCTCAGGGACAACAATTTGGATTGTTGGTGCCAACTGATCCATGCCAGCTTCTGCCAAAAGATCATGCAAAAAATTTTCGTCGGCAGTGTCTTATACCTACAGAGACGAACATGATAGAGGTTAAAATGAAAAAATGCGTTTTTTGTGGCAGCTTGAATGCTGCGGGACGATTTGTTGTCCCTGGTGTCTGGATATGCAGTTCGTGTGTAGCTCGCATGGAAGAGCCGCTGGACTGGAACCCGGTGGGCTGCCACGCTTAGGCTGCCAGAGTGGTTTATATGTCTGTTCAAAAGATAATTGGCCGTGAAGGTCGCCTTTTATGGGACAATTTTCCAGTATCCCTGAAATATTGGATGATCGAGTGGAACAGGCCTGAAGGAAGAATTGAGAGCTGGCATGGGAAAGCGATTGTCTCCGAGACGGCTCTGCGTGCATTGATAGAAGTGCAGGTAAAATCCGGGCCAATTCCCATAGACGAACCTATCCAGGCTGAGTTCTACAAGGGCAAAAAAGTCTATGGCGGACAGCTCCTCATATCAGCATTTCCTGATCCAATCGACTCGAATCCTTTAGTCGATTTCACAGGAACTGGCAAGCTGAAGGAAGATGAGCATTAAGTCAGTTGTAAGCGGTCTTTTGTATTGAGATCCAAGACCGCCTTTTGATCCTGCCAGGAATCATCTCGCCGCAAAAAAGCGGGTCTCACCGGGCCGCAGGCCACTCTTATCCATTAGCAGCTTTTGATGAAAGTGTTGCTTTGCTGTAGCCCATCAACTCCCGCAAGCTCTCAGGACTTTTTCGTCCTTCAACTCGACGCGTCTTCAATTGCGTCTCATCTTTCAGTCTATGGCTTTGCTAATGTTTTTGCGTCCTTCTTTTTTAGCCTTGCCTTTTTAGTCATCGCCTTTTTGCTTTTGCCTTGAACTCTGTTTTTTTCAGCCATATCTCCTCCTAAAATATTTCTTTTCTCGCTTGTGGTTCTGCTTTTTAGCCGTTCGGAGCAGGACGGAAATGACCGTCGTGGACCACGGCTGAAAGCGGGTCAAACGTTTGACTTCTCCGTCCTTCGATTCAGTTTTGCTGTGGCGAATTGGCTGGCACTACAGCTCTCGAAATGTCATGCGCATTTCATAGACACCGTCCTCACTGCTCTTTTCCGTATCAAATCCCATATTTTTAAAGAGATTGAGCATGGGCTTATTCTCAACCAGGACCTCTGCAGTAAATCCCAGCAGGCCCCTGCGCCTGGCCAGGCGAGTAAGATAGGAAAGCAGATCATGGCCCACACCCATATTTTGATAATCATCCTTTACCACCAGCGCAACCTCGGCGGTATGCATCTTATCATTTATCTCATATTGTCCGATTGCGGCGATGGTCTCTCTGCTGTCGCCTTCAACAATGGCCAGGATCATCATACGATCTGCATAGTCCACAATCCCGAACTCCTGCAGCCTTTCATGAGGCATATCCATCCTGGCGGACATGAATCTGCGGTACATGCTGTCATTGGAGAGTGCATAGAAAAAATCCTTCATCAGCGGCTCATCTCCGATCTTCACAGGCCTGAGGAGAAGATGCTGCCCGCCCCTGGTGGTCCTGAATGTCTCAAGGGCCACTGGATACACTCCATTCACCCCGGGAACGAACGCCTGATCTTTGTAAATGAGCGAAAGCTTCCTGGCTTCTTCAATCAGCCATGGCCTGAACTTGGGATGGGCAATGGCTATGAGATCCATAGCGCGCTCCCTTATATTCTTGCCGTGCAGATAGGCGATGCCATACTCGGTTACCACGTAGTGCACATCTCCTCTGGTAAGAGTGATTCCCGTTCCCTCTCTCAGTGATGGCACAATCCTTGAAATGGTGTCGTTGATGGCAGTTGAAGGAAGGGCCAGGATGCTCTTTCCACCAGGCGCAAGCGCGGCTCCTCTCATGAAATCAGCCTGGCCACCGATGCCGAAGTAGAATGTCCCTGCCAGAGATTCTGCCGTAGCCTGACCGGTTAAATCAATTTCCATAGCGCTGTTGATGGCAGTCATCAGCTTATTCTTGGCAATATTCAATGGATTGTTAACATAATCGATGGTCCTGAACGAGACAGTTGGATTCTCGTCCAGGAACTCGTAAGTCCCGCGCTTGCCCATGCAATAGGATGCCACCGTCTTTCCAGTATCAATGGACTTCTTACTGTTATCAATCACGCCTTTTTGCATCAAATCGATGATACCGTCGCTTAAGAGTTCAGTGTGCACCCCCAGATGCTTTTTCTCGCCCAGGTATGAGACCGCTGCATTTGGTATGATGCCATATCCAACCTGCAGAGTGGATTCATCCTCGATGATTCGGGCAACATACTTGCCTATCGCTTTGATGATATCCCCCGGACCGTCGACAGTATACTCCAGCAATGGTTCATCGTGAGGAACAATGAAATCCACGTCATTTATGTTTATGAATCCATCACCCTGAGTGCGAGGCATATGGGAGTTTATCTGGGCCACAATCAGCGATGCCTTTTGGGTCGCAGCCTTTACGATATCCACACTTATCCCCAGGCTCATGTATCCGTGCTTGTCGGGAGGAGATGTCTGGATTAGCGCTACATCTATTGGTATGATATCTCTTCGGAATAGTCCGGGAACTGCAGAAAGTGATATCGGCGTGTAGTCTGCTGCGCCCCGGTTGATCGCATTTCTTGTTCCTTCGCTTATGAAGAATGAGTCTACTCTGAAGTTGTCACGAAATTGTTCATCCATGTAGGGTGCAGCCCCTACCGTCCATACATGTATGAGCTCGATTCCGAAAAATGCTTTGGGATTCATGCTCACAAAGTTGACCATAGCCTGCACCAGGTATTGGGGCTCGCCGCAGCCAGTGCCTATGAATATCTTATCACCGGCATGAATATGGCTGAATATCTCTTCTTCCGTGGCGAACTTCTCAGGCCAGGTTTCCTTTAAATACACTAACGGACTGCTTCTTTCCATATTATCTTCCCCCCGGAATTCACGTTTCCAGTCGCAGGGCTGAGTGCCTTGAGGCCATAATTTCAGAGGGAAATATATGCAAGCTCTCGATACCCTCAAGGCCATAGTATGCTGGATGAATTACACGATCAGTTAAGAGAAGAAAAAGACCTGATGCTTTCCCGGAGGTGAGACAATAGTTATGCAAAGCCCCAACGACCGGCTCGGATCTGTTTGTCAACTTAACAGATATTGGTTTATCATTATTTTGAATGCAAAACTGGCGGAATGCGTCTAAGCTTCCGTTCCTGTACCAACATGTGATATTCATTTTCTGTTGTATGTGATAGGATCTATATACCTGTGTTGCCCTCTACCAGATGCTCACTACTACTATCAATCAGATAGCAATCTTCCAGATAACTCAGTTCATTCTCGCCCGGCATCAGCGAATGCTCCAATATTGGACAATGGTATACTTCCAGAAAGTGATGATAGCATAATGTTATGCAGTATTTTGGAGTGAACCCTTCCTAGTGGACAAAAAGTTAAGCAATGCCACCTCATGGAGGGAAGTGAATGAAAAAGATAAGGCGGCGTTACGACCGAGACTTCAAGATATCAGTATTAACCGAACTTGAGGCAGGCAAGCCACTTGCTCAGATAGCCCGCGAATATGGCATCCATCCGAGTCTTCCTTGCCGATGGAAGGCAGAATTGGCCGAAAATCCCGAAAAAGCATTCAGGGGTAATGGAAACAAGTACAAAGATCAGGCGAAGATTGCAGAATTGGAAAGGCTTCTGGGCCAGGCTCACGCCGAAATTGAGCTTTTAAAAAAAGCCTTCGCCATGACCCAGAAGAAGATCCGAGAGGAGAGACTAAAGCCGATGCTGAGGGACGACATATGATCATCCAGGAAGCTCAATCAGAGGATCTTCTGTTGCCAATATCTCGTTCCTGCTTGGAGTGGACCCCACCGAGTGGATAAAAAGTTAAGCAATGCCAATAAAAGGAGGGAAGCGCATGAAGAAGATCGGGCGGCGTTACGACGGGGACTTCAAGATATCAGCATTAACCGAACTTGTGGCAGGCAAGTCACCGGTCGATGAGGTA
>Ga0116171_10004643_pt1 | contig 12308 bp, 8 predicted proteins | sample AD_JPNHW2_MetaG_FD_89798 | JGI IMG/M metagenome (GOLD analysis project Ga0116171, IMG submission 89798) | Active sludge microbial communities of municipal wastewater-treating anaerobic digesters from Japan - AD_JPNHW2_MetaG | ecosystem: Engineered > Bioreactor > Anaerobic > Digestate | place...
CTGTTCAACGGTTATAAGGAAGAATATAATTTTGAGATGATGTGAGGCGATTGTGTTTACAGGTTTAATTGAAGAGACAGGATCGGTTGCCGGTATAAAAAATTCCGGAGAAGGGAAGATCCTCGAAATTACAGCTGACAAAGTCTTAAAGGGGACTAAGAGAGGGGATTCTATTTCAATTAATGGGGCATGCCAGACGGTAACTGAAATCTCTGCTAAAAGCTTTTCTGTTTTTGTTTCCAGGGTTACACTTGATGTTACTACTCTGGGAAAATTTACTCCCGGCAGGCCTGTTAACCTGGAGAGGGCTCTGACCCTCAGCTCCAGGCTTGGAGGACATATCGTTCAGGGGCATGTTGACCTGAGGGGAAAAGTAAATAATATTAAAAAAGATATCAGGGGTGTTGAAATTGATATAGCTGTGACCGGTGATTACATGAAGTATATTGTTGAAAAAGGTTCAATAACGGTGGACGGGATTTCGCTGACTGTTGTATCAACCGGCGGGAATAATTTTAAGTTATACCTTATCCCTGAAACAATTGAGAATACCGTTATCAACACATGGAAACCTGGAACCGAGGTTAATATAGAAACAGATATTCTTGCAAGATACGTTGAACAAATGCTTAAATACGGCAGGAATAACCCGGATAACAGGGATGGTTCTGATGATGTAAATCTGATGAACAGGCTCATGGAGAATGGTTTTATTTGAGCGTATAGCAATCAAAGACTAAAAATATTTTTTAGATTAATAGATCCGGGTTTAAGTGGGAGTTGAATTTTTTTACCGCCAAGATGTGATGAATAATAAACCGCATGAATAATTTCGAGGGATTTGTATCCGTCTTCGATTCCTGAAATTTCAGATGTATCCTTTCCCTTCAGGATTAAAGATGCAGATTTATAAAGTTCAGTGAAACAGTTTTTATATTTTATCGGAGGAAATTCTGTTTCACTTATATCGTTAAAACCTGTATAAAGAACAGATTTCTTCTTTAGAAAAAGCCTGTTGTACCCGTTCCCGATCAGAATTTTACCATCGGTACCCCATATCTCAAGCTCAAACTGGAAGTATTTTCTCCCGCCGCCTGCTTCAAGAAAAATGTTAATGCCGCTGTCGCTCTTAAGCCATGCCGATGCGGAGTCTTCAAAACCTGCTGTCCTGGTAAATCTTGTAAACTCTCCCTGAACTGTGGTTATCTCTCCGAAGAAAAAACGGATTATGTCTACAAGATGAGTTCCATCATGAAGAAGCGGGCCTCCCCCTTCTTCAATGAATGACTTTCCCCTGTATGAACCTGTCAGCATCCTCGCATTGACAGTTTTAATTTCCCCTATCACCCTGTTTTGAATCATCTCTTTAACTTTGTTGTACCTGCTGTCAAACCTTCTTTCATGGTTGACAATAATACGGCATCCGTTTTTATCCGCATCAGTGATAATCCTTTTTATACGGGGGAGGGATGATGCCGCCGGTTTTTCGATAATTAAAATTTCTGAACCGTTTTTTATCGCTTCAAGAGCGATTGCGGCGTGTGTGTCCGTCCAGGTCGCTATTATCACCATCCGGGGTTTTCTGCTTTTCAGCAGTTCCCTGTAGTCAGTAAATAACGAGCTGTCCTTAATACCTGATTTTATGCCGAATTCTTTGAGCCTGTTGATATCCATATCGCAGGCAGATGTGATTTTTAAACCGGCAGCAGAGGCACCGCCGAAGTGAGTGCAGGGTTTATTTCTTAACTTGTCATTTTCAAGCAGGAAGCCTATTCTTCCGCAGCCTATCAGTGAAATTTCATACTGATTCATATCAGAGTCTTGGGAGATATGTTTTTATTTCAAAATCAGTTATATACCTGTTAAACTGTTCCTGTTCGTAAATTTTATTATCAATGATATTCTGATGAATATAATCACCAAGGATCTCTTTCATGAATGTACTTTTTGAAAAACAGGTAAGAGCTTCATGAAGCTGCAGCGGAATCGGGGGAAATTTATCAGGATAATTTTTAAAACTTGATGATTCCACAGGGTCAGGCAGCTCATACTTCTCTTCAATACCTTTTAATCCTGCAGCAAGCATTACTGAAAACGCAAGATAAGGATTACATGCCGGATCGGGATTTCTCAGTTCAATTCTCATGGAAGCGGGCTTGTCCTGCCGGCATTGCGGGATGCGTATCATTGCAGACTGGCTTTTTCTGCTCCATGTCGCGTGTATCGGGGATTCGTATCCTGCAACAAGTCTTTTATAAGAATTAATCCACTGATTTGTTATTATGAAGTATTCACTGCTGTGATGTAATAGACCTGCTATAAAATGTCTCCCTTCTTCCGAAAGGTAATATTCGCTATTCTGGTCAAAAAAAATGTTAACATCATTCCTGAACAGCGACTGATGGATATGAAGACCGGAACCGTTCTGATTTTGAAGAGGTTTAGGCATAAAGGATGCGTATATGCTGTTCTGCTGTCCGATCTCTTTCGCTATTACTTTAAAGGTCATAATATTGTCTGCAGTCGTAAGAGCGTCTTCATGCCGTAAATCAATTTCATGCTGGCTGTGTGATCCTTCATGGTGGGAGGATATTACGTCTATACCCATTTTTTCAAGAGTAAGGACAGCCTGCCTTCTGTAGTCGGCAGCAACATCAAGCGGAGTCAGATCAAAATATCCCCCCTGGTCAAGAACTTCCGGTTTATCAAAACTTTTAAAAAAGAAGAATTCTATTTCCGGGCCGGTATAAAAAGTAAGCCCCTTTGACGCAGCTTTTTCAAGATTTTTCTTTAAGATATACCTGGAATCTCCTTCATACGGACTTTTATCTATCCTGTATATATTGCAGAATATCCGTGCGACAGAGTCTTCCTGCGGCCTCCATGGAAGAATCTGAAATGTAGATACATCCGGTATTGCGATCATCTCTTCTTCATCTGACCGGATAAAGCCCTGCAAAGTGGAGCCGTCAACACGGACACCTTCATTCAATGCATCTTCAAATTCATCAATAGTTATAGCAAAACTTTTCAAAAAACCGAGAGTGTCTGTAAACCATAGTCTTATAAATTTTATTTTATTGTCATGGGCAAATTTAAGAATGTACTCTTTATCTGTATTCATTTTATTCCTTATAATAAAGTTATTTTACCAGCTAAGCATCATAAGAAGTATAAACAAAAAAAGTATAATTACAAAAAGAATCGCCATAATAATTACACTTTTTCCTGAACTGGAAGCTTCCGTATAAGATCCGGGAGTGTCTTTTTTAACAGCGGTTTTATCGTTTTCATTGATCCCGTTATCTGATCTCGGGTCATACATCTTAAGCTTAACAAGTTTTTCGTCTTCTTTACAGAGGCCGTAAACGCCCGGCATAATTTCACCGAGTATTTCAATCGGATTGTTTTTACCTGCGGACGATTTTATATCTATTACTGTTGCGGGGAGGGCTTTTATATCTTTTTCAAATCTCAGGTTGTAAAGGTCTATATAATAGTTTTCCTGGCTGGAGTTCGGAATTATTTTAACCATTATTTTATCGCCAATACGCAGTTCGTATATAGGCTTCCCGTTGAGAGGTGCTAAAACAGGTTTAACATGGAGTATGGGACCATGTGTATCTTTTTTCTCCGGATCATTCTCATTTTTATTCTGAGGCCTGGACCTGTCGTCTTTTATGTTCTGAAGCTCCTGTACGGATATCTCCTGTATCAGTGTTTCCATTACGAGATTTTTATCATGAATAATCCGGTTTATTAAGTCGTAGAGTATCAGGTCCATCTTGTCATAGTCATAATTGTATATGTTATCGTATAAAATCTTCATGTTCCTGGTATCTTCAGAAAGTTTAGTGAAAGCATCCATCAAAGATGCTGTCATACTGTTGTTGAAATTACCTCTCCATTTCCGGTCAACGATATATTCTTCAAATTTGTACCATGGCGTAACAGGGTCTAAATCGTACATATCAGAGTAGGAGGTAACTATTACATGGTGGGAATCAATTTTCTTTATCGAACTGACTGTAATCAGGAATAAGCCATAGAGGTTCATTGAAGTTGACTTGAATCGTCCTTTTACAATGAGGATATTCCCTTCGGATTGAGCTGATAATTCTGAACCCATATTTGTATACCATGGCAAATTTTTTTAATAATTACAAAAGTAATTATTATGTCAGGGAAACATAATGTCAATATAAAAAAGGATGTTAAAAAACAATTATTGATTACGTGTTTACGGTTTTGAACACCTGTGATAATTTGTTATTTACAATAAAAAGATTTTATTTTAGTTTATTAAAGACGATATATAACATAAATATAGACAGGTTTAAAAAAAGTAGTACGGATTTCATATCAAGGGGAAAAGAAGTAATGAGAATCAGAAGATATCTTTCATCATTAGCGGTTATACTGGTTTTTTGTGTGACAAATTCCTATGCAGGCATTGATCAGACGTATGCTGAAAGAATAGTAAAAGAAAACAGGGATTTTATAGATTTTATCGATATTTCCATTACAAATTTTACTCCTGACAAAAGAAATGACCTGTTCAACATTTATCAGAAGCATTTTAATGCAGAAGTTGCCTATCTGCAGGGCGATTACAAACGAGCATTTGATAATATATACGATTCACAGAAAGATATGGTAGCTCTTTATGAAAATATGTTAACCGAGTACTATCTTGAAGATTCAAAAAATATACTGGATGGTTTTGCTGCTGCTATAATACGAACAAAAAATACTGCGGCCAAACAATACCTTACTCTTGGCTACAGGGACAGAACTGTCGCAAGAGCTTTCTATATATCCGGGGAAGCTTCTTATCCTAAACTTTACTCTTATAAAATTTATAAGTATTTAGAAGCTATAAACATGGCAAGAAGAGCCAAAAGATACGCTTTTATATCACTCTATACCGGGCAGACTCCAAAAGATAAGTTGAAAATTTATAACCAGATGTTTAAAGTTGAGAATGAAAAGGGCGGAATTTTTTTTAAAAGATTTATAGATAAAAATGAAAAAGATTATATCACCGAGATGAATAAAACCTATGAAGAGTCTGAACAGGAATTGCCGCAAAAATCGGGCTCAACCGGAGGGAATATAGCGAATTCTGAAACTGCGGATGCTAAAAACGTTTCCTTTGAAAAAAAGATGGAGCGAAGCGTGAGATTCCGGAGGGAGCAGAGGGTCGCGCAATATCTTTTGAATGGTGAGTTTGATAAAGCCGAAACTATAATAAGGTCTTATATTGAGGATTATAATTTCAAGCTTATAACTGCGACTTTGAACGCACTTGATTCAGCAGAGACTCATACCGGAGAAACGGATACTTCCGCGGAGAAAAAAGATTATAAAAAATTTATCCGGCATCATAATGATAATTATAAAATACTGAACGGGAAATCCATTCTTGAAGATGTTTCCGGTGATGTGAAAGTTGTTGATTCAGTAAAAAAAGAAGATAAAAAAATAGAAGATCAGGAAAAAATTGAAGGAAACACCGGTAAAATCCCAGACTCTGAAGCGAATAAAAAGCTCGAAGATGCTGCAAAAGAAAACAAAGACATAAAAGACATAAAAGAAAATATAGATACAAAAGACAATAAAGACGTAAAAGACAATAAAGACACAAAAGATTTACCCAAATGATTTCTGTTTAAAATGCCTATGCAATCTCAATTTGCTGATTTTTTATCCGTGGATCGAAGGGCAGGTACTGTAACTGATATCTGCCTCAATGAAGGAAAGGATGTTTATGAAAAGTGTGTTTTATAAGATTTTTAAATATTTTACTTATTTCTTTATTGTGATGATAGTTCTGGATATTATCTACTGGTATTTTACTGATATTTTTTAATTTTTCTTTTTTACATTATATTCCCAGAGTTCAACAAGTTTGTCAAACTCCCTGTCCGGCGGCTGGTTTTTTAACGCTTCATTTCTTCTTTTTATCAGGTAATATACCGTTGAGTCCTCCAGCAGAAACTTTTCCCCGAGGGAATTCAGTTTATTAATTATATATATCAGGTTGTATGTATTGAAATTTCCCAGTATTTCAGTCGCTGCAACTGAAGGTTCATATTTCAGAAGAAGTTCAGTAAAATAGAGCGCGCTCCTCCAGGACTCATTTATCCCCGAAAGACCTGATTTAAAATGCATACTCAGCTTTTCAAATAACTCCATATTTTTATAATAGGAGTCATATATAAATTTTATATACTGGGGAAAGTTGTTTTGAACCTCCATCAGGTCAATAGGTTCATCCAGCGATTTGAATAAATCAAAAATTTCGCGGCTTTTTTCATTTTTCGGTTCAACATCAACCAGTTCAATCTTAAGATCTTTGATTATAGTCCTTACGATACCTGCTTTTTTCAGGTATATTTCAATTTCCACCGGTTCAACATAATATTTTTTTTGTGTATCAGTCATGTTTCATTCTTGTTTTATAAACATCGAGAATCTGAACCTGTTGTTTAATATATGAAAATTTTTCCGCTTTTGTGATAAGTTCATTGATTCTGGTTTTATCAGCCGTATCAGTTTTGTCAATTTCATCAATGATATTGTAAAAATCCGCGTTCATTTTTTCAAGTTTAGCATGTGCGAGATCCCAAAGAGTATCTCCCTTTTGTACAACAACTTTTTCTCCGTCATGCATTATAAAGACATTACCCGGAAAAATCCAATGAGGATTTTTATCTTTTAAACCGGTATAGTCTATTTTGCTGTAGCCGTTTTTAACAGCTACATCATTTGAATAGTTGTATATATCATAATCACTTATTTTTACTTTATGTTTTAAAAGGAGTTCCTTCTCCTGTTCATTAACCCTTTTTACGGTAATAATTGTTTCTTTTGCCGGGATCGTCTGCAGTTCCGATTTCGCGGCAAAGTCAGCCGGTTTATGAGGCTTGAACTTAAACAGATAAACGGCAGAACCGATCAGCATCAGAATCAGAAGGGCAACGGGTATGACAATTTTTTTTGTCAGCATTTTGTGAGGCTGCTCCTCCGTGGTAACAGCGCCGCCTGCTTCGTTGTAATTAAGGTCTTCCTTCTGAAGATTATTCTGTTTTCCTCTGCGGATTTTCCCTTTCGCGGGAAGAGCGCCGTTTTTGTATTCGCCGGGATGATCTTCCGTAAGAAGAGCGCTGTCCCCTGTTTTGCGGAGATGACCTCCAGTGAGGAAACTGATGATTTCCCTTTTATAATAACGGGCTTGTTCAGAAAGATCCTTACCCGGTCTTTTCTGGACTGAATCCCCCTTCGTGATTTTGTTACCTTTTCTTCCCTGCGGGATAGACTTGCTGTTTGAATAAAATTCATTGTTATAAACGTCTTTTCTTGCAGATATTTCATTTTTCAGGAGTGATACTTCTTTTTCCTTGTGGCTGAATGATGATGATTCTGTTATTTCTTTATAGAACATTCCGAGCAGGACTTTCAGCCTTTTTCTGTCTTCAAGTATTCTATTCCCGAGATATTTCTGTTCAGAGTCCAGGGTAATTTCCTCTTCGTTTATTTCATTGTAATCATCAATAAATTTTTCTTCCGCGGGAGAGGCTACCTGTTCGAATATCGTGCAGCATGTATTGTTGAATAACGCAAGGACGATTTTTATAGAAGTCCTGTTTCCGGGTGTCGGATTAAAAACTATTTTTGAATACAAATCCTGATAAATATCCTTCAGAGCGGAATATTTTTTTCTATCGGAAGTATTCCACATATAAGCTTTAAGGAGTCCCGGAAGATTTAACAGTTCCAAAGGACGTTCATTATCGCTTAATAGCGGGTTAATAAGATTTTCTAATTTTTCTTTATCAAAGTTTTCAATAGCGGTTTTTATCTGATCCAATCCTTTGAATTCTTTTAACAGGTTCTCAAATGATCTGAATTTTTTTAAATCATACTGGACCCCCGGTTTTAAAATAATTTTATCAGATTCGCTGATTTTTTTTATGTTCCGGTTCCCGTCGTCAATTATTATTACAGGAGCTTCTGTAGATTTGAAAAGCAGTACTGATTCCTCGTATGCAGTATATGTTATTAAAACAGCATCAGACTTTTCTTTTATAATTTTTGCAGTATCTACCGGGGATTTTATAAATGGGATCAGGATCTCATCATCTTTTCCTTCTGTCTGTTTGTATGAAATTTTTATATTAGGAGAATTTATATAGGAATTAATTTTTAAACCTTCCCCGTTATTTATATGGAGATTCGAAAATTTTTCATCGGTTACTATGGCATTTTTAAATAATTTTTTTATCAGTTCTATCTGTTCGGTATTATCCGAATATAACTTGATTTTGCCTCCGCGCTGATTTTTAAATTTCATGAAACCGGAAATATTGATCAGATTTTGAGACGGAAGGAGTAATTCCCGGATATGATTCGGATCAATCTGAAGCAATGAAAAATCGTGAAAACATCTGTCCGGATATTGATATGATGTAAAGTAACCTTTCTGGTAAAAAATCGGATTGTTATCAATCACCACAAGGCCCGATCCTTTGTATCTTTCCGTATTTTTCGAGTTAATGGATATCCTGTTAAGAATTTCCGCGTTATTCAGATTCTCCCTGTCTATTGTATTCAGATCAAAAAAAGTTTTAGTGCCGTGATTGATCTTGATATTCCCGTCGCTGTAAAAAATACCTATGAATTGATTGCGGTCGGAAATATTCTTCTGGCTTGATAATTCAGGAATATCTTTTTCGATATTAACCAGCGACACATTCGTCAGGTCGAGGCCGAAAATACGCTGGTATTCAAGAAACCTTTTAAGTATGGATTCCCCTCCGATATACCTGTTTTCCTCAAAATTACGCACATCAATGTTGAACTGCTCGTACGACGGGTTCCCCAGTATCCTGTCGGAAACTATAATGTTTTCCACAAGAGGTATGATCTCAACCGGAAGGTCATACCATGTTCCAATTCTTATAAAGGGCCTGTCGTCGTTAAGAGATACTCCGGTAAAGATTATAAAACATTCTGTATCAACTATGAATACTCTGTCCGAGTTGTTTTGAATGATGTCGCTAAGCTGCATAATTTCCTCACTTTTATTTTGAGTAGGCCGGTTTTATCATTTTTTGACTATGACATCGTTTTTATCAAGTAAGCTCATATCCGCTGACTTTTCATAAATTTTTATGAATTTCAAATTATGATTCAATTAATCTGTCCAGTATATATGAATTATATTATGTTGCAATAAAAATTTATATAGCTTCAGGAGTTCTTTTATTTAATCCGTACGGGCTTTTATCGGGTAAAATCATATCATATCAGAAAATGAATCTCTATTCTGCAGTTTAACAGCAGAGGCGCAGTTAAACTACAGAGGGTGAGTACATGCCGGATTTGATCTGTAAACTGCGCGAAAGTAATGTAAAATTTATTGAAATTTTCGACTCGAACTTCAAATTGTATCGGCCGATAATAAAATAAGAAGAATAATGCAAAAAATATGAATAGATTATCAGGATATATATTAAACCTCTATTTCCGTTTTCCCGGGATACGTCTGTTTTTCATGATGATGATTATTTTTATAATATTCAGTTTTGCTACTGTTATGATTATGATATCAGACCAGGTTAAAACAGATCCCGTAGGCTGGGATAAAATGAAAATTCTCTCCCCTGCCGGAGTTACGGCGAAGAATGTTCATGCTGACCGGAAGGGGAATCTTGTCGCGGCAGTATTTGAAGGGATCTATAAAGAGAATACGGGGATATATGTAACCCTTTCATTTGACGGAGGAACAAGGTTTATCGCCCCGGTCAAAATATCCGAGTTTAAATCTGAAATAAGCAATAATCCGAGAGTGGCTATTTCAACAAAGGGTGAAATTTGCGTGACATGGTATGTTCTTTCGGGAGATGAAAAGGGGAGCAGCATATTTTATTCGAGATCCGGTGATATGGGAGCTACATGGAGTGAGCCGGCAGTAATTACTTTCGGTATGCAGATGGAGATACTTCCGGAAGCGGTTTTTGATGATAAAGACAGGCTGCACCTTTTCTTTGCATCCTACAGCGGGAACAGTTTTAATCTCTTCCATTCCAGTATAAATGGAGAAAAAATTTTTTCTGAGCCTGAACCTGTAGTCCAGGTAAACGGCAATATGAGGGGAGCGTTTTTCCCGGCAATAAAAATTGTGAAGAACAATATTCTTGTTGTGTGTCAGGGTAAAGGTGATAGTTATAACGATCATTTATACTTTACAATTTCAGATAATTACGGTGTCAGCTGGGGCAAGGTCCAGCAGATAACCTCCGGGAAGTTTAACAACCAGGCGCCCTCTATCGAGGTTTATGATGATACAATATATCTTGTTTACATGAATAACAGCGAGAAGAACTGGAGCATCAATATGCTCAGAGGTTATAAACTCGGTGAAAAATGGGATGAAAACCCTCTGAAGATTTCGACTACCAACGCAAACTGCTATTCGCCGGATGTTGTCAGTGCGCCGGACAATGAGCTCCTGATAACATGGCATGACCTTCGGGAAAAAGGGAGCAGAATTTTTTATAGAAAATATTCCGTTAAAAATCAGGAACTTCTTCCTGAAAGCAAACTCTCCCCGAGACAGTCCGCAGGGAGAAATCCGGTCTGTATAAGCACTTCAAAAAAGCTTATTGTCCTCTGGCAGGAAGCCGGGAGGATCGTTGCAAATTACAGCGATAATTACGTTGCCGTACCTTCGGTTTATTCGTTGTCCCATCCGGGTGATAAATGGAGCAGAGAAAATTCTGCTGTAATCAGATGGACAAAACCGGCTGATGAATCGGGTATTGCGGGATTTGCGACTATGACCGATAAAAATTCAAATACAAATCCTACAATCCAGAACCAGAGGAGCGATGCATCAAGCATTCTTATAACAGGCCTTGATGACGGTATAACATATTTTCACATAAGGTCTATAGATGGTGCCGGCAACATGAGCCGGACAGTTCATTATAAACTCCAGGTCAGCGCCAATCCGCTGGCCCAGCCGATCATAGTATCTACAACCCATCCGGAGAATGCGGTGTCTCAATCAACTGAGGCTGTTTTCAGGTGGGCGATCAATGATTCCAGGAGATTGAAAGGATTTGTTTACAGTATATCAAAAGATACCGCGGTCAGGCCGGAAAAGTTTATAAAAGATTTCGAGATAAAGTTCAGCGGGCTTGAAACCGGCGTGTATTATCTTAATCTTGCGGCAGTAAGCACTACAAACCAGGTCAGCAGAATTTCGACATATACCTTTATTGTCGGCGAAGGCGCGATAGACACTGAATATCTTAAGAACCTGGCTAACAGGGATTATGAAAAAGAGATGGAAAGACAATTAACTGAGGTCCCGGGGCTGGAGATAAAACTCCCTTTCGGGAATGCGGATAAATATAATAACGGCAATTTTACGGCAATTCTTACACCTCTTAATATTTCACTTGAGAATGTCAGCGGATATTCCGTGGTGATAGGAAATGAAAAAAAGGTTCCTTCCGATAAAATCAATCTGATGTCCGGGACTCTGAATATTGCAGGGCTGGAGAAGGGGGATTATACAATAGGTGTTAAATGCAGGTATTTTAAAATTGTTAACGGCAGTAAGAAGTATTTCTGGACCGGGCCTGTTTACAGGAATTTTTCTATTGTCCCGGACCCGGTAATTTCGCCTGTAGAAAAAATCTACGCTCAGCTGATCAAAAAGTTCAATTCATCTCCTGTTGTTTTTTCGATGGTTATCTTTTTATTTTCAGCTGCAGTCGTCTACAGGGGTTATGGAAATAAAATAAGTTTTTATATCAAACTGGTTAACTACAAGCTAAGATTTTATTTCAGTTAAATTTTTACCGGACTATTCTGTTATGATAAGAGATTATCTCCCGGCAGATCCCCCGGCCATAAAACCGCAATTTTAATACTGCATATAATCAGGTAAATCGTCTGCGCCTTGATGCCTTTCACAGTAGATATCATAATCTTTAGAGGCGCCGTCAGTATCTCCCATGCTGTGTTTGACTTCACAGCGGTAGAGATAAAGTTCCGGATAATTATTTAACATTTCGATAGCCCTGTTAAGGTCAGCCAGCGCGCTCTTATTGTCATCATGGGATTTTTCCGTAAGAGCGCGGCTTACGACATAAAGGCCATTTTTCGGATCAAGGGTGATAGCTTTATTGAAATCTGCTAAAGTACCTTTGTAGTCTTTTTTTAAATCTTTCACTTTCCCGCGGCAGTTATAGGCCCTGGCGCAGTTCGGATTTTTTTCGATTATTTTATTA
>Ga0116171_10004645_pt1 | contig 12302 bp, 5 predicted proteins | sample AD_JPNHW2_MetaG_FD_89798 | JGI IMG/M metagenome (GOLD analysis project Ga0116171, IMG submission 89798) | Active sludge microbial communities of municipal wastewater-treating anaerobic digesters from Japan - AD_JPNHW2_MetaG | ecosystem: Engineered > Bioreactor > Anaerobic > Digestate | place...
AACCAATATTATCAGATTTCTTTTCATTGAATAAATACGTTTTAAAAAAGTGAGTGCAAAAATAACGATTAATTATTTAATATATTGTATTGAAATTTTTTGTTCTTATAATTCTTATACTGCTATTATTTTAAAATTACCATTTTATCTGAAGCTGTTCGCAGCTTGCCGTGCAAATCTGATAGGATAACGGTATAGGTATATATGCCTTTTGATAATCGTTCTCCTGAAGAACTGCCGGCATTCCACTCAATTTCTACCGGTTTGTAATATCCGGCCGGAATATTATAATTCAATTCTGCTGCAAGACATCCCGTAATATGGTAAACATTTATTTTAATATGAATGGGCGCTTTACTCATATTGTGTTCAATATGAAAAGTTGTATTGCCGGACACCGGGTCGGGGTAATTGAAAACGCCACCAATATTAAGATCTTCAGGGCTTTGAACATTGAAATAAATCTCTTTTTCAGACGAGTTATTCAACAGATCGAATGCTCGTAAAGTAAGTTTATGAGTTCCATAGCTAAGATCGCTGAATTTAAACGTTACGTTACCAGAACTGTAACTGTCAGCATCCTGCACAAATAAATCGTTCAAATTGTAAACATTGTAATAATCATCGTCAAGCACGGCTGTGATTTCGTGCCCGACACCGACACCATAACAGTTGATCCCGCTTGTATCATGAAGGTGAAGCAGCAATAACGGATCTGATGATGTGCTCGAACCGTCGGTAAAAGTATAATCTTCCAGATATGCTTTTATTTCAGGACCTGAAATATCAGGATTATCGCTGCTCCCATTGTTGAACAACAACAAGCTGTCATAAACCCCGGCGGCATCGGTCAGACTGTTTTTGGCATAATAACTGATCTTGCCGAAACCATCTGTAAAATTTATATCGCGCGGCACAAAAAAAGAAAATTCAAACACGCCATTATTAATGGTTACATTTCCTTTAAACAGAACTTTCAGCTGAACAGAAAAAAAAGTCTGATAACTCAAGCCCGGGTCGTTGGCCAGTGTTTTGTACAAAGCCGGTTTATCATATACTACGGGATAAAGCCTGCCGTTATAATCGCTCACTGGATTTCCTGACTGGTCGGCTATATGACCCCGCACCGTTACAAGATCACTATTAAACACTGTATCTATGGTTGTATGAGAGGAATCTGTTCCACAAAAATCGGTAATGACAGCATATTCTGGCAAAGCAAGGGCCAGCGCCGGATCGCCGAGCAATGTAAAATTTTGCATATAAATGCCCGGAGCACAAAGATTTTTGGCTTTTTTAATCATATCGCCAAACCTGACTTTTTCTCCGGGAATATTGGTAAAAGCGGTCTTTAAAAAATTCCGGTTGATAACCTCATTTGAATGCGCATAGGCAACACGCGTGGTTGAAAACATAGCAATACCGCCACCTTTGGGATTCAACAGTATTTTTTCACCGGCCGAAACATACAAAGGATTGTCGTACCGGCTAAACTCACAGGTGGCTGTTATAAATACAGGCAGATTAAAATAATTGCTGTATTGTTCTATTTCCGCCATGGTCAAAATGTTTTCGGCAGCCAGCCCGGCCTCACCTCCATGTCCGGTATAGTTTAGCATCAGGGTTCCCTTTTTTATCTGTTCATTTATCGCTTCATTCACATCAGGGTATTTGCTGCCGAAAGGAGTATTTTCCTGTTTATAAGCATCAAGATAGATCTTTCCGATATTGACGATGGAATTAAGCGAGTCAACCATTTCCACCATTTTTTCTGCCTGTCTTAAATGCAGATTTGCATCTTCATCATCGGCAATAAATGTTAGGGAATTTCGCCACGGATCATAATTGGATGTCAATCCATTTTCGTATGAGTTTGGCACCAGATCGGTTTTACTTCCGTAAAGCATTGATTTTTTTGTCATTATGTCAGCTTCGGATTGGGTGGACACTGGAAAACGGCCCACACCAATATCGAGATTTCCGCTGAGATTTTCACCTTCGGAAGCATCAAGCATACCGAAAAAGTCATCAGAAACATAAGAAGAGGTGGGCACCAGCGAATTCAACGTTTGCCATACCGGTATAAAATTGGTATTCGGGCTCAGACGGTTTTTCATATCAAACGAGCCATCACCGAATAGCAACAGATATTTTACCTGGTGAAGGGTATCGGCCAGACCCCGTTCATAAAACATACGTACAAAGTCTCGTATCGCAGTTACATCCTGCTTTCCGGAAGAAAATTCATTATACACTTTTTTAATATCGGTGACTACAACGGTCAGCCCATCAGTATTCCGGTGAAAATCAGCCAGCATCATTGCCTGTGAAATAAAATCGGGGTGAGTTAGAATAATCATGTCGGCCTGCTGAGATCCATGAAGGTTCTGGTTCGGAAGACAGCCAATTAAAACCGCTTGCAACAGTTGCTCATCAGAAAAAGCAACAAACTCTTCCAATGCATTGGTATTAGCCTTAAACGAAACTTGGTTCGCCGAAGTATCCTTATGCATCTCGCTTATGGTTGTCTTGTCAGTGATATTCCATATTCTTGCAGAAGATGGAGAATTGTTAGTGATCTCAAACTTACTCACCGGATATCCTGTTGTTGCTATGTTTCTGAAATGAAGCAGCGAACCATGAAACACAAGATTTCTCACGCCAAATACTTCAATATAATTTAGCCAGGCAAGCGAGCTGCTTTCAGGTTTGTTGTATGAAATGCCAATCGTGATGGTGTCTTTAGCAGGTAACATGCCACCGGAAATAGTTTTTATTTTTGCATAATCGGAATTGACATTGCCATCTATCTCGGCCACCGTATCTGAGGAAATTAAGACATCATTAATATCCGTGGTCAAAACGCTTTTCTGTATTGAACGCACCGCAAAATTAATGTTGGCTGTAAGCGGATCTGAAGTGGAAATATCAGGCAATACAAACCTGAATTTTTTTTCGGCCACATCATTAAAAACCTCTCCATACCACAACTTTCCGCTTCTCATTATATTCAGCGAATCAAGTTCATGATACAAATGCTCATTAAATTTGTTTACTGTGATATCCGGCGCTACTGTTATTTCAGGATAATTTTGAATTCGTTTTCCTGGGCCGAGATCAAAAGTGAGAAAATAGTACACGGTATCGCAATAATAATTTTTTTGATGGACAAAACCGGGTATAGTTGGTATGAAATCCCATTCGGTCGTGCCTTGTCCGTAAAACAAAAAATAATCACCATCGTTAATATAGCCGTCACCTCCATCAAACGCCATTACAGCATTTTCGACAAGGTCGTCATAGCGGAAGGTTGAATTCAATTCGGGCAGCATAGCGCCGCCGTTACCGTAAAGTCTGAAATTTGAAGCGCTGATAGGCTGGCTGATCCCAAGCTGAAGTAAATCCAGAAAGGTCAGTTTGTAAACGCCATCCTGAACAGTAGCAATTTTATACCACTTGCCGCTTGCGAGCACGGAAGATGAGGCGAAGTTCCCCTTTTGAGCAAAAGTAAAAAAGGGAAAAAAACTTAATAAAATAAAAATAAATAATTTACGGTATTTCATTCAGCTGATAATAGACAAAATTACAAAAAAGGCAGGAATATACCGGTATGTTGCAGTTTATTTCAGTATCACCAGTTTTTCAATTTTCTGTGCCACCGTGCCTGTATTGCCTTTCACCTTCAGCATGTACACATATACACCTTTCCCGATCGGGTCGCCGAAATCATCTTTGCCGTCCCACGGGATAGGTTCGGCTCTGAATCCTTCGGTTTCAACAACCGTGTTTATGGTTTTTATCAGCTTACCTGATACGGTAAAAATCTGTATTAGCACTTCCAGATCGCAGCATGGCTGATTGTGTTCAAACCAGAATTCGGTATAAGTCGTGAACGGGTTCGGATAGTTCAACACATGATCCAGCGCAAGGTCGGCTGTTTCGGCAACTACAAAATCGATCTCCGTTTCCGAAGAGTTGTTATACACATCCCAGGCCTTAAGGAACAGCTTATGTTCGCCGTAATCAAGGTCAGAAAACGGATAACGCACCACGCCGCTCTGATAGGTATTAAGGTCGGATTCGTAATAATCATTCAAGACATAGGTTTTATCGGTATTGTTATCCAATACGGCGGCGATATCATGGCCGATGCCACTCCCTATCGTGTTAACGCCTGCTGAGTCATTAAGATAAGCCAGCAGCACAGGATTTCTATTTGTTATTCCGCCTGTAACGAAGCGGTTGTCATTCATGAATAATTTCAGCACCGGTCCGGTATTATCGGTTATATCTTTACCGCTGGTACCGCCAATGATAAAATTTTCGTAAAACCCGTTTGCATCTGTTACACCGTTTTGTGAATAATAACTGATCCTTCCTTTTCCATATTTATAAGCAATATCTTTAGGTACCACAAACGAAAAACTGAAATCACCATTCACAACGCTTGCTTTACCTTTATAGATAATGTTTTTCTGTAGATTAAATGCCTGCGGCGAACCGCCATCGTTACCGTTTGAAATGACCTGAATGGCTTTATCAAATACCGTAGGAACAATAATTCCCTGATATGAGGTCAGTTTTATGCCATTATTATCAGTAACATAACCTTTGATAGAAATTTTTTCGAGTGCTTTAAGCGTATCGGAAAGTCCTGCCAACGGATGGTTGTTTATCGTTGATGTCACAACATTAAATTCGGGATAGGCCAGTTTCAGGGCGGGATCGCCCAGTAAGGCAAAGTTGCTGATAGCGCTTGCACATCCCAGCGCGTTTTTAGATGCTTTCACCGCATCACCAAGGTAAGGATATTTACCTGCTGTTTTTTTGAAAATTTCTCTGTAAAAAGCCAGATTCAGCGAGTAATTGGATCCTGCATAAGCGAGGCGTGTTGTTGTAAATAATGATACGCCGCCTCCCTCAGGATTCAGCAAAACATATTCTCCGGCCGATGTGCGGGCAGGATCGTCAAAGCGGCTGAACTCACATGTTGCTGTTACAAATAAGGGAGTATTGTTTTTATTGTTCCATGAATTGATATCGCTGACACCGATGAGCGTCTCATGTGCCCAGCCCACTTCGCCGCCATGCCCGATATAATTTACGATCAGGGCACCTTTGGTCACGCGCTTGTTCACAGCTTCGGTAGCATCCGGATATCGCTGCCCGCCGGGAGTAGAAACCTGTGTGTAGGCATCCATATAAATTTTGTCAATGTTAAAATTATTATATGTTGTATCCACATACCGTGCAATACTTTCCGACTGCCCCATAAAATCTTCACCGGCATAATCGGCATCATCGGAAACGAAACATATTACATTCCTCCAGTCGGCAAGGTTGGAAATTGTATTGGAAAAATCCGAGCAGGAAGCGCTGCTACCTGAAGCCAGATCGTATTTTGCTTTGTAGTTTAATATTTTGTCAACGACAACTTTGGCTTCGTCAATATCCTTCGCCGTTATCCTACCAATAGCAATATCAAGCAGGTTGTTGAATGCTCCTGATTCCAAATCATCCAGAAAGCCAAAATAATCATCCGTCAGAAATGAACTGGAAGGGTCAATAGAGTTTTCCGTCTGATAGGTTGGTATCAGGTTTGTATTATTTGCCACCCGGTTCTGCATATCATAAGATGCATCACCAAATAACATTAAAAATTTCGGTTGGTTGTTTACATCTGATCCGGCACGATCGTAAAACATTTTTACGAAATCTTTAATCGCAGTAACATCCTGATTCCCGGAAGAAAATTCATTGTAAATTGGCTGTGGTGTTGTGATCAACACCGTCATTCCGTCGTCGTTGCGGTGCATATCAGCAATACGGTTCGCTTCTCCCACAAAATCGGGATACGAAATGATGATCATATTATATTGTCCGAGTCCGTGCAAATCCTGATTGGAAACCCTTCCGGAACAAGTAACCGGATAAAATCCCGAGCCATCAAATGCAATGAATTCCCTGAGCGTATCGGTGTTCATTTTGTATGTCAGGCTTGAACCGTTAGCTGTTGCTATAATGCTTTTAGGTTCGGTAAAATCCGTCACATCCCAAATTGCAATGCCTGAAGATGCGTTCCCCAAAATAAATTCGGACACCCCTTTTCCAACAGATTCCGAACTCCGGAATGCCATTTGACCGGTAACAAAACTCAGGTCACGTTCAGCATTAAGCTCAATATAATCAAGCCAACCAATAGCCGATGAATTAACACCTTTGTTATAATCAATACGGATGTCCAACGAACTAGAAGGCGATATGGTTGTTTCCGTTACTTTAGAATATGCATACGTTGAAGTATAAACGGGAGAAGCAGCCGACATCAGCATGTCCTGCACTTTAGTATTGTTTGCATAAACTTTATAGGTGGTGGAATAAGCTATAGAGCGTGCCAACAAGCCTGTTTTCAAAAAAATTGAAGAACCTGCTTTGACATTCGGGAAACTAAATGAAAAAGTGCGGGATGTCGTCAGGTCGAAGACTTCGCCGTAAAACTCCCTGCCCGATTTTATCAGGTTCAACGAGTCGTTTTCATGAAACTGATAATCATTAAAAGATGTCACAGTATAATCAGCCGGCAAAGACGAAGAGGCAACAGAGGCAACCCTTTTTCCACTGCCCAGGCTGGTCGTAATAAAATAAGAAGATTTATTTGTATATTTATTTATCTTATGATTAAAAACATTTTTTGAATTATCATACGTCCATGATTCGGGTCCTTTGGCATAAAAAATAATATAGTCATCCGTGTTGAACACGCCATCACTTTCTCCACGCACATAAACCGCATTTTCTTTCAAGTCGTCGTATCTGAATTTTAAATTGTCTTCAGGCAGCATAGTTCCGCCATTACCATAGACTCTAACATTCCGCGGGTCAATATTAGCAGGGTTTATTCCTAAGGTAACCAGATCGTTGTATGTGATTACATGAATACCGGTTTTGTATATAAAAACCTTATACCAGTCACCACTTTCAAGAACAGAATGAGAAGCATAGGTCCGTGATTTTTTAAGTTCTTTTAAGACAATAGAATTATTGTAAGAAAAATTGAAATTAAAAGAAACAAGTCGCTCTATTTTTCCTGTAATTTTATTTTTCCTTAACGGCACAAAACTAATTTTAAGCAATGGTTTGCGATTTTGATAAGAAATTCCTGAAATGATATTAATATCGCCCGGAATCTGATCGAAACTTTTATTAATTACTTGCAAGTCAGCATTGGGCAATTCTTCAAAAACGGTATTCGTAAGCATTAACTCTGGAACAAGGTTATTTTTTATAACATCCTGTAAAACAAAATACAAAGGCAAATCCGTTGTATCAGAAAAAATGGCCCCGTCAAAGCTTAGAAAGTCTTTTGAATTTATTTCGTTGATATATAATTTTTGAGGTGAAAACCAGTGTATTTCTATGCGGTTTTGTCTGTCTTTTTCTTTTTGCTGAGCGAAAAGTATTGAAAATGAAAAGATAATTATGACTGTAAGAAGATTTGTTTTGAGCATCATGCAAAATTTGATGTGTGTAAAATTACCATTTTTTTAATTGCCGTTTTTTTAAAAAAAATTACCTTATTTTGTAACCTTCAAGCTATTATTTGAGTAAAAAAGTTAAAAAAAAGTATTGAAGTAATTTTGAATATTGAAAAATATGTTATTTTTGCTTGATAAAATATTTTCATAGTAACGGAACAGAGCTTTTTTTATTGTTAGTACTGAATTGATAAATATTTCATATTTTTGCCAATACTAACACAAACAGATTCGTTATTATGTTCAGAACTTAAAAATATTTGATATGAAAAAAATTTACGCGAGCGTTTTATTTGCATTAATGGCATTGGGAAGTGTTAGTTTCGCTCAGGATCCTCATTTTTCTCAATATTATGCTAATCCACTTTATTTAAATCCCGCATTTGCCGGAACTGTTGTCTGTCCGCGTATAATTTTGAATTTCCGCGACCAGTGGCCGTCCATTTCCGGGACTTATGTCACTTACAATGCTTCGTACGACCAACATATCGAAAAAATAGCCGGAGGTATCGGTGTTCTTATTAATACTGACCGTGCCGGGCAGGGAATCCTGAATACAACCACCGCTTCATTTATGTATTCATTTCGTTTGGAAGTGAATCGTCACTTTTTTATGAAATTAGCTTTACAGGCATCGTATTTCCAGAAACATCTTGACTGGCAGAAACTCACATTTCCTGATATGATCGACAAGCGCCACGGATTTGTATTCAACACCAATGAATTACCACCGAAACGTTTAACAAAAGCCAATGCTGATTTTGCATTTGGTGCGCTTGGATATGGTGAAAAATATTTTGTAGGCTTTGCCGTACATCATCTCACCAGGCCCGATGAAGGATTTATCAGCAAAAGCCGCATGCCAATGAAATTTACTGTACATGCTGGAGGTATCATCAACTTGGTGAAAAAAGTCCGCCGCAGAAGCAACGAACATGTACCAACCTTATCACCAAATATACTTTTCATGCAGCAGCAGAATTTCCAACAAATTAACTATGGATTATATTTCAACAGGTATCCTTTTGTCGGTGGATTATGGTTCCGTCAGAACTTTAAAAATTCCGATGCTGTAATTTTCATGGTTGGTCTTCAGTTAAACATGTTTAAGATTGGTTACAGTTACGACTTGACAATTTCCAAGCTAACAAATGCTACCGGAGGTGCTCATGAAGTTTCTTTTGCACTGCAATTCAACTGCAAAGCACCTTCAAAGAGAGTTAAGGCAATAAATTGTCCGTCATTTTAGTTATATATAGAAACAAAAACAAAAAAAAGATGTATATAAAAAGATTAATCGGTATAATGGCAGTAACAGCAACTGCAACATTATTTCTGACATCATGCAAGAAAGATTTGTCCTCAACCACCGCTTGGGAATACAACAACCCAAAAAACGGAGGTTTTGAAGTCGTACCTTACGAAGAACAGGAAACCGGTCCCGGTTTGGTTCTGGTAGAAGGCGGTACTTTTATCATGGGCCGTACCGAACAGGATGTTCTTTATGACTGGGATAACATTCCTCGCAGAATTACTGTTTCTTCATTTTATATGGATCAGACCGAAATCCGTAATCTTGATTATTGCGAATTCCTCTACTGGACAAAGAGAGTTTTCAGTGTAGATTATCCTGAAGTTCTTCAGAAACGTCTGCCCGACACGCTCGTTTGGCGCAATAAACTTGCATATAACGAACCTTTTGTCGATTATTATCTACGTCATCCGGCATACCGCGATTATCCTGTAGTAGGTGTCAGCTGGGTACAGGCTGCCGATTATTGCAATTGGAGAACCGACCGCGTAAATGAATACATTCTTATGCGTGAAGGTATCCTGAAAATGGACCCCAACCAGCAAAACGAAGAAAATTTCAATACCGATGCCTACCTCGCGGGACAATATGAAGGTATGGTTAAAAACGACCTTTATGATATGGACCCCAATGGTTCCGGAACACGTAAAGTTCGCATGGAAGACGGCATCCTACTTCCCAAGTATAGGCTCCCGACCGAAGCTGAATGGGAATTTGCAGCCCTTGGTCTCATCGGAAACACTATTTATGAACGTGTTCTTGAGCGCAGAATTTATCCATGGAATGGACACATCTCCCGTAACGATCGCACGAACAACCTCGGAGATTTTGTTGCCAACTTCAAACGCGGACGCGGTGATAACATGGGTGTGGCCGGCAACCTGAACGATGCCGCCGACATTACGGCTCCTGTTTACGCATACTGGCCTAACGATTACGGCTTGTACTGTATGGCAGGCAATGTTTCAGAGTGGGTTATGGATGTTTACCGTCCCCTTTCATTTGAAGATTATTCTGATTTCAGATCTTACAGAGGCAATGTTTTTCAAACACAGGTGCGGGATGCTGACGGCGTTATGGAAGATAAAGATAGTCTTGGCCGTATTCAAATGCGCGATGTAACCGTTGAAGAAAGCAAAGACAGAAGAAATTACCATCAGGCAGACAACAGAAGTTATCTTGACGGTGATGTTACTTCGAGTTTGCTGCAGGGCGATGACTGGACCAGCCTTGAAGAAACGGAAAAACCTGTCATGTATGATTATGGCAACAATTCTATGATCAACGACAAAGCAAGGGTTTACAAAGGAGGCTCATGGATTGACAGACAGTACTGGTTAAGCCCAGGCAACAGGAGGTTTCTTGACGAAAATCTTTCAACTGAATACATTGGATTCCGTTGCGCTATGACTCGTGTTGGTAGTCCTGTTGGTAACTATTAGAAAAAATATTTTTTATTCTCGGAAAACCCCGTTTATTTTGTAAACGGGGTTTTTTATTAAAAAATAGTATGGAAACTGAAACATTATATGAAATTTACCGGCAACATCCCGTAATTGCCACGGATACCCGGAAACTATCTCCTGATTCGTTGTTCTTTGCTCTCAAGGGACAAAATTTCAATGGAAACAAATTCGCTGCCCAGGCGCTGGATAATGGTGTCGCTTATGCTATCATCGATGAGGAAGATTGTTACATCAATTCAAAAACAATACTTGTTAATAATGTTCTTGAATGTTTGCAGAAACTTGCCGCTTATCACCGTTCAAAATTGGAGATACCTGTTATAGGTATCACAGGAAGCAACGGAAAAACAACCACGAAAGAACTTGTCCAGGCGGTACTTTCAGAAAAATTCAATGTATATGCCACGCACGGTAATCTGAATAATCATATCGGAGTACCGCTTTCTGTTTTGCAGATAAATGCAGACCACGAGATCGCTATCATTGAAATGGGCGCCAACCATATAGGCGAAATTAATGACCTCTGCCAGATTTCGCAGCCTGATTATGGACTGATAACCAATATAGGGAAAGCCCATCTTGAAGGCTTCGGTAACTTTGAAAACGTGATAAAGGCTAAAACCGAACTTTATAGAAATATTGAGCAACGAAACGGCCTTGTATTTATTAATAACAACAACAACACACTTAAAATAAACGCTCAGAATTTACGCCAGTATTCTTACGGAACAAATCAGAATGCCGATATACATACTACATTTATTGTTGCCAACCCCTATGTAAAGCTTTACTGGGAAAATAAAAAAACTATCATTGAGTCAAAACTAATCGGTAAATATAACTTCGAAAATATTCTCAGCGCCATGGCTGTTGGTGATTATTTTAAGATCGAACCCGAAAAAATAAAACACGCCATCGAAGAGTATTACCCCAAAAATGCCCGTTCAGAGTTTATAAACAAAACTGATAACACCATTATACTCGATGCATACAATGCTAACCCAACCAGCATGATCGCGGCCCTTGAAAATTTCAACCTGATGCAGTCCGTTAACAAGGTTGTCATGTTGGGAGATATGCTGGAACTTGGCAATTATAAAGAATCTGAACATGAAAAGATCATAGAATTTCTTATCAACTCTAATTACAATAAGGTATTCCTTGTCGGAGAAAATTTTTATAAAGCCAACTCACGCAGCGACTATCATACATTCAAAACTTCCATAGGACTTCGCGATTATTTGAAAGTTCATCCTATTCATAATGCGTTGGTTCTTATAAAAGGTTCTCGCGGTACACAGATGGAAAATGTTCTTGAAGCTTTTTAAATAAATGAAACCGGTTTATCATGTCATCGGTACGATGTCGGGCACATCACTTGATGGACTAGACGTTGCTTTTTGCAGATTTGAATACGCAGATAAAAAATGGTCATACAATATTATAAAAGCAACAACCTACAAATATTCAAAAATATGGAAGACGAAATTATCAAAAGCTGCCAATACAGATGCCCTGGAATTTTCCATTCTTCATAACGATTTTGGAATGTTTTGCGGTAATTTAATTTTGAAATTCATTGAAGAAAATAAATTCAACCCCGATTTTATTTGCAGCCATGGGCATACTGTTTTTCACCAGCCCAAGAAAAAGCTCACGGTTCAGATCGGCAGTGGTGCATCCATTGCAGCCGTAACGGGCATAACAACTGTTTGTGACTTCAGAACAACAGATGTTGCTCTTGGCGGGCAGGGAGCCCCTCTGGTACCAATCGGTGATAAATTATTGTTTGCCCAATACGACATTTGCCTGAATATCGGGGGCTTTTCTAATTTGTCTTTTACAAAAAACTTAAAACGTATTGCTTTTGATGTCTGCCCGGCGAATATAGCTCTGAATTACTTAGCAAATAAAGCCGAAAAAGAATTTGACAACGATGGTAATATGGCTTCAAACGGAAAAATCTGTAAGCCGCTGCTGCACAAACTT
>Ga0116171_10004648_pt1 | contig 12300 bp, 10 predicted proteins | sample AD_JPNHW2_MetaG_FD_89798 | JGI IMG/M metagenome (GOLD analysis project Ga0116171, IMG submission 89798) | Active sludge microbial communities of municipal wastewater-treating anaerobic digesters from Japan - AD_JPNHW2_MetaG | ecosystem: Engineered > Bioreactor > Anaerobic > Digestate | place...
GCAGATTTTTAAAAACCTCAACGGCCCGGCCAGCTACATTTTTTATGCCGGAGGATTTGCCACGGGAACTTTTGTCGGAATGAAGATTGAGTCTATGGTTTCAATCGGATTTCAGTCAATCCGGATTATAACAACAGAAAAGGTCACGGCTCTGCCCCTTACATTACGCGAGGAGGGATTCGGTATTACCACCAGTCCCGGCAGAGGGATGAAGGGTGAGGTTATGATTATTTATACAACTGTACCAAGAAAAAGAGTCAGGCATATACTTGAAATCGTTGAAGCGCTTGAGCCCAATTCTTTTATAACAATCGAAGATGTAAGATCATTTAAATCGGGGTTCATCTCAAGGGGAGGGTTTATGGAAAAACTCGGCCGTGGAATTACTAAGAGAAAATAATACTTTTTTATATCTCACTGGACCAGTCCTGTAAATAAATTAATGAGAATACCGTGCTGATGGAAATATAACTGAATGTTCAGTCAGGCAATAATCGTATCATTAAAATTAACTAACAAATCGGATACAAACAATGAAAAGAAACTTAAAAAATATAACACTTCTACTGCTGCTGATAACAACAGCATTCGCTTATGGGGAAGAAAACAGCCCGGACAATTATAAGCAGCAGCGTGAAGCTATAGTAAACAGATACTCTAAATCTAAACCAAAAATTTTTTCGCAGTGGACACCCGGCGTAAAATTCCGCATTGATACCAGTGAGAAAATTGCTGTCATAACACTCGACGCATGCGGCGGAAAAAAAGGAAGCGGTTACGACCGCGAACTTATAGATTTTCTTCGTGAAAATAAAATACCTGCGTCACTCTTTATGACGGGGCTCTGGATTGACGCGAATCCCGCTCTTGTTAAAGAACTTGCGGCAGACCCTCTTTTCGATATAGAGAACCACGGAATGGCCCATAAACCCGCGTCGGTAAACGGTTCAAAAATTTACGGAAGGCGCGGAACTAAAAATCCCGGTGAACTCGTTGATGAGGTCGAACTTAATGCGATAAAAATAGAAAAGATCACCGGTACCAGGCCGATCTTCTACCGGCCGGGAACAGCCTACTTCGACGATGTCGCAGTGAAAATTGTGTATGATTTAAATCAGATTCCCATGAACTTTTCTATAGTATCAGGAGATGCAGCCGGATTCAGGCCTGAGAAAATTACAAGAAGAATAGTAACAGGAATTGAAAACGGGTCAGTAATTATCGGGCACATGAACAGGCCGGGAAAGAACCTCTACCCTGCGATGAAGAAAAGTATTCTCCAGCTTAAAGAGAAAGGGTACAGATTTGTAAAACTCCGCGAATACAGAAATTCTCTCAAGTAGAGCGATGAGGGAACTTTAACCTTTAAGAATTGCATGATTGCATCCGCTTTTGTAATTTCGGATCGGGCTTTCTCCGGATAATCCGGCAGAATTTATACCTGTAAAAGCCGGTTCCTGAACCTGTCTAAGTGGTAAATTATTAATTTTATAGATTGACAGTATAAAACTCAATGAAATTTATAAGATGTTTTACAGTTTACTCTCTACATTATTTCTGGAGAGATATAGAGTTTTTTCTGACACTAAAAAATATAGATATAAGAATTGCCGTTGATGCGTTATGATAACTTTCTTTAAAAAGATAATAAAATGACAGGTAATGTCCGGATTCCGCTGGTTAGAACAATTAAGGAACAGTGCAGGATGTGTTATTCCTGTGTAAGAGAATGCCCTGCAAAAGCTATCCGTATTTCAGGCGGACAGGCTGAGGTTATTACTGAAAGATGTATAGGCTGCGGTAATTGCGTCAGAGTTTGTTCACAAAACGCGAAAATCGTCAGAAATTCAACTGATAATGTTAATGAACTTCTTTCAGGGGGGAATACTGCCGCTCTGCTGTCTTCAGCTTTCCCTGCTGAATTTGCCGGGTTGAGCTATGGAAAAGTAGTATCAATGATGAGGGGGCTTGGTTTTACTTATGTTATAGATGTAGCTTTCGGGGCAGACCTGGTTTCCGCAGGATACAGCGATCTTTTTTACAGGTACAGAGACCAGAGCTTTATCAGTACTACATGTCCGGCCATAGTGTTTTATATTGAAAAACATCATCCGTCCCTTGTCAAAAATCTTGCACCGATTGTTTCGCCCATGGTTGCTAGTTCCAGATCGGCGCGTGCGGTATATGGTGATAATCTGAAAACAGTTTTTATCGGGCCATGCATCGCAGGAAAGGATGAGGCGGTAAGGTCAGAGGTCGCCGGTGAAATTAATGAAGTTCTCACCTTCACGGAACTTAGAGTAATGCTGAACAAGGCGGGTATCACTCCCGACAATACCGGTAGTTCAGAATTTGATCCTCCTCATGGCTGTAAGGGTTCAATTCTCCCTATTAGAGGAGGGATACTTCAGGCTTCAGGTCTTGATGAAGATCTTTTTTCCATGAGTATTGTTTCAGCCGGACATAAAGATTTTATACAGGCTATAAAGGAGTTCGAGACTGTCAAGCATAGAACTGTTCTTCTCGAACTGAACTGCTGCGACGGTTGTATTTCCGGTGCAGGATTATCTTCTGACATTCCGCTTTTTACAAAACGGGGCCATGTCAGCGCATACGCCAGAAAACATGCCCGTGATCTTGATATGCAGATGTATAACGAATTTATGGAGAAACTTTCCGGAATAGATATTTCTACCAGTTTCCACGAAGATGACCGCAGGCTTCCATCTCCGGATGATGCGGAACTCAAAAAAATACTTGAGAGTATAGGGCGCTATAAGCCGAGTGACGAGCTTAACTGCGGAGCCTGCGGTTACGGTACCTGCGTCGGTCATGCAGTCGCAATTTTTAAAGGGCTTGCCGAAAAAGAGATGTGCCTTCCTTATACAATCGCGCAGTTAAGAAAGACTGCTGCTGAACTTGCCGGTTCCTATGAACAGCTTGTTAAAGCCAGGAATGCCGTTATCCAGTCAGAAAAACTTGCGTCTCTCGGAAGAATGGCATCAGGCATTGCACATGAGATTAATAATCCTCTAACCGGTGTGCTGACTTATTCAAGTCTGATGAAAGAGGAAATGAAGGGCGGTTTATACGAAGAAGACATCAATGTCATTATAAACGAAACCATGAGGTGCAGAAAAATTGTTAAAGGCCTTCTTGATTTTGCCAGAAATACTGCTGTTGAGAAAATTGCTGCCAATATAAATGATGTAATAACCGATACCGTTTCAATTCTCAGAAAGCAGCCTGCTTACCAGGATGTGAGAATGCATCTTGAACTTGCGGAAGATATTCCGTTGACAGAAATTGACGTAAGCCTTATGAGATCTGTTTTTAATAACCTTGCAGAAAATTCAGCTCACGCAATGCCGGATGGCGGAGATCTGGTCATAAAAACTGAATTCAGGAAGGATGAACATGCCGTATTAATTACTGTCTCTGATACAGGACGCGGGATAAGCGAAGAGAATATAAGTAAAATTTTTGATCCGTTTTTTACAACCAAGAAAGCAGGAAAGGGTACAGGGCTTGGGCTGGCAGTAATATACGGAATTATTGAACAGCATAACGCGGCAATTGATGTTGTAAGCAAAGTCGGTGAGGGTACAACTTTTACAATATCCATTCCTTCGAAAGGGTATATAAAAATTTAAATTGTTACTGATTAACATAAAAAGGAAAAACTAATGGAACAAATTTCAAATGAAAAACTTTATAACAGGATTAAATTAAGGCTGTCAGTCATCGATCTTATACTGGATCTGTTACTGATCACTCTGCTTGCTTTTTCGGGGCTGTCAGTACTAATAGCCGGTTTATCAGGCGTTACAGGAAATATATACGGAGACTTCCTGGTATTCATGCTGATAGTCGGGCTGGGATTTTCTGTAATAGGGCTTCCTTTCGATTTTTACGGCAGTTATATTGTTGAACACAAATTCGGTCTCTCCAACCAGACTTTTTTTAAGTGGGTGTGGGAGAGGTGCAAATCCACTGCCCTCAGTATTGTCATCGGGGTTCCAATAGCTCTTGTCTTCTATTTTCTTATACGGAGCATGGGAGATAAATGGTGGTTATACTTTGCAGGTTTTATTTTTGTAATCTCTGTTTTTTTTGCAAGGATTGCTCCTGTAGTGATCTTCCCGTTATTTTATAAATTTACAAAACTGGAGGATGGTGAAATTAAAGAGAAGGTCGAAAAAATCCTGTCTGATGTTAAGATCAGCATTACAGGAATTTACAGTTTCAATATGAGCAAGGATACAAAAAAAGCTAATGCCGGATTTACCGGCCTTGGTAAAACCAAGAGAATAATTCTCAGCGACACTCTTCTCGAAAAATTTACCCCCGATGAAATTGCAATTGTATTTGCCCATGAAGCCGGGCATTACAAACATCGTCATATTGTTAAGAATATAATGTTCAGCACAGTGGTTATTTTCGCGTCATTCTATATATGCAGTGTGCTTCATTCCATCACAATAAAAAGTATGGGATTTGAAAATGTATATGATCTTGCAGCTCTCCCTGCGCTTGTTTTTTACCTTACACTTTCAGGCCTCATCATGATGCCTGTGACTAATTTTATTTCAAGAAAATATGAATTTCAGGCGGATGAGTACGCGCTTAGAATAACCTCCGACCTGAATTCATTTATAAGCACAATGGAAAAACTGGCAGAGATCAATCTTGCAGATAAGGAACCTCATCCTGTTGTAGAATTTTTTCTTTACAGCCATCCTTCAATAAAAAGGCGTATTGAGGCCGCAAAAAATATAAAATAGCGGAAATTTTTTAGGTACGGAAACCGCTGTGACTGTCATTTTGAATGACCTGATGCTTTAAATTATCTGATGAACCAATTGCGGCTGAGAAGTCCTGATTTTATGAAAAAAGATTTTTCAGCCGGATAATTAACGGCGGCGGGAATTTAACGTCAGACGGAGCAGGATGTAAATACTGATTGAAACGTTATCTGCTATAGCGGATAACGTGTTTAAAACCGGCAATGAGATGATATCAGTAATGTGGAGGCTTCTCATTTTCCGGGAGGGCCTCTTTGCCTGATGCAATCTGTTTCCGGATTTCATCAGCCTCTAACGCAATTTTTTTTATACTCTTTTCCTGTTCTATTACAACCTCATTAAGTTCGTTGATATAGTTTTCAAGATATGCTATTTTTGATTCAAGTGCTATGATTCTTTCTTCCTGATCCATTCCGGTCCCCGTTATATTTTTAACGATTCAATGATATTTACCATAAATAACAAATATATGAATAGTTGGGTATTTATTTTTATTCTTTTAAAAAAAATCTTGATATATATATAGTTAAGTGTAATATTTTGTATATCTACTAAAAATTTTAATTCTATTCTTATTATTGTATCAGATACTGAAAGGTAAAACAGCATAAAATCCCGAATGGAGATCGGATCTTCTAACTCTCTGAAAGATTTATGCGGAATAATATTGTTTATTCTATAAAGTCAGGAGGTTTTTAAGGTATGAATAAATACATCGAGATAGTTGAAGACAAAGATAAAGAGATGGTTGTACACAGATTTAGAAATAAAATCAGATATTATAAATATATCGGCAGCGCTGTTGTGTTGGGAGATGCAATTGTAATAGCTCTCTGTGCTATCGCGGTGTTTTTTAAAAAATCAAATGCGATGAATATCGGTATATTTATTGCAGTTATGGCTGCTTTCACTATTCCATTCATAATGTCCTCATTTAATAAAGTGTGGCAATTAGGATCAGATATAGAATCAAACCGGGTTCAGGTCGTATCCGGAAGAATTGATAAGATAAAAACTGAAATTATTAGAAAGAGAAAATATAACATCATATTCATGGAGAGGAGTGAAATCCGGATTGATGATGATTACTGTGACCAGTTTGCAGTTAATGATAAAATAAACATTTCACAGGGTATTTCCTCGAAGATTCCAATATCTGCGGTGAGACTGGCGGAGTAAACGCCCGGCCGTATATAAAGCAGGGGGGATGCAGCCCCCTGCATTCTGTTCACTGCTATTTGCAACATCCGGAATTGTTAATATCCTGAATATTTTTTTGAATACTATTCTTTAAGTATAAGTTTAAACTATCCACATCTTTAAAATCTTCAGGATTTATAGAATCACCAACAACTATCGAACCTTCCATTCCGCCTGAAAACCGGGGCAGTAAATTCTGCTTTGGCCAGATGTCATACGCGCCGTTTATTGAAAGGGGTATAATTTTTCTGTTAAGGTTTTTTGCCAGGTACGCCGCTCCTGTTTTAAACTCCACCATTCTTCCGTCTGCTGATCTTCCGCCTTCCGGGAAAATAATAAGCGACATGCCCTGGCGGAGTATGTCGGCGCTTTTTTTCAGCACTTCAATTGTATTGCCTTCATCAATCCATATGACAGGAAGCATCGGAAAAATATATTTAAGAAATGAAAAGCGCTTATTTCCTGCTACATAAACAAGTTTTCTGTACTTTGATGGGATGGCAATCGATACCCAGATTATATCCATGAAGGAAGTATGGTTTGGTGTTATTATTGTTCCGTTGAAATCCAGTTTTTCAGGATCAATTACTTTAAACTTCCATACTATCCTGCTGAGAGCTTTAAAGAAAAGTATAAAGACATTATGCAGATGGTTGAATATTGGGAATGGTTTTTCCGTTATCTCTCCCTCGAAAATTCTGGTGCTTATAGATGTACCTGCAGTTTTTTCAAGTCCCGTAATATATGGAAGAAGTTCATCCATGGTCTGGATATGTTTCATTCTCTCTGAGCTTATGGTTATTTCAAGATTTTCTTCAAGAAAGACAATAAAGTCAACCATGCCGAGTGAGTCGATTCCCATATCTGCAAAAGTTCCTCTCGCGTATATATCCTTTTTTCCAAATTTTTTTTTCAGTAACGAAATGATCTGTTCCTCTTCGGGATTCTGTGCTGTAAGCCGGTTCTGAAGCACTGCGCGTTCATTTTCGTTCCGGATGTAGATACCTTTTTTCAGGCTGTCTCTTACTTTATCATAAAGTATTTTTTTTGTGCTGTTTATCGGGAGAGGGTCAAAGGATATGGCGAAACTGTTTACAGTTTTATAGGAAGGAAGGCCTCTGTTCATTCTTTCAAGTTCGGCTTTTATGGTAACGTAACTGGATTCATTTTTGATCGAAGGAACTATTACTGCGAAAACTGACTCTCCGTTTTTATCACTTATGCCGAAAACCGCAATCTCGGAGATAAGACCCGATTCTTTATAGTAACCTTCCAGCTCTTCAGGGTAAACATTCTTGCCTGAGGGTAGAACTATTACATTCTTGGAACGCCCGGTAATAAAAATATTCCCCGCGGTATCAATCCTCCCAAGATCTCCGGTATGAAAAAAACCTTCGGTGTCAAAAATCTCCGCGTTCAGCCTGTCGTTGTTATAGTATCCCGGCATGACAGCATCACCTTTAATGCATATCTCGCCTACACCCTCACTGTTGATATCCGCAAGTTTAACACTATTCCCGTTGAGGGGCTTACCGATAGATCCCATTGCATTTTTTTCTTCGCTGCTTACACAGATCGGGCCTGTACTCTCCGACAATCCGTATCCTTCAACGAGTTTAAATCCCATGTTGCTGTAGTACCGCGCATAAATTTTTTTAAGCGGTGCTCCGCCGCTGATCATGATCCGCATTTCAGTACCGAATGCACGGTGAATCTGTGAAAACACTTTGTCAGGGATAAACGATAAGCCCGATTTACGGAACAGGCCTCCATACATGAGAAAGAACCGGAACATTCTGTATTTGCTTTTAGATGTAACTTTAACTTTATTTATTATTCCGTCCATAATCATCTCCCACATGAGCGGCACAGCGGGAAACATGGTTATCGGATTTTCAGCTAAACTTTTCATAATGTCCGGGCCCTTCAGTGACGGTTGAATGCATATGGAGCTTCCGTGAGCTACGGGGCCTATGAACGCCGCGATCAGGCCATAGACATGAAATAGCGGAAGAATACAGAGAATCATATAATTAGGTGTCGTCCTGCAGAACTCCGCATTGGCGTGTGCAGTTTTAAAAATATTTGCATGGGTCAGTTGAACAATCTTCGGCTCTCCCGTTGTTCCTGATGTGTAGAACATTGATGATACATCATTTTCGTTGATTACAGGTTTCCTGAATTTTACTTTTCTTTCCAAATTCTCAGAAAGAGATGTTGAAAAAACCGTTACCCTTTTAAAACAGGATCTGAACTCCGGCGTTGTAAAAACAGTTCTGCATTTTACCGGTTTAAGCATTCCCTGGTATTTTTCCCTGTCAAGGTTCGGATCAAGCGGCAGTACTATCGCGCCGAGTGAGGTTATTGCCATAAATGTTATACAGAATTCGATCGAGTTATGCGAGAGAAGAGCGATTACATCTCCTTTTTTTAAACCGTTATTCTGCAGGAATGCGGCTCGTGCTTCGGCGTGTTTTAACGCCTCACCGTATGTCATGCCTGTAGAAAAGAGCAGTTTTCCTTTATATTTTTCACAGCTCGATTTATAGAAATCATAAAGGGAGTTCATTACAGTGTCCTCTTTGGTATTCATTAGAAAGTCTGATATTCAGATAAGCAGTTGGTTTATGCTGGAGAATTCTGTCAACTTTTTTGTAATACTCTGACTTCGGAAGTTTTATGCCGCGTGTTTTGTTAAGCAGAATTTCACGAATATCTGTTATTTATTATATAGAATATATTTGACTAAATATGTTTTTACTCATATTTTATATAGAGTAAAAATAATAAATATCCGGAGGATTCGTTTGAAGAAAACTTTAGTTTTGATAACAGGTTTTTTGATTATAATATCAGCAGCATTAGCAGCTGATAAAGATACTTCTGCTGTGGATTTTGTTAAAACTCTTATAAATAAGGCCGCTGCTGAAAATGGTTATACAAACGCCCTGAGATTTTTTCAATATACTGCGACTACAGAAAAAAATAATCCTTATTCGTATGTTCTTTCTAAATGGGGAAAAGATGCACTAAATGAATCCGGGCTACAGATATCGGATAAAGGAAAGTATATACCGGTTCTGTCAAACCGTTCAGGAACCAGAATTGGTAAATTATGGAATGAGAATAAAGAGGAATTGTTTAAACTTTTGTCTGCTCAAACTTATGATAACCTTCTGAAAAGCGAAGTTGATTCACTCATCGCATTCCGCAGCAGTCCGGATTATAACAGCCTGATGAAAAAAATGAAAACCAGATCAAAAAAACCCGGAGTTAAGACTCTTGATATTGCCGGAGCCGTCACCGTATGGGATGGTTATAAACAGCTTTCATTCTGGTACAGACGTGATTTTGAAAAGAATGATAAAGTAGTATTTGAGATATTGAAAGAATTGAAAACTCATTATGAGAAGTAGAAGATTCAGTTATTCTTTAATAAATTTGATTTTATTAGATTATTTGAGTATGTTGAATAACAGGTAATGGTATTTATTTAAAATGCTGTTACATCTGTTGAAGTTCAGAATATTCACTTCAATAAGAAAAATTTTATTCAGGAGTAAAGGTATGAAAAGATTGATTTTGATTTTTACAGTTCTTCTTTTTTCAGTGTCCCTGTTTGCCCAGATGGGAATGGACATGTCGGGTTCCTCAATGAAAATGAATAACACAATGTTTATGGGGTATCTTTCCGATGTCAAATGTGCTGAATCTAACAATGGTGTTACATCTGACGGTATAAATCTGAAACTGCATCCGGAAAAACATACAGTGGCTTGTATGAAAATGGCTCCCTGTGCAATGTCAGGTTACGGCCTGTTTATAAAAGGCAGTGATGGTACTTACTCATTCTACCGGTTTGACAAAAAAGGGACAGATATGGCTAAAAATCTTTTGAAGAAAACGAAGAAAAAAGAGGGCATCTCGGTTCACATAACAGGTGAAATGAAAAACAACATAATAAATGTGGCAACTATTCAGGAAATGTGAGTTTCTACTTAAAACTGGAAATATAATTTTAAAAGAGAGTGTTATTGAGCACTCTCTTTTTTGATGTATAAAAAGCTGGGGATAAATACTGAAATTAATTTTATTAAATAATTCCGGAGCTATTCGCGATTATATTTTTTGAATTTTTGAATTTGACTATTCGCTCTTATTTAGTTATCATTATCAGATACTTTTCTACTTTAGCAATAATGTTTTTTTCATCGTTTTTATATTTCAATGATTTGCATGGAGGTTGTTGTGAATTCAATTAAAACCAGACTCATAATGCTTATATTGTCATGTCTTTTCGCTGTTTCAGTAGTTTTCGGATTATTAAGTTATTATCAGTCAAAATCAATTATTCTGGCAGAGTCAGGCAAGACTATGCTGAAAATAAGCGAAGAGATTACCCGTGTTTTTCAGGCAAACATGGAGAAGCAGATTGCACTGGTAGAGACAGTTGCAAGCAGAAGAATCGTTTCAGATAATACACCATGGAATGATAAAGTAAAACAATTACAAGATGAAGCTGAACGTCTTGGTTTCCAGGTTTTCGGATTAACTGATATTAATGGTAATTCTATCCGGTTTGATAAAAATAAGTCAGCAGCAAAGCTGACGGACAGGACATATTTCAAAACAGCAATCGCCGGTAAATCCACCTACTCGGATGTAATTATCAGCCGGGTTACAAATGAACCTACAGTAATTGTAGCCGTACCTTTCAAGATAGGTGGTGTAATTAAAGGTGTGTTTTACGGAGTAAGGGATGGCAGGGAACTTTCAAACCTGGTTAAAGATGTTACTTACGGTGATAGCGGTTATGCATATGTCATTAATAAAGAGGGAACTATAATCGGACACAAAAACTATGATAATGTTCTAAAACAATATAATCCGATTAAAGCATCAAAAGATGATCCGAAATTGCTCCCTCTCGCAGAAGCCGTAGAGCGTATGACTAAGGGAGAAAAGGGAATTGCTTATTACTATTTTAATAACCGCGATATAGTAACAGCTTTCAGCCCTGTTGCTAATACAGAGGGCTGGACTATAAGCGTTGCTGTTGAACAGCGTGAATTTTTAAGCGGAGTGGATAAGTTGAGAATTATTATAATAATAATTACTATAGTAGTTCTTTTGATCGGGGCTGTACTTGCGTATATGATAGGGGCCGGGATAACCAAACCGGTAATTGCTGCAGTAAGTCATGCGGATGAAATGGCTATGCTTGACATAAGCCGGGACGTTCCCGATTTTTTACAGGGCAGAAATGACGAAATCGGTCAGCTTGGAAAAGCTCTTCAGAAACTGAGTGAAGAAGTAAGAAAGACTGTTACTGAAATAATTAAATCATCACAGCTTGTCGCATCCTCGTCAGAGCAGATAAGTACTGATAACCAGAACCTTTCACAGAGGACATCTGAACAGGCATCCGCAATTGAAGAGATTGCTGCTACGATAGAACAGGCGAATGCGAATACAAGGCAGAGTTCTGAAAATGCCGGTGAGGCAAGCAGAATATCCGATACTTCACTTACATTGGCTCAGAGCGGCGGTAAAATAGTTGAGGAAGCTGTTAAATCTATAGGGGAGATCAACGAATCCAGCAGAAAAATAGCTGATATAATTTCAATGATTAATGAGATCGCTTTTCAGACAAATCTTCTGGCTTTGAACGCGGCTGTTGAAGCGGCAAGGGCCGGCGAGCAGGGTAGAGGTTTCGCAGTTGTTGCAGGTGAAGTCAGAAATCTCGCACAGCGGGCAGGATCCGCTGCAAAAGAAATAAGTGTTCTTATAAAAGATTCAGTTGATAAGATTGAAACCGGTACAGAGCTTGTAAATAAAAGCGGTGAGGCATTAAAGGAGATTATAGAGTCTGTGAAACAGGTTAGCGGAATTGTTTCTGAAATGGCGGCTGCCAGCGAAGAACAGAGAGGCGGGATTGAACAGATCAATATAGCTATAACAGAAATGGATACAATGACTCAGCAGAATGCCGCTCTTGTTGAGGAGACGGCTGCCGCAAGTGAAGAGATGTCAAGTCAGGCTGGAGAACTTCAATCAATGGTAGCGAGATTTAAGGTGGAGTAGAAAAATTTTGTTGAGATTTTAAAGCATGTAAACTCCGCAAAACAGTTTAATAATTGAGCAGATAAGTTTAAAATACCCGTGTACCGGGAAACGGGTATTTTAAACTGTATGCGTTTAATTATTTCATACTTTTATTCAATTCGGGATCAAGGCCGCTTTTAATCACTTTTTCTATTTTCGCGTTTAAACTCTCAACAGTTTTGTAATCAGC
>Ga0116171_10004649_pt1 | contig 12300 bp, 6 predicted proteins | sample AD_JPNHW2_MetaG_FD_89798 | JGI IMG/M metagenome (GOLD analysis project Ga0116171, IMG submission 89798) | Active sludge microbial communities of municipal wastewater-treating anaerobic digesters from Japan - AD_JPNHW2_MetaG | ecosystem: Engineered > Bioreactor > Anaerobic > Digestate | place...
AACCGGAGAAAAAAGTGACAGGCATCTACACGAACATCGATTCCACGAACGAGGGACAGGCGATCACCCAGCTCCAGCAAGGTTTCTATTCCTTCGGCGGCACGACTCCCTCGAGCCTCCCGGCGATACTCGGCAAAGGCGGCTATGCGATCGGCATCCTCGGCTTCGTCGACATCTCGGCGGGGTCGACCAGTACCGCTGCGGGATGGGTCAAGGACGCGGCCTGGTCCCTCGACGCCCTCTTCAACGCTGTGGACAAGAGCAAGGTACTCGTGGGCGTGGTGTTCTACAACAGTTCCGGGGCCGGGACGATAGGCGGTCTCCTCGACTGCAAGGCCTTCCTCCCGAGCGGTTATTCCGCGGGCACGGGCATGTTCCGCGCCTATGTCTCGCCCTACTATACCTCGCCCACGGTCTACAGCCTGGCCTATCGCCTGGCCTCGGGGATGGACGGCAGCCTTGCCCAGCCCTTCACCTATGTCCTCGACTGGGCGACCGGCCGCATCCTCGACAAGATCCATCGCGGATCGACCTACTCGGGGGAGGGCGCCTATCCGCGCAAGGCCGATCTCTACCGCCTTGGCTGGGACAGCGGCGCAGCGACCAACGAAACCATGTACTCCTATCTTACGTGGAGGCTCGACGACCACCTCGCCGCGTCGAGGACGATAGGCATCCTCCCGGAGGATGCGGACAACCGCCTGGGCGGCCACCCCAGGGTCAAGGACGGGTCGCGTTTTTCGGCCCTCTTCAGCCAGAAGGTCCTCGGCGCATCCCTCCCTGCGTCCTGGGTCTTCAACGACGGAGCGGGCGACCTCGCGGGCCCGCTTGCGGATCCTGGCGATTCGGATATCGCGTGGACGGGGCCGGCAGCAACCCATCCCGAGGGCCGGACCATGGCCTTCAGCGCGCCGCCGGGGGGCAAGACCCTGACGCTCAAGACGCCTTCCGCCTCCCTCGTCGATTCGAGGGGGCAGGGCTTCAGTTCCTCCGCGGCCTTCGTGGTCGACCCTGCGGGCGACGCTCCCTCCTGCGCAATCGCCCTTTCGGGCGGCGCTGCCGCCGCCGACCTCATGGCCGCAGGGCAGGTGCCGACCTGGAAGGAGGCTGCGTGCAGCCTCTCGGTAGAGGTGAGGACGGCCTATCCGACCGCCACGCAGCCCACGGGCAGGGTGCTGAAGCCCGACGGGACCACTGCCCTGGTCCTGGCCTTCTCCCACTATGCCGCGTCCCTGGACGAGGCCGACCTGGACGAGGACGGCCTCTACACCGTCGTGGTCGACGCCTTCACCAACAACGCCTCGAACACGATGCCCGCCACCATCCGCCGTTTCGTGATGGCGAGGAACCTCGCCGCCGGGACGTCGGTCAGGACGGTTGAAGGCTGGGGCTACTATCCCCGCGAGGAGGGACTGCCCACTGCGGCCGCGGATGCGGCCTTCCACGCCCACGGCGACACGGGCTGGTCGATGGACCTCGCCGCTTCCGTCGCGTCTCCGGCTCCGGGAACGCGGCTCGGCCTCGTGGCCTCGCCGGCAGGCCCGTCATGGCGCCGCGACTACGGTTGCGCCTTCGGCACCGACGGAGACGCGGCCTCCGTGGGCAATGCCTGCGCCTTCGCCGAGGCGGGCTTTTACTTCGCCGCCGCCCCGACAGGGCCCTTTGCCGCCGTGCACGACGAGTCGGGCAACGCGCTCTCCCTGCGCATCCTCGGCATCGGCCTCGAGCTCTGGAACGGCCCCTTAAGGCTTTCGGCCGTCGTGGTGGATCCCGGGACCGGTCCCTGTCTCGCGTTGCGCGTCCTCCGGGCCTCGGATGCGCGCTACAGGCTGAGCTCCATCAGGATCGACGCGGGCAAGCTCCACCTCCTTAGGGTGGAGTACGATACCGTTACGAGGGGCTACACGGTACGGCATTCGGCCCTGGCCGCCCTGCCCACGCTGCCGCTCGCCTATACGGAGAGCCTTGGCGTGGCCCAGGACGAGCTCCTCGGCGTCGAGGGGGCGCCCTACGTCGCCGGCTTCCGCTTCGGCGTCCTCGATGTCTGCAACCAGGGCTTCGCGCTCGAGTGGGAATTCTCGCGCTACGGCTTCCTCGACGCCAATTACGCCGCGGCCCTGGGCGACCCCTCCATCCTGGGCATCGTTCATACGATGCGGAGCGGCGATCCCGGTTTCTACCGCAGCAGCGACCTCAGGATAGGCGGCACTTCGACGGGAGAGCCGGCCGACGCGACGGACAACAGCCTCTCGGCCGTCCTCGCCCTGAAGCCCCTCGCCTCGCTGTCGGGAGATGTTCCCTACAAGGTCCGCTTCTTCGCGGTGGACTGGAACGAGTCGCTGGCATCGGACGTCGCGGGCTTCTTCAAGGCGGGCTTCCCGCCCTGCTATTCAGCGGTCAAGCCCGGCTTCGCTCCCCTTGCCGGAGCGGGCAACGCGGTCAAGGCGGGCAGGGCGCTGGCCTCCTCGACCGGCCTCGAGGTCGGGACCCTCTGGCATTTCGACGTGCAGCGCCAGAACCTGCGCCGGCGCCTCCTCGTCCTCGCCTACATGGACACGCCCTTCATGCCGACGCCGGCCATCCTTCCCGAAGCGCCGCTCGCCGGCCTCCTCGTCGACGACTCGGCGGCCAAGACGGATTACCGTTGTGCGATACGCCAGTTCCTGCCCGACTTCTACGTGCGCGATTCCCAGACGGACCACGGTGAATCCCCCGGAGGGGCCTACAGCCCCGACATAGCCATGGCGACCTATGCCGGCTCGATTTCCTCGGGAACGCACCAGCTTCCCGATCCCCGGGGACTTGCGGAATCCGTCTACCCGAAGGGCTTCGCCGGTGGAGGTCCCCTGGTTTACGACTACACGCCTGAGGGCGTGATACCGATCGACTCGACCGATCCCGCCAAGCCGATCAAGCTCACGGACACGGCCTGGTCGGACTTCGACGGGCCCCCGGCGCAGTGCTTCTACAACAGGGTCTGGGTAAGGCTCTCGAACCGCGGCGTGGTCCCGGGGCCGGCCAACGTGCAGGTCTTCTTCCTCGGGAGCGCCCTCCGCGCCGCTTTCGACCCCGTCGCCGCCCGCCTCCCCGCCTATGGAGCCATCTGCTCGGACAAGGCCTGCAGCGAGCGCGTCCAGGGCCGCTTCCAGCAGTACGACAGGACGACGGGCGCCCTCCAGCCCTCCCTCGTCGAGGCCGTACCCGCCCTTTCCGGAGCTTCCGACCCGCTCGGCGCCTATCCCTACGTGATCGCGGAATTCCTCTGGCATGTCGCCCAGGGAGAGCTCCCCGCCTCGGACGCGGACAGGCATGGCTGCCGCGCGGCCTGCATCAACCTGCCCAGGCCTTCCAGCGCCACCGACACGGAGACCTGGTCGAGGGGCATCGACGAGGGGCCTGTCCTCGCCTCGCCCTGGCCCTCGGTCTGGAGCGTGAACAACGCCTCGAACAACGTGACGGTGCGGAATTCCAACCTGGTCCAGGCGGTGCCGGCGGACAGCAGCCACGTGAGCCTCAGGCTGCACATAAGGAACGGCGTCCCCTCAGGCTACCGCAAGCTGCCCAACGACTTCATCCAGACCTTCGGCGGCGGCAAGACGGTATGGGGCCTCTCGCTCGACGCGACCCGTTTCGCGGACGGCGACCTCGTGTTGAGGATAGACGCGAAGGCCGTGCCCTCGGTGACCCTCCGCGGTTTCTCCGAGGCCAAGGACGAGACCGCGGTTGGCGCCCCGAAGTACCGATTCTTCTCGCTCCGCGGGGGCGCCGTCGGAACCTTGAGCGGCCTGCGCGCGCCATCGGGCCGCGACGGTGTGGCCGCCGCGGTCAGCCTCTTCTATGTGCTCGGCTCCGAGGCCAAGGGCCGCTACGAAATCGTGCTCGGCCAGACCGCCGGCGGAAAGGTCGTCGGTAGCTACCGGACCGTCGTCCTGGCGCGGGCGATCAAGGAGATCGGCTTCGTGGCCGACGACAGGGAAGGACTCGTCTTCGACGTACGTGCCAACCCCGAAAGGCTCAAGACGATTCCCTATGAGCATCGCGCCGTTTTCGCAGGCGCAGGGCTCGCCGTGCAGGAAGGCTTCCGCCTGGGGCCGGCCCTCGCCGCGGATTTCGTCGCGGGAAAGCTGGCGAACGAGGTGGCCAACCTGCCAAAGGGGTTCGTGTATCCCAAGCCGGTAGAGGTCGTTTCCGGGCTTCCCGGCGGCCTCGAAGGGCTGATAGAGGGAAGCGTGCTGGACGAGCATGGGACCGGCATAGCCGGCTGTTCGGTGTCCATCCAGGATGTCGTCGCGGATATCGAGATCGGGCACGGCGTTTCGGACCAGCTCGGCCACTACGTGATCCGCATCGAGGCGAAGGCCGTGGCGGGCAAGGAGCGCCGGCCGGGCAGACGCCGGATAGAGCTGCGGGTGAGGCCTCCCGCGGCCTTCGCGCCGGGCGGCAGGACGCGGGTGCGGAAGAGGAGCTACGCCTCCCGGGACCTCTGCTTCATCGCGGAACCGACGGTGCTCAGGACTCCGCGCCCGGGTCCTGGACTGCCTTCTCGATGATCCCCCCGCCGAGCACGAGTCCCTCGCCGTCGTAGAGGACGAGGGACTGGCCCGGGGCGATGGCGCGTTGCGCGACCTCGAAAATGGCGCGGGCGCGTCCGCCTTCGCCGAGGCTCAACGTGCAGGCGGCGGGCCGGTGGTTCTGCCTGATCCGCCCGAAGCCGGCGACCTTGCCTGCATCGCCCATCGCGGGATCCTGGAGGCGGAAGCCGGAAAGCTCCACGCCTTCCGCGAAGAGCCCGTCGTTCCTGCCGAGGACGACGCGGTTCGACCCGGGCTCGAGCCTGAGGACGTAGTAGGGCTCGGGGCCGGTCGAGATGCCGAGGCCGCGGCGCTGGCCGACGGTGTAGTAGGGGAGGCCGCGGTGGCGGCCCAGGACCTTGCCTGCCTCGTCCACGAAGTCGCCGGGCTCGGGCCGCCGGTCGGAGAAGAGGGGCGCTATGTCTCCGCCCGCGATGAAGTCCTGGCTCTCGGGCTTGTCGGCGGCCTCGAGGCCGAGGGTCCTCGCCTTGGCGCGTACCTCCTCCTTGGTGAGCTCCCCGAGGGGAAAGAGTATGGTAGCGAGCCGACCTGAATCGAGGCTGTAGAGGAAGTAGCTCTGGTCCTTGGCCTCGAAAGCCGCCCGTCGGAGGAACCGGATTCCGTCGCGTTCGACGATACGGACATAGTGGCCTGTCGCAAAGCAGTCGAAGTCAAGGCCCGTCCGCCTCGCTTCGCTCACGAGGAAGCCGAACTTGAGCTCGCGGTTGCAGACGACGCAGGGATTGGGGGTGCGGCCGGCCAGGTACTCGCCGCGGAAATACTCCACGACGCGGGCCTCGTAGAGCTCGGTGAGGTCGATGACCCGGTATCCGATGCCAAGCTGGTCGGCGAGGCGCTGGCTCGCCGCGATGTCCTCTTCCTCGCCGGGACCGTAGCAGGCATGTTTCAGTCCCTCCGCGACGGCGAGCCTTCCGCTCCAGATCTTCATCGTGAGGCCGACGACCTCGTAGCCCGCCTCGATGAGGAGGGCCGCGGCCACGGCCGAATCCACGCCGCCTGAAAGGCCCACGGCGACCCTGAGCTTCCTGTCCATGCCCGCAATCTAGCATGGGTCGGCCGGCCGGGAATAGCGAGGGCCGGGGGATGACGGAAGGCGGGCTTTGCGTTCCGCCGTCGCTGTGATATATTCATGGAATCCGTCCATCAAGGGCATAGTGCATGGAGTGATCATGAAATATGGACGACTAGCCCTCGTCGCCTACATCTTTTCCCTCTCTCTTTCGATAATCGCCGCCGAATCCATACCGAGCCTCGACAGCTTCCTTGGCCATACCTTCCCCGACAATACGGATATCCGCAAGAAATACTGGACCAACCTGATCACGGCCCCCAAGGAGCAGGTCTGGGCCTTCTCCGAGAAGATCCTCTCGTCCCAGGCCGGCCAGGTCAGGGTACGCAGCATCAAGCGGGCGGGCGATTTCCTCGTCCAGTTCGACAATTCCCAGACAAGCTCCTTCTCTGGATACTCCCAGGGCTCCTACGTGATCCAGCGCGATTCGAAGACCGGCTATATCCTGCAGGCCAAGATCTTCCTCTCGGATGACCCCGGCTGCTATGTCCGCCTCTATCCCCAGGCCGAGGGCACCCGCGCCGATGTCGTCATGTACGGCGCCGTGCTCAAGAAGGGCCTCGTCATCTCTGGCCTGATCTACTACATGCTGGCCGAGCCCTTTTCCTCCATCGTTTCCCAGACCCGCCGTTCCTTCGACTGGGAGCGGCTTTTCGGCATAGGGGAGAGGAGCAGGGCAGCCAGCCTTGCCCTCGACCTCAGGACCGCCTTCAGTACGGCTCCGGCAACGACGGCCATGGCCTCGGCCCCCGCCTTTCCCTCCTTCGGGTCCGGCAGCCAGGCAAGGCCCTCGGACCAGACGCAGCCTCCGCCCTCCACGCCCGCAAGCCTCGTCTCCCTCGTATGCAGATCGGCCAGCGTGGATGCCTTGTACGCGGCCTTGTCCGCGCGGGGGATGGCCGGCCAGGAGCTTTCCGACGCCGCATCCGCTTCGGGCCCGACAGTATCGGTCCCCTTCTCGGCCCTGGCCCTCGCCGACGACAGCGACCCCCTCGTCCCTGCCGTTCCCTACAAGGCATTTCCCAAGTACGAGGCCGGGAAGGGCCTGCCCCTCGCCGCCGTCCGCGCCGCGATCTTCCTCGACGCCCTTGGTTCGCCCGATTCCGCCTATGCCGTCATGGGGGACACCTTCCGTTTCCTCGTGGCGCCGTCCTTCGACGAGGCCGGCAATTTCCGCTTCTGTTATTTCGTGGAAGGACGCGAACTAGGCTGGAACGACATCCTGGCCATGAAGGACCACAACATCAGGATCGTGCGCATCCCGCTCGACGATTGAAGCGGAAGGGCCTTCCGCAGCATGGACATGCGCCCGGATCCGTGACCGGTCGAGCCTTGCCACATTCCAGACCCCCTGTTATACTTTCACAACCAACCCTTTCCTTGGAGTTCCCCGAATGAGCGACCTCTTCATTGGGTTCACTTCCGTGACCTGGCAGCAGTTCGTCATGTATGCCATCGGCCTCGTCCTTATCTGGCTCGCGATCAAGAAGGAATACGAGCCGATGCTCCTCCTGCCCATCGGGTTCGGAGCCATCCTCATCAACCTCCCGCTGTCGATCGCCGGCATCCCGACGGTCCCGGGCTACGAGAACGGCTTCCTCCAGATCCTCTACGAGGCGGGCATCAGGACCGAGCTCTTCCCCCTCCTCATCTTCATCGCGGTCGGCGCGATGATCGACTTCGGCCCCCTCTTCAAGAATCCCGTCATGATCTTCTTCGGAGCGGCGGCCCAGTTCGGCATCTTCGCCACGATGATCGTGGCCACCCTCCTCGGCTTCAACCTCAAGGAGGCCGCGAGCATCGGCATCATCGGCGCGGCCGACGGCCCGACGAGCATCTTCGTGTCGAGCCTCTTCGCGCCGAACCTGCTGGGACCGATATCGGTGGCGGCCTACTCGTACATGTCCCTCGTGCCCCTCATCCAGCCGCCGGTCATCAAGGCCCTTACCACGAAGAAGGAGCGCAGGATCCACATGGTCTACCATGAATCCAACGCTCCGAGGTGGCTCAAGGTCCTCTTCCCGATAATCGTCACCATGATCGCCGGCTTCGTGGCCCCGATCTCCGTGCCCCTCATCGGCTCCCTGATGTTCGGAAACCTCATCCGCGAAGCAGGCTGCCTCGAGCGCCTCTCCCAGGCCGCCCAGAACGAGCTCGCCAACATCGTGACCCTCCTCCTCGGCATCACGATCGGCGCCAGCATGGTGGCGAGCAACTTCCTCACGTGGAAGACCCTCATGATCATGGGCATGGGACTCGTGGCCTTCGTCTTCGACACCGCGGGCGGCGTCCTCTTCGCCAAGCTCGTCAACCTCTTCCTGCCCAAGGACAAGAAGATCAACCCGATGATCGGCGCCTGCGGAATCTCCGCCTTCCCGATGTCGGGCCGCATCGTGCAGAAGATGGCCAATGACGAGGAGAAGGGCAACATCATCCTCATGCACGCCATCGGCTCCAACGTCTCGGGCCAGCTTGGCTCGGTCATCGCGGGCGGCATGGTACTCGCCCTCGTCCCGCTTCTCGTGAAATAAGGAGAGCAAGCCATGGATATGCTGATTTACGATCTCCAGCAGAGCAGCACCACCGTCCAGGCGCTTGCCGTCACGGTGGGCGGACTGGTCGGGGTCTTCGTCACCCTCGCGGCCTTCTACCTCGTCATGGTCATAGCCAACAAGGCAGGCGGCAGGAAAGCAAAGGCCGAATAACGCGGCGTCGCGCAACGCAACGCGCAAGCCGGAAAGAAAAGGCCGCCGGGGTTTCCCCGGCGGCCTTTTCGTCGATTGCGCATCGTTTGTCCTGCGGAGGGAGCGATGGAACGGGAACTCCCTGCGCGTCACCGGTCCCGCCGCGCGCCGGCCGCTTCCGCCGGCGCGCGGCAGCGACCTAGAGCGCCTTCACCCTCCGCGCGAGCTCCCGGCCGCGCTCATAGAGTTCCGCCAACGTGTCCTCTCCCGCGCCGCCCGCCCACTCGAGGGACTCGACCGGCGTCCACTTGAGGGGCGCCGACATCTCCTCGTACTCCTTCTTCGCGCCGCCCACCCAGCCGTAGCTACCGATGCGGAGGGACTGGCGGTTCCAGATGTGCTTGCGCTCGAAGAGGGAGAGGACATGGGCCATGGGGGGGAACATCTTGTACTCGTAGGTCGGCATGGCGATGACGATGCCGGCGCTCTTGTAGGCGTCCGCCAGGACCCACGACGCGTCCTCGTCGGGCACGCGATGGACGCTGTAGGGCAGGCCTTCCTCCTCGATGCCCGCGATGACGGCGTCGAGGCCCTTCTTCGTGTTGCCGTACATCGAACCCCAGACGATGCAGATCTCCTTCTCCTGGGGGCCGTCGAGGTAGGCGGCGTACTTGAGGTAGCGGTCGATGATGAGCTTGGGCTCGCGGCGCCAGACGATGCCGTGGCTCGGCGCTACGACCTTGATGTCGAGGCCGGCGAGCTTCTGGGCGGCGCGCTTCACGAAGAGGCCGAAGCTGGCCACGATGTTCGCGTAGTAACGGAGGGACTCGGCCTCGAAGAAGTCATGTTCCTCGGGCTCGAACTGGTCGTCGAAGATGCGGTCGCCGAGGGAGCCGTAGCTGCCGAAGGCGTCGCAGGAGAAGAGGGTGCCGGAACTGGGCTCCCAGGTCATCATGGTTTCGGGCCAATGGACGTTGGGAGTCTCTTCGAAGTGGAGGACGAGGCCGTCGCCCAGGTCGATGCTGTCTCCCGACTTCACGGCAAGGAGTCCATCCTCGATCTTGTAGAAGGAGCGGACAAGTTCGATGCCTTTCTGGGTGGCCACGATCTCGACGTCGGGATTGGCGGCCTTGAACTCGGCGAGCCAGCCCGTATGGTCGGGTTCGAGGTGGTTGAGGACGAGGTAGTCGATGTCGCCGAAGGCCACGCCGATCGACGCGAGCTCTTCCTCGAGGATGGCCGGGGCGTCCACCCAGTCGCGGACAAGGTCGATGAGGGCTACCTTTTCGCCCTTCACGACGTAGGAATTGAGGGACACGCCGTCGGGTATGGGCCAGATTCCCTCGAACAGGTCGTCGCTCTCGATGTCGACGTGGAGGGCATGGATTCTGTCGGTGATTGGATAGGCTTTCATGGCAATGTGCTCCGATCCTCGGAAAGATGGGGGCGAAGAAGCGCCGCTGGCTCAACTATAGCGCGGGAGGACCGGAGCAGGCAACTCTAGCCGGCAGCCTCTATCGACTCCTGCCCCAACCTGACGCCGCCTCCACCGTGGCGCCGCTCCCATTTGTGCAGGCGCGATAGCAGGCGGCTCGTGGCCTCCCCCTTGTTGCCTTATGCTAATTAACGAAACTTGATGGGGAATACACGGAAAAGGGAGACAGGGAAGGCACCGGAGGAGAAGCAGGGTGATTCTTCCTGTCTGCAGGCTTCCGTGCTTTCCGTGTTCCTTCCTTTTTCTCGATAGCAGATCAGGAAGAGAGACACGGAATACACGGAAAGGGGAGACAGGGAAGGCACGGAAGGAGAAGCAGGGTGATCCTTCCTGTCTGCAGACTTCCGTGCTTTCCGTGTTCCTTCCTCTTTCTCGATAGCAGATCAGGAAGAGAGACACGGAATACACGGAAAGGGGAGACAGGGAAGGCACGGAAGGAGACGAAGAGTGGTCCTTTCTGAATGCAGGCTTCCGTGCTTTCCGTGTTCCTCTCTTTTCCCGGATAGCAGCTCTGGAAGAGAGACACGGAATACACGGAAAGGGGAGACAGGGAAGGCACGGAAGGAGACGCAGAGTAGTCCTTTCTACCAACAGGTTTCCGTTCTTTCTGTGTTCCTTCCTTTTTCTCGATAGCAGCTCAGGAAGAGAGACACGGAATACACGGAAAAAGGAGACACGGAAGGAACGGAAGGAGAATCAGGGTAGTCCTTCCTGTCTGCAGGCTTCCGTGCTTTCTGTGTTCCTTCCATTTCCCGGATAGCAGCTCAGGAAGAGAGACACGGAATGCACGAAAAGGGAGACACGGAAGGCACGGAAGGGAAAGCTAAGCCACCCTGTGTCCCGCGAGCATTCCGTGTCCCCCCTGTTCAGGCGTCCCTAGTAGCTGCCCGAGCCCAGGGTGAAGGTGAGGGAGATGGCGGTCCCGGGCTCGGTGGCCAAGCGCTGGAAGTCAGGGCCCCTGAGGATGAACTCGTCCCCTTCCTCTCCGAGGGTGAAGGTGGCGGAGAGCTTCACGCTCATGTAGTCCGAGAGGCTGTAGCTCAGGTAGGGCGAGACGAAGGCCGAGAGGTCCGAGAGATCGGCTATCGCGTAGGCGCCCGCGGAGAGGTCCTCCGTGAAGAGTTCCGACTTGGAGATGGAGGCGCCCGCGTACCAGGTGTTGAGTTTCATCCTGTCGATCTGGTCCAGATGGCCCAATGCGTAATAGTACGTATAGGCTTCCTGCGCGGTTATATCGGACTGTCCTTCGCCGTTGTAGAGGACCTGGGCCATGATCGTCAGGTTGGCATTCGAGTCTGTGTAGTAGCCGCCGAGGGTGCCCGAGAAGTAGAAGCGGTCGGAGTCCTGGCTGGCCGTCCATGAGGTCGTATCGATGAAGTAGCGCTCGCTGCCGTACTTGAGGACTCCCTCGCCGAAGAAGTTGAAGTCACCCGTGCCCGTCGTGACCATGAGGAGGCCTCTCGGGTAATCGTTGTAGGCGTAGAACCCGCCCACGGCGATCTCGGTGTTGCCCACGTTGACCTCGGCCTTGGCTGCGACCCTGAGGTTGCCGAAGTCCGTGTAGTCCGTCGAGGGAAGGCCCGCATAGAAGTAGACATTGGCCATGGTGAGGGGGATGGGGATCATGGCCTTGAAGGAGAGGGGGCCCTCGCGTTCGGCGCCCGTATCGGAGTAATCCACGACGCTCATGGCGAAGATGTCGTCGGCCGGCTGGAAGAAGCCCTTGGAGACTCCCCAGGCGATGGGCTGCTTGCCGAAGCTCATGAAGACCGAATTCCAGAGGCTGAACTTGGCGTAGGCCGCCCAGACAGAGATGTTGGGTGTGGTAATTGCCGTGAAGCTTTCGTCGATGCCAGTCGTGAGCGGATTGTCGGCCGCGTCGGTCTTTACCGCCGTCGTCGTCGAGAAAGGATAGCTCATCCTGAAGTCGAGGTTGACGCCGAAGTCCTCGGCAGGCTTGGCGGTGAGGGTCACCTTCGCGGAGAGGGCGGGCGAAAGGTAGTGGTCATCCACGTTCCCGAGCCCTGAGTTCCAGGGATCGAGCCAGACGGCCGAGCCACCGAGGCTTCCCGAGATGGAGCCGCCCACCTTGACCTGGTCGTACTTGAGGAAGGAGGCCTGGGGGGCCTCGGCCGCGGGGGCGGCCTCGGTCACTTCCTCGGCGCCGAAGAGCTCGTCGTCGGAAGCGCCGGAGCCGGCCTGGTCCTGGGCCCAGGCGCCGCCCGAGACCGCGAGGGCGAGGGCGACCGCCAAGGCGGCCCTGGCTGTCGTGCGGGTTGTGCAAAACCGTTTTTCGATGCTCATGCTGTCCTCCTTGCCGAGCCTATCGAGCCCGCTCGAGGAAGGCCTTGGTGAAGACCTGGTCATCGAGCTTGCCGACCGAGACGTCCGAGATCGTGAGGACCGACTGCTCGCCCTTGTTGAGCTCGTCCACGATCTTGATCCTGGCGGGGATGAGGC
>Ga0116171_10004650_pt1 | contig 12299 bp, 12 predicted proteins | sample AD_JPNHW2_MetaG_FD_89798 | JGI IMG/M metagenome (GOLD analysis project Ga0116171, IMG submission 89798) | Active sludge microbial communities of municipal wastewater-treating anaerobic digesters from Japan - AD_JPNHW2_MetaG | ecosystem: Engineered > Bioreactor > Anaerobic > Digestate | place...
CAATGTGGCTCCTTTTACTAGAGTTCCTTATAATAACGTGTTAACATTCCGCGTTTTATATACTTTTAATGACAAATATGTGTTAAACAATTCAAGATCAAGAACAGGTGAAAGACAAGGTCCTAAATGGGTTAGGGAGTCATCACTTAAAAAATAGTAAATTATGAAATATATTAAATTTATACTCCTTTCTGTTATTATTGCTTCATTATTCTCATCATGTGACGATGAATTTTCTTTGAATGCTCCATATAAAGATATCACAATCGTTTATGGATTGTTAAATGTTAAAGATTCAGTTCACTATGTAAAAGTGTATAAAGGTTTTCAAACTGAAGGAAATAGTTATACTGCTGCAGGAGATTGGACCAATCTATATTATTTTGATAAAATCAAAGTCACTATTGAAGAGTTTAACAATAATGTAGCAACCGGTAGAATTATTGAATTAGATACTACAACTCAAATACCTAGAGAACCTGGTAGTTTTGCTAATCCTAAACAACTTCTCTATTATACTAATGCAACTTTAAATCCTGCTTATTCATACCAAATTAAAGTGTTGAATAAAGAAACCGGTAGAATCGTTACAGGTATGACCCCTTTGGTACCTGCATTTGCAATTACTGCACCTAATATTCCAACCAATAATGGTTTAAATTTAACCGGTAAAAAAGGAAATATCATTTTTCCAAATAATGAGTTGACAAAAGGGTATGAAATTTATGAAAATTTCTATTATTTTGAGGTTTCTAAAGTGACAGGTGAAATAACAAAATATGGATCTGTCAAAAGAGATATCACCAATAATAATATGCTTACATCTACCAGTTCAAATTTTGGTGAGATAAATAAAGAATATAATCCTTCATCCATTTATGATGTCATTGCGCTACAAGTTAAAGCAGACCCTACAGTAGATCGTTACAGAATGGCTACAAATGCAGTCTCTATTGAAGTATGGGGAGCCTCTTTGCATCTATATAATTACTTGATTATTAATCAACCAAGTTCCAGTATTGTTCAGGAACATCTGGAATATACCAATTTAGTTTGTCCATCAGATAGTTCATACAAAACGGCTTATGGCGTTTTTGCTTCCAGATATAAAGCTGTAAAAAGTTATAATATTTCTGCTGCCAGTGAAGATTCATTGGTGTTAGGATCTAAAACAAGCCATTTGGGATTTAAATTCTATAGAGATTATGACCCCAGATAATGTGCTAATGTGCTAATGTGCTCATTTCTTTTACGCTTCGCTGTTGAAAAGTCTAAAGTTAAACGTCAAAAGTCTTTAGACATTAGACTTTTGACCTTAGACCCTTAAATTATTCATTATTCATTATTCATTATTCATTTATAATTAGCATATTTGCTTATTATCATATTAGCTTATTAATCAGGGCGTGCCCCTTTGGCTGCGCTCAACCCAAATTTCCACCCAACGAATACGAAACCCGTCGCTAGCCAAAGGGTCGGCCTTCGCCTACAAGTACGCAGTTGCAAAGCGTGGGCTGCATGGTCGTTAAAGGAGCTCACAAGTTCGCTCTTTAACTCCCGCATCCCATCGCTTTTCAACTTTGCGCGCTTTCCGGCTCCGTCCTCACGCGAAAAACCGCAAGCGGTTTTTTTGAGATAAGAGATAAGAGATAAGAGTTAAGAGATAAAAGATAAGAGTTAAAAGTTAAAAGTGAAAATAGTAAGATAAAATATACTAAATGTATAAAATAACTTACAAAATGTAAAAAATACATTGCATTATTAAATTTTTTATATATTTTTGCAATTGAATTTTAAATTAAAATATTATGAAATCAAGTTATCTGTTACCTTATCGTTTTAAATGTGTAGGATGGATCATTTTTCTTCCTTCATTAATTATGGGACTTTTATTTTTTATCTTTAATAAAGAACTTCCCATTTTTGACTGCAAAGTATTAGCGATCTCAGATTTAGAAGCTTTTGGAAAGCATCATTTTCTGACAGTTATCCCTAATAATATTCAAGATGAAATTATTTCAATATTGATTATTATTGGTGCTTTTTTCATTTCATTTTCCAAAGAGAAATCAGAAGATGAGTACATATCTAAATTAAGATTAGAGTCGTTGATATGGGCGACTTATATTAATTATTTTATTTTAGTATTTTCAATTATTTTTCTTTATGAGTTCTCATTTTACTGGATACTTATTTTCAATATGTTTACAATTCTAATTGTTTTCATTATTAAATTTAATTGGGCTCTTTGGAAATTTAAAAAAAATACGCAAAATGAAGAATAAAATAAAAATTGAACGTGCTAAAAAGGATATGACTCAAGCTGAATTAGCACAACTGGTTCAGGTTACACGTCAAACAATAAATGCGATAGAAGCTGCTAAATATAATTTATCTACAGCATTAGCCTTAAAAATAGCTTCCATTTTTGAAACTAAAGTGGATGAAATTTTTGAATTAGAAGAAAAAGATTGGCTTGAATAAATTATTTTTCCATTTTTACTATTGGTTTGCCATTTCGGGACCATTCACTCCAGGATCCCATATATAAATTGGGGATTTGAAATCCTGCGTAGTCTAATGCTAACAAAGTATGACAGGCTGTAACTCCGGATCCGCAGTGAACAATGATCTGATCTGCAGAATGTTTCTCGAAAGTTGTATCGTAGATTTTGCGAATTTCATCCTGCGTTTTAAAGGATCCGTTCGGGTTTAAATGGTCAAAGTATGGAAAATTGATTGCATTGGGAATATGGCCGGCCACTAAATCGATCGGTTCATAGATTCCATTGTAACGTTCTGCAGCTCTTACATCAATGATAACTTTATTGTTTTTTTGAGAAGCCTCTTCAACAACCTCTATGTTTACTAAAGGAAGTTTCCATTCTGTAACAAGGTAGGGTATAGTAGATTTTAATGAAATTGTCTGTTCCGTAGTAAGTTTGAAACCGAATTGTTCTGCCAATTGAAGACCACCGTTTAACACCTGAATTTTATCATGGCTAACAGCTTTCATCATCCACCAAAAACGAGCGGCACAATTTCCACCATAAGCATCATCATAAACAATCACTTGTGTCTCCGGAGTGATCCCTAGGGTTCCTAGAAGTTCTGCAAATTGTTGAATTTTAGGAAGTGGATGACGACCACCATTAGCTGCATTCTCTTTGATATCAGCGAGTTGTGAGTCCAGATCGACGAAAATTGAACCTTCTAAATGTCCTTTGTTGTAACGATCCTTTGCATCTGCACCACCTCTGGCATCAATAAGGATGTAATTAATATGTTGGTTTTGTAAATTTTTTAACTCATCGGGTTGAATAATTGGAGATCTTTTGTTTTCCATTTTATTTTTTTAAAATCAATTGAATTAAATCCACGATTCTGTTTGAATATCCACTTTCATTGTCGTACCATGCCAAGATCTGAATAAAATCACCCCCCAAAACTTTAGTACATAATGCATCAAAAATGGCAGAATGGGATTCACTTTGGATATCGCTACTCACTATGGGATCAGAAGTGAAAGCTAAGTATGGTTTTAGATTTCCTTGAGCCGCTTGACGAAAAGCTTCATTGATATCTTCGACGGTAGTTTTAGACTCAAGTTGAGCTGTCAATTCCACAAAAGAGCAATCTGCGATGGGTACTCTGGTAGCAAATCCGTCAAATTTTCCATTTAATTTCGGTATAATTTTCTCCACAGCACCAATCGCACTGGTTGTAGTAGGAATTATATTGTTTATGGCGCATCTGGCTCTACGGAAATCACTATGGTAACCATCTTGTAAGTTTTGATTATTGGTCATTGGGTGAACCGTATTCATAAATGCTTGTTGGACACCAAACTTTTCTTCCAATACCTGCAACATGATCCCAACGCAATTGGTTGTGCATGAAGCATTGGAGATAATGGCATCAGAATCTTCTAAAATCGACTCATTGACACCCAAAACGACCATTTTATCGATTGAATCATCATCCGGAGGACAACTTAAAATCACCTTTTTAACACTGTCTTTTAGATGTTTTTCCAGCAAAGGTTTGGTCTTAAATTTTCCGCTGGATTCTACGACAACTTCCACATTATTGATTCCCCAAGGGATATCCTCATGATTCAGATAGTTTGTGATCAATATGTTATGATTGTTTACGTATAGGTAATGGTCATCAAAAGTGACATCCATTTCAAATTTCCCATGAATACTATCATATTTGAGAAGGTGTGCAATCATTTCGGGTGACATTTTGTCGTTGATGTGCACGAGTTCGAGTTCAGTGGAGAGTAAGACTAATCGAGAAACAAATTTTCCAATTCGTCCAAATCCGTTAATTCCAATTTTTGACATGTATTTTTGATTTTGTAGAGTTGTTGAGTGCAACTTCTCTACGATTAGGATAGATTACTCATTTTTTCGATGAAAGTGTTGTAAACTTGTTCAAACTCCCCACCGAAAGTAGATTCTGATAATTTTGATTTCATTACCAGATCAGAATTATCTCTTTGATCTTCGGGTAACACTAGAGAGATAGGGATTGCTTCACAATGAATACATTTGTCGCCCATTATTGCTTTCACTTTTTGAAAAACAATACCATGACCAAATTTTTCCTCTTTCATTTTATAATTACTTCCACAAGAAGTAACAAAAACCAATGATTTTATTTTAGCCTGATATTTTTTGATAAAATCATATAGTGGTTTTACCAGAGTTCCCATCCAGATAGGGCCAACTAAATAAACGCGGTCGTAAGTTTCAAAATTTCTTTGAATCTTTTTAATCCCTAGGCTAAAACGGAGAAGGAGCATGAAAAATGTAGTAATTCTGGGTTCAATAGGAACCACTTCACATTGTAGGGATTTGCCCATTTTTTGGGCTAAATATTTATTGTTACCACCTCTAGAATAATAAACGACGATTGATTTCATGTTTTAATTTTTTTTGAGGCGCAAAGATAAACAAAAATGGAGCAAAATCGTTTTATTATGCTCCATTTTAATACAATTTAACAATTGGTTACTTGATAATTGATTCCAAGTATTTATCCATATCCTCAGGAGTATCGGTAGGAGCAAACCTTTTAATTGGTTTACCGGTTGGATCCACTAGGAATTTTGTGAAATTCCATTTGATTCGTCCTCCAATAATACCTGAGAGTTCAGATTTTAGATACTTAAATAAAGGATGGGCATTTTTTCCGTTCACATCCACTTTAGAAAACATTTGGAAGGTAACACCATAATTCATAACACAACCTTCAGCGATAGATTTTTCATCTCCAGGTTCTTGACCTGCAAATTGATTACAAGGGAATCCTAGGATTACCAAACCTTTATCTTTGTATTTTTCATATAATTTTTCAAGTCCAGCATATTGAGGGGTAAAACCACATTTGCTGGCAGTATTAACAACGATCACATATTTCCCTTTATAGGAATCCATTTTAATCTCCTTTCCGTCTAACGAAATAGCGGAGAAAGTATAAAATTCACTTGACATATTCTTTTCTTGTTTTAAATTGGTACATCCTGATATTGAAACCATTAGGAGCACCATTCCGATTAATATATTAATTTTTTTCATAATTCTAATCTTTGAATAACGGAGCAAAGATAATTCAAAAATGAACACGAAAAGGTTGAAATTCAATTCATTTTTTAGAAGGAAGGTATTGATGGGGTCAATAAGAAAGATGAAAGAAGATGGTATATATGGAGATTAAACAAGTTGATTAATTCCATAAAGGGGAATATTTGTGATTTTTTCTTCTTTTTTATAGGGAGCCATAGAGCAACGGATAGCGTTTAAAGTTGGAAATTTTTCTAAGAAAAATTTCAATGATTTTGATTTTAAATTTACTTCAGATTTTACTTCAATAGGTATAATTTGATTTTTGTATTGTACAATAAAATCAATTTCAAGACTAGATTTTTCATTTGAAAAGTAATGAATAAACCTTTCTGAATTTGTTTTAAGTTGTTGCAAAACATACACTTCTGTAAAAGCTCCTTTATATTCAACAAAAATAGAATTTCCAATTAGAATCTCTTCAATTGGAGTATTGGCTTGTGCGCCCATTAAACCACAATCTAACAAATACAACTTAAAAGAATTTTCATCTTCATAATATTTTAAAGGGAGATCAGCTTTAGTTATTTTATGAATTTTATATACTAAACCGGCATCAACTAACCATTGAATAGCATTTTCAAATTGTGACCCTCTAGCGCCTTTTTGTAGTGAATTGTATATGAACTTTTTGTTTTCTTTTGCTAATTGAGGTGGAATGGAGTTCCATATTTTATTGATTTTTGGAATATCATTATTGGGTGCATGTTTAGAAATATCTAAAATATAATTTTTTAATAATTCATTTTGGATTTCTCTCACCTCTTTTGGATTTTTATAAGTAACATAACTTAAAACAGCTTCCGGCATTCCACCAATAAAGTAATATTGACGAAGTAAATCAATAAAACTAATTCTAAAGGAGTCAATAGTATTCCAATTATTAGTTTTTAATAGTTCATATTTTGATGATTCGCCCATTGCCAACAAAAATTCTTCAAAATTCATTGGGTATAAATGCAAACTATTTGTTTTCCCAACAGGAAATGAAGAATCACTATGTATTGAGACACCTAACAAAGAACCAGCCACAACGACATAGTATTCTGGACAATTTTCATAAAAGTATTTTAGGGAAGTCAAAGCTTTTGGGATCTCTTGAATTTCATCAAAAAAAATTAATGTTTCATTTGGGATAATTTTTTGATTACTTATAATTTCTAAACTTCTAATGATTCTAGGAATATCAAAATCGAAGAAAATAGCACTCAATTGAGCATTATTTTCACAATTAAGATACAGTAAATTTTTAAATTCAGTATTACCAAATTCTTTAAGAATATAAGTTTTTCCAACTTGTCTAGCGCCGTGTAGAATCAACGGTTTGCGATTATTTTTGTTTTTCCAGTGGATAAGATCTTGGTATAATTGACGATACATATAAAACTATTTGAAATGAAAGTGCAAATATATATTTTTTTTACGAATAAATGTCAGCAATAACAATTTTTACCACGAATAATTGTCAATAATGACAAAAATTACCACGAATAAGTGATAATAATGACATTTTTTACCACGAATATAAATCTTAAATGGGGATCCATTATATTCTTATAAAAGTAGGGTGCTGTTTCGAATGAAAAAATGGTGTCTTTGTAATGTATTTAAAGTGAGATAAATGAGTCAAAATTCACCCGTATTTTATTAGAATATGAAATCAGAGCTCAACGGATAATCGAGCACACGAACACACGAGCACATGAGCTTATTGTTTAATAATTTTCCCGGTTTGAATTTCATTACCAAATATCAATTTATAAAAATAGATACCAGATTGTAAATGGGCAGTATTGATAGTTTGATCATTAGTTATGGTAGTTTCCAATACAATTTTACCAGAAACATCAAAGATACATACATTGCAGTTATTCAAATTTAGATTTGGTGAGTTAAAATGAATTAAATCTGAAGATGGATTGGGATATATTTTCACCAAATTTTTGTTGAATTCATCAACATCTCCCGTCATTTCATATCCTCTAAAAACGATTTGATCGATCATCCAGCCCTCTTTATTGGTATTGATCTCATCACTTTTAAACCTGAATCGAATGATTGGGTTAAATGGAGATTCCCGATCTTTAACACCAATGATATATAACCAATACAATTCACAGTATTGCCAACCTTCAGACCTTCCGGAAAAGCCAATTTCTCCGCCTTTAATGGTATCTTGTGCAATATTAATAAAGTTAAAATTTATATGATTAATATCGTCTTCAATATTGATCCAAGATATTCCACCGTCGTAAGAGGCCTCAATTATTCCACCATCTAAAAGTGTATCCGTATCGTATTTGTGGTAAAAGGATAGATTTACTTCACCCCAAAGGGAGTCAATCTGAGGGATCGTTATTTGAAAATATTGATCTATATTAATCGGGTATACATTTATGGTATCTGTCATAATGGGAGATCCATTATGATATGCAGCATTAAAATAGGGTTTTTGAGGAGTTCCCACTTGCCAAATGTTGTTGGCAGCGTCAGGAATCTCAATCCAGGGGTGTAAAGGATTTAGTTCAAGAGTATCAGTAATTAATAATTCTCCTAATGCAGGTGTTTTTTGAGCATGAATGGAGCTCAAAGAGAATATGATGAAAACTAAAATTAGAATGAATTTTTTCATGGTATTGAATTTTGATTTGCAAAGCTACAAAATATGGTTGAATAGTAACGATGAAAGTTAAAAAAACTATTCTTATAAAAGTAGGGTGCTGTTTCGATTGAAAAAATGGTGTATTTGTAATGTATTTAAAGTGAGATAAATAAGTCAATTTTTACCCGTTATTTCTTAGAATATTTAATCAAAGCTCAACGGATAATCGAGCACTTTGTCCATTTTTAACCAAATCGTAACACCAACTTCTTATTTTGGTAACATATCGGTTGTTTTTTTGCACCATGAAAAAATTCATGTATCAATCGAATTACATTACCAAAAAATAGAAAAATATTAATCACTAAATTGTAAAAAAATGAAAAAAATTTTAATCTTTATCCTAGGTCTGTTTATTTTTAACACCCTTACCGCTCAAGAAGAAGTTCAAAAAGATTCAATGCAAATAATGCATGAACAAATTGATGTAAACACTGCCGGAATTAAAAAATTGAATAAGCTTAAAGTATCCGGATATTTCCAGTTTCAAGGGGAATATGCTCAAGAGTTCGCTTCTACAAAAGTGGGCTTGAATACCAAATATATGAAAGATCGCGACTTCGAAAATGGTGAATACCTTAGATTCGGCGTACGTAGAGGTAGAATCAAATTCGAATGGACCGAAAAAATGGGAAGCGCTACGTTTCAACTAGATATCACCGAGAAAGGGGTTAGTTTTAAAGATGCTTACTTAAAAGTATGGCACCCTAAAGCTGATTATATCGCATTGACTGCCGGGATCTTCGACAGACCATTTGGTGACGAAATCAGATACTCCTCTTCCAGAAGAGAATCTCCTGAACGTTCATTGGTATTTCAAAAATTGTTCCCTGACGAAAGAGATATGGGTGGAATGTTAACCATCGGTGCTCCTAAAAACTTCATCTTAGAAGGTTTAAAGCTTGAAGCCGGACTATTCTCAGGTAACGGTATCCGTCAGGATGACAATGGGAAAATGGACTTTATTGGAAGAGTAAGCTACATCAAATCAACATCTAATGTATCATTTGGACTAGGTGCATCATACTACTATGGTACTGTTAATAATGCAGACACTTTCATTTATAATGTTGAAAAAGTAGACGATTTAAACAAATGGGTAAAAACAACTGTTGAAGCTAATCAACTTAATACCCGTCAATATTGGGGCGTTGATGCTCAATTTACACTATCTACAGCATCCGGATTAACCAACGTGAGAGGTGAAATCTTAGGGGGAACACAACCATCTGTTAAAAGTGACTTTGGCTCTCCTAAATCTAACACTTATAGCGATGGAACAACTGCATACAAATCTTTCAACTATATGAGAAATTTCTTTGGTGGACATGTTTATTTAATTCAGGATATTTATAAAACGCCACTTAGTATCGTATTAAAATATGGGTATTTGGATCCAAATACACAACTTGCAGGGGATGAGATTAAAGATAAAACAGACTTGATCAATAAAAACTATGGTTTAGGTATGTTATGGAGAGTCTCTTCAAATGTAAGAGTTCAAGCTTTCTACGAAATCGTTAGAAATGAATATACAACCAATATCACCGTAAATGGTAATGCTGATTATTCTAAAGATGTGGCAGATAATATTTTCACCCTTAGATTACAATATAAATTCTAATGTAACTAAAACTTAACAAAAAAGAGATTAAAACGTAATCATCTCAAAATACTTTTGTACCATCAAAAAAAAGAATTAACAAAAACAAAAAAAATATAAAATGAAAAAATTACTCATCATCGCAACCATTTTGTTGAGCATTCAAATCCTAGGAACTGCTCAAGTAATCAAAGGATCTGACACCATGTTGCCACTTTCCCAAAAGTTAGCTGAACAGTATATGAAAGCTAACAAAGGCAAATCAGTAACCGTAAACGGTGGCGGAAGCGGAGTTGGTCTTGCAGCTTTAGTTGACAACACTACTGACATCGCCATGGCTTCCAGAAGAATGAAATTCACTGAAAAACAAAAACTACAAGAAACCGGAAGAACATCCAAAGAGGTGGTAGTAGCTTATGACGCACTAGCAGTTGTTGTTAATCCTGCTAACAAAGTGACTAACTTAACCAGAGAACAACTAGAAGGGATCTTCACCGGAAAAATCACCAATTGGAAACAAGTGGGTGGTGATGATATGAAAATTGTAGTTTACTCTAGAGAAACATCATCCGGGACTTATGAATTCTTCAAAGAACATGTTTTGAAAAACAAAAACTACATGAATGGTATCATGAGTATGCCTGCTACCGGAGCTATCATGCAATCTGTTGCTCAAACTAAAGGAGCAATCGCTTATGTAGGAATGGCTTACCTTAATAAAAATGTGAAAGCAATCCATGTTTCTTATGACAAAGGCAAAACTTATGTAGAACCAACCGTTGCCAATGCTAAAAACAAAACCTATCCAATCGTAAGACCTTTATATTACTACTACGATTTAAAAGTGGAAAAGAAAGTGAAACCTTATTTAGATTTCGTTTTATCAGCTGAAGGACAAGCAATCGTATCTAAAGTGGGTTATATCCCAGTAAAATAATTTCGGAATCTTTTGAGAATGAAAAAATTAAAAAGATTTGTTGAAAGAATAGTTGAAGGAATGCTAACAGTAAGCGGGATGGTGACAAGTGTCACTATCCTGCTTATTATTATATTCCTTTTCAAAGAGGGATCAGGGTTGTTTAAAAGTCCGGTAGTGGAAGAAGGATACCAACTTTTTGTCAACGCTAAAAATCCTGTAAACTCATTAAACTCTTACGAAATCAAACAAATTTTTGATGTTGAAGTGGATAATTGGAAATCTTTAGGGGGAGCGGATCAGGAAATCAAAGTTTTTAGATTTGAAGAGATCTTTGATTTGGTTCCGGAAGAGGAGATGGGAGAAAATTATGCTTTATTGCCTCAAAAGCTAGGAGAAGTTGTAAAAGCTAATCCCAATATTGTAGCCTATTTGCCCACTCAATATGCACCAAAAAATTTGGAAGGGGTTAAGATGGTTGAAGCGAGAAAGATCTCACTATTAGACTTTTTTGGAGGTAAAGAGTGGATGCCAACCTCTAAACCATCCGCACAATTGGGTGTGTTACCTCTGATTCTAGGAACACTTCTCGTTAGTTTAGTAGCTATTTTGATTGCATTACCTTTAGGATTGGGAGTTGCTATCTATTTATCCGAATTAGCAGGGGAAAAGGCCCGAAATTATCTGAAATTTACAATCGAACTTTTAGCCGGGATTCCATCAGTGGTTTATGGCTTTTTTGGATTGGTAGTTCTGGTTCCAATTGTACAAAGGGTGTTTCACCTGGATGTGGGAGAAACAGCTTTTACAGGCAGCTTAATCTTGGCAATCATGGCATTACCTACAATCATAACTGTTTCAGAAGATGCAATGAGAAATACCCCAAAGGCACTGAGAGAGGGAAGTTTGGCACTGGGTGCAACCAAATGGCAAACAACCTATCGAGTGGTTATACCATCTTCCATTTCCGGAATATCTGCTGCTGTTGTGCTAGGAATTGGAAGGGCCATAGGAGAGACCATGGCGGTTTTAATGGTAACAGGAAATGCTGCGATTTTACCTCCAACTTTGTTTCAACCGGTCAGAACAATACCTGCAACCATTGCTGCCGAATTAGGGGAAGCACCCGCCGGTGGAACACACTACCAATCCCTTTTCTTATTGGGATGTATTCTTTTTGTAATCACCATGGTGATTAGTATAATTGCAGAAATGATCTCAAAAAAACCTCAAAATAACGGATTATAACATGAACAAGAAAAGATCGGAACAAGTAGCCTTTTTAACTTTCAGAATACTGGGAATCATTGTCTTAGCAATCTTATTTTGGATTTTAGGATTTATCATATATAACGGAATTGGTGTAATAAACTGGAAATTTTTAACAACAGCACCCACAGAAGGGATGACTGCAGGCGGTATTTTTCCTGCTATCGTAGGAACTTTATGCCTTGTTTTAGGGAGTATCATCATAGCCTTTCCCTTAGG
>Ga0116171_10004653_pt1 | contig 12293 bp, 12 predicted proteins | sample AD_JPNHW2_MetaG_FD_89798 | JGI IMG/M metagenome (GOLD analysis project Ga0116171, IMG submission 89798) | Active sludge microbial communities of municipal wastewater-treating anaerobic digesters from Japan - AD_JPNHW2_MetaG | ecosystem: Engineered > Bioreactor > Anaerobic > Digestate | place...
ACCTATCTGCGCCTATAGTTGCGCTAGGTATGCCCTCAGCACAAGCTAGCGTAATGCCAACATAGAAGTAATTCTTATCAGAACTAGTTTTGCCAGTAAGACAGGCATTCTCTATATGTAGCGCAGGAACCCCAGCATCGGGCGCTTTCACAACCTGTTTGTTAACACAGCCAGCCAGTACTGCTATTGCACAAAGTAATACATAGTACGATGCTTTCATTTTGTTCTCCAGTATAAAAGAGCCCCCACCGGTTTGACCCGGCAGGGGCATCAGTTTAGAACCGCTTTTTTGCTCCGGCGTAGAAACCATAGTTGTATGCTGGTTCAGATAATTCCCTAGAACCCCATATACCCACGGTCGCCAATTCTAGCCACGATGGCGTAGTTGGCGTTATCTTCTTTACAAACGCGTTGATGCTAGCGTTATCCATAGCTGCCTTACCTACGGCTATATCAACCATAGCTATCGGAATAGCATTGCCTGACATATATGTAGGTGTGATAATACCAGTGCCAACCACAAAGTACCCGTGGTTATCTATGGTATAGATGGGCGTAGTAGCGCCGCCGTACCAACCACCGTTGCGACAGTTGAAGAACATACCGGCAGTGAGGGACTCGGCGATGTTCCAATGCGTGGGGGTAGCAGGAGTTGTGAGAGTACCGGTGCTGCTCATTTCTTCGGCGCGGACGGCAGAAGAGAGCGACAGCGATAGGATTACAGCCATTAACAGTTGCTTCATTGCTTGCTCCTTTGGCTAAGATAATAACATCATACAAATTTTTCCGCTCAGTGTCAAGCAAAATAAAAACGCCCACCGGTTAAGGCGGGCGCTTTTATCACAAATGGTTCCGGGACCAGGGCTTGAACCTGATCTACGAAGTCCAAAGCTTCGTGTGCTACCATTACACTATCCCGGAATGTCAGTCCTGCTCTAGCTCGGTGTGCCAGTACGCCACATCGAGGACTTTCTGCCAAGACTCTCTGACCTTGATGGGCAACGTTGCTCCTATTACGATACCGTTCCCGTGCCACTTCGGCTTGCTCGGCAGGTAGTGCATCTTCATACCGGCCTCACGCGGGGTGCGGTCCGCTTTAGCAGTATTGCACTTATAGCAAGAGGCCACGATGTTGTCCCATCCTGTCTTTCCGCCGTGAGAGCGAGGCACCACATGGTCAAAGTTCAGCTCTTTCGACTTGAACTTTTTTCCGCAGTACGCGCAGCGATAGTCGTAGTGTTCGAAGATATTCTTGCGAGTGAAACGAACCGTACGCTGTGGCAGCCTGTCATACTTCGTAAGGCGTATCATCGACGGTATGGCTATACGCATCGAAGGAGAGTGAACGAACCCGTTAGGGTTGTCAGCCATCAGCTTAGACAACTCAGCCCAATCAGCAAAGTCGAAAGCCTGGTAGTTATCGTCAAGTGCCTGGGCGTGTCCCTGGAACAGCAGGCACATAATCTTCTCCCACGAAGCCACCTGCACGGCCGTGAAATTTCTGTTTAAAACTAGCGTCGACGCGTTCATCTATACCTCCTTCGTTAAGTTTCAAATGGAGCCCCGGAGCGGATTTGAACCGCCATCACCTACCTACCGAGTAGGTGCTCTGCCATTGAGCTACGCGGGGCGCTAAGCTGAGAGTGGGCATCGAACCCACAGCCTGCCGCTTACGATGCGGCTGCTCCGCCAATTGAGCTATCTCAGCATATGGCGCGCTTGGCAAGAATTGAACTTGCAACCCCTTCCTTCGCAGGGAAGTGCTCTGTCCGTTGAGCTACAAGCGCCTAAATGGTTGCGAGGGGCAGGAGTCGAACCTGCTATCACGAGCTTATGAGACTCGTATGGTTATCCGTTCCACTTCCCCGCAAGATGGTACCAGGAAGCAGTATCGCACTGCTGTCTGTGGCTTATGAGACCACCGCTCTAACTATTTGAGCTATCCTGGCTTAAATTTGGAGCCCCCACCCGGATTTGCGCCGAGCTCTATCCCTTACAAGGGGATTGCATCGCTGTCTATGCTTTAAGGGCACTGGGGTGGTCGAGGAGGTTCGAACTCCCGCTAACTGGGCCACGGCCAGTTGTGCAAGCCGCTACACTACGACCACCATCTTACCGACCGCCCCGTTCGGGTATAGGCCGGCCCTAAAACAACTGGTTTTACCACAAAAGCGGAGATAAACACGCGCATTCTCCGCACAAACTACGGATATCGCCCCGGACGGGTATACCTCTTCAAAGCTGGTGCGCACACCCGGACTCGCACCGGGACGACCTTTCGGCCACGAAGCTCTCGACCTCGCGCGTCTGCATTTCGCCATATGCGCAAATTAATTGTGCGGTTTGGACATTGCTGTTACGCAACCTCTTGAGTGTGTGGTTGCTTGTATCATAACAGAGCCACATGCTGGTTGCTTCCTCGGGCTGATACATCCCTTAGCGTGTCTATTCACGCCCGCACAAATCTATTGTACAGGTCTGGTATAACTCCAGAATATCCCGGCGTGTACACACCGTTCATCTCCAGGTAGCTGAGTTCACGGACGCAGCTTTTACGTGACGATTACTGGTGGCGCTATCGCGCCCCTGTACAAATCTATCGCCCGGGCCAGACTCGAAACTGGCTATCTCTCTATGGGTTGCGTCATAGCGGCGTCCCAATGTTGAGAGCAGGTATTGTCTTACCAATGTGTCCATCCACATCGCCGGGCAAATCTGGTGCAGGAGGAGGGATTTGAACCCTCACGGCCAGTTAAGACCATCCGTTCTTGAGACGGACGCGTACGCCAATTCCGCCACTCCTGCATGCGGAAGCTTGATCACTCGAAGACCAGCCCCAAAGGGGCCCAGCCGCTTTCGAAACGGCGCCCGCACCCTGGCGGGTTAAGCTTCCAATTTCATCTTTTTGTACTGCTTAATTATTTCTACGTGTTCCCCATAACCTAAGCCGCGACGAGCCAAAACAAAACCGGATACCTCTCCGCACTTCTCGCATTTATGTAACAGGCCTATGCAATCCTCGCCCATATCGTGCTTGCTTATCAAAACATTTTTGTGTCCAACCAGCCAACAAGGTAGTTTCATATCTGTCATCCTACAAAATTTTACAACGCGTGTCAAGCAGAAAGTTAAGGGCCGAGGGAGAATTGAACTCACCGATTACTGGTTTTGCAGACCAGCGCCTTACCGTTTGGCTATCGGCCCGGAAATGGAGGTAGGCTGAGGAGTTGAGCCCCAAGCGGCTCTTCGCCGCTCCGACTGTTTTCAAGACAGCGCCAGCCGCCGGGCTGGTTAACCTACCGAAATGGTAGCAGCAGAGGTAGTCGCAACCTCATTTCCACCTTGAGAGGGTGGCGAACTGACTGTTGTTCGATGCTGCCATACAGCCGGGGCACGGATCGAACGTGCCTTGTTACGCATTAACAGTGCGTCCCCGTCACCCTGATGGGTACCCGGCTATGGCGGAGAGCAGAACATTCGAAGTTCAGTCCCTTGCAGGACCCAGCTGCTTTCCAAGCAGTGCCGGCACGCCTGTCCGGTTTACTCTCCTAAAGTGTTTAGAACCAAGACCTGGAGTACAACATTCCAGCCTTTCTGGCTTGTTATTCCCGGGGGCCTATAGACGTTTCAAGATAGTCTATCAGTCAACTCGCGTTAATTAGACGCTTGTTAATACCTTTTCAGGAGTCTTTCTGGGCTCTATCCTACCTATCAATCATAGGTTGACGTCTTGATTCTAAAGTGGCGGAAGGCTGAGATCTCGATTCCCACGCCCCTAAAGAGGCGCCCTTGGCTTAGCAAGCCAGGCTAGTCGCCCGACTAGTTAACCTTCCAAAATTGATTAGGAGAGGAAATTGCAAAGAGGGAGACCTTGTTGGTCAGCGTTTAGGGCTGAATGAAGTACCTCTATGCTTGCTGCTCCTAAATTAATCCAGGGAGATATTAGAGTGTGTTCCGGGTTTGAACCGGTGATTCCCTGTACTTGGCATACACCAAGTACTCGGTGGGAATTTTCATCCATGAAGTAACATACTCATCGCTGCCCTGAAATTGATCCGGGAAGAAAAATAGTATGAGGTTTTTTCTCTATATGAAGTAGCTCATACCTTACTGTCCCGAAATTGTCAAATTGATTCCAGAGAGATATAGCGAAGAGTCTTTTATGCTGGCGTTCTACTTTTGAACTACCGCCGGATAGTCCAGCAGGTTGGGTTTGAACCAACATCTCCAGCTCCATGTGAAGTATCTCTTCTGTCACTACTCTGGAAATTGATTAGGCAAGAAAATGAACAGAGTGTTTTCGCGCTTTACCCGTTAAGCTACCAACCCACAAGGGGCTGGCCGGGATTCGAACCCGGATCTCGTTCATTATCAGTGAAGTAACCCTATTCTCACTATGCCTAAATTGATTGCGCAAGGCTGGGCTTGATTCCAGCTGCTAGGCTATGTAGCAGACATTCACCTAGTCTATGTAAACGAAGTTCGGAGTTCTGCACATCCTAATATTCGCCAGAGCAGGTCCTTCCCTGCCGCTTGCGCAAATTTGTTGTGTGGGTGGCCATTCGATGCCCTCCGCGGAACTCTGTCCGCCAAGTGTTTATTCACCCGTCACACAAATTTTCAAAGACCTGACTATATCTTACTACTTTTTCCCATACTTGTCAAACGATATTTCTGACATCTTTTTAACAATGGCAGCCTTATCATCTTCCAGTATCGGCATCAGGTCCAATATCTTCTCACTGAAGCCGGCCAGTGTCAGCACTTTGTTCTCAGGGAACATAAGGCTACCATAGCCGGCTAGGTCGAAGCTGTACAGAGTCGGATCGCATTTGTTAGCCGCCTTGTAGCTCTTGAAAGCCCGAGGCAAGTCAGCATTCTCAACCCAGCCCTGCATGTCGGATAGAATTATGATCCTATCGTACGCGCCGCGGATCTTCCTAAAGATGCTAGGGAAGTTAGTGCCGCCGCTGATGAACGGAATGTTGTTAGCGATGGTGGTAACGCTATCCCGAGTGTTCAGGGTAACATACTTCGCATCATCAGAAAACAACATCAGGTCTGCTTTGTTCGTCTTGCACAGCACAGCAGCGAACAAGCTACCAATCTGCGCAGGGCGCCCTTCCATGCTGCCAGAGCTGTCTAGCACCACTAAGGTAGTTCCTTTAAGCTTAGGAACGTTGTTTAGTGATATCTCCGTAGCCTCGTCAAGCGCCACGCGGACTTTGTTAGCAACGCGAGCCTCGACAGACTCCAATGCCTCCATCGCGGTCGTGAACCGGAACGGGAGCACCAGTGATTTCTTGATAACCTTCTCGTCGGTGATAAGCTCCAGCACATCGTCCAACGCCTCAGGCGCTTGTTCTGATATGTTTCTCAGGTTCCTAAGAGCCGCGAAGTAAGGCAAGTCCCCACCCTTAATCAGCTTCTTCCAAGCCTTTTCCTTCAGCTTGGCAACTTCCTCGGGATTCTTGCCCTTCTGTCCGGCTTTGGTGAGCAGCACTTCCCAGGTATCTTTGCTAGCCAGAGTACCCTTCACTAGTTCCTTTATGGCCTTCTTGTTCTCGGCCGTAGGAACCGGGTGAGTCAAGTTCGCAATATCAACGAGCTTTACCTCTTTGCTCTCCCCGCGATACTTTGCCAGAGAGTACTCGTTGAACTTAGTGAACGCTGCAGCGATGCCTTTCTTCATCGCGTTAGGAAGCGGCTCATCCTTATAGGTGTTAAAGTAATAGGCTACCATCTCCGTCATATCGTCCGGCCGGCGAACGACAGCGGTAATAGCATCCTTGACCCAGGAGGCCCCAACTCCGCGCATAGCCCTAGCCACTTCGGCCATAGCGACGTGAGTGATAGACCGCATACCCAGCTCCTGCCTGGCGTAGACTGCGGCCTTGGCGGCAAAGAGAGGATCTTGTTTTACTAAGGTCCTCAAACGCTCTATCGTCGCATCTCCTGAGCGGTAAAACTGATCTGTGGTGAACGAGCAGGCCAAGATGCTGAATACTTCCATCTTCTCGGATTCCGAGAAAGCCGCTCCACCCGCTAGATTTACTGTGTTCGGGACGTTCTTCACTTTCGTTGCAACATTGAATCGCGCCATAGTATCTCCTTTTGTTTGTTTTGTTTTTGTACGGTATCGTACAAGTACTTGTGTACAATCATACAAATTTTTGCTACTTGAGTCAAATGGTTCGTGGGCTAGGGGTCGAACCTAGAAGTCTTCACGGTCAGAGCGTGACATGTTACCAGTTACACCACCCACGAATGTGCGCAACTATAGTGTATTACTATAGTTTTTGGTATAGTTATACACATAAGTTGACGATGTAAAGCACTAAAATGGTGCTCAGGACAGGACTTGCACCTGCACGGCCAGTTAAGACCATACGCTCCTAAGGCGTACGTGTATACATTCCACCACCTGAGCAATCTTATACAATCTTATACAGCCAATTACCAAGATACTGGTAATTACTAGAATGGTACCTGGGGCCGGACTTGAACCGGCACGGTCTTACGACCAGCGTGGCTTAAGCACGCTGCGGCTCCCATTACGCCACCCAGGCAAACTATACGAGCGTATCTCTACGTTTGTACTTGATTGGAAGTATGTTAACTATTTTTAATTTTTCTCGTTTTCTGTTTTGTAATTCTGCCCCATATACGCCAGAACAGTGCTTGCTACAAAATGGACCCGCTTTATTTCTTTTCCGTTCACTTAGCGCTCTAGACAGGCGTGTATGCGCAAGAACGAACTCACCAAAACATATGGGGCAGGAAAATTTCATAGCCCTGTTTCGCCAAGTATCATTCGCTGCGTGCTCTTTATGGCTTAGCACTCTTAGATTGTGGAGGTCGTTGTTTTGGACATTGCCATCAATATGGTCTACTGTTTCGTCGTTTGTTAGGTATCTGCCTAGCTGTTGCTCCATCAAAAACTTTGGGTAGGAAACTGTTGTGTGTTTTCCGTCTGGCTTTCTAAGTGTTATGAAAGTTCTATTATCTGTCTTTCTGGTGTACGGTCCGCAAAAAGGATAGCCTTTGTATATCTGTTTTTCTTTGTTTAATTCAGTCATATCAGCTATTCTACAAACTTTTCACGGCTAAGTCAAGCAATACTACTAACGTCTACCAATTCCTAACACCTGGCCAGTTTAATTCTCAGGAGGAGGCCATGTAGGCCGGTCTCCAAACACGTATGCGGTTGCGTAGCACACGCAGAGCACGATCAGTGCCGCAAGCAGCAGCGCCTGCCGGTGCGTAAGGTCTGGGAGCTTGCCGAGAAATGGGAACGCGGCCAGCAGCAGGACCAGAAGGGAACTCAGTATTATTTTGTCTCGCATATGTGGCGCGCCTAGCAGGACTCGAACCTGCATAAAGCCAGTTTAGGAAACTGGTGCCCATCCTCTGGACCATAGGCGCTAGAGTCTGCACCGTGTTGGACTCGAACCAACGACCTTCCCGTTATGAGCGGGGCGCTCTGCGCTACTGAGCTAACGGTGCGTAAATGGTGCGTCCTGAGAGATTCGCACTCTCACAGCTCGGGTAAGGGCCGAGTATGCAACTATAACATTTAGGACGCTTAAATGGTGCCGGCTGCGGGAGTCTAACCCGCTCAGTCCCTTTAAAAGAGGGATATGCAAACGTTGACATTTAACCGGCGTAAAATTAGCGGCAAACCGGTAACGCTCCGGTTCCTACGCGTTGGAAGCGCGTCGTGCGTCTATGAACACCTTTGCCGCGTCTGTCACAAAAAGGTATCACAGTTTGTGACACCTCGTACTCTTAAATTTTCCTTAACTGTTCGTCTATGGCGGCGATATGCTTCTTGTGGTAGGCTACGCTATCCTCAGCCATCTTCTTAAGCACCGGGCACGCGTGCCAGCGCTCGGCGTGGCTCTCTTCGTGCTTCAGCCGCTTCACTTCCGCTGCCCGTCTTTGCAGCAGGTGACGCCGCGTAACGGCGTGAACGGCCGGCTTGGCTCCTACTGCGCGCTCTCGCGCGTTAGGCGCCGTGTGCGCGTTCTGCAACTGTTCTTTTCGTTTTTCTATGGCCATGCACGCTCCTTAAATGGAGCCCCCACCAGGAGTCTCACCCGGACCTCTCGCTCCGAAGGCGAGCGCGATATATGTTTCACTATGGAGGCAAATGGCGCCCCAGACAGGACTCGAACCTGCATATCCTTTCGGCCTGCTTAGAAGGCAGGTGCCTATCCGTTAGGCTACTGGGGCAAATGGTGGCCCGCCTAGGTAATGCTCCCAGGTCCCCCGGGTGTAGACCGGGTGCTCTACTTTTAAGCTAGCGAGCCGTAAATGGTGCCTCATCGAGGTAACGCTCCTCGTCGTCTACGTTGTCGACGTAGTGCTCTGCTTTTAAGCTAATGAGGCGTAAATGGTGCCTGCTCCAAGAGTCGCACTTGGTTTCCCGGCTCTTCAGACCGGCACACTGACTGCAGTGTTAAACAGGCATAAAACAATGCACGTAGGGGGAGTTGAACCACCGTTGGTCGGTTATCAACCGACTCTTCTACCATTGAAGTATACGTGCGAAATGGTCGGGGTAAGAGGTATCGCGCCTCTGTCTCGCGGTCCCAGGCCGCGCACTCTACTATTGAGCTATACCCCGAAATGGCGGGCCACCTAGGGCTTGAACCTAGAGTATGCTGGTTTTGGAGACCAGTGGTGTGCCAATTCACCGAGTGACCCGTATGTATATCCATATACTGCTACCCTTATCTATATATAGATAAATGGTGCCGGCTGTAGGGATCGAACCTACCGGTATGCGCGAGGCAGGGGTGGTTTACAGCCACCTGGACCTCCATTGGTCCGTAGCCGGCTTAAAAAGAGCAGGGAGCCCGGGTTTGTCCCGGTTACCCTGCATAAATGGTCAGTGTGGGTGGTGCTGCCCCACCGTCTCACGGTTCCGGACCGGGCACTCTGCTGTTGAGCTACACACTGAAATGGCGCGCTCTGCTGGACGGGCGCCCAGCTCTTCCGAGGTCTTGGTTACTCGGCGTGCCCCATACACTATCGGCGCGTTGTACGCAGTTTCGCCTGCGTGTGCGTATAACTAAAAATGGTGCTCAGGGAGAGAATCGCACTCTCACGATCTTTCGACCACACGGTTCTGAGCCGTGCGCGGCTGCTGTTACGCCACCTGAGCATGACCTTCCTAACTATCTTGAACACTGGGGCGTTGCACCGACCCTCGCGAAAAGCCCAGGGGCTTTTGTCATTAGGAAGGAACGTTTAACTGCAGTACCTGCCTACTATCTGGTCTAGGCGACCCGAATTGCACGGATATTAACCGACCCCCAGCCGGTTGTTCTGCTATTGAACTACGCCTAGAAATCAGCGGAGGAGGCGAATTGAACGCCCATCTGATGCTTGGCAAGCACCTGTTCTGCCATTTAACTACCCCCGCAATTACTAATTTAGTATTAATTAGTATTTGTTAGTAACATGTATCAATTTGTCATAAATTAACACAAGTTAACAAATGGTGGACGCGGAGGAAGTTGCATCCTCACTAACTGATTGCAGGTCAGTTGTGCTCCTTTTGACACTACGCGCCCATAAATCAAACGCCCGCACGGCGAATTGCACGCCGACTTCCACCTTGAAAGGGTGACGATCTGCTCTTAATCTATGCGGGCTTAAAGTGGCGGTGCTAAGGGGAAATTGAACCCCTACCTTCCCTTGGACAGAGGGATATGCTACCACTACACCATAGCACCAAATTGGTACAACAAAAAAGAAGACACTACGGACTAGCGGCCGAAAAGACCCATGCCTAGATCGGCGGCTTTGGCGGTTGGACGGACTGCAGCTGTAAGCTGCGTCCCTTGCCAGGCGGTTGAACAGCTAATTAAGGAGGCCGATATCTGTCCGCCCAAGCGATTAGCGGGTATATGTCTATACTTATTATCAGTGGTTGTTACCATAACGGCCTCCTATTTTAAAAGTATCCAGGGAGATAAATTGCTAGAGTGTATTTTTCTGTATGATAGAAGTAACTCTAACGTCGCTGCCCCGAAAGGGAACCCCGAGCATCGAAGCATCGGGAAGCCCGGCGTAGTCAGTCACCAAACCTTGCGGTATCAGCTTCCTATATCGCCAATGGCACAGGTCCCCGAAAGGACCCGGAAACTCCTCCCACATAAGTGGGTGAGCTAGAACCGGCCCAGGAATGCCCTCGGCAGTCAGTTAACTGCCTGACTAGTCCGGCTCCGTTACTGTTTCCGCGTGAGCGGATCAGCTGTACAGCTACTTTCTGCAGAAAAAGCTGGGGCCGATATCAGCCCCGCGGCGCAGGATCGAAACCCTGCGGGTGGTGTGGTGTCACATTAACCTCACTCAGGCCCTGCTAGGACCGTCTGAGGAGGGGTAAAACGACCTGCCCAAAATGCGCATAGCAATGGCCAGAGGCGTGGCAGGTACTTAAAATTTGGTGGACCCGCATGGAATTGAACCATCGCTTCGCTACCCTCCTCGCTTAGTTATCCTAGGTTCTTACGAGGTACTCTTGCTAACGCCCCGCTACCGGGGACAAGGCCCAAAATTTAAGAATGTTTGGCAACTACAGCCTTGCAGAACTCAATAAGCTCCGCATCTGAAAATTTGTTTTTAGCATGGTTAGCCATCAATGCGACAAACCTTATATTGTCACGCGTATAACCCTTACTTGAATCGATTCTATCCACACTAGCCCGATTAAAAGCAGAACTACCTCTTTTGATCCACGTCAAAGGTTTTACCATATGCCATCCGGTAAGAGGACATATACCTTTCTGAGCGCCCCAAGTCTCTTTCAAATCTTCTGGAGTTATCTCGCACAACTTGCCGCTCTTTGCGCAGCGCTGTTTGATGATGTGCACATAGTATCTGAAAGAAGTTAGCTCGGTAGAAGTCTTTGAATTGACAGGTCTCGTATGTTTAGTGTACATATATTTGCCTAGCCAGACCGGTTTGTGCCTGCGTAAGCCTTTTCCTGCACACTTACGACCACAAAATAAGTGCTTACCCTTTTTTACATGAGATCGATTGTATTCTGCGATAGACCTCACAAAATTCCTACCACACTGCTCGCACTTCAACGTTATATGCATAAATTTGGTGGACTCGCCGACCATCGCAGATCGGGTCCGACATAGGACGTCAATGGGTTTCTACGTTCATATCCAGTAAGAGTGTACTGGAACACATAGGGCGCCTAGACTCTGGCGCCTCCACCAGTCTCGGTGTTACTTGACGGAGTACGAGACATATCCGTCCCAAGGCCCTTTCTTCAATACCGGGAATGTGAAAGGACTGAAAGACTTCCCGGCGGGTTGCTTAGGCTACCGCGAGCTCCGTTTTTGCAAACGCACGCTCTACGATTTCAGAAGCCTGATTCAACAGTGAGTTGTCAGTTATTGTTTGACCCGGTTTTAGCGAGGCCCGTGTCATCCTCGGAACGCTGCCCATCAGCTTCAGCTACGCCGTCGAAACTAATTCGAGCCCATAATGACCCGCCGATTTGCGCTTGTCCTTGCGGATAGAGGCGTGGCGGGTACTGTTGCCAACACAGAACTGCCACCGCGCAGAAGTTTATTGCCCTCGCCTGTTGGCTGGTCTGGCAAGTAATCATCGCGGCATATAAGGAAATCGCTGTTTAATACTGGTACAGCGATCGAAACCTTTGTAGGTTCCTACCAATGGCAGGAACACCGCACCCGTTCCCGGCTTTCCACCGGGGTCTCTCGTTTTAGTGCCTGAGCGTATGAGCTCCTCTACTAAACGGGTATCGTGTAGAGCGTCTTCTTAGGCGGTTTTCCCGCCTGACGAACCCACGAACAAATTGTCAATTACTACCCTACAACTAATATCTTATAAAATTTTCCGGTGCGTGTCAAGCATTATTTTCAGAAACTCAAAATAGTCAACACACCTATATTTAATAATTTTATATAATATTATACTACCTTTATGTAAATCTCTTTCGGGTCTGCGTGCGTGCATAGCTCGTTACTGGCGTCGTATTTTAGTCCAGTTCCTGGCTTGATGTGCTCACAGCTATCTTCTGACTTAGAGATTTCTTTTCCGCAAACCTTACAGACAACACTAGCCGTGTCTATCGTATATCCGCTAACGATGTACTTTGGGTTTGGAACCTCGATAAGACCAATGATTGCAGCCGGCTTGTCTTTAACCGCGGGCTCGAAACTAGCAGATATTATCTTGCCAATAACAGGACCAGCTACTGGACCAGCTGCCCAGGGCGGGTTGTCCAGCTTAACAGGCATTCC
>Ga0116171_10004655_pt1 | contig 12287 bp, 12 predicted proteins | sample AD_JPNHW2_MetaG_FD_89798 | JGI IMG/M metagenome (GOLD analysis project Ga0116171, IMG submission 89798) | Active sludge microbial communities of municipal wastewater-treating anaerobic digesters from Japan - AD_JPNHW2_MetaG | ecosystem: Engineered > Bioreactor > Anaerobic > Digestate | place...
GGACCTGCCTCAATCACCCTGTCAATATGTTCTGTCTCACCCCTGAAGTCGGGAATCAGTGTCTCGATGGTCACTCCCGGGTTCACCTCCTTGATTTTCCGTATCGTTTCTGCCCAGTGAGCAGCTCCGCCGTCAGGCAGGTCATCGCGGTCAACGGAGGTGATGACACAGTGTTTAAGATTCATTGTCTTCACCGCCTGCGCAACCCTCTCCGGTTCCCCCGGGTCAGGAGGAAGCGGCCGGCCGCTTTTTGTGCCGCAAAACTTGCAAGACCGGGTGCATATGTCGCCGAGGATCATCAGGGTGGCAGTGCCGGCGTTCCAGCACTCGCCTATGTTCGGGCAGTTGCCCGAGGTACATATTGTATGCAGGCGATGGCTCTCCACAAGCTTTTTCACCATCGTGTAGTTCTCCCCGCTTGCCCTCTCCATCCGTAGCCATGATGGCAGCCGCCTCGTGCCTGACATAATACCTGCTTCCAAAATTTGATGAATATGCAAAGGTACATATTTAAAAGAACGGAAAAGGTGATTTTTGAATGACCTAAGCAACGAAAGTGTATCTTTGAAGGATATAATTCCGCAGTCCTGTGAAGGTGAGAGAATGATGCAAGGCAGCGTGAGTTACCCAACCGGAAAGATCAAAGTTTTTTTTAAAATATGGATGAGGTTTATCTGAACGGACAGTTTATCCCCCGCGACAAGGCAATGATCAGTCCTGACGACAGGGGCTTTCTCCTTGGAGACAGTATTTATGAAGTGATCCGCTGGTACGGCGGCTATTTTTTTGATCTCAGCGGCCATGCCGCGAGGCTGAGACGCAGCCTTCGGGAGACACGAATAGTATGGGAAGATGATCCGAAGTTTGAGGAGATTGCTGAGGAACTTATCCAGCGCAACGAACTTGGCACCGAATGTGCCATAGTTTATTTCCAGGTCACGCGGGGGGTGGCGCCGCGTACTCACGCGTTTCCGGATCCGCCGGTAAAACCTACAGTGTACGGTTTCGCCCGCCGGCAAAGCATAAATACACTTGTCGCCGAGAAGGGTGTCGCCATCTGGCTCACTCCTGACCCAAGGTGGAACAGGTGTGATATAAAGACCACCGCCCTGATAGCCAACATCCTGCCTTACCAGGAGGCACATGACAAGGGATTTGCTGAGGTGTGTTTCGTAAGAAACGGCTTCGTGACCGAAGGGGCACATTCAAACATCTTTTTCGTAAGGGACGAAACACTTTACACTCATCCGGAGAACAATGGCATCCTTTCCGGAATAACCCGGAAGAATGTTATCTCCGTTGCCGGGACCAACGGCATCGCCGTTGTGGAGGAGGCCGTTGCAGCCGACATGATACCCTATATGAACGAAGCGTTTATCTCCAATACCACCGGTGAGATAGTGCCGGTAACAAGAATCACCGACCAGCAGATTGGTGACGGCACTCCCGGGCCCGTAACGCGCAGGCTGCAGATGCAGCTGCGGGAACTCATCCAGTCCTGTGATCCGCGGCGGTAGATCGCGGCACTCCTGACCTCCCATTCGTCGCAGACGACAAAGAATTGTAAATTACAAACAATCCCGGTAAATTTGTATGAATAGCCTTCCCATCGGGTTACAGGCTGTCTGAAACAATTTTATCAGTATGTCGCACGGCTGAATTTTATTCGTTTTCCAACCTTTTCCAACCTGATCTACACTATATAGACAGAAGAACGCAATGCAGACCAGTGAACTGAGTCAGACTGACAGGGAGCTTGTCCGGGGATGCCTGGAAAACAAAAGGCTGGTGCAACGCACCCTGTACGACAGGTTCAGCACCCGTCTCTACACCCTGGCATACAGGCTGACTGGCGACCGGGATGCAAGCAATGATGTTCTTCAGGATGCGTTCATTGAGATCTTCCGGTCAATGGCAACCTTCAGGTTCGAATCGTCACTCTTTACATGGATGCGCACCATAGTGATCAGAAACGCGATGAGTTCCCTGAGGCTGAATGCACGGCTGCAGGTGGTTACCGGCGAGATTCCCGACCAGGCATCGGAGGGTTCGTTCAATTTCACAGCGGAACACCTCGAGAAAGCCATACTGTCACTGCCCCCACAGGCACGAAGCGTGTTTGTGCTGATCGAGGTCGAAGGCTATAAGCACCAGGAAGTGGCCGGAATGCTGAATATAAGTGAGGGGACTTCAAAGTCCCAGCTTAATTATGCGAAGAAACTGTTAAGGAAAAGACTGACAAAACCGTCAGATGAATAATGAATTTGATGACATACTATCACGGAGGTTAACCGAATTGCCGGACCATAAACCGGACCATGGGCTGTGGAAAAACATTGAGGCCGCGCTTGATGCTGAAGATGACATCAGCCGTAAGCTGTCGGAAATGCCTGTGCACAATCCCCCCCCATCTGCCTGGGAAGCAATAGAAGCTGCCCTGCCGGAAAAACCAGTTGCCCGGCCGCTCAACAGGCTCTTTTCCCTTGCCGCCTCAGCAGCTGCAGCATTGCTGCTTCTTATAGCTATCCCGCGCCTGATCAGGTCAGGAGATAAGATAGTGGTGGAAAGCGAGATCATACCCGGAGAGGAGCATGATACCGGCCTGGCACTTAACCAGGAGGAAGAGGACGCACTGGAGGTCATCAGAAACATTTGCAAAACAAGCGCCCCGGTATGCCAGTCAGAGCTTTTCCGGGAGAAAATGCAGCTATACAAGGAGCTGAGCGAGGAGTTACGTCAGCTTGAAACGGTCATAGGCCAGGTTGGAGACTCCCCCGAAATCATACAGTCGGTCATACGGATCGAGAATCTTAAGTCGGGCACACTGCAGGAACTGATACAATTGATTAATTCATGAAAATCCTGCACTGCATGGCAATGAGCCTCGTCCTCCTGGCAACCTGCAATCTGGCGGCACAGGAGGTGATGCAGAAAGCATCGAAAACTGAGGAAAGGAACTTCGGAAAGGGCATCAGCAAAATATATGTTTACGGGGAGAAGGCCTCGGTAACTGTCAGGGGCGCAGACGTCAGTGAGGTGAAGGTGCTTCTCAGGCAGGTCTCGCGGAATAAAAACAAGGAACAGGCAGTGGCCGACCTTAAATACATACACTACTCTGCTGAGAAAGAGGGTGACATCCTGGTAATCAGGAATTCATTCAGGGGAGAACCGGGAAAGATCACCAGCAACCTGAGCATGGAGATAGAAATAATCATGCCCGCATCCCTTCCGGTGGAGATCACTAACCTGTACGGCCCGGTGGAGGCCGGTCACCTTGCCTCACTGACAGCCGGTGTTTCCTTCGGTTCCCTTCGTCTTTCCGACATCACCTCGGAAATGAGGGTAACAACGCGTTACTCTGACATGGAACTGACATCCATTCGCGGCAGCGCAGACATCATAGCCGAGAAATCTGACATATTAATGACTGCACTTGAAGCTGCAACCGTCATAAAATGTTCATACGGAACTGCAGATATTGAACTGGCCGGGGCAGGACCACTGGTTGTAAAGGGATACCGCACCGCGGTCAACATCTCCCTTGATGAGCCGGGCAAATACCAGTACGCACTCAAGGCGCCGCAGGGAAGAATAATCATGTCCGACGGGAAACAATACCGGAACCAGCCGGTGGGGATCATACCACAGTTTCCTGCAGGACTTATTGATGTGACCACTTCATACTGTGACATAACGATATCAAAGAAATAATCCGTCTATGAAAACGAAGGAAACACTGACATTCCGGACCATGCTGACAAGGCACTATTTGCCCTGCCTGGCAGCCCTTGTGCTGGTTCTGCCGATGAACCGGGAAGCAAGTGCACAGGACTTCAGGGAGAGTCCATACAACAAGCGCATCTTCAGCGTCAACAGCGGGGCAGTATTCTCGGGCGACGGCGATTGCTGGGGAATCGGTACCGGCATATCTCACCTTAAGACAATAGGAAAACGGTTCTACATCCGTGAGAATCTCACCTCATGGATAATCAACGGAGAGAGCTGGATTGAAGGGGCTTTCGAGAACCAGACGGCCATTGACCTGAGCGTCGAACTGGGTTTCTCGCCATTCAGGATGGGACAGCGCTTTTTCAGCATACATGGCGGCCTCTGCAGTGCATATTTTATCAATTCAGATCCGAACAGCGGCGGAACCTGGCTGTCATACAACCCTGCCACAGGGGAGTACAGCTACATGCAGTATTATGAACAGGAGCTGGTGAAGGCGGCGGATTTCGGAATCACTTTCGGCGTCAACTATCACCGGCAGGTCTCTCCTGCCCTTTACCTGAACGCAAGGGCAGATTTCCGGTCACATTTCAGCACCGGATCGGCAATCTCGATGATCACACTTGGTATCGGCTTTGATGCCCGCGAACTCTTTAAACGGTAACAGGAAATGAAGAAGTCAGCATTGATATTGCTAATGTGGGCGGCCGCCCTCACGGGCACAGACTGCCTTGCGCAGACAGATACGGTGAAGATTGAGACCGAGCTGCAGCAGGACCAGGAGTTTTACTACCGGAACAAGTACCGGTATCTTGATGTACGGCTGGGAGATGAAGACAGGCTGCTGAAGATAGGCATCCAGCCATTCAAGCCAGGCGACAATTTCAATTTCCTGACCTTTACACTGCATGGCGGGTTTGAACAGAAGATCAGTACTTCCCTGTCGGCAGTGACGGAAGTAAACTCGATCATGACATGGTCTCATGGCGAAGCATTTCATCTCCAGGGCCTGTCGCTGGGAGGACGGTATTATTTCCTCAAAAAGAGGGATATTGAACAGGGGCGGAGCGGTAACAACCTGCAGGGAGTCTACGGACTTTTCAAAATGAGCGATCTGCTCTCCCTGATAACGACCCGATCAGAAAGCAGCGGGTATGATCCGTCATCCAGAAAACCCCGTCTTGAACGATACATAAAAGGCGCATTGACTCCTGAAGTAGGCATAGGCTTCCAGCAGAGGCTCGATTACCATCTTTATTTTGATTCGGCGCTATCCTGCAATTACAATATCCTTGACGACGATTTCGGATTCCAGATCAGCGTTCTGTTCGGGGTTCTTTTCAGTTATACAAAATAGTCTGACAGTCATGAAAACACCTGTAATACCAATCCTGTTCCTGTCTGTGGCCCTTCTGGCGTCATGTGACAGCACGGAGATGACTTCTCCGGTTGTCGTGTTTGATGCCCTGACCCCTCCAATATACAAGTTCAAGGTAACCCTTGATGCTTCAGGCTCCTTTTCAACAGAAGAAGGAGACTGGCTGGAATACCGGTGGGATCTCAACGGTGATCATCTTGCATGGGAAACCGACTGGAGCAACAATCCCGTCGTAACTCTTCAGTTTCCTTACGAGCACAACGGATACATCGGGTTGCAGGCAAGAGACCAAAACGGGAATATTACGGAGCTTTACCAGGGTTTCTACACAAATGTGAACTACGGAATCATCAGGCCGAATACGGATCTTGAGATTGACTTCCGCACAATAAACTATCAGTTCTCCTTTCCTGATCACCACTGGTCCTGGATGTGGGCTTATGACAACATTCAGCTTCCCGGCTCAGCCGGGTGGTACAACTTCCCTGCATCAGCTGACCGTGCCTTATACGGCACCCTGATGCCCTGGCCTGTGGCAAACAACCTTGAAGAGGATTACCGTCTGCCTTCAAAGGCTGACTGGCAGAAGATGATTGATTTCTGCGGCGGGGCTGCATTGGCCGGGTTCAACCTGCAGGTAAAGGCAGAGCACGGGCTTCAGCTCACCCTGCCCGGGTTAGTCACAGCCGGCCAGCTCCGGGAACATGGCAAAACCGGCTATTACTGGACTGGTGATGAGGCTGACGAAGACTCAGCCTGGGCCCTGAAGATAACTGAAGGCAGTGACGAGGCTGAGTTCGTCATACTCGACAAATCAAGTCTTGCCTCAGTACGGCTGATGGTTGAATTCATAAACTACAGATAACCCGGAAACCATGAAAAAGCTGATTATATCACTGATTCTGATTGCCGGCGCCGGCACCCTCTGGTCACAGGACAAAGGATCCCTCACTATATCGGGCTCTTACATGTATATGCCTCAGTACCGGATGCACGGTGCGGGCTACACCCTGTCACTTCAGCATAGCCTGAAACCCTGGCTCAGTCTTGAGGCAGGGGGAGGTTACACCCTGGGGGCAAGGACTATAGAAAGAAATGAAACTGTGAATGATGTGAGGCTTCTCAACCTCAACTACCATCATGCGGCTTACAGCCTGTATGCGGCCCCGGTTCTGAAAGCCCGCAGCAGCAGGGCGGTTTCGCTTGAACTCTATGCCGGACCGGTTATCACCTGGCAGTCAAATGTGTTTGACCTCAACCGTTATGAAATGCCTGAAAGCCCGGATTATATAGGAAGGATGACAAATATTGTTTATGTCAACAGGGTACTGGAAGGGACCTTTTTCGGAGGTATTGCAGGCTTCAGGGTAAATCTGCGGACCGGTGAAAACTGGGAGGTGAACCTTGGAGTGAACGCGACGGGTATAATCAAGGCGGTTTCTTCTGTTAATGCCAGTATAGGGATCCGATACTGTTGGTGAATCATTTTTGGCTATTGCTCGCGTCCACAGACCGGCTCCTCCCTGAAATTGCTCACCGGGCAATTTAATACGCTCGGCCATCTATTGCCTTTTACCTTAGTAGTTGTACATTTGCACAAATTTTCACAGCATGAGTACACCCCAACTGAGCGAGCAGGAACAGGTTCGCAGGCAATCACTTGAAGAGATACGCAAACTTGGCATTGATCCATATCCTGCTGCTATGTACCCGGTCACCACCTCGGCCGCGGAGATTCTGGCAGGTTTCAGTGACACTGAGAACAAATTTCCCGAGGTATGCCTTGCCGGCCGCATCATGAGCCGCCGTATCATGGGCAACGCCTCCTTCGCAGAACTGATGGACTCATCAGGCCGCATACAGATTTATGTGCGCCGTGATGATCTCTGCCCGGGCGAGGATAAAACACTATACAACACCCTGTTCAAAAAGCTTCTTGATATTGGTGACATCATCGGCATCAAAGGGTTTGCCTTCCGCACCCAGATGGGAGAAATCACCGTCCATGTGAAGGAGCTGACCCTCCTGAGCAAATCGCTCCGCCCTCTTCCCATAGTCAAGGAGAAGGACGGCGTACAGTATGATGCAGTCACCGATCCTGAAATGCGTTACCGCCAGAGATATGTTGACCTGATAATCAATCCGCAGGTACGCGAAACTTTTCGCAAGCGGACCCAGATAATCAAATCAATGCGTGAGCTCTTTGACTCTTACGGTTACCTTGAGGTTGAAACCCCGGTGCTTCAGCCGATACCAGGCGGCGCAGCCGCAAGGCCGTTCATTACACACCACAATGCACTTGACATACCTCTCTATCTCCGCATTGCGGACGAGCTATACCTCAAGCGCCTTATAGTGGGCGGTTATGACGGAGTCTATGAGTTTGCCAAGGACTTCCGCAACGAGGGGATGGACCGCACCCATAACCCGGAATTCACCGTGATGGAGATCTATGTGGCCTACAAGGACTACAACTGGATGATGGAGTTCACTGAAAAGATTCTTGAAAAGGTGGCCATGGACCTCCATGGTACCACAAAAGTGCCTCTCGGCGAACATGTCATCGACTACAAGGCACCATACAGGCGCATCTCCATGACTGATGCCATAAATGAATACACCGGTATTGACATAACTGACATGACCGAGGATGACCTGCGCCGCGAGTGCGACAGGATGGAGATCGGCCACTCACCCTCAATGGGCAAGGGCAAGCTGATTGACCAGATCTTCGGCGAGAAGTGCGAACACCACTTCATCCAGCCCACATTCATCATCGATTACCCGCAGGAGACATCGCCGCTTACAAAGAAACACCGCAGCAAGCAGGGCATGACAGAGCGTTTCGAGCTGATGGTCAACGGCAAGGAGCTGGCAAACGCCTACTCCGAGCTGAATGACCCCATTGACCAGCTTGAGAGGTTCCAGGAGCAGTTTCGTCTCTCGGAAAAAGGTGATGACGAGGCAATGTTCATTGACATGGACTTCGTCAGGGCCCTGGAATATGCAATGCCTCCTACTTCCGGAATGGGTATGGGCATCGACAGGCTGACCATGTTCATGACCAACCAGCCCTCAATACAGGATGTACTCTTCTTCCCGCAGATGAAGCCGGAAGTGTAGAATTGCGAGTTGCGAATTGCGACTGTGTCCGCCGGCTGGCGGAAGTGCGAATTGCGAGTTAATTTGGTCGTAGAAATACAACTTCGCAGGTCTGATGATGGCTGGTAATAATAAATACATGGAGTTGAGTGAGTTGATGAGGCCTCTTGATTCCCCGGTGAAAATCCAGGAGTTCCTCGATTCCATTCCGTACAACTCAACCAAACGGACACTCTCTCCGCTTCTTGTCATGAAGGAACGGATGGCGCACTGCATGGACGGCGGGATGCTTGCCGCTGCCGCACTTCGCAGGCTGGGATATCCGCCCCTGATAGTCGACCTTGCTGCGGAAAATGACGATGACCATATCATTGCCGTTTTCCGCGATGGCAACTGCTGGGGCGCAATCGCAAAATCCAATACTACCGTACTGCGCTTCCGCGAACCGGTTTACAGGACGCTGCGGGAACTTGCAATGTCTTATTTCGACATGTATTACAACATGAACGGGCAGAAGACGCTGAGAAGCTACTCACGAACAATTGACCTGTCAGGATTTGATGACCGTGACTGGGAGACCACTGACGTGGATCTTGAATATATAGGTGATTTTACATACACGGTCAGGCACTACCCCCTCATCACGCCGGTACAGGTGAAGAAGCTCAGCAATGTCCCGAAATATCTTTATGACGCCGGTTTCGCCGGTGCAGACACTGACGGATTATATAAACCTGTCTGATCTGGCTGCTGATACCTGTCCGCCGAACGTGGAGAGTATACGGTTGACTTTGCTAGCCTTTTGCCTGCAACTCCTTCTCCAGCCTCTCCCTTTCAGCTTCGTAGCCTGGTTTGCCCAGGAGGGCAAACATGTTCTTCTTGTATGACTCCACACCCGGCTGGTCAAACGGATTGACACCCAGCACATAGCCGCTGATGGCGCATGCGAGCTCAAAAAAATACATCAGCTGTCCGATATTATACTCGTCGATGCGCTCAATGCTGACAAGTATCACCGGCACGCCGCCATCTATATGTGCTATACGGGTTCCGTCCCCGGCCTTGTGGTTCACCTCGGTCATCCTTTTGCCGGCGATGAATCCGATACCGTCTGAATTATCTGATGCGCCCGGTACCACCAGGTTTCTTTGCGACTCTTTAACATGTATCACCGTCTCGAACAGCTTGCGTTCGCCTTGCTGTATGTACTGACCCATAGAGTGAAGGTCGGTTGTGAATGTAACCGATGCCGGGAAGATGCCCTTGCTCTCCTTCCCCTCACTTTCACCGTAGAGCTGTTTCCACCACTCCGCCAGGAAGACCAGTGAGGGCTCGTAGCTGATTAAAATTTCTGTGGAATATCCATTGTCATACAGCGCATTACGGGCAGCTGCATAGGTTACCGCGATATTCGCCGGGGTATCATTCCCCTCCCTGACTGACAGGGCCATATCAAGCATCCCACGGGCAAAGGCATCAACGTCATAACCTGCGAGAGCCAGTGGCAGCAATCCTACAGGCGTGAGAACGGAGTAGCGGCCTCCGACATCATCAGGTATCACAAAGGTCTCATAACCCTCGCTGACAGCCAGGTCATGGAGTGCACCGCGACGGGCATCGGTGATAGCGACAATATGTGATTTCATGGCAGGTGCGCCAAGCTTGTTCCTCAGGTGGTCACGGAGGACCCGGAAGGCTATTGCCGGCTCGGTTGTGGTGCCGCTCTTGGAGATGACAACAATGTTGTAGGAAGTGCCGTCAAGGAATCTGAGAAGGGCGGCATGATAATCCTCACTCAGGGTATGGCCTGCAAAAAGAAGCCTGTGCTCCTGCGGAGCGAAGGGGTCATTGAGTGCCTCGGTAAGCGCCCTGGCACCGAGGTATGAACCGCCGATGCCGACAACCACCGTCACCGGCGCCTGGGCACGCAGTCTTGACGCACAGGCTTTTACCGCCGCTGTCTCACTGACAGTCCGGTCAGGCAGGCGCAGCCACCCGGTAAATTCATTGCCCCGGCCTTTGCCCTCACGAAGCATCCTCAGGCAGCCGAGCGCCTTTTCCCTTATCGTATCCAATGCCGAATCAACTGCAAAAGAACTGATTCCCTTTATATTGACGGAGATTGTCTGGTTCATCCCTTTATATTTTAGGTCAATGCAAATATAGGTAAATTCAGTCGGCAGTCAGCAGTCTGGAGCTCAGGAGCAGGAAAAGTCACGCACACGAAATGCCGGGGAGGAGAACCGATCCCGCACCCGCCAGCTGGCGGATCGGGATGGCAGCCAGCATACAATCAGTAAAAAGAAAGTCTTCAGCCTGTCAACCCCATAAAGGGGATGCAGACTGAAGACCTCACTATTGTATACTGCCTATTGCCTGCTGTCTCGTCAGGCCAGCTTGTGTTTCTTCACAAACTCATCAATGACCTCCTCAAGGTTGGGGCTGCCAATCTCCTGCAGGTCATACCAAACCCTGGTTGAAGGCTTTCTGATCTTTATGATCCTGTTAAGGTCTATGGGAGTGCCAATAACAACGGCATCACATTCCGTATTGTTGATGGTGGTCTCCAGGTCTTTCAGCTGCTGGTCACCATAACCCATTGCCGGAAGGAGTGTTCCGATGTTCGGGTACTTCAGGAAAGTCTCGGTAAGCTTGCCAACTGTGAAGGGTCTCGGGTCAACCAGCTCGGCGGCACCGAACTTGCGCGCTGCAACAATACCTGCCCCGATTTTCATCTCACCGTGGGTGAGTGTCGGGCCATCTTCCACCACCAGAACCTTCTTGCCCTTGATCACTGACGGATCATCAACCCTGATGGGCGAAGCACCGTCAACCACAACAGCTTTCGGGGCCACCTTCTCTATGCTCTCGCGGACCGTCTGAATGTCCTCGGGAGCCGAGCTGTCCATTTTGTTTATTACCACCACGTCAGCAAGGCGAAGCGTCACCTCACCCGGATAGTACGAAAGCTCATGACCTGCACGGTGCGGATCGGTGACGGTGATCATCAGGTCGGGATTGTAGAAGGGGAAGTCGTTGTTTCCTCCGTCCCAGAGCACTATGTCACATCCTGAAGGGTCATTTTCGGCAGCGCGGAGTATAGCCTCATAATCAACACCTGCATAAATTACGTTTCCGCGGACAACGTGAGGTTCATATTCTTCCATCTCCTCCACGGTGCACTTGTGCTTCTCCAGATCCTCCACCTTTGCAAAACGCTGCACTTTCTGTTCCATGAGGTCACCGTAAGGCATCGGGTGACGCACTGCCACAACCTTCAGGCCTTTCTTCATGAGCAGTTCAATAACCCTGCGGGAAGTCTGGCTCTTGCCGCAGCCTGTACGGATAGCGCCGACGGCAATGACAGGCTTGGTGCTCTTCACCATCGTCTCCCTCCAGCCCAGCAGCATGAAGTTTGCCCCTGCCGCATTCACAATGGCACTCACTGCCATTACCCTCTGGTAAGGAACATCACTGTAGGCAAAGACACAGTCCGTAACCTTCATTTCCTTAATCAGGCGAGGAAGATCACTCTCGGAATAGATTGGAATGCCGTCAGGATAAAGCTTCCCTGCCAGCCCGGCAGGATACTTCCTGCCGTCAATATCAGGTATCTGGGCAGCCGTAAACGCAACGACATTGTAAAGCTCATTGTCGCGGAAATAGGTATTGAAGTTGTGAAAGTCCCGGCCTGCGGCACCAATGATAATAACATTCCTTTTTAACATATAACCTCCTCGTTAGTTATTGATTTTTTTTAAAATAATATCTGCATAAGTCAGTTGACGTGTCTGGCAAATTTATAATTTGTAACTGAAATCGAAAGTGATAATAGTCAGTTTCATTCAATCTTTCTGAGAGTTATAATATTTTGATATTATGCTAGTTAATAAATCAGTCGGGTTTGTTGATTAAATCACTTCTTAATATTTTAAACCACAGCATATTGGCAGAATCTTTGCACTAACTTTCGGCGGATGAATGTCCTGGCGCACATATACCTCTCAGGCGACTCTGATAACATAATCATCGGCAATTACATAGGCGACTATGTGAAGGGCCGTGATTACCTGAAGTA
>Ga0116171_10004656_pt1 | contig 12286 bp, 12 predicted proteins | sample AD_JPNHW2_MetaG_FD_89798 | JGI IMG/M metagenome (GOLD analysis project Ga0116171, IMG submission 89798) | Active sludge microbial communities of municipal wastewater-treating anaerobic digesters from Japan - AD_JPNHW2_MetaG | ecosystem: Engineered > Bioreactor > Anaerobic > Digestate | place...
ACCCACTCCCTGCAACTGCCCGGGGCGGCCGGGGACTCCACCGGTGGGGCGCGCGAGTTTCACCTCGAGCTGGCGCGCGGCGCCGTGGCGGCCGGTGCGGACGTGATCTTCGCCGAGGTTCATGACGACCCCTCCCACGCGCTGTCGGATCCCACGACACAGCTCTCCCTGGACGAGGCACGCGTCCTCATTCTCCAGTGTCTCGCCGTGCGACGCGCGCTGGTTGAGGTCGGGGCCGCGTAGGCAAGCAGCTCTGCCCACCCACAAGTACTGCCAACCTGGCCGGGGACGTGGACGTAGACGAAGACCTGAGCCGGGACCCACCCCTGCCCTCATGCGCAAGCGAGCCAGCCGCGTGACGCGTCTGGTGATCGTCGGGTTGCAGCCAGGTTCTTCTTTGACTCTCCACGAGCTGCAGCGTGCGTGTGTTACGCTCCTCCCCCGAGGTGGACGCCATGGAGCTTGCCATCACCGACCTGTTGGACGGCTTCGAGCCCGTCCCCAAGTCCTACACCCGACCGGGGCCTCTGGCTGGCGTCGAGATCCTGCCCCTGCACCGCTTCGTGGACGACCGGGGGCTCTTCATGGAGCTCTACCGCGCCGCCGCAACTCACCCGGGAAGCGAGAAGCTGGCCTCGTTCTTCGCGGGCGTGCCGGTGGCCCAGCTCAACTACTCACTGGTGACCGCCAGTGACCACGTCAAGGGGCTGCACTATCACCTCAAGCAGAGCGACATCTGGTTCTGCCCGCCGCCGTCCAAGCTCAAGGTCGTGATGCTCGACCTGCGCCGTGACTCGCCGACCGCCGGCCAGACCCAGGTCGTCGTGCTGGGGGACGGCAAGGACGCCCTCGTCAAGATTCCGCCGGGCGTCGCCCACGGCTACAAGCCGCTCACCATGCCATGCGGCCTGCTCTACGTCGTCACCAAGTGCTTCGAGCTCGACTCACCGGACGAGTTCCGGGTGGCTTGGGACCACCCCCTCGTGCGCGACCTCTGGCCCGTCCGCAACGAGTGAGGTGGCTCGCACGTGACCGGAACGGCTGGCTTGCTGGCTAGACCGCCGGCTTCCAGGCGTCCAACAGGATTGGCTCGCCCCAGCCTTCACCCTGGCGTGGCACGACCGCGAGATTCCAGTCGAGCTGACCGGGCGTGTAGCGCGGAATCCGGCAGAAGACCCATGAGCCATCCGTCACCGGGGCCGCCTCCAGCAGCGGACGCCGCTGCTTGCCCGGGAGACGCACCTCGCGGACCGTCTGCTTCTCGAAGAGAAGCTGCCGGTCGCCGCGGCAGAAGTAGAGGATCGAGTTGGGGCCGACCCGCGGCGAGTACTCCGGCCCGAGGGTGTTGATTCGCGGCTCGAGGATCTGGGCAGGCTTGTCCGGAGGCTGGAGCCAGAGGTCCGAGGTCTCGGGCTCGTAGGCGGTCCAGATAAGGAAGCTCAGCTCGGGTCCGAACCGCTGGGCGTCGCCGACACTGTCTCCGCTCGGCAGCTTGACCCGGTCGATGGCACCCCACGGCTTGCGGGCATCATCGCGCTTCGCCGCCCAGAGCTGGCGTTCGCCCGAGACCAGCAGGACCTCGAGCAGGCAGGCGGTCTCGTCCTTCCGAACCCAGGTGAGGCGGGCGCTGGCATCCGCGGGAATCCCGGCCATCTCCACCGGCTCGGGCGTCCCCCAGGCGTCCTTGAGCCACTCGACCCGGTACGGCCGGTAGCCGCCCACGGCCCAGGGCTGCAGGGCCTCGGGAGCTCCCATGCCGGCTCGCAGCGCGCCCACCGGTGCTGGACGCAGGTCCGGTCGGGCCGACGGTGCCAGCCCGCCGGCGAAGTAGACGACCTTGCCGCCGTACAACGGCAAAGGGCTGAGCTCGGCTCCCGCCGAGTTGATACGCCCTGGATCCGACGGCTCGGTGACCTCGTCAGGGAGCTTCTCGAGCGCCCCAGCCAGGTAGCGGACCTGGAACGCCGAGAACACAAAGAGCTCGGCGGCATTCGCGAGCAGCCGCTTGGAGCCCACCATCGCGCTCGTGCCCGGTACCGGGACCACTGCGACCTCTTGCCCGATCCGGAAGCTGTCGATGTCGGTGGGGAGGTAGTCGGCGACACAGAGCGTCTCGCCCGTGACCCTGACGACGACCTTGAGGTCCTTTTCGAGCTGAGGGACCGGCCGCCCGTCCCGTTGCAGCGCGCTGCTCATGGACTCCGGAAGGCCCGCCTGGATCTCCACCTCCGTTGCACCTTCCTCGCCCGCCGCCGGGTTGATGCCGGCGATGCGGCCGTAGATCGTGGTGTCCGGCTGCGGCACCGGCGTGTTGACGTCCTGCAGCCCGCACCCAGTGCCCAGCAGCGCCACGACCAACCCGACTATCACCGCAAGCCTCATGAGAGCCTCCTCTAGGCCGGCCCTGCCGTCCGGCCCGGCGATGATACCGGAACTTGCCGTCTCGAAGGGACGCTCTTCTCCCGGGGGGAGGTCAGCCCGAGACCCCTGTCTGGACCAGGGCACCCAGCGAGGTGGCGGCCAGAACACGTTCAAGGCAGGAGCGGGCCTCACCGACCAACCCGGCCCCGGCCGGCAGATAGAGGACCATCAGAATGTCCCGTGTATCGGCCTGCACCTTGACGCGTTCACTGTCCGTGATTGGCGTGCCGAAGACGCCGCGCGCGTCCTCCAGAAGGGGCTTGCCCTCCAGGTCGAAGTCGCCCCGCATCGAGAGCATCCGTTCCCCGGCACGCCCGGATCGGAGCACGATCTGCGGCGCCACGCACCGAGCGTCCATGACGCAGGACGGGACCGCCAGCTCGACGGAGAGCAGGTTGTTGAGGTCCACGGCCGGGAAGATGTCGGGCAGGTCCTCGCCCTTGAGCACGCGTCGGAGCAGCGCCTCGGAGGACGGGCGGTAGCGGGTCGGATCGCAGCCGGCCTGCCGGAACAGCGCGCGAACACCCGCCACCGTGGGGTGCTGGGCAAGAGACTCCAGCGAGAGCCTGGCCCGCGCCTCCGCCTGGACCGTCTGCCTGAGGGCTCGCAACGCGCCCTCCCTACCGGCCTGCATCGTCAGGCGCACCCACAGCAACTGCCAGCCCGCCAGCTCGTGTCGGACCTCGGGGAGACTCTCGCTCATGAGCGAATCGTGCCACACTTGAAGGGTGACAGGAAAGCAGCGCCGGGCTGGAGGACCGGTCGGGCCCGCGGGGCCATGACCAGGTGCTTCTTCGCCAGCGACCTGCACGGTCATCCGGACCGCTACAAGGCGCTCCTGGCGGCCGTCGCACGAGAGCGTCCTGAGGTTGTGCTCCTGGGCGGCGATCTCCTGCCGTCTGGGGTTCGCGTCCTCTTCTCGGGTGGCCACGACGACTTCCTGGAAGGTTTGGCCCACGAGCTCGCCTTGCTCCGCGACGCTCTCGGCCCGGAGTACCCCCGCATCCTCCTCATCCTCGGCAACGACGACGCCCGGGACTCCGAGGTCAACCTCTGCCGGGGCGAGGCGATGGGGCTCTGGGAGTACGTCCACGGGCGGCGAACCGATCTGGCGGGCTTCGGACTCTACGGCTACGCCTTCGTCCCGCCCACGCCTTTTCTCCTCAAGGACTGGGAGCGCTACGACGTGTCCCGCTTCGTAGACCCGTGCTGCGTCTCCCCGGAGGAAGGCGTTCGCACCGTTGCCGTGCCAGAGCACGAGGTGCGATTCGGCACCATCGCCCGCGACCTCGCGGCCCTCGTCCAGGATGAGGACCTCGCCGCTGCCGTCATCCTCTTTCACGCGCCGCCTTACGAGACGCGACTCGACCGCGCCGCCCTCGACGGGCGAACCTTCGAAGGCGTGCCTCTCGACCTGCACATCGGCAGCGTGGCGATCCGCCGGTTCATCGAGGAGCGGCAGCCGCACCTCACCCTCCACGGTCACGTCCACGAGTCCACTCGCCTGACGGGCGCTTTCATGGAACAGATCGGTCGCACCGTCGCCCTCCAGGCCGCCCACGACGGACCTGAGCTTTCCCTCCTACGTTTCGAGCTCGAGACTCCTGCCCACGCCACCCGCACCCTGGTTCGCCCGTAAGCCCTCCCACCCAGCAAGTCAGGTGGTCAGCGGATCAGGAGGTCAGCTCCCCCGGCCACCCAGCCACATGGCGTCAAGGCGCGAGCCGATCTGGCTGCGACAACGAGTCGCGAGCCCCGGGTGGGGCGGGGGACCTGATCCGCTGTCCTGCTGCTTCCCTGACAACCCGGGAGAGGGGTTGTGATACTCTTCACGCGGCAGGCCATTCAGCCGCGCGATCCAGGCTCACATGCTCCGCTCCACATGCCTTTGCGCTGGGCGCTGCCACCACGGAGGAGCAATGTCCGCGCCCTCATCGGGTTCCGGCTCCCACACCCCCCCCACTCTGACCGCGCACCTGCGCGCCTCCACCGGCGTCAACATCGCCGCCTGCTACCAGTGCGGCAAGTGCTCGGCGGGATGCCCCATGGCGACGGAGACGACGCTGCGGCCGCACGACGTGATGCGTCTGGCCGCCGCCGAGCAGCGCGAGCGGTTGCTCGCCGCGGAGTCGCTGTGGCTGTGCCTGACCTGCGAGGCGTGCACGGCCCGCTGCCCAAACGGCTGCGACCCTGCCCGCGTCATCGACGCGCTGCGGGAGGAAGCTGCCGGAACGGCGCCGCGCGCCATCGGCGGGTTCCACCGCTCCTTCCTGGACCAGGTGCGGGCGTTCGGCCGCTCCTTCGAGCTGGGCCTGGTGATGACCTACAAGCTCCGATCCGGGAAGCTCATGCAGGACGTCACCGGCGCCCCGGGCCTGCTCGGCCGCGGCAAGCTCAAGCTCGTCCCCCACGCCATCGACGGCGTCGCCGACGTGCGCCGCATCTTCCGGGCGTGCGAGAAGGAGGAGGCATGAGGATCGGCTACTACCCCGGCTGCTCCCTGCACGCGACCGCTCGCGAGCTCGACGAGAGCCTGCGCGCCGTCGCCTCCGCCCTCGACCTGGAGCTCCAGGAGCTCGACGACTGGTCCTGCTGCGGCGCCACATCGGCCCACGCCACCAACCACCTGCTCTCTCTGGCGCTGCCGGCCCGTAACCTGGCGCTCGCCGAGGCCCAGGGACACGACCGCGTGCTGGCACCGTGCGCCGCCTGCTACAACCGCCTGGCCACGGCCCGGCACGGGATCGCCGCCGACTCGGCCGTGGCCGCCCGGGTCGCCAGGGTTCTGGACCGCCCCTTCGCCAACCGCGTGGCGGTGGCCAACCTGGTGGAGGTCCTGCGCGAGCTCGGCCCGACCATCAAGGCGAAGACCGTCCGATCCCTCGCCAGCCTCAAGGTCGCCTGCTACTACGGCTGTCTGCTGGTGCGACCCGCGGAGGTTGTGGGCTTCGACGACCCCGAGCAACCCACCTCCATGGAAGAGGTCGTCCGGGCCACCGGAGCCACGCCCGTCGCCTGGCAGATGCGCCTGGAGTGCTGCGGCGGGGCGTTCTCCCTCGCCCGTACGGCATCGGTGGTGCGGCTCGGCCGAGCCATCCTCGACGACGCCCGCCGGGCCGGCGCCGAGGCGCTCGTGGTGGCGTGCCCGATGTGTCATTCCAACCTCGACTTCCGCCAGAGCGCCATGCTCGAGCGTGGCGAGAAGCCGCTGCCGGTGCTCTACCTTTCGGAGCTGGTGGGGCTGGCGCTCGGCCTCGCGCCGGGCACGCTCGGGTTGCAACGCCACTTCGTGGACGCCAGGCCGCTCGCGGCCCGCACCGCGGCGGAGGTGCGCTGATGGCCCGCATCGGCGTGTTCGTGTGCCACTGCGGGGAGAACATCGGCCGCACCGTCGACTGCGCACGTGTCGCCGAGGCGCTGCGTGAGCACCCGGGCGTCGCGCACTCGGTCGACTACAAGTACATGTGCTCGGACCCCGGGCAGGCGCTCATCAAGCAGGCGATCGTCGAGAAGCGGCTGGACGGGGTGGTCGTCGCGGCCTGCTCGCCGCACATGCACGAGAAGACGTTCCGGCGCGCCTGTGCCGGCGCCGGCCTCAACCCGTTCCTGTGTGAGATGGCCAACGTCCGCGAGCACTGCTCGTGGATCCACGAGGATCGCGCCCGCGCCACCGACAAGGCCATCGACCTGGCGCGCACGATCGTCGAGAAGGTCAAGCACAACCGGCCGTTGCAGACGATCCGCATCCCGGTGACCCGGCGCGCCCTGGTGATTGGCGGCGGGATTGCCGGCATCCAGGCGGCGCTCGACATCGCCGACGGCGGCGCCGAGGTTGTCCTGGTCGAGAAGGAGCCCTCGATCGGCGGGCACATGAGCCAGCTCTCGGAGACGTTCCCGACCCTGGACTGCTCTCAGTGCATCCTCACCCCGCGCATGGTGGAGGTCTACCAGCACCCTCGCATCAAGCTGCTGGCCTTCTCCGAGGTGGACGAGGTGTCGGGCTACATCGGCAACTTCACGGTCAAGATCCGCCAGAAGGCCCGCGCCGTCGACACCAGCAAGTGCAACGGTTGCGGCGCCTGCACCACGGCCTGCATCCAGCGCAAGATCCCCTCCGAGTTCGACGAGCGGCTCGGGATGCGCTCGGCGATCTACGTGCCGTTCCCCCAGGCCGTGCCCAACACCCCGGTCATCGACCGCGCCAACTGCGCCTACTTCAAGGCCAAGGCGAAGGGGGCCACGAAGGCGGCGTGCGGCAAGTGCGCCCAGGCGTGCAGCCGCGAGGCGATCGACTTCGACCAACAGGACTCCTTCCTCACCGAGAGGGTGGGCGCCATCGTCGTCGCCACCGGCTTCCAGCTCTACCAGATCGGCGCCGACCAGCCCCAGGGGCTGACCGGCTATGGCGAGTACGGCTACGGCACGGTGCCGGACGTCATCGACGGCCTGCAGTTCGAGCGGCTGGCCTCGGCCTCCGGCCCGACCGGCGGCAAGATCCTGCGACCGTCGGACGGGAAGGAACCCAAGCGCATCGTCTTCCTCCAGTGCGTCGGCTCCCGCGACCCCGCCAAGGGAATGGCCTACTGCTCGAAGATCTGCTGCATGTACGTGGCCAAGCACACCATGCTCTACCGGCACAAGGTCCACGACGGCCAGGCCACGGTGTTCTACATGGACATCCGCGCCGCCGGCAAGGGGTACGACGAGTTCACCCGCCGTGCCATCGAGGAGGACGGGGCGCGCTACGTGCGCGGCCGCGTCGCCCGGCTGTACCGGGACGGGGACGTCATCAAGGTGCACGGCTTCGACACCCTTTCCGGCGAGCCGCTGGTGCTGGACGCCGACATGGTGGTGCTGGCCACCGCCATGCGCCCCCAGCCCGGGATCGAGGCGCTGGCCCAGAAGCTCTCGGTGTCCTACGACCAGCATGGCTTCATCAACGAGGCGCATCCCAAGCTGCGGCCGGTGGAGACCAACACGGCCGGAGTCTTCGTGGCCGGGGCCTGCCAGGCGCCGCGCGACATCCCGGACTCGGTGGCGATGGCCTCGGCCGCCGCAGCCAAGATCCTCGGGCTGTTCTCCCAGGCCGAGCTGGAGCGCGAGCCCATCGTGGCGCGAGTCGACGCGAGCCTGTGCGCGGGGTGCTTCCACTGCGAGCGCGTCTGCCCGTACGGTGCCGTCGAGCGCAAGGAGATCCGTGACCGCAAGGGCACCCTGCTCAAGGTCGTGGCCGAGGTCAACCCGGGCGTCTGCCAGGGATGCGGCACCTGCCAGGCCACCTGCCCCTCCAAGAGCGTCGAGCTGGACGGCTTCACGGACCAGCAGATCTGGGCGGAGATCAATGCGCTGGCACTGTGAAGACCGGGGTCATGAAAGGAGCCAGCATGGCGACAGCCGCTGAGTCGTTGACGACGTTCGAGCCGCGGATCACGGCGTTCGTGTGCAACTGGTGCACCTACACCGGCGCCGACCTGGCTGGCACATCCCGCCTGCAGATGGCGCCCAACGTGCGCATCGTGCGTCTCCCCTGCACCGGCCGCATCGACCCACTGTTCGTCATCAAGGCGTTCGAGCGCGGCGCCGACGGCGTCATCGTTTCCGGGTGCCACCCTGCCGACTGCCACTACACCGCCGGCAACTACCACGCCCGACGGCGCTTCGCGGTCTTCCGGGAGCTCCTGGACTTCATGGGGATCGATACCCGGCGCGTGACGTTCTCGTGGGTGTCCGCCTCCGAGGGCGGCAAGTGGCGCGACGTGGTCAACGAGACCGTCGCCCGCGTGCAGGAACTGGGACCGTTCGAGGCCTACCACCAGTTGGCCGGGAGGCAGGCATGAAGGAGCTGCAGGTGCTGGCCCGCAAGCTGCTCGCCGAGGGTAGTGTCGGCGTCGTCATCGGCTACGAGGAAGGCCCGCACGGGGTACGTCCAGCCTTCATCACCCGGTCCGAGGATGCAGGCAGGCTCGTCTTCGACCCGCGCTGCGTGCACAACCTCGCGACCTACCTCTCGCCCCGGCGCTCCGTCGTCAAGGGGCTGGGAAAGCCTGCCGTGGTCGTCAAGGGCTGCGACGCCCGGGCCGTGGCCGGGCTGCTCCGGGAATCGCAGCTCACCCGGGACGACGTGGTGCTGATTGCGGTGCGCTGCGGCGGCGTCATGCAGCACCCGGCTCAACACGTGGACCTGCGGGCCGAGACGGTGGCCGACCGCTGCGCCGGCTGTGACGTGCGCGAGCCACACCTGTTCGACTTCATGGTCGGAGAGGCGCCGACGGCACCGCCCGCCACAGACCGTAGAGAGGCCCGCATCCGTGAGCTGGAGGCCGGGTCACCGGCCGACCGCTGGGCGTTCTGGCAGCAGGAGCTGGCCCGCTGCGTGCGCTGCCACGCCTGCCGGCAGGCCTGCCCGATGTGCTTCTGCGAGCGCTGCGTGGCCGACAAGACCCAGCCTGGGTGGATCGAGTCGTCGCCCCACCCCCGCGGCAACCTCGCCTTCCACCTCACCCGCGCCATCCACCAGGCCGGACGTTGCGTGGACTGCGGCGAGTGCGAGCGGGCCTGCCCCGCCGGCATCCCGCTCGGCCTCCTCAACCGCAAGCTCGCCCTGGTCGTGGCCGAGCGCTTCGGCCACCACGCCAGCGACGACCCGTCCGTGCCGGCGCCTATCGGCTCGTATGCTTCCAACGACGGACAGGAGTTCATCCTCTGATGGACACGCTCTTCATCACCCGCGAAAACCTGGCCGCCCTGACCGCCGACCTGCTGGCCTCCGGCACCCATGTCGCGGCGCCCACCCGCGCATCGGACGCCCAAACCGAGTACCGGTACGTCACCGACTTCGCCCAGGTCCGGCTGGACGGCAGCATGCCCCGCCGCTCCCTCAAGGAGCTGTTCCTTCCCCCCACCGAGCCGCTCCTGCGCTGGCGGCAGCATCAGGGCGACGTGGAGCTCCAGGAGGTCCCGACTTCCTTCCCACCCACTGTCGTGCTGGGCGCTAGGCCGTGCGACGCCGCCGCGGTGGACGTCCTCGACCGGGTCATGGGCTGGGACTACCGCGACGAGCTGTGGTTCGGCCGCCGCGCCGCCACGACCGTGATCTCCCTGGCGTGCCCCGGCGTCGACGACCTCTGCTTCTGCTCCGCCGTCGGAGGGAGCCCCGAGTCGACCCGCGGCGCCGACCTCCTTCTCACACCTGTTACCGACGGCTACCACGTCACAGTCGTCACCGACAAGGGCCGCTCTCTCCTCTCCGCCCACCCTTCCAGGTTTGGCGCGTTGCCGGCTTCCGGACCGCTCCCAGCCGGACCCCGGATCCCGGCCCCCGGACCCCTGCCCCTCGGTCAGATCCGCACGTGGCTCGAGTCCAACTTCGATCACCCCCTCTGGCACGAGGTCGCTCTTCGCTGCCACGGCTGCGGGGCGTGTGCGAGCGTCTGCCCGACCTGCCACTGCTTCGACATCGTCGACGAGCCCGAGGGTGTGGACCGCGGCACCCGGCGGCGCAACTGGGACACGTGCCAGACCTCGGTCTTCACCCTGCACGCCTCCGGCCACAACCCCCGGCACGACCAGGGCGCGCGCTTCCGCCAGCGGCTCATGCACAAGTTCTCCATCTACCCCGACAAGTTCGGGGAGGTGCTGTGTACCGGCTGCGGGCGCTGCGCCCGCGCCTGCCCCGCTGGTCAGGACATCGTCGAGCTGCTCGGGCGGATTGGCGCCCTCGCCGCGGGAAACGGTCACGAAAAGGTCGAAGCATGAACCTCTACCAGCCCCACCTCGTGCGTGTCACCGACGTCGTCGACGAGACCGCCGACACGCGCACCTTGCGCCTCCAGTTCAAGGACCCGTCCGTCGCCGAAAGCTTCGACTTCCGCGCCGGCCAGTTCGGCGAGTACTCGGCGTTCGGCGCCGGCGAGTGCACCTTCTGCATCGCCTCGCCACCCACCCGCAAGGGGTACATCGAGTGCACGTTCAAGGCGGTCGGCAAGGCGACCAACGCGCTGCGCGGGCTCGGCGTCGGCGACACCATGGGGTTTCGCGGTCCCTACGGCAACCACTTCCCCCTCGATCGCATGGAGGGCGCCAGCCTCGTCTTCATTGCCGGCGGCATCGGGCTCGCTCCCGTTCGCTGCGTGATCTGGAACGTGCTCGACCAGCGGGACCGCTACGGGGACGTCACGATCGTCTACGGCGCCCGCAGCGTCGGGGACCTGGTCTACAAGCACGAGCTCGAAGACTGGGCGGCCCGCACCGATGTGAGGCTCTGGCAGACCGTGGACCCGGGCGGCCAGACCCCCGACTGGCACGGCGAGATCGGCTTTGTGCCGGCGATCGTGGAGAAGGCCGCGCCGACCGCGGACAACGCCTACGCCGTGGTGTGCGGCCCACCGATCATGATCAAGTTCACCCTACCGGTGCTCGCCAAGCTCGGCTTCCCGCCCGAGCGCGTCTACACCACTCTCGAGAACCGCATGAAGTGCGGCCTCGGCAAGTGCGGCCGCTGCAACGTCGGCCCGGTCTACGTCTGCAAGGACGGCCCGGTGTTCTCCGCCGCCGAGCTGGCGCAGCTCCCGGCCGAGTTCTGACAGCCGAGCCACACCTGCTGGGTCGCGCTCGCGAGTGGCAACCGCCAAGTCGCGACAGGAATGTCGCTCCTACCTCAGTCCGTCTTCGTCGTTGGAGGAGAGGCATTCCTGCCCCGACCTCGGCCGCCTATCGGGTCGGACGGGGGCACGGCAGGCTTGCCGTTCCCTTCTGGGCTCCAAGGTTGCACCCGGGGTCAGCGATGTGTGAACATCCGACACAGGAGGGGAGATCATGACTACCACCGACAACCTGAAGGCCGCCTTCGCCGGCGAGAGCCAGGCCAATCGCAACTACCTCGCGTTCGCCAAGAAGGCGGACAGCGAAGGGTTCCCCCAGATCGCCAGGCTTTTCCGCGCCGCAGCCGAGGCCGAGACGGTGCACGCCCATGCACACCTGCGGGTACTCGGCGGGATCAAGTCCACGGCCGACAACCTGCAGGCCGCCATCGACGGCGAGGGCCACGAGTTCCGCGTCATGTACCCGGCGTTCGTGGCGACGGCCGAGGCCGAGGGCAACAAGCCCGCCCTCACCTCCTTTCGCTTTGCCATGGCGGTGGAAGGGGTCCATCACGACCTCTACACCCAGGCGCTGAGGTCCCTCGAAGCCGGCCACGACCTCGCGAACGCCAAGATCTGGGTGTGTCCGGTGTGTGGCGACACCTTCGTGGGTGAAGTACCGGAAAAGTGCCCGGTCTGTGGTGCGCCGCGCGAGAAGTTCATGGAAGTCAAGTAGCCCCGACTCCGATCCGCGGGCCACGGCAACCGCGGCCCAACGCCACAAGGGCGCCGGGGACCATTTTCGACTGACCGCGAAACGCGACTCGCCTCGGCATGGCCGCCAGGCCGTGTTGAGAGACTATCCTGTACGGCGAGGAGCAGGCATGCGCGTCGTCGATCTCTCCCACCCCATCCATCCGGCGATGCCGGTCTATCCCGGCACACCGCGACCGTCGATCACGCCGGCCAACACCATCGCCGACCACGGGTTCGCCGAGCGCCTCCTGACGCTCAGCTCCCACACGGGCACGCACATGGACGCCCCGGCTCACCTGCTCCCCGAGGGCCGGACCCTGGATACCTTCCCGGCCGGGCGCTTCGTCGGCCCTGGCTGCGTGCTTGACCTCGATCCTCGGGCCACTGCGAATGCGCACCTACGGGACCACGAGGAACGCCTCCGCGCTTGCAGCTTCGCCTTGCTTCGCACCGGCTGGAGCCGCTACTGGGGCACACCGGAGTACCTCCTGGGCTTCCCCACCCTGACAACGAAGGCGGCGGCCTGGTTG
>Ga0116171_10004658_pt1 | contig 12284 bp, 10 predicted proteins | sample AD_JPNHW2_MetaG_FD_89798 | JGI IMG/M metagenome (GOLD analysis project Ga0116171, IMG submission 89798) | Active sludge microbial communities of municipal wastewater-treating anaerobic digesters from Japan - AD_JPNHW2_MetaG | ecosystem: Engineered > Bioreactor > Anaerobic > Digestate | place...
ATTGTGAAGATAAAGATTTGGTTTGCGGAGGTATTGTTAACGAAGGAATAGTATCTGAAACGCTCGGAGTAAAAGGAAATCCAACTTTATCCGAGAGCATTGGTGTTATTAGAGAAATTACATTAGCAAAATCTACAAACGCCCGGATCCATATTTGCCATGTAAGTACTGCGTCTTCGATTGAATTTATCAAATATGCAAAAAGCAAAGGCGTCAAGGTTACTGCAGAAACTTGCCCTCACTACTTTGTATTTAATGAAGAATACCTCATGAATAAAGATGCCGATTATAGAATGAATCCTCCTTTAAGAACTGAACAAGACAGGCTTGAGATAATTCAAGCAATAATTGATGGGACGATAGACTCTGTCGCAACTGATCACGCCCCCCACACGAGGGAAGAAAAAAGTGGATTTTATGATGCACCAAACGGAGTAATCGGTTTGGAAACTTCACTTGCAGCAGGTATTACACATCTTGTTAATAAAGGATATATAAGCCTATATAAATTGATTGATATGATGAGCACAGTCCCCGCTAATATTCTTGGAATAGAAGCAGGAAATATAAAAGTCGGAGCACCTGCCGATATAGTTGTTTTTGATGCCGCAGAACATTGGACTGTTGATCCGTATAAATTGCACGGAAAATCAATTAATACACCTTTTAAAGGGATGGATCTTTGCGGCAGGGTTAAATATACTATTTGCCGTGGAGAAATAGTTTACAAAGATTAAAAAGGAGTTATAATATGTCGCTTGACCGCTTAATAGAAAAAATTGTCAATACCGGTAATCCAACAGTTGTTGGGTTAGATCCTACATTGGATTATATACCTTCATTTATCAAGAAAGAATGTTATGAAAAGTATGGCAACACATTGGAAGCAGCTGCATCTGCAATACTTATTTTTAATAAAGGATTGATTGATGCACTATATGATATAGTCCCGGCTGTAAAGCCTCAATGCGCATATTATGAACTTTTTGGTTGGCAAGGGGTTAAATCATTAGTTGAGACAATATCATATGCAAAGAAGAGGGGCTTATTTGTTATAACTGATGGTAAACGCAATGATATTGGCACCACTATGAATGCATACGCCTCTGCTCATCTTGGCAGCATATCTATTAATGGCGAAATTGTGGAACCGTTTGGAGCTGATGCTTTAACTGTTAACGGGTATTTAGGCAGTGACGGTATTGAACCTCTTCTTGAAATTTGCAATAAAAATGATAAAGGAATATTTGTATTATGTAAAACTTCAAATCCTTCATCAGGTGAAATCCAGGATAAATTAATAGACGGAAAAGCTTTATATGGTCTTTTAGGTGAAATGTGTGAGAATTGGGGAGAGAAATTGCCTGGGAAATATGGATATTCCGGTGTTGGAGCGGTTGTCGGAGCTACTTATCCACAACAAATCAAGGAACTGAGAAATCAAATGCCTAAGACTTTCTTCCTTGTCCCGGGCTATGGAGCACAGGGCGGCAAAGCAGAAGACATTGCTTCTGCTTTTGACAGCAGGGGTCTTGGCGCAATTGTGAATTCTTCCAGAGGTATTTTGTGCGCCTATAAAAAGTCGAGTTATAATGAGAGCGAATATGCTTTTGCTGCACGTGAAGAAGCCATTCGAATGAAGATGGAATTTAATTCGTTTTTACCTAATTTGTCATTAAAATAAGGAGGATTTGTTTTGTTGACTGCCAAAACAAATATAGCGTATCTTGTTTTAGAGGATGGAACAGTTTTTAAAGGCTTTTCAATGGGAAAAATTGGAGAAACTATTGGTGAAGTAGTTTTTAATACTTGCACCGCTTCCTATCAAGAGCTATTAAGCGACCCGACTTACTATGGACAAATTGTAGCGCAAACTTATCCTCTTGTTGGCAACAGAGGAATAGAAAAAGAAGGCAAAATTTCAAACATCACAGCAAACGGATATATTGCCAGAGAATGGTGCGATACGCCATCGAATATACACGGAGGATTAACACTTGATGAATATCTGAAAAGCAGAGATATTGTAGGCATTTGGGGTATTGACACGCGAAGATTGACAAGAACACTCAGGGATAAAGGATATTTTAAAGGCGCAATAACAAAATCACTTGAAAATTTCGACAACCTATTAATAAATATAAAATCATATTCCGTTCACAGAGCCATAGAGTTTGTAACAATTAAGGAAACTATTCAATACAAAGCTGAGTATCCAAAATATGATGTTGTGATTTTAGATTATGGTTTTTCGAGGGCGATGTTGCCTTCATTTTTAAAACGAGGCTGCAACTTAACGGTTGTCCCTGCACGGACAGAACCTGATGAAATATTAAGCTTAAATCCCGACGGGATAATTTATCCTGACGGGCCGGGTGATCCGGATGACGACCTTAAATTAATTAATAACATAAAAATATTAAATGAATATAAAATACCTTCGCTCGGCATTGGTGTCGGGCATCAAATGATGGCAATCGCTTCTGGCGGAGAGATAAAAAAAATGCCAAAAGGGCATAGAGGGTCAAACCAACCTGTAAAAATTTGCGGGACCAAAAAGGTTATGATTACCAATCAAAATCATGGTTATGATGTTGATGATGGCAGCCTGCCTGAGACTGATGCCAAAGTTTGGATGACAAATGTAAATGATAATTCCGTTGAAGGCTTATTATACAATCGTTTCCCTTTTATTACAGTCCAATTTATCCCATGCGATATTGGTAATTATTCGGATTCATCATGGATATATGATGAATTTATTAAACTAATGGAAGGAGGCAGGGGAGTATGAGCAAAAAAAATGAAAGTGTACTCGTTATAGGATCCGGGCCGGTTATAATTGGCCAAGCTTCTGAATACGATTATGCAGGAGTTCAAGCCTGTAAAGCTTTTAAAGAAGATAACATCAGAGTCATTGTTGTTAATTCAAACCCTGCCTCTTTAATAACAGATAAAACTATTGCAGATGCTATCTACATTGAACCTTTAAATATTGATGTTGTAAAAAGAATCATCGAGAAAGAAAAGCCTTTATTCATTCTTCCGACTTTCGGCGGAGATATAGGCCTGGATATTGCACTTGATTTATATCAAAGCGGTTTTATTGGTGATAATAATATATCGTTATTATCAGTGAACCCGGATACAATTAATTGTATCCGCGATAGATCCGTTTTTAAACAAAAACTTGCAGAGTTTAATGAACCTTCTGTTGATTCTTTTATTGCAGACAGTGTTGAGTCTGCAATAAAATTTGCTTTTAAAACAGGCTTTCCGGTGACTATTCGGCCGGCTTTCGAACTCGGTGATGATACTATTGAAATCTGTTATGCAATAGAGGATGTAAAATTGATTGCAGAAAAATTAATTAAAGCATCTTTACTGCATCAGATTAATATTGAAAAATGCATTTTAGGATGGAAAGAAATTGAATACGAAGTAATTCGTGATTCAGCAGGCAATTGTGTTTGTGTTTCAAATATGGAAAATGTTGATCCGGTTGGTATTCATACCGGAGACAGTATTATTGTAACACCCGCACAAACTCTTACTGATGCTGAAAGCTTGAAACTGAGAGCATCTGCGCTGAACATTGTATCGAATTTTGGAATTCAAGGAAGCTGCAGTATTGAATTTGCGCTTAACCCTGATAGCAATGAATATGTTGTTATATCTGTTGAACCGAGAATTACTCGTTCATCTGCCCTTGTATCAAAAGCAACAGGATATCCTATACCCAGAGTCAGCGCCAAAATTGCTTTAGGCTATCTTTTGTTTGAAATAATAAATGATATTACCGGACGGACCACTGCTTGCAACGAACCGGCAATAGATTATTGCGCAATCAAGTTCCCAAAATGGTCTTTTGATAATTTTAATACTGCAAGCAGAAAACTTGGAGAATCAATGCAAGCTACCGGTGAAACGATTTCTATCGGCACAAGTTTTGAACTTGCATTTATGAAAGCAATCAAATCATTAAATATTGGCTTAAAAACTCCAAGTGTTCCAAAATTAAAAAATAAAAGCGATGACGAAATAATAAAAATTATTGAGAGATCGGATGATCAAAGAATATTTTCTGTATATGAAGCGATAAAAAGGGGAATATCATTTAATGAAATATATAATATAACAAAAATTGACAACTGGTTTCTTGCGAAATTAAAAAAAATATCGGAAATTGAATCTGAATTATACGATAATATTGATGACAGTATTTATAACAACGCAAGAAGAATTGGATTTTCAAACGAAGCTATAAAATATATTTCCAGATATGAAAGGCTGATTGATCAAAATCCAAGTTATAAAATGATTGACACATGTGCTGCAGAATTTGATGCGGTCAAGCCATATTATTACTCTGCATTCGGTGATGAAAATGAGTCCCATATGTTTTCTGATTTGTCAGCAATACATAAGAGAAAAATACTTGTAATCGGTTCAGGCGCTACAGCAGTCGGGCATGGGAGCGAACTTGATTACTGCAATGTGCATTGTTTACAAGCTTTAAGTTTATTAGGCTTTACAACAATTATGACAAATAACAATCCGGATGCGGTGTCGACTGATTATCGTGTTTCTGACCGTTTGTATATAGACCCTGTTAATATTGATGATATTCATGATTTGATTACTGTTGAAAGACCATGGGGGATTATCACTCAGTTTTCCGGCGAAAGAGCAAACCAACTGACAAAAGCTCTGGAAGCAACAACTTCAGTAAATCTTTTAGGATTAAACGGAAAAGTTGCTGATATGCTGGCAAGTAAGAAATATCTTAGCGGAAAACTATCCGAGATGAAGATCCCTTATTCAGCTGAATGCTTTCATAATGCAACCGGTATTGAAGTTGATGTCATATGTGACGGCAGTGATATTTTAATTCCGGGAATTTCCGAGCATATTGAACATTCCGGAATTCATTCCGGAGATTCTATTTCTGTATGTCCTCCTATTACATTAAATAACAAAACAATTGAAATTATTGTTGATATATCGAAAAAAATCGCTTGCGAATTTAGTATAAAGGGTATTATTAATATACAAATGTCGCTGTATAATAACAGGGTTTATGTTAGCGATGTTTCAACGGGTTCATTCCATAATATCCCTTTTATATGCAAAGCAACAGATGTTCCTGTTATTGAGTTGGCAGTTCGCTGTATGCTGGGGGAAAAATTAAAACAGATGAAATACGGAACAGGGCTTTATCAAAATAAGAAGTATTTTGCTGTTAGAGTACCTGTTTTCAGTTTTGATAAATTAAAAGGTACAGATACGCAGTTGGGATTTGAGATGAAATCAACGGGGGAAGTATTAGGTATTGCAGATAATTTTGAGGATGCCCTTTTAAAAGGATTGCTTGGATCCGGTATGAGAATTAAGCTTTCAGGCGGAGTTCTTATAACGGTTTGTAACACAGATAAACAAGATGCTGTAAATGTAGCCGACAAATTTTCTCAACTTGATTTTAATATTTATGCAACTGCAGGCACCGCAAAAACTTTAAATTCGAATTTTGTTGCTTCAAATTCAGTTCATAAACTGCATGAAGGCTCGCCGCATATTATTGATTTGATTAACAGCAATAAAATTGTTTATGTAATCTCTACATCTGAAAAATCAAACACATTAAATAACGAAGACATCCTTATCAGACGAAGAGCGATTGAAAGAAAAATTCCAACATTTACAACACTTGAAACAGCAAATGCTTTGGCGCGCTGTTTGGCAAAAAAGCGTTCTCTTGAAGACATTGAGCTTATTGATATAACAAAAATATAAAGGAGAATATGATGCCATATATTCAAAACAGCTTTGAAATTAAAAATATTAAGAGACTGAATAAATCCTGCTTTGACTTTATAATATTCTGCCCTGAAATTGTTGAATTAGCAAGACCGGGTCAGTTTTTGCATATAAAATGTGATGGCAAAACCTTAAGAAGGCCAATATCAATTTGTGAAATTAACAAAATATCAAAAACCATTCGAATTGTTTTTGATATAAAAGGTGAAGGAACCGAATGGCTTTCAAAACGCATAAAAGGGGAAAAACTAGATATTTTGGGTCCGCTCGGCAATGGATTTAATATTGATAATCCTGATTTACATGCTTTATTTGTTGGAGGCGGTATTGGTGTACCGCCTCTTCTTGAAACAGCAAAGGCTTTCAATGGTAATGCTGATGCAATTCTTGGGTTTAAATGTGCTGATAATTCAATATTATTGGAAGACTTTAAAAAAGAATGTAAAAGTGTAATTATTACAAGTGATGATGGGAGCATTTGTCATAAAGGTTATACCACTGATGTGCTGATTGAAAAGCTGAAACAAGTTAAATATGATATTGTTTATTCATGCGGACCTTCAGTTATGTTAAAAAAAGTTTGTGAAATCTGCAACAATGCTGAAATCCCGTGTTATGTGTCTCTCGAGGAGCATATGGGATGCGGTGTTGGTGCATGTTTAGTTTGTGCCTGTAAAATAATGGATAATGATAAAGAGACATATAAACATGTTTGCAAGGATGGACCTGTTTTCAGTTCAAGAGAGGTTATATGGTAATGGCTGATTTAAACTTAAAAATAGCTGAAGTGAATTTTAAAAATCCGGTAATAGCTGCTTCGGGCACATATGGTTTTGGTTACGAATATAACCAGCTTTTTCCGCTTGATCTTTTAGGCGGCATATCATGCAAAGGGACAACTCTGTTCGAAAGGCCGGGTAATGCTCCGCCCAGAATTGTTGAAACCGCATCCGGAATTCTAAACAGTGTCGGTCTTCAAAACCCCGGAGTTGACAGCTTTATTGAAAATAATTTACCCTGGTTAAAAAGCCATAATACTGTTGTAATTTCAAATATAGCCGGGAGTACTATTGATGAATATTGCAAGGTCGCGGAAAGATTAAATGATTCTTCTATTGATATGGTTGAGCTGAATATTTCTTGCCCTAATGTTAAAGCAGGCGGAATGTCTTTTGGCACATCATGTTCGGGAGTTGAAAATATTACAAAGCAGATTCGTAAAGTATGTAAAAAACCTTTAATTGTAAAATTGAGCCCAAATGTCAGTGATATAACTGAAATTGCATTATCTGCCGAATCCGCCGGTGCGGATGCACTTTCAATGATAAACACTATAACCGGAATGAAAATTGATATTCATAGCCGTAGACCTCTGCTTAAAAATAATACCGGCGGACTTTCCGGCCCTGCTATTTTACCGATAGCTGTAAGAATGGTATGGCAGGTATTCCAAAAAGTAAAAATTCCTATTATTGGTATGGGCGGAATTTCCTCCTGGCAGGATGCTATTGAAATAATGCTTGCCGGAGCGGCAGCAGTTCAAATAGGAACATCGAATTTTACAGATGCATTTACACCGTTAAAAGTCATAGAAGGCATTGATAATTATATGGTAGAAAATAAATTATCATCTTTGAAGGATATCATTGGAAAGGTTGATGCATGGGAATGATAATAATGTCAGTGGATTACGGTGATACGAGAACCGGAATCGCTGTATGCGATCATCTTGAATTGCTTGCATCGCCGGTTTGTGTAATAGAAGAAAAAAACACAACGAAACTCATTGAAAAAGTTACAAAACTAGCCTATGAAAAAAAAGCTGAGTGTTTAGTTGTTGGCTTCCCAAAAAATATGGATTCAAGCGAAGGGCCTAGAGCAGCAAAAAGTATTGATTTTGCCAGTAAACTTGAGAAATATTCGGGAATTAAAGTCAATCTTTGGGATGAAAGATTAACAACTGTTTCTGCTATTAATGCTCTTAATGTGACAAATACGAGAGGAAAGAAAAGAAAAGCAATTATTGACGCTGTGGCAGCGACTATGATACTTCAGGATTATTTGAGCTACAGGAGAATGAATAATGGATAGAAACCAAAACGGAAGGAGTTTTTGTGATGTAAAAAAAAGATTATTTGTCTCAGCTTTTGCTCTTTTATTTTTACTTTGTATGTTTCCTTTCTATTTGGAAATAAAAAGTATTATTTTAAAAATTACCTTAACTGCATTTTTAACATTGCTTATTACGCTTTCGGGGCTAAAACTAAAAAATGGGTTAATAATTCTTGCCGATGCTATGAATTTATACTTGGCGCTTGTTATTGGGGTTACTTTTATTATGCAAGCAATACTTCAAATTAAACAATTTAATAACGGAATTGCAATAAATAGCTGGATTTACATGTTTTATTATGATAAGCCGTTTTCAGTTGGGTTTGTTTGTATTAATTTAATGATTGTTTGCACTGTAAAAATGATATTACAACTAAAATCAGAAAATGATAAAATTAAGATTGAATATGATAAGTTTTTTAATAGAACAAGCAGGGGATTTCTTGTATATTATGCATTGTTATTGTTTTATTGTTTTATCATTATACGGACTTCAGAATATGATTTATCAGATTCGAATTTTATTCCGTTCATGTCAATTCGCAGATATATAAATCATAACGGGCTTTCAATTATTGAAAATTTTTTCGGTTTTTTTGGAAATCTTCTTTTTTTTGCTCCGGCTGGATTTTATATCAAAATAATTAAGCCGAAAATTAATATTTATTATATTATTATAATTCCGATTATTGCTTCGTCGGTTATTGAATTTTCTCAACTTATACTGAAAAACGGTAATTGTGATATCGATGATGTTATACTTAACACTATTGGTTTTTATTTTGGATCAATATTTAGATACATTATTGATTGTCTGATCAGAAGAAAAACATCGGGGCATATTAATACAATATTTAATTGGAAGAACTACATTGACAATAAAACATAATGATATGCGCGGTTTGTTTTACATAATAAATATTTAATTCGCAGGGGGGGAATGGAGATATTATGCCGCAAAAAAATAAATCTATGTTTATTTGCAGTCAATGCGGTTATGAGAGTATAAAGTGGTATGGTTGCTGCCCTGGCTGCGGTGAATGGAACTGCATGAATGAAGAAATAAAATTAGTAAAATCGTTGCCGCAAAGAAATTATTCGGGCGGCAGTATGCCGTCAGTACTAACAATTGATGAAATTGTGTCAGATGATAATATGCGTTATAAAACGGGCATGCGTGAATTGGACAGAGTATTGGGCGGAGGTATAGTTAAGGGTTCGCTTGTCCTTTTAAGCGGTGATCCCGGTATAGGAAAGTCAACTATTTTGCTTCAGATTTGTGAATATTTAGGCAGAAATTTAAAAGTATTATATGTATCAGGGGAAGAATCAGCGCATCAACTCAAATTAAGAGCAATAAGACTCGGCGTAAACACACACAATTTATTATTAATGTGCGAGACGGATTCACCGGCAATTATTGAATATATTCGAAAAAGTGAAATTGATCTAGTGATCATTGATTCTATTCAAACAATGATGATTTCTGAGTTATCATCATCAGCAGGAAGCGTTGCACAAGTCAGGGAGTCAACAAATTTATTTTTAATGACCGCAAAAGGATCAAATGTTCCCATAATAATCGTTGGCCATGTTAATAAAGACGGAAATATTGCAGGGCCAAAGGTCCTTGAACATATTGTTGATGCAGTTTTATATTTAGAAGGTGAAAGGCATTTATCATACAGGATCCTTAGAGCTGTTAAAAACAGATATGGTTCAACAAACGAAATAGGTGTTTTTGAGATGCAAGACTGCGGTCTTGTAGAAGTTGAAAACCCATCATTAATGCTTATATCCGGGAAGCAAAAAAACACTTCAGGCACATGTGTAGCTTGCGCAATGGAAGGCTCAAGACCGATTCTTGCTGAGGTGCAGGGACTGGTTACACCGACGGGTTTTGGAACTCCTCGCAGAATGGCAAACGGATTTGACTATAACCGTATGTCAATGATAATAGCAGTTTTAGAAAAGAGAGCAGGCTATTTTTTTGGCAATATGGATACTTATATAAATATTGTCGGCGGTATGAAACTGGATGAACCCGCAACAGATTTAGCAGTATCTCTTGCCTTGGTATCAAGTTTGAAAGATGTGCCCCTGCGAGATGATGTACTTGCATTTGGAGAAATTGGTCTTGGCGGTGAAATTCGTGCTGTTAGCAACTGTGAAAAAAGAGTTAAAGAAGCAGCACGGCTTGGGTTTAGAAGCTGTATTATCCCAAAACACAACATTAAATCGCTGACTGATTCAACAAAACAGTTGATTAATGTTTATGGCGCAAAAAACATTAGAGATGCATATAATGAAGCTTCAAATTAGATAGGATTAAAAATGATTGCAATTCATAACCCGAATCTTCCGACCGCTCCGGTAAAGCTTGTAATTATGTCCGGTGAATACAAGTTTCTAAATGTTTCAATGAGTAAATTATCAATAAGTGTATTGAATTGCGAAACCAATATATTGCTTGACAGAAGTATTTGCAATCATTCCGATATATTAATTCATCATCTTGGAGATAATAATATTTTAATGTCAAAAGAACAAATGTTCTTGAGCAAAACACTTTTAGAATTTGGATTTAATATTAATTATATTAAGAATTGTATTAAATCGCCGTATCCAAATGATGTTAGATTTAATGCTGCAAGATTAGGAAAATACTTAATTTGCAATCCGAAATTACTTGCGCATGAGATATTGGAAATTGCTGAATATAATGATCTTAAAATAATACCTGTTAATCAAGGATATTCAAAATGCTCAATATGTGCTATAGATGAACATTCTATCATTACAGATGACAGGGGAATAAGCGTCGCTTGTGAGCTGAAAGGATTAGATACACTTTTAATAAGTAAAGGCTCCGTAAAAATAAAGGAATATAGTTATGGCTTTATTGGAGGCTGCACAGGTCTTATTGATAAAAACAAATTGGCATTTTGCGGAAATGTTGAAAAGCATTCCGATTACAAAGAAATTTTAAAATTTTTAGATGAACATAAAATAGATCCAGTAAATCTTTATGAAGGCGATCTTTTAGATATAGGCGGCATTATTCCTATTAGCCAGGAAATTTAGTATTTGTATCAAAAAGAGAGGGATCAAAAGATTTATATAAAAAATAACACTCAACTTCGCAAAAGAAATGTTTTATGAAGTTGAGGGGACACGAATAAATTTATGGAGGTTAGTGTTTAATGAAACATGAAGATTTTGATACACTTCCGCCGTTAGTTTTAGACTATATACGATATCTTGAAGTGGTAAAAAACAAATCACCTTTAACTGTAACTGAGTATGCATCTGATATAAGAATGTTTTTTAGATTTTTATTAAAATCCCGCGGAATAGTTGATGATAATGTTCCTTTTGATGAAACGGATATTTCCAATGTTGATATAGATATCATTAAGACGGTTACTTTGATGGATGCATATTCCTTTTTATCTTATTGTAGAAATGAAAGAGATAATGAAGCTGTTACACGTGCCAGAAAAGCTGTTGCAATAAAAAGGTTCTTCCGTTATCTTTCCGTACAAACGAAAATTATTGAGGATAATCCGCTTCAGGAACTTGATTCCCCAAAAATAAAAAAATCACTCCCTAAATATTTAACGCTTGAACAAAGCTTGGATTTACTTGGCTGTGTTGACGGTAAATATAAAGAAAGAGATTATTGCATAATTACATTGTTTTTAAATTGTGGTTTGAGACTCGCAGAACTTGTCAGCTTAAATTACATAAATATAAGAACAGATAATACCATGAAAGTTACCGGTAAAGGCAACAAAGAAAGAATTGTATATTTGAATGACGCATGTATAAAAGCTATCAAAAAGTATATGTCTGTTCGGCCTGTAGATGGTGTTAAAGATAAAGATGCTCTTTTTATCAGCAGAAACATGAGAAGAATTAATCCAAGAACGGTTCAGAATATTGTATTGAAATTTCTTGACAGATCCGGACTTAGCGGACAAGGCTATTCCGTCCATAAGTTGCGCCATACAGCTGCAACGCTCATGTATCAATACGGTGATGTCGATATTCTTTTGATAAAAGAAATATTAGGGCATGAAAATCTTTCAACGACAGAAATATATACACATATTGTTGATTCTCAGTTAAAAGGAGCTGTTGATGCCAATCCATTAAGTAAAGTTATACAGGGCGATGATAAAATATAAAACTTTCTATTAAGTATGGCAATAATGCTAATCGGCAAGGGCTGCTTTGATCATTATTGCACACTCAAGACGTTTTTTCTCAATTGCGCATGACAATTCATCAGGCTTCAGAATATCTCCCGAATGTTGAAAGTTATTTGCATTGCAGCCGCCGCTGCAGTAAAA